>Ga0116227_10000381_pt1 | contig 84044 bp, 61 predicted proteins | sample S1TSphgellanicum_FD_89693 | JGI IMG/M metagenome (GOLD analysis project Ga0116227, IMG submission 89693) | Host-associated microbial communities from peat moss isolated from Minnesota, USA - S1T2_Fb - Sphagnum magellanicum MG | ecosystem: Host-associated > Plants > Peat moss > Unclassified... | reverse complement strand
GTCAAAACTGGGAGACTCCCGGGAATTCGACTCCCGCCCCTTCTTTTGGCCATAACTTGTGTTTCAGATGTCCAAATGAGCAATGCGAGCCCATTTTGGACATCTACACTTTGAGAGCTTTCCATTGATATAAAGAGCACAACAAGCCATGGAGTTTTGACCCCTCAAAACGCGCTCTGAAGTTTCGGGAGTTCCTCCGGGACTCCAACTCTCACCAACTCCCAATGTGGGAGTTCACTTGGGAGTGTGAGGGTTCACTCCCTCACACTCTTTGTACTCTTTGCACTCTTTGCACTCCCAGGAACATGTGATGTGCCTCCCGGGTCTACTACTAGGCTCGCAACCTTGCAACCCCTTTGCCTTGGTTGCAAGCCAAAGGCTAGGGTTGCGACAACGATTATATTGGAACTAAAGATGTTGAAGAACTTTTTCTAGCTAGAGCAATATATCAACTTGCAAATGACATAGTAAGAATGCCAATAATATGTGGTAGCTCTATGCATGGGCAATCAAAGAATCTATTGAGAGATTGGTAACAAGGTCATGATAGGATCTTCCATGATTACTTTGCAACTTCACATGTGTATGATGAGGGTTTATTTAGATGCCAATGTAGGATGAATCATAAATTGTTTTTGAAAATAATGCATCGTGTCAATGAGTATGTTGATTTTGCAATGATCAAATTGTATAGGAGAACTTGGGTTGTTTGTAATCCAAAAATGTATAATTATTCTCCAATGGTTTCTTTATAAAACAAGCACAAAAGATTAAAGAAATGGTAACTTGGAACCTTTGTTTGAACAAGCAAATCTAGGATAGCTGAGACAAAGATCAACATTTCAAATGTATATGCAAAACACTAAAGAATCGAAAAACTCAAAAACCCATTTCAATTTTAAAATTAGACCTTGTAGAACACTTGTGAGCCGTGAAAGGTGTCAACTAACTTGATTGAATAAAAATCTCAATTGAGATTAAAAAATCTTAACAAAACCAATGTTGATTTTACTTTCTTCATTTATGTCTTTTATTGCATTTGGTCAAGTTCAAATGTGCATTGTTTGGTCATGTGTTACAATTGAATTTGTCATACCTAAACTTATAACTCATGTTCCACCCAAATTTGGGTTTTTTTTTAGAATTGAGATTTTTGTTGCAACTACAATAATTATTAGTAGTGGTGTCAAAGGTGTTGAAGGTGTCAAACTAAACGAGAGTCATCATTGAAATTTCTCTAGCTCATCGTGTCACCACAACTTCAAATACTTTTAGATTTTGACGTTTGAGAACTCTTTTGGTTGAATTTGGAAAAATGCAAATGCATTCTAATCTTCCATTATCATTGCCTAATGTGAAATTTACAAGTGTCGCTAATTTTATTTTTCGACACCAATGATTATTAAGGTTTGCTAAAATCGTATTTTTTTTCTTTTTCTTTTGATGTTATATTACAATTGCATTCTATTGAAGATGTTCTAACTATGTTTGTTAAGTGTTTTTGCCTAGTCTAATACCCCTTTCATAAAACATCATCAAAAAAATTTTCCCTTTATATTTTAGGTACCCTTGTTCCCAACATGTTCCCTTCAAGTTCCCAATGGGTTCCCATGTGTTCCCCAACTATGTCATGGGATTTAGCATTCACCTGTTACCTATTGTGGCCGGTAACAGACTGGTGACAGGACAGGTGGCCGGTCGGAAGCGCGGTTCCCTTTGCTGACACATCCCCCCGGAGGACCCGGTGAAACAGTGGGCCAGGGAAGCGCCGAGGAAGCGCTTTGCATGCTCTCCTCCGTGCGCGCACGTTGTTGCGATTGCGATTGCGATTGTGTGTTTTGCGAGAGGATTCGTACCCAAGCTCACCACATTTTTTGCGCTCACTGATTTGGTAGAACTAACAGCAGCTTCAAGTGCATTGATTGAATTTCTTTTTTTTCTTTTGTTTTGGCGGGATTTGGTTCGTGTTTTTTGCCTGAGAGCTTTTTTCCATTCTTCAAGGTCAGACAGACAAAGAGTCATCATCATCGTCTTCTCCTTCTTCTTCTCCATCTTTTCTCGCAGTCTCTTCGCATTATTCACATCAGAGCTTGCAAGCAAAAATATTTGAACCGTCTGACACTACTCACCGCAGCACAGAATTGTGGAACAAGAAGACGATCGGATGAGAGCACTGGTATCTGTTTCGTATGGAGTTAGCAACGGCAGCCGTTTCTTTGCCGACGACGACGGCCGCCCTGACAGACGGCTTCTTTGCTTCTTCTTGCTGGAGACAATTGGAGACAACAGGAGTTTATGGACAACGAGGTTCTTGCCTCTCTTCTAATCACCTCCTCCGCCTAGCGTGCTCAGCGCATCATCATCAACATCATCATCATCATCATTATAGCAGGGATTGTGAGGAGCGATGGAGCTCGATAGGAGGAGTATTGTCTTGTGGAAGGAGAGCCGTTCTTTCGGACGTAAGCAAGTCCGGCAGTGCGATATACGGAACAGATCACAAAAGTATATCAAGACGAGAAGCTGGAGCTGCACGATCTGAGGCTGTCGACGCTGCTTGCGAAGAAGACGCTCCTTTTTTGGCCTCTCGATATAAGCTTCATCCTGTGCAGGAGTAAGTGAACCGACCCTTTTTCTTTCCTAGTTCTTCCTGTCAACCCTGAGATTCCTTACATGATTTCTCTCATGCCTGCATGTTTCCAGATTCATGCCCGATGGATCTTCTCGCAGCAGCCGAATAATCGCTTCAGCAATAGTAATACCAGCCATAACATCAGCAAGCACTCAGTTCTTTTGTTCTGAGCAACATGTTCTGGAATCTGAACTGAATGTGTAATAGATTCAAGAGAAATCAGCCTTGGAAATGTTGTGCTTATTATTGTATATAGAACCAAATGGCTCTGTGGCTTTGTGAACACGGTGTACCTAACACTAGAAGAGATCTCAAAAACCATAAAAACCTAAACCCTCTCACTCAATGAACTGGGCAAAGGTGGGTTTTTGTGTGCAGGGGAGACACATTGACTGCCATAGCAAAGCAGTATGATGCAACTGTGGAAAGAATAGCAGTGCTTAACAACATTTCTGATGCTGATCTGTTACAGACTGGCCAAGAGTTGGTGATTCCAGTGCTGTCTCAAGAATTGACCCATAATAAGGTCAGCATGTCAAATTTTTAGCAGATCATTGACTTACTTCTCAGTCACCATATCCTGACTACCCAATGTAGCCCCTTCCGGTTTCTCTTTCTTTGGGTTATGCAGAAACTAAGCTATCTAGGACAAGATCAAACATGATGGGATATGCTGTGTTGTCTAGATGAACCTAGGAGCATGTAATAATCAATCCTCTGCTTGTTGGATCCTGAGCTCCAACAAGATCTTATTGATCTAACCTGATCACTGACAAGATTTCAAATGTGAAATCCATTGCCATAAGCAAAGGAATCAACCCATCTCATGAATCTCGTAAGATCTTGAATCTTGAGCTTTTGGATCTTGAGTCAGCATGGGATGACTTCATGACCTGTGATTGTGGGAGGAATTTGTTAATCAAGCCTGAACTTAGGGTTTCCATGTCCTTTGTTTGTAACAATTAGGTCATTCATTCCTTTACAAGAACAGTGGTAGTAGGAAGGTTACTCTGCCCAATGCTGTGATATCACATGTGGAGCATATCATCATGCACTACTACCTCAAGGATTGGGCAATGGGCTTACCAAAATGGAGCTTCACATAGTTGATGAGTTGAGTGTCAGTGACTCTGCTGTGTCTCATGAGAGATGTAAACAGTTGTCAATATTGCATCAGGTGAATTGGAGGCAGAACCAACTGTTGTGGGAAGATAACCAACTACAAAATCAGTGCAATTGCTAATTCAGTCATATCAGGGTCCAACTGCAACCAGAGATGTCCAGTATAGTACAAGTTGTGAATTGAGGGTGGCACTCATTTCTCATGGCTTGATGTATATACCCTGTGCAGGAAACAACTTCAAGTAAGAACTTAATCAATTGCACTGCTCCCAGTAGATTGGAGCAAGGGACCTTTGCATTAGCATCATCCAGGAATAAGAGCACTTTGTCCACGGGACCAGCAACATCTGGATACAGGACCTTCTCAGTTCCTAATTTGGTATATCCTCCTTGATTGTGGGCCTTTTTCAGCAGAGGTGTGGTAGTTGAAATCATGTGGCAAGCTAGGAGATATGTGTTTCCATTTTGTTGAGGGTTTTTCCCCAACAACCCTAAATTGACTCCTCTCTCTATCCAGATTAATTCTGCCAATCATGTTTTGGAGGCTGACTGCAATAGCTGCATGCCATGGTGGAGGGAAAGAGGCTAGTTGGCAGTGACAGCATGTTGTGGCTCATTACTGATGCCACTCAGTGACTTGAACTTTTCAGGTGAAACTGGCATTGCCTTTGATGTTAATGGCTCCAATTTTAGGCTTTGGTGTAAGGTGCCTGGCTGACTATATCCATATTCACATCAACAAAGAGGTTGCACGAAGGTATGCGGAGCTGGAAGCTTACCATGCAAGGCATCGTCCCAAGGTGAAGCGCTGGCAGAGTATTCTGGATGGCGATCGAGATGACAGCCAAGAACTAGTTGGAGCTACTGCATTTGTGACTGCTGTAAGTCATTACCAGGAATAATCACTTTTCCTAACTCTCTTTTAGCTACAATGCAGTATCACTGAACACAGATGACAGTCAGTGATTTCAACATCCTCCTGTTTTCTTTTTCTTTCTCTTTTCTAAGGGTTAGGTTTTATCTTTCTCGTGTTGCTGATAGGTTGTCAGATCTGAAATCTCTATAACCTTATTGTCAGGTCCTCTCTGAATCCTATTCAGGTTGACTTAAGTTGTAAGTATGGAGAAGTTCTCAGTGCTTTTCAAGATATTCTCCTGTGTTTTTCTTTCTACTGTTTTATTAGTTGAAACGTCTTCCTGGTACTGCTGGGGTTGTGACAGAAACGCAGCTCATTGGTTAGAGAATGACATTCACCTCCAGCCACTGCTGGAAGCTGACAAAGTCAGTTGATTATGTTACAGTGGTCATAGTACCTATGCATGTTACTATTGAAGCTCACTGAGCATGTGGGTTCAAATTTCTCCTTCACTCTGTCTGTGATTTTAGGATTGGTTCTCCTCTTTTTCCCCTCTGATACGTTGCCAGATCTGAAATTTCCAAAACCACATTGCTGGGTCATCTCCTGATTTTATTCAGGCTGATGTTATCAATAAGTATGTAGGAGTCCTCAATGCTTATGAAGATATTTTATCACTTGAGCAGCTTGTTATCATAACTGGAGGCTACGGTCTGAGTTGACCGTCCCTATCCAAAACAGGGATGTTGAGTGCATGGGAACCACCCTCTGTCTTTGTCTTCATTGACTTGAGTCAGTACAATCACTTGCAGGATGAAGTCAGGCCTGTGACAGACTGGTGGAGCCAAGGTGGACATTTTAGAAGTTCTGCCATTGAGGTATTCATTCTTGATTTTTTCACATGTCCGCTGCACTGTGGATGAGACTCATAAGGTTATGAATCCACTCATTCTTGTCATGTTTGTTTGTTTGCCCAGAACTGACATATGGTGTCTTTGAAGTGTTATTGTGGAGTTTTGTCTGCAAATCTTACAGAGATGGTACTAATGAGTGTCTCCACCTTGCAGGAGAACCAAACTGAGGAAGAACAAGATGTAAGAGAGCAACAAGACTTTGAGGAAATACGGAAGTCATATGCTGAGCTAGAATCCACATACACAAAATTCTTGTCAGACAGTGGACTCTCCAGTGTTGAATACTGTCGTGTTGGGGTACATCTGCTTCAGGAGGACATATGAAAGGGAATACATCAGCTTCAGGAGTACATATGAACAGAATCCATCAGCTTGAGGAGGACGAATGAGAGGAAGGCAGCAGCATGGGACTTGCTGAAATGATGACTATTGCAATGCTGGCCATTTCTCTGCCAGAAGATTGGGTTGATCTTCTCTGTACAGGAGGTTTGTAGCCAAACACCTAAAGCTGAGGTGCAATAATTTGATATCTTTTTTTTGGGTTATGGCACAAAGTGCCAAACCTTACTAGAGCTCTTCCAAGGATTCAAGGGGATGATTGGACACCAGATACTTTCCAAGTTTAGCACCTTCCTATGTACAGAGAAATTCACTGTTGAATTCTGTAGCTCATGATTTTATTGTTATGACTGCACATCTCTTTGCAGGGATTGTTACAACTGTGCATCCCTTTGCATTAGGAGCTCTGTATCAACTCTTAGATAGACAACAGGTTTTGCTCCAGTCCCATATCATGCACCCAAAGCTCATACCATCCGGCAACAATCTGGTGGATCTTCTTACCACACTGGTATGGACAATGAAAAAGTGTGAAGCTGCACATTGAAAGTTTCAATGAAACGAATTGTGTGTGTATAAACAAACAAAAATTAAATGATAGGTTCCCTAATGCCTCCTAAATGACTTCAGGTGTGCCCCAGCGGGTTTTCCAGTTTCCTCTCTGACTTGTAGCCAAATTTGGCTAAACCCACTTGCCTCACAAACGTGAAGAAAAAGAAAAAAAGAAAGAAAAAGTTGGGGGGCATTGATAGAAAAAGATTAATTGTCAATTTTTTTTAATAGATTTATTCTGAATAATGTCATATTGAAAAATGCGAAAATTGTTGTGGGATGCAAGATTCATTGTAGTAGAGTGATTTTACTTTACAGTGGAGTTCTTCATTTGTCAAAGGGATGTTACGATGTTGTTGTTGATTGTTGCATGTTTCATCAACTAATTAATAAATTTGGGAGTTTTCCAAGGAAAAAAAAAATTAATGAAATTATATACATGATTTATTTTCTGTTGAACATTGCAAAATTTATATTGTTCACGTGAAGTTATTTCATTCTCGCGTTTTTAATAGTTTGATTTTGTTAATGAATTGTCATTGATAAGTAATTGTGTTAATATTTTGGAGCAGCAATAAAGATCTCTTTGTAGGATATATTAAGGTTTGGGTTTATAAGGTTTGAGTTTTAAATTTTAGGGTTTTCCTATGGGATTCATTTGTAATTATTTTATTGTGTGTGCATGATGCAAGAATTGTTGGAAAAACTCCATAATTGCCCTCTGACAATTCATACATTCACACACCAATTTTTCAATTAAAAGCAAATATTTTACAATCATATTCAAAATAATAATAAATTCCGTTTTTTTCAACATTTACAAGTCACAACACAAAGACTCATTCAACAACTATTTGTAAAATGAATTAACTAAAAATCATTCCTATAAGCAAACTGTAAAAGATATAACCCAAACCTTGAAGTCTAAACATTAATAAAGCCTCAAGAAATAATATTTGTAACTATCTCAACATATAAAAAGAATATTTCTCACCTTAACAATACAACACACCAATGACACTCAGTCAATGTTTTTTAAGGTTGCAAATTTCACCAAATTTTGACCTAAAAAATACAATTTCAACTTATGCAAAGGATTTTTCAAGGAAAAAATGACCCAACTTCACCAAAATTATATTATGAATTCTAATAAGTAGCTAAGAATATAAAAGGACTATGGTATTTTTCTATTTTCATATTTAGTATGTAGCCATATTTGGCTAAATCATTTTATGGATGACTGCCATTTTAGCTACATCACAAAACTAGGAAAAAAAAAAAAAAACCCATGCATCTAGCACACCCAACACAAATAACTCTCAAACTAAACTTATGATCTTTACCCACCAAAAAATCTCAAACATGTGATCTCCTACTTTACAAACAAAATCAAATCTTGGCATGTCTTGTCAAGAAAATCAACTCCCAAGTCCAAAACCATTGTCATGCTCATCAATGTTGAGCTTTATTCTAAGATTGGTCATGATCATCTTAACTCATGGCCAACTTCACAAAATCAAACATGTTAATATGTTATTAGTGGCAATTTGTATGTCATGGTAGCCTACAAATTTCAATTTTGAGTTGGAAGTAGCTTGGTAGTTTGTGATCCTTGTAACCTTGAGTTGGAATTAGTTGGAGATTTTCCATCTTAAGTCTTTTGACTACAAAAATCAAGAACTTCAAGTAAACAATTTTCATGATTTAAACTTGTGTGCTTGCAAATGTAAGGCGTGGGTTTATCGTGATGGGATTGAAAGGTTGGGGATCTCATGATAGTAGTTTAAGTGGAAGTGAAGGAAAAGATGGGGATGCATCACAACAAGATGTGTATATCAAGAACATGAATGATAAAGGTCGACTTTTTAGCATTAGCATTGATGTCCGAAGCTTCAAGGCCAACTTGCATTTGCCCATTGCATCTGCAAATGTAATAGTACGAGTAGTATTGCCACCAGAATTGGTACGACTTGCAACCTCATCATGTAATGCTAGTGCTACCGTCATGACCCCTCTCCTTACTCACCCTCCCATTCAAGTCAACAAGGGCACTGAAGTTATTATCCCCAACGGGTATGTGTTTTTTCATTTCTTTTTTCTTCACCAACAACCTAATTTGAAGCTTGTGACAAATTTTTGTGAAGTTGTTTCCAATTGTAACCAAAGAAGGCATAAATGAAAATTGGAGATTTGAAAACTTGGAAAAATCATAATTTTACTTTCACAAGATTGTTCAATCTTTTGGGGGAAAGATGGCTTTCTTTGCTTTTGCTTTTATATGTGACAAAATGTAGTTTGGGGGTGTTGCATTATGGGTTGGATATAAACTTTGCTTCATTTTTCTAGCTACCTTGCATTGGAGCTTCCTGTTTCTGCCCATAGCATGGCTACCATGCTTACACAACAACCTATTATTACAATGCAAATAGTTCATCGAGACAAGTGAGGAACACATGACCATTTTTCCTCTTCATGAATGACACTGAAAAAAAGAAATTCTCAATGCTCTTGTTACAAACTTATTTCAAGCTTATGTGACAATCTTTTTCTTTGTAAATGACCTTGAAAGAAATTATTAATGTTTGTGTTAGCTAGAAGTTCTATGACATTCTCTCTTTCTCATGAATGACCAAGTGAAAATATTCTTCAATTTTTGTGTTGCAAACATATTTAAAGCTTATGTAACCTTATCAAACCCACACCATCCAAATTTTTTTCAAAGATTTGATAAATCAACTATGATTATTAATTGTACATGTTAGCCATGATTTCTTGATAACGATGTTGTGTTTGTCATTGTAACATCACAACACAACACCTCAAAATTTTGCATTGTAAATATTATGTGTAGTTAGATTGTTAAATTTTACACCAAGATTGGTAGTTGATAGCATATGTTGAAATCATTTTTGTTATTATTATTATGTTGACCCTTTTATTTTCCTTTCTATCTTTGTTTCTCTTTAGTGTTTAATTTTGCTCCCCTTGACTATGAACTCCGTGAAACAGGTATGCTATAGACAGTACTCTCGGGCTTGCATTTGTGCCTATGAAACAACTCCTTGAACACCCAATCATAGAAGGTTATGTTCCTGTCATACGAAAAGCCATTGGGTTAGGAAGCCAACTTGATGAGGTAAAATTTATGTCATCATTTGTATTTGTATACCTCAACAAAATCAACAATGTGGAAGAATAGTATTATGTTGAAACTTAAAGCAAGTTCATCATGTTTCATCATCATGATGGTGGTGGTGGTTTTTTTAATTCTAATGTACATTTTTTCATGACAATGTTTTGTTTATTATCACATTTTGGTTGTCACCAATTTAATGGGTTATATTGATAATTGGTATTCATCTTTTTAAATGGCAGGTGAAAATAGGATTTTTACACATGATCTTAGCAATCAAAGAAATGGGTTCTATGAGGGGTTTAAAAACAAACAAACTCAAGGATGTATTTGTCAACCAATTTGCAGTGGAAGAACAACATAAAAATGAGTACTCCTTTAATGTAAAGAATTTTCAAAATCATACCACCGAATATAAAGACATTGATTCAACTTTTAGCAATTTGGAAGATGGAGATGAAGTTTCAGAAGCTTATTTGGTAGCAAGGGATAATGAATGTGTTAGCAAAACAAAGAAGAAGATCAAGATCAAACCTTCAAAAAAACCACTTTTTAACATGGATGATGATAACATATCCTCTTCATTATCAAATGGTGATCTTGAAAACAATAACGATTACATTACACATTCAAAATATGAGTTGGCATGGGAGTTTGACTTGTGGCAACAACTAGAAGAATCAAAGTGGCGAGCAAATTTGAAGGCACAAGAAAATGTGAGGATGAATGTTATTGAAGAGAAATGGAAGAAGCAAAAAAAAGACTTGTCCATTGAGATGTGCAACACCCAAGTAGAGCAACTAAATCTAGAGTCAAAACTTCGGTGAGAATATCATGCCTAATAGTTAAAACATGTTAAACAATTTAACAAAACAAAATGTTCTAACATGTTGAACAATCATCCATGGCTTATGAAATAAATACATTTTGTTTTGTGAAAACACAATCATTAGTTTTAAAACCTTGAGAATAATCTAATGTGTGGGTGGTGGTGTGACATAGGGCTAAGCTTCTTAAATTGGAGAAAAGGGAGAGGGCCATAATTCTAGTAGAAGAAGATATGTCAAAACGTAAAAAGTCTTTAGAAGAAGATTATGTCAACCAAACATCAAATGCACAGGTTGTATTTATACCTATCATTTTTACATTGATTATTTTATGTATGATGCACAAAAATATTTACACTGCTTGGAATTTATAGACTTGTTTGAATGTGTTGTAGTTCTTCACATTAATGCATTCAATTTCATATTGAACCTTTTGTGTTGATTTTCTAGGTTGCATTGAAAAGGTTGCAAGCAGAATCTGAGCATCGAATCAAATTGGAATGCAACAAATATGTGGCTTTGCAAGAACAATATGCAATGCTAGAACAACAATTGATAATTTCCAATGCTTCATTGGTGAACCTGGAGAAGCAATTTGTTACATTCCGAATTGCACAACAAGATACCATTGAGGCTCAATTGGTTGGTCAAGTCATTACTCTCGAACAACATTACAAAAATTTACAAAGGAAAGGAGTCTTGGCAATTGAAAGCAAGAATGATTACAAAACACAGGTAATCCAAAATGCAAAAGGCAATAAGTTATGTGTACATGAATCCCAACAAATGGGTTTTTAAACAAATGGAGATTAAAATTTTGATCTCAAGTAATGAAGTGCACTTAAATGATCATTGTCATAACCTTCCTTATTTGCATGTTTGGTTTTAGGTGTTGAAGATGGGCAAAGAACTTGCACACTTGCATCACCAACTATTTGAGGCATTATTGAAATGTAAGTCACAAGAGCACAAAACACCAAAAAACTTACACGTTGTCAATGCTCCTCCAATTGAATATCAAGCTCAAACATCAAAACATGAAGCCAAAGTGAAAACTCAACAGTCAATAGATCTCCTACACATCCCACAAGATCATATGTCCATCCCACAAAGTTTTATTGAGTGTGAAAATAAAATGGGGGTTGGAACAATATTGAAATTTCAAGAAAGCACACATGAGCTTCATCCAACTAAACTCAACGACTTCCAAGAGTTCAAAGAAAATGAGTGTTCTTCATTTTCCCCACTCCTTCAACATGGGTTTTATGCAGATGCAAGATCGAAGGAAATAATAGTGGAAGCACAACCATCATCACCCTTCATGGACGTTGTCACCCAATCACCACCAAATGTGAAAACAACAACAAATAAAAAAGAAAAAGAAGTTCTTTTGATGAGGATTCAACAACAAGGATTGATCAACATGGTGGAGGACAAAGAAGAAAAAACAACAATCTTGTAAAGAATTCGACAATTAGAACAAATTGTTAACACAAGAAAAGAAGAAGATCAACATTCAATATACAATGATCAATTTAAACTTCGGGAAGTTCAAGCCAATACAACAACAAAAGGCATGGTTACACATTTGATGCAACAAAAAGCTAACTTGTTAAAAACAGGAGTGTACAATAAACATGACCGACTCATCAAAGGTTTGGACCAAAAGATTCAACATTTTGTCAAATTGGGTTTTTAATGTAGAAATTCAATGGTTTAAGGAAAAAATTATAGGTGGGTTTCATAGTTTAAAAAAACTTGATCAAACAATTAGGTTGTTTGGCATTCTTGAGTTTAATGGGTGTTAAACAAAACTTGAAAGCTCCATGATGAAATTTTGTCCACAATGTTAATGTAATCATGGGAGTTCCACATACAACTTCTAATTATCACAATCATATTGCAAATTTTTCACTTTGTTTAATACCTTGTTATCCATGAACTTTTCCCTTTAATACTTGATAAATGAGCATCTTCCTTTATTTCCTTTGATATCAACATTTTGAAGCAAAAGCCCACAAATATAATGTGGGCACCTATTAAAGGAAATAGAAGAAAAGGTTCATGGATAACATCATAATGTATGCATATGCCTTATAATGTTATGGAATTTGTATGGCATGACATTATGAAAATGTGTTTGAATTTCTATTTTGAAAAATACAGTTATTATTAGTTAACTTAGAAGCACAAGTGCACAACTGGGTACTTAATGTTCCTCTTTTAACAATATCCTTTGGATAGGGTTTCATAATATTGATTACATTGAATGTTGGGGTAACATAGATATTAAATTTTCTTTACAAATTTTTTATCACCTTTTTTTATAGATTTTTTCATCATTTACAACAAATTATCCATACCATTACATAAATTTGCATCATACGTTAAGTGCATGAATTTTTATTTTTATTTTTGAATTAGATTATAGCGGAGCATTTTATGGTGAAAATGTTCATTCTCTAAATTTATATGTGGGTAATGCCATCATGTATGTTACATAACAACATAATATAATTGATTTTTTGGGGTTAAAATTATGTTTGGTTGCACAATTTAATAATTGAAAATTCCATTTTGCAACCACAACCATATCCATTGTACATTTGATGGGTCCTTCATTATGTTTAAGGTGGGCAATTACAATAGTTGTTATAGAATTTTTTGAAGATTAAATTTGTAACCACGTATCAAAATAACAATAAAATATGCTACAATTATGTAATAGAAAATGTGGATATATCATGGCATTGCCAATTACCAACATATAATTAAGACACATGATTCCATTTGGGTGTAATTCATTAGAATATGCATGGTAGTATGGAAGAGTTTTTTTATCTTAAAGTTGAGATGTCCTTCAAAAAAAAAGTTTTAAGGTAGAAATAGTTAAGTTAATTTGAAGTAAAAACCACAAAATTTGTTGAAAATAAATCCTTTATGAAACCCCATAATTTTTCAAGCTCTTCATTTCAAGTAAGATTTTGGATGGCAAAAACATAAAACTAAGATAAGTTCATTAAAAAGCTGATTACAATTACTATTGTGCACATGTGGTCTACTTTGGTTTTTAGGATTATTATAATACTTAGGCAATTTCGACAATTCTTTGTTGAATAATTAATTTAGTCCATAATTTCTAATTTGGTAGCTACCTTTTTATTTCTGAAAATTTTGGCATATGTGTAATATATATAATAACGTTTGTTAATATTTTAAAAGATACTTCAATGTGTTAGTGCTCAAATGGATGTAAAGTACTTAATTTGATCAAGAAAATCCTTCATTCAAAATGTAGTTTATTATACAAGAAAACATAAAAATGTAAATAAAATAAAATTGGTTATGATTTGAAATTATTATCATTTTTAAAGATGAAACACTGAATTTACAAAAAATCATGATATTTTCAAAAATTCAAATTTACTCAAAAATGATGGGAAAAAAAGTCATGTACTTGGACAACTATAAGCATTTATTATAACAAGTGGCAAAAAAAATTGTTCCAAAATCCATTCATATGAAAAAGATTTTTTTGGAAAAAATGACATATAGTCCTTTTTAAAAGTAATCATGTTGACTCATTGTATGCCATTTGCACCCAAAATAGTTGTAAACTATGATCATGGCCGAAGTCCATAATAATGAATAATTAATAGTAATAATAATCTATAAATGTATTTCAAGGTTTTTCATTCAATAAAGTTTCCAAGTGGTTATATGTTCACACAATTGTTGTGTGTGTAAATGGTTTGGAACTTATACTCTGTGTAAGTGTAAATCTCATAATGAAATTCATTTACATTATGTGTAAGTGTAAGTGTAAAATTGTGTAAATTTTATTGTGCCATGTAATGCAATGTAAATGTAAAACAATTCAAAAAATGTGATTTTTACTTGGGGAAGGGGGGATTTCATAAATTTTTTGTGATATACCAACCAAATGGCCCATTGCAAAAAATGCACCCACAACTAATTAATAGGGATTTGCAAGAAGGTATAGTCATTAAGGGTATTTACTATATACATTAGACACCTAAAACATTTACATAGGACTATGTAAGTGTATTTGACAATATTTACATTGGCTTCGTGTAAGTGAGTGTGTTAAAAAAAAAGTTATAGACAACAATAATATAAGTGTAAGTGTAAAAAGTTTGGACATGTAAGTGTAAATCATTTACACTTACATGAGATCTACACACTATATATACAAATATTGACATGCATAATACTTGTCCACACCAAAATCTTAATTAACTTAAACACTTTTAACCATATCTACAAGTAATCCATGAAATTGCTTGTAGAAACTATAAAATTGTGATGTTTATGTTGGGAAATGGTTGTTAAGTTAGTTTCATGTTGATTAAACTAATATGAGAATACTTCCAAACATTAATGGATATTCAAAATGGGTAGATTTATGTTGTGCATGATGGTGCAATTTATGAATCCTTTTGAATTGTTACATCACAATTATCTATAGATGGATGATCAAATTCATAAGTTGATTTTGTATGAAAATAAATAAAAACAACTAAAACTTTTATTACAATGTTCTAACAAATGCATCATATGACACCAACTAAATCAGATTATTCAAAACATAATTGTTGGGTATCAAAGTGTAATGTGATTAACCAAGTAATCATCACAAATTACTAGAAGATGATAAAAATGAATGATTACATAAGTTCATTATGGGCACATAATTAATATTCCATGTGGGCTCTATGATTGTTGAGGTTGTTGGTGAATTGTTTTCAAATATCCTTGCAATCCTTATTAAGGTTACAAATTCATTATTAAACATTGCTAATTTTGCCATTGCAATGTTTGCAACATGGAAAGTGGGATGGAAAACAACTCCACACCAAAGTTTTGAGTTTTATCAATTTAACATAGATTAGAAACACTTGTTTTGGTACAAATTAAATGGGTGATCACCACAATATTGGCATATAAACAAATATACACAAGAAACTATGAATTGTTACAACATGTTTGTCATTGCATTAGTAGGTCTCCTTGTAAAACATTTGATTTATATTTACGTTTGGGCATGATGGGCATGGTTGCACACAAACTCATGATCACAATCACCCCATCCATAGTATTTTCAGCCACATATTAAAATGGTTATTTGAAATCTCATTAATTTCCATCAATGCAATTTGGGATTTGTGCTACTTTGCATTACTAATGATGACCAACTATTTTTTTCCTCTTTTTATGTTGCCATATGATTTCCAATAGTTCATCATCGTTATTTATGTCAATTTCAAATTTTATTTAAATTAATATAAACATCATGGACATGAAAAGACACATGTTAATTTGCCTTTCAATATCCATCTTGGTGAGTAGTGCAAAGGAATGAAGTAGTTAGGCTTGAAAATGAAATATGTTTGTTTCCAAAGTTATTTAGGGACAACCATATGATAGTTTTTTAAAATTCACATGTATATACCAATTTTTTGTTCCTTTTTCTCACTAGAATTTTGAAATAAAACATCAAATGTTAATAAGGAAAACATGTTGATTATGTAAACTTCAACAATTGTGCATTAGTTTTAACCAATGTTGGGCATTTTTGTCTTTTTAGATGGAACTTTTAGTTTAGATTATTTGAAGTCTAGGTGATTAGAGAACTAATGGTCATGGGCAATTCAAATTTTTAGAAATAACAACCCTTATGGCCACATGTATTTGTAAACATTTTCAAATTCAACTTAAACTTTGGTCACAAGATGAAGTATACGGGTGTAAAATTAACCAAAAAACCTCCAAAAAATCACCATTAAGATCAAAGTTGAGTTTGAAATTAGAAAATTACAAATAATATATTTTGAACCTGTGCTAAATGGTGATTTTCAATTTACACATTCATTTACAACTAAATTTTTCAAGTGGGAAATATTTTATGACAATTGATTCTTGCAATGTGTGACCTATTGGTTTACAAACATCTGAACTTCTAGTTACTATAAGCTTACCCATCCCACCATATAATTTGTGCATAACATCAAGCCATGTACATGTACATAAGGATTAAGTGCTTGTATTATGTTAATGAACATATCGTGCCCTAGCCATTACTCACATTTGCACTTTGAAATCTTTGAAACTTCAAGATGTAAAAGGTTATCAATTGTCAAACAACAAAAGATTATTGCCACATCAATTTTCAAGAGACAAGAATGACACATAATAAAGGCATGCATGCATCTTCAAATATAATGACGTTTCATGAGTTAAATCATGGACTTGGGTACCTTTTTATCCACACTTATTCTCTCTCACAAATAGGTCAAAGTTCTCAAAAAAAATTTAAAATGAAAAACTTTAGTTGTGTTGGTTCTTGAAAATTTGGCAATTATCAATTCCCAACAAAATTGATTCCTGTATCATATGGGAACCATAGGTCACATGTGCATATATTTGACCTTTACTCACCAATCTTTTTGTTGGAAAAAGAAGTATTACCCAACATTGGTTTTGACTTCAAACAATCAATTTTTGAAACATATGTATTTTTGGGAAATTTTATTTGCCACTATTCATGATTTCATAGTTGCAAATTTAGATACATGATGGTATTTAATAGTTGGGCCATGATTGTGTAATGCATGTTTGCGTCTTGGCAAACACCAAAATGTAATAATATTCTTTATGATCTTATGAATTGAATTGATGGAGGATTTGCAAGAGATTCATAATCATGATGATGGACACCATGTTAATCAAGTTCATAACCACCAAATTGACATCAACTATGAATCCACCCCTAAGTGTATTGTAAGAATAAGTGGTTCATCATGTCATGGTTTTGCCTTATATGACAAGTTCAAACAAACATTCAAATAAACTTTAAGCTTAATAATTATAATTTTTTGATTTAGATTTTTAATTACAATTTAGTTTAAGTTTATTTACAAATTTAACTTTAGTTGTAAGTTTAATCACGATTTACTTACAATTGTAATTTACAAATTTCTAAATTAGTTTTATAGTAATTTTAAATTAATTTTATTTACAACTTGAAGTTCATGTTATTAAAAAATTTACATACAATTTGAATGCAAGGGTTGTTAATATATTGTATTTAAATTCCTTATAGATTTAATCAAAAAATTATTTTACAATCTTACTATTTGAACTTAAGGTTTAAGGTTAATTCTATTTATAAGATAGGGTTAAGTTAGGTTTTCAAATTTTAAGGGTTTTTTAAAGTTGCAATTAGAAAGTATAGGGTTTAAGTGCCTTTGAGTTCGAATTTAGGTTTTTGATTTAGAATATGAAATTTAATTTAAATGTACATATTTAAATTAGGTTTGAGGGGGTTGGTTTGTTCTCTCATGTTTTTTAGAAGCCAATTGAAAATACTTTAGTCCATTCATAAAGCTTGACTATCAAGTTGAGCATTACAAAATTTTCAAAGTGCACTACTCCCATATGGAAGGTTCTTCCATTCATGTGGGCAATAAAAAATAATAATAATTTGCACATGATAAGGTACCCTTTAAATACACTAACCATTTTGGGAAATGTTTTACATGTAAGTTTAACTCCTTTGGAACAAGGAGTTCTAGAAGTAAAGCAAGGCTACAAGGCATTTACTTCTTAAACTCCCTTGTTTTGTTTTGAGGGTGTTATCACACATAAACATCAATAATTTTTTTTGAATTTAAAAAATTTATGATGCATGGTAAGTATCCAATCCAAATACCCATTGAATATCATGAAAAAAAGCATGAGGCATTTTGAAAAATGGAACATTGACAAATACCCATTGGGTATTTTGAAAAGAAATGACACAAAACATTTTGAAAAATGAAATGTGTGCAAGTGCAAACATTTTTTTTTTTGGAAATGTTGTACATGATTTTATGATATGTAAGTGTACTTTCAAATATACTAATATATATTTTTGGATGTTTTCACCATTTGAAAAATAGATAACAATATTGAGGTGTTGATTTTGAGAACTTGAAATAGTTATTAGTTTAACATAAATATGCCCTATTGCTTGATAGTGGTGTTTTATGCCATGAAAAAATATCCTAATTACAAATTTCATTTTTTAATGTTGTTTATGTAAACCTAAACCGTAATATTAGAATACATCATTTCCTAAAATTACTTGATTTAATTTTCTTTGATCAAAAGTTTCAAAAAGTTTTAATCACATTTTTAATCATAAGAGATATTTTGGAAATGATTAATTACAAAGACATCATATTCACTTGGATGTAGTTGTAAAAGGTGGAAATTGGTAATCATATTACTTTAATTTAATTCAAAATTTGTAACCTAAAATAGAAATTTCATAATGGCATAATGATAAGTTTTCTTCAAATGTTTAGGTTTTTTTTTTCTCTTGTTATCACATCTCAAAATCACTTAATCACTTGAAATTCTTGAACAAGCTTTTAAATTTCTGCAATGCAAGTTTTTATTTTGATCTTTTATCTTTGTTCATCATTTTTAAAAAATTCATGAAAATCATGACCTATTTCTCCATGAATTTTCTTGCACATATCAACTAAATATATTGTCCAATTGTTTGATCATGAACAAAATGATGTGACAACTAGTGATTTCAAAAAAATTCCTAGCACATTATCATTTATTCAACAAGTTGTCATTTGAATTGATTATACAAAAAAAAATCAAAGTTGCAAACCAATAGTTAACATAGATTTGACTCAAGTTTCAAGGCTTGGTGTGTAATTATATGTTGAGAAATGTTTGTGTTATTGTTTATCAATTTCTTTGTGATATTGATTTTGCTCTTTCTTTACAAACTACTTATACTTTGAAATGATACTTAAGAGTTTTAACAACGTTGTTTCTTTGTCTATGTGTTTCCCAAAGAATGAGAAAATTTGCAATGCCATATTTGCTTATGGTTGTACTTTCCACAAATTAGGTCTTATGCATTATCATGACCCTAATTCTTATGGAACCATGATCATAAAGGGCATGATTCCATAAAGCAATTTGAAAGCATTAAATTTTGGCAAGATTAGAGTGGAGTTGCCAATTAAACAATGGGACCCAAGAAGGAGGAGGCTAAGAAAGAAACACTCAAAAAAGATGCAATCCCCAAAGATGCATCAAAGAAAGATGCACCCCCACCCCCACCTCCTGTATAAATTGCATCTCCCAATTTGTCTTACACTAAGAATTGGGTCTTTGTAGTAAAAAAGGGGCTCAACATTACATTATATATATCTAAAATCAAAAGTTTTGTTAAGTAGGCAAACAATTTTTTAAAAAATTATCTTTATTTACATTTTAAGTATAAATCTAAACAAAAAAAAATCTTAATTCATATTGTATGCATTAAAAGAATCTTTTGTTTCAATATTATAATTTTTTTCAATTTCATAATGATGTTTGGTTGTAGAGAACTTCAACCATACATGCACATTCACAAAATACATTAAAAACAAAAAGAAGTGTGTGTCTTTGCATTGAACAAGTATTACATGCCATATAATGTGTGTGATAGAAACCTGAAGAAAATCCATTACAAAAGCAAGTGGAGGAACAAGCTGAAGAGATTATAAAATTAAGGTAGGGTTGATACATTCATATTGTTATAAAATTCAATGTCAAAACATTTGATGTATTTCCAAGCATTAATTTTATACATTTTTTGTTTCTACACAATTGGGTCTACTTTTTTAGCTTTTTTTTTACCATGCTTGGATTGTAAACTCACCTAGTTTGGAGACTTTTTTTTGAAGGGAGGTATTGGCCATTATTGGGAGTGGTGAAGGGGATCTTCGTGAGACCAAAATCCTTGACTTATTCAAGAAGGTATATGTATCGAATTATGATATGATTTTTCAGAGTTGTAAATTCAACACTTTGTGCCTACAACTCATGTCCATGCATAATGTCTTTAATTGGGTGAAAGGTGGAAAACAAACTATAATGGGCATGTCATTTTTTTAATCTTCCAAATCACACGACTTACATCTAGAGGATATTGATCAATGTTGTGATAATTTTGATACTAAGAAAAAAAACTAGAACTAGACCCTTCAAAATTAAAGTTTGGAGTTTTTGTTTTGACATAGAATCGAATATTAAACTTGCAACTAGAGCGTGAACGCACTCGTAACAATAATACAAAGAAGGCCATGGCTATTATGCAACATGAGGTGATTGGGGCCTCACCTCACTTTAAGCTTCACTTCATCATGGAACATTGATTTAAAACTTATTTAAACTCACCCAAAAAAAAACTTGTAACTTTAAGGCAATGTTTCAACAACTTCTAAGGGAGGTTATTTCAAATTTCATTTCCAATTATAAATTTATAATAACTTAAATATTAAGCATCAAAACAATGTTTTATAATAAAATCTTGCAAAAAAAAACTAAATGTGATTTGATTTAAGTTGGAGAGTTTTGAGGGACCAAGTTTCTTTAGATGAAAACTCTTGGTCTTTGAAATGATGCAGCTTTTAACCATCCAAAATGCAAAAGGGAGAGATGACAACCCCGTACAAGAAAGCCTTGACTATTGGGTGGACAAATATCAAAGGGTAACTCCTATATGACACTAAATTCAAGGATTTAAGGCATTATCTCCCCATCAAGATTTTCTCCACATATCACAACAGAAGACCCATTTGGGTGAACTTGTGTCAAAATGCTAAAACCAATCAATTTAGATCTATTGTTTGTTCCATGTGTCTTTCATTTGAACTTTTTGTGATATGTTGAAAAGGTCCATTTTTCTTGCAAATTATTTTCCATTCGGATCGCCAATGTGGTATAAATGATGGTGTTAGGCAAACAAGAAATTGCTGGAAGTCCAAGCCAATGAAACAATGTTGGAAAAACAAATACAAAAGTTAAACCACATCATACAACGAGAAGTTGGTGACCACATCCCTCTACAAAAGGTTCAATGTGCATAAAGATCCATTATCTTGAACACTAAATATTGATTATGAACATTTAATATTATTTTATTTCACAATTTCAAAATTTTCTATTGTAATAATTTTTCATGTGGAGCTATTGATCTTAGCCAACAATGCTAGATCTTGTGTTTCTACAAATTACTATGTGAATTCAAAACATTCAAAAATATGTATTTGATTTGAAAACCAGGTCATTGAAGATGGTAGTGGTTGGGTGGGCCGTAGCGAACAAGTTTCTCTTCTTAAGGTACTACTACAATTGCATCCCTTTTTCATATAAACCAATTAACGTACATTTCTACTTTTTAGAAAAATCCATGAATCATGTGGTAATTAATAATAAACTTTTTCTTTTTGACAAACTTCCAATTTAGTTTCGAGATCATGGGATCAAATGCTTTGATTTGGAAAGAACATGACAAAACTTGTGATGCAAAATCCAATCCAGTTGAGCTCAACTTTTCCATGCCTTTGTGATCTTGATAATCTTTCAAGATTTTTGGGTTTCTGGATATAAATATAGTTTTTGCAAATGAATGTGAACTAGCCTTGTGCATTGCAAGTCTAGGACAAGGTGGCCGAACTCAAGGCTCAAGTAGCAGCACTCCAACCTGCTCCAATTTCTGGTTACAACACCATAAAAAATGATGAGCGTCGCACAGTGGAGATTCTTCATAGAAACCAACTTGAAGCCATGGATGTGGATCGCCGTTTACAATATGACAAACTGGTTCATGATTTTTTAGTAAGTTGGTCGACTTGTAGATCTCTGTGTCATCATTTAGCTTTGAACATAACTTTTGATTCTAACTCGATATTCAAGTTCAGTGAACACATAATACAAGTGCTAACAAATTATGTTCTGCAAATATATAGGCACTTAGAGCTTCGTGGGGAATGCAAAAGAAAAGGCTTGATGGTGTTATAGCTCGCAGGAATATCTTGGAAAAGGAGGTAATCTAAATTCTTAGATTAATCCAACAAATACCCACACTATCTATCAATATCTCTAACTAAATTATAAGCAATGAACATCTTCTTTCTTTGAAAGTTTTTTGAGGAAATTTCTTGATGGTTTGGGTATATGGAGCCTCCTATGAATATAAATTTGTTAAAAGGTTTTTCTTTGCATCATGGTACTTGCTGATTTTTTGGATGTATTTTGATCAGTGCAGTTGAATGGGGCACGACAAAAGATGGGGATGTTGTTAAGTAAGAGCACGAATGATGACCTTCTCATCCAAGCTCTTACAATTGAACTTGCTACTGTTAAACAGGTATATGTCACAAGAATGGTAGAAACATGATGATTTTTTTTCTTTTTTTCCATAGAAACAAATGTCTAGAACATGATTCAAAAGTCTTCAATAATCTTGTCATTGCAAATTTCCTAGAAAAGAAAGTAAGATTGACATTTTTGTTATGAAGTAAACATAGATCTAAAAATTCAAATGTTGAAGGTTTACACCCTTGTCCATCTTTGATATCTTGAGGATGTGTGCATAAATGGGTGTGAATTTAGCAAATTGGACCGCCATATCCAAAACCAGGAGGCCCACTCCAACTTGACCATCATATTCGATGTGATCAGCTTGCAGCTTCATTCAATGATCTAAAAGAACAATGCCATGAACAGGTTATGAATGCACTCTTAATCCTCCCACCCAAGTCCTTCAAACCCTAAGCTTGTAATCAACTTGACCATACTTTTTTGTTTCAATATTATCATTAAAAAAAAAAGAAAAGTTAGTAGAGAATTTTTTTACAAGTAGTTGCCAAACTTTGGTATATGCCAATTTGTGTTCAAAATGCTTCTTGTATGTGTGAACCAATGCTTAGGACTCATCTAGATTAAAAATATGTATTTCTTTTCCAACTCCTTCAAATCATGTTTGGGAAAAACAAAACTCACAAGTGCTCCCTTCTTCTTCTTGTTCGAGTGCTTGCAGTCATTTCAAATAAAATCCCAAGAGGAGATTATTCAAATGTATCATGACACAATTGACAACCAAGATTGTGAAGGTATCAACCCAAGCTATGCACCATTTTCAAACCCGAAGAAAAATAAAATGTTACCCCCACATCAAAAGAATCTTTTACTCAATTAAGACATTGTATAACAAAGATGTGACAATATTAGAGAACAAGCTTCTCATCACATAATGGCTCTACTCTTAAAATGACATCCATAAGGATGATAAATATTCAACATCCAAAATTGGAAACACATGGTGGGTAGCATGGTGACGCCCAAGTGGATGCTTTCGTAGTGATGTTGAAAATATTTCTTTAGTGGACTCGACATGGCCACAGAGCATAGTGATACCAAACTTTTGGCCATTTTTCTGGGTGCATCACAATGTCTCTTCTCTCTGAAGGATGGAGCCAATAATAAATGGATAATAAATAGCGGTGCAAGTTTTGAGTATGAAACATGCATGTTTGGAAACTGTCTATGGTGTGCAGATTGGTGTACTGCAACTCTCTTCGAGGAACCATATGCTTCTGAGAGCAGGTTGGCCACACCGGAAGAGAAATCTTAGTATTGGAGCTTTTGCAACATGCTTCATTTCGAAGCATGAATTGTGTCTATCTTTTGTGCAACCACCACCCAAAAGCGTAGAATTCAAGTGACAAAAATGAGAGTGTGATTGTATTGATTTATTATTGTGAACAAACCGCTTGCATTGTTCTTTTTGCTTCTGAACCCAACATTTAGACATACAGAAACACAAACCTACTCAGCTCTTGTAAAGAAAACATAGGACCAGAACCCTCAGTTTGGTCATATACACAGGGTGAGATTCAAAGAAAACCTGCGAAAAAGTGCGTTAGCATTCCCTGGAGGTTGAAAAAACCATCAATTTTGGTGGTAAACTGAGTTTCATCCTGCTTTTCCTTTTTCCTGAGTGCCTTCAATGCTCCTACATATATTTTCACTGCCCTTACCTGTACAATTTCCTTTTTCCTGAGTGCCTTCAATGCTCCTACATATATTTTCACTGCTCTTACCTGTACAACTACTATAATTACTTTCGAACCTTGTGTGTTGACTGATGAGTTTCAGCATTTCATACTGAGATTTAATAAAATCTCCTTACTTCGCGGATGCCATTGAAAGAGAGGATAGGGGGTGAAAGGAGGCCCCAAGATAGTGTGAAGACAGGGTGACTCTATGAATAACTCTATTGTCCACATCTCCTTTGGAAACTCGGGAACTATAAGCTCAAGCTGGAAACCTTGGGGTTTAGGTGGTAATGCCTGCCTGCTTTAGGTATAGGTTTTTCCACATGGACAAAACGATTAATTTAATTTCGTTAAAAAAAGTTCAGTCATTTTGCGAGAAATATTTTGATAAAAGAATATTTTGTCACAAATTCGATGTTTTTTTTTTGACAATTTGTGGCAAAACATTCTTTTTATTTGTGACAACATATTTGCCAAAAATTTGAAAGAAAATCTAAAAGTTCTTCACAATTGCCTACTACAACATGAAAGGGTTTTCTACTTTCTTATTTTTGAATATTGCCAAATTTTGGCTAAATATTCTTTATGGATGATCATCACTCAAGCAAACATCACAAAATTGAAAACAAAAAACACTACTTGTGTTATGTATTTGCAAACAGGCTACTAACCCAATAGTGGGGATGAGAGTTTAATTCTCCACAATTTTGGCAAATACCAATAATTTTTTTTCTTTTTTCGGCTATTGAGACCTTTTGCAAATGATTTTGTGAATATTATACAAAACATATTCTAGATATTTTATAATTGTTTTGGTCATAGAAATTTCTCTTAAAACATATTAAATATATTAGGGGAATTTTTTAAATTATTAATATTGGAAATTTGACACGTGTGAGTAGGGTTGAGGGTTTAAGAAGAAAGTGCATTTTTTGGCTCATTCTTGGATTCTTATAATTTCTTTTTGCCCCTTTTTTTGGGGCTTTTTTGGGGCCGAAATTTAGGGTTAGGGTTTGGAGCTCGCTTTAGGGTTTGGATTTCAGTCGAGCGGGAGCAGGAGCAGGAGGAGAAAGAGGATCACGATTGAGAGGAGGAGGAGGAGCAAGAGGAGGACGAGGAGAAGAAGAAGAAGAAGAAGAAAAGAAAGAAAGAAAGAAAGAAAGAAAGGAGCGTGTGAGTGTTTATCACAAGCTTTTCAGTGAGATGAAGAACAGCTCTCGGAGTGTTTTGTATTGTTTTGTTTTTTTGGATTTTCTTGCTTGATTGTGTACTGGGTTTTGCTTGAATTCAGTGAGAATTTTGATGGCCTTCTGATGGAATCCGAGGAGTGGAGATGTGGTGCGAGTAAAAGTATCCGGGCTACTTCAGTTATTTCCATGTTTGGTTTTCGGGATTGCTTGTTCCCGAAGTTGTCGGGACTGTTGTTGCTTTTCTTGTTGTTGTAAGGGGTTTGGATTGGAGAACTGTTGATGGCAAAAAGAGGACACTTGGGAAACCGAGGGATTCGGGATCTCTGGATTATGGAGGTTTGATTTTGAGCCTGCTGGTGTTGTTTTGTGAAGTGGTTTGTTTTGGATTTTTGTTTTTGGGTTGTGGAATGCTCAAGGGGATTTTTCTATGTGTGGAATTTGAAGGACGTTTGTCAGGTGGGTGAAGTTTCTGGTTCTTCTCTGTTATTTTTATCTTCTGTTTTTGGGGGTTGTTGGAGTGGTCGTTGTGCACTTTAGACTTGTTGGCAGTGACAAAGGAGGGGTTCTTCTCTTTGCAGCTCTGCTACAAGAATGTTGCAGTTCTTAGTGTGGAGCAGGTTCTTGGCAGCAGTACCAGTGCACATGTTGATGCGACGTGGAATAATAGATTGGGATGATGATAAGGAGCTCTGGAATCTTGTTCCTCCAAGTATTTGGAGTCCTTGAGAGAGAGAGGGCATATGACCACGCGGTCCTCATGCAGCTAAGGTCAGCTGGATTGCTTTTTTTTGTCTAGTGAAATGGAGGACGGATGCAACAGTAATGGACATTGTAGTACAGGAGAGGCAGTCGACCTGCTGCCGGAAAAAAACACTGACACGAATAAGGAGGCTGCTGAAAATGTTGCCCAAGTGGGTACTACCACCAGCTCAATGCACCTGACTGTGCAGAACAATGGTGAGGTTGGCTTGAACAGCCCCCTTCTCAATCGGGTGGTGCAGAAGAATGAGACTTTGAAAGTGTACACGAAACGGAAGTTCCGTGGTGGAGGTTTGAAGGAGTTGTGGGGGACTCCATTGAAAAAGCAGAACATTGGGATGTTGTCAGAAAATGCAGCAGATATACAGTTGGATTCCAGAAATGCTCTCTTTTCCCAGGAGTGTGACACCACTTTTGGAAGTAAAACAGAGGTGGCGACAGCCATCATCATCAATGCAGAAAATGGAACTGAGAACAGGTATGTCTTTATGGTTCCCTTTTCCCTGCAATCCTCTTGAATTGATTTTTAATGAAAATTAGGTCAGTACTATTTGCAAGAAGGGTAATCGTTCCAGCAGCCATCAAGGCAATAGTGTGGTTGTAGGGCAAATGCCAGTTGAAGGTTGACCCCTGTCATGTTTCCACAATAGTAGACAAATTGAAGAAGGTGGGTGGATGTGAACTGGTTTTGTCTAAATTGTAGGAACTCAGAGGGACTCCTGAATTCTTCCTTCGAAGGAAGAATTTGCGGCAAGTAGATTGTTGGGGTTACAGCTACTACTAGAAGATTTCCAATTTCTGACCGGGTGATACAGTAGCCCTTTGGTTGAAGAGATACCAATGTATTCTTCATTAGTGTTGTACATGTCATTCTTTTCTTCTTCCTTTTCATCTGTCTTAAAACAAGTATTGGGTTGAGCTTGCTGTCTGCTATGATGTGTTTGTTTACATCTATGTAACCCCCATGGGACTTCCTAGATCATGCATTTCTGATGGGTAATTGGGGTTTATCAATTTTGGATTGTCAAACAGGAAGTCAGAAAGGCACGCAGTTTTCCTTCCTGCAGAACGGATGTTGGGTTCAGCCGTGTTCTCCTTGTGTACTGATTTTGTGGAGTCTACTCCAAAGGCAAAAGATCATCCAGGATTGAGAATGCCTTGTGAGATGAGCATGCTTCATCCCACTGGCACCATCAGTGTTGAGACTACACATTCTTGCTTTGATGGTCATATCACTGCTCCTCTGGAGTTTAAGCCTGATGATCTGTTGGAGGCAAAAAACATTGAGTTCACCACCCTGGAGGTGGAGAAGCCCATTCTGAGTGGGGTTGTTGAAACTGAGAATGCAGCACTTATGTCCCCCCATGTAACATCCAAAGTAAATGGGCCCCTGAGCACAGTACGTGAATGTGTCTTAGAGTCTGTGAAAGCAGAACCTGTGCTGTTCTTGGACTCAAAGAATGTAGAGGTCACCCAGGAGGCAAATGCGCCCATTGTGAAGAACAAGACTGAAGCAAATGATTGGAACAATGTTCTGAACTGTGAGTCATCTATTGGTGAGGTCACTGAGTCATCCATCAGTGGAGCTCAGGATTGTCTCATGCTGTCGGCAGAAGTTGGGCCTTTGCTGTTGGAGTCAAGCACTGTTGGGTCAGAGGGGGACATGCCTATTATCGTAAGGGAGGAGGTTTGTGAAATGAAGAAGGAAACATTTGCATCGAATGGTGCTTCTAATAAGGTGGAATTCTTGAGCACTGAAGTTCATGAAGATGTCAAGCTCAACATGGAGGTGATGAAGCCTGCTTTGATTGATGTTGCTAAACTCAAGGAGGAAACGATTAGCTTGAACAGTGTTTCTTCTTTGGTTGAGCTTTCATGTGCTGGGGAAACTCATGAATGTGTCACATTTTCTGTGGAGCCCATGCAACCACCAGAGCTTACCCATAACAGTGACAGCTCTGAAACTAAGAAGGAAGTATTTGTATTCAACAGTGTTTCTAAGATTCAGTGCTTGAGTAATGAAGTTCAGGAATGTGAAACCAGTTCTGTTGAGTTCAAAGAAATGCCACTGTCAAAGGAATCTGCTGCAGTAGAGACTAAGGTGCTGGTGCCGCCAGATCCACTTTTGAATGACACAGCAGAACAAGTTCAGGAATGTGTAACTGGTTCTGTCGAGTTCAAAGAAATGCTGCCATCAAAGGAATCTGCTGCAGTGGAGACTGAGGTGCAGGTGCTTGATCCACTTTTGAACAACACAGCAGAACGTGAAGTGACCTGTAAAGGGGAAGAGAGTGAGAGTGACCTTTGTGGGGCATCACTGTTTCCAACAAACCATGGTACAATATTTGCAAGGACACCTGAATCTTTCAAGCCACTCGGATTGTCTCTGCCCATAGTAGAAGACTCTGGTCCCGCCACTGTATTGTTAAATTCTTCACCTTCTCTTGATGCTTCACTTCCATCTCTCTTAACTCCACCAGTTGCTTCAGCGGCAATAAGGCCCCCTCTTTTCTTGCTCACCGGACAGGACAGTATGAACTCTTTGAATGCCACTGTGGATTTGCCTTCTACGGAGTCTTCTTCATTGCACCATGGGTGTGACGATCAACCAGAGAAATCACCACTCTCAGGATTGTGTCATGTGAGTCCAAGTGTTTCTTTGAGTCTTTGACCCCTCCTCTTTCTGAGACTTACTGAGTTTGGGAGCAAAATCTGACTTTTTCTAATGCAAGAAGTTTGCCCATGTTTTTCTAGCAAACCTAATAACATCAGACATGCTGATTTCACTGGTAAAATATGTGAATGCTGCACAGATTGCTGGAGAGGAAGCAGCAGCAGGGACAGAAAAGGACAGACTGGACACTGATGCAGGCTTGAAGGAAATGAAGTTCAAGGATGAAGATGAAGTTCTTCCAATGGCTACCACCCAGACTGAAAGTACAGTTTGTGAAGAGAGGAATGTGCATGAGGAGGATGCAGAGGTTCCTGCTACTGCTGAGTTGGTCGATGATGGACACATTCATGGATGTTCATTTATGAGCTTGATGAACGGGGATGAACATGTGATGGACACAGTCCAAGATGATACAAATGGCGTGTCTCAGTTGGAGTCGGAAATAAGTGTGCTATCTAAAGCACCTGAAGTTTGTGTTCAACAATTGGATGGCATTACTACTGGTTTATTACAATCTGGAACCTTACTAGATACAGAGGGGACAAGTGACACCCATTTCTTAGAAGAGATGAAACCAGACCTGGAAGGACTCTCTAGTAGTATACAGAAGTTGGGTGGTAAGTGTGAGCATGCGAGGACCAAGTGGTGCAGCAAGTGTATGGTGTTGAAGAAGGGCCATCATATGTGCCGATTAGAGATGATGGGTAATGAAGATGGAGACAACAGCAGCTTGATGGAAAGGCAGGATTCGGCTATGGAGGTCGGTACCCCTCCTCCTCCACTGCAATCGCCAGGTTTCAAGGTTTGTCTATTTCACACTTCTGGAGTGTCTTTCTTTCTTGTGATGGAATATCTACTGATTGGAAGTCACTGCTGCTGCTGTAGGTTTCCCTGTATGCTGTTCTTCCATCTCATTAATGAGTGCCAGAATCATTTCACAAATGTTTTGAAGAGTTTTTCTTGCTGGTCTTAAAGCTTGCCTGAATCACCATCTGGAAATCATGTTCTATCAGGAAATCTGGGTTTCAGTTTTTGTGAATTCCTTTTGTGTTCTCTGCAGATTCGATTGAAGGTGAAAGGCCCTGTGGAAGGTGCACTGAAGGATGTCCCGACAACAGCCAAGCAGTTGCTTGCATCTGGGTTGCTGGAAGGGCAGCGAGTCCGTTATGTGGGCCGAGGTCAAGTATGTTGTCAACTTTCTGTAGCAATGAATGTATTAACCCATTCTCAAAAGGGAACAGATTGTGAATGTAATCACCACCCAACACTAAATGCAAATGAAGAAAGTGACAATTGCCTTACTTATGCTGCTTGGTGTTGCTTCTTTCTCACATATCTATTTACTCAGAAGGAACATGCTGTTTTGTGTTTTGCTTGTGGCCTTGTATCACGTCCCTGAGATTGGTCTATGCACATAAGGCTTAACCTCTGCAGTACTAGCAAAGATGAATTGCTGACTTCTGACATTCTGCAGCAGGTCCTGCTAACTGGGATAATACAAGCTGGGGGAATCCTATGCAACTGCACCGAATGTGGTGGCCTGCAGGTAGGTGGTTTGCTGCATATATGTTCTTTTGTTTGTGGGTTTAGGGTTTAGGGTTGTCTTTCGTTTTGGAGATTAGCTGTATTGGTGATGCTTGTCTGACTTTTTTCTTTCTTTCTCCTCTCTGGGAGGTTGGGAACACATGTATGAATCCAAGACTGATTTGGAAATGAGGGACTAATGTATGCTAAATGGGTTGAAAACTGTGAAGATAGTCAATGTCTCTTCATTCGAGAAGCATGCTGGCAGCTCAGCACGACGCCCAAGTGATTACATCTTCCTTGAGAATGGGAATTCCCTTCACAAGGTTTTGGAATCTGGCTGGAAAGCAAGAGACAGAAAGTCGAATGTCCTGGTGGCTCTAAGGATGGCAATCGGTGAAGCCTGCAGTGAGAGTTCCGGGAGCAAGAAGAGCTGCTGCTCCAAGTGTGGATTTGCGGATGGTGAGCTAGTCTCTTGCAGTGGTGCAAGCTGCATGAATTTGTGCCACCCAGGTAGACCTTCTGTAACCCATTGCACCAGTGTACAAACTTCCTACATCAAGCCCATAGGCCTAAAGCCTAAAGCCTAAATCCATACACCTTATGAATGAACTGGAAGTGCTTGTGGGTTCAAGTGCAAACCAGTGTTGTTAAAATGCCTTTTGAAGAACTTGTTAGCCAGCTAACACTTGTCTACACTGTCAGTAGAGAGAACCGAAGGTGAAGAGACGGTTGCCCATGTTTAAAACACTGCATGTTTTCTCTTTTCCTCTGTACAAGCTTCATTATATAGCCCAAAATTTCTGCAGATTCTGTATTGCTCTGAACTTGTGTTTTTGTTTCAAATGCTCATATGTCTGAGTTTTATATTGCAGACTGTACTGGCTTATTGCAAGGTGATTGGCTTTGTGCCAAGTGCAAGAGGACAGAGAAGAAGCTCAGACCAACCTCGGGTATCAAAACCAAGGTTGTTGCTGCTGCTCCTGCTTCTGCTGATGGCAGGGGAGTGCAAGCTTTATCGAGGTACCACATGAAAACATTGTACTCCAGTGAAGTCTTAGTGGTCTATGTTGGAAACTCCCACACTGCATGGAGTTGCTGGGATCTCGGGTACAGATTTTTCTTGTCCCTAGAGATGTTTGACATGAAGGTGCCTGATTTTTCTTTTTACATTTTGTGGGGACGAAGGGACAGAGAGCTGCTGCGGACCCCCACAAACGTGAGCAGAGAATCAAGTGGCCCTAATTTCAATAAGGCTCTCTTCTTGCCAGGAGGTTTGCCAGATGATATTGAGCTTGGCTACTATGTGAAGGGCCAGGTTAGTGGGAATCCCTCTGTCACTCTGCTCTGTAGAAGCATGTGTTCCTATCAAGCTTTAGGTTATTGTAAGTGATCGTCAGGCCCAAGGGATTTGAGGGGTGCGGGCATCTGTTGTTGTGAGCCAGTAGTCATATGTATTACTTGAGGGTTCAAAGGATCTTAACATACAGTCCAGTTCTGCAGCAAGATGTTAAATTCTTATGAATCCCGCAACGGTGGTTTGTTATTGCAGAATTACTTATCAGGAGTGAAGAAAGGTGCCGGCATCTGCTGCAGCTGTTGTCAGCAAGTGGTGAGTTCTTGGGTTCATGGAGAAATCAATTTCTTTTGTTCTTTGTATAGCTTACAGTTCAGAGAGCCTTGGGACAGCAAAGTACTATGCTGAACTTGGTGATGCGCAACTTGGCACATTGTGGTGTCCTTCAAACATGTTATTGTGCAAGGTCTGCAGTCCTGGAATGACCACAATCAGTCTGACCAAAGCGCTAAACACAGTAGTGTTCCCTTTGTTGCTGCAGATCAGCTGTTCCTTGTTTGAGCAGCATGCAGGCTGGGGTTCTCGTAGGAATCCGTGAGTTTCTTTCTTCCCCATGTTCTCACTCATGATCCAGAATTATACTTCAACATGATTTGATCACTCTTGTGAAGCTTTGATTCCCCCATTCCTGTAACAGATTGTGTTAGATCTTCCAGGGTTGTTCTTACATGGGTGCTGGATTTACAAAACTCTTTTGATAACCAATATGGACAGGTATGGGAGTATCTACTTGATGGATGGTCGTTCTCTCCGAGAGGCTGCCCAATCACTTGCCAGTCAGCATAAGGTGAAGACTGTGGGTGGCACATTGTCGATAGCTGAAAATGTGGACTTCTGCCATGAATGTGGGGATGGTGGAGAGCTGGTTCTATGTGATGGATGCCCTGCTGCCTATCATCAAGGTCCACATCTTTTTCACTAGGTCTCACTGCATAACAGAGTTGCTTTCCAGGTTGATTCCTAAGGGAAGAGTTAGACGACGAGTGAGTGAAGGATAACTATTATCAGTACCCACACTATTAACCATTTTTTGTTTTTTTTGTGGTGACTGAGCTAAGTAGTTCTTGAGCATATTTTTCCTGTTGTCTGGGAATAATATGGTTAACTGCCAAGTAGGATGTGAGGACAAAGTCATAAACCAGATAGTGGGGTCTTGAAAATCTGCTAAAAGTGGTATTTTGCTTGCAGACTGTTTGGGGCTGGACAGTGTGCCTGCTGGCGACTGGTATTGTCAGGATTGTCAGCTACAGCAATCAGCTACAACTGGGAATGGACATAGGGTAGTGGGCAAGAAGCGTCTCAAGAGGAGAACAAAAACTCTTCTCACCAAGGACCGTATCACAGGTCGCTGCACACGCCTGTTGCAGGTTCCTGAAACTGTTATCCTTGGTGGCTGTGTTTTCTGCAAGTAAGTTTTTCTCTGCCCACGTATTTGGGTTCAGGTTTCAGGTGGTCAGCAGTGTTTTGAATGTACCTTGACATCTCACCTTTTGGTGCTGGTGTGTCTGGCATTGTCTTCTTGCTGCTTGTCTTTTCATCTTACAGTAGTGTATCTTGTTTTTTTTCCAAATTGGCATGTTCTGTCTCCTGCACAGTCATTAAGTTTCTTGTGGAGGCTGTGCTCTCTTGATGTCACCACCTCCCAATTTCAATTGCATTCATGCTACAGCTGAGGTCTGTGTGATGTGGTCGGTTGGCATAGTCCTGTAGCTTGGGTGGTAGTGATGTGGTTTCTGTGGTTTGTTTGATCTCTTTCAGTGTTCCTGATGGTTCAATCCGTTGCTCTGACTTATTCAATCTTTTGTCGTTTCAGATCAGGAAGCTTTGCCAAAACAGGTTTTGGTCCAATGACAATTCTGCTCTGCGATCAAGTGAGTCTTTTGCATCTACTTCTTTTCCAGTTGGTCTGAAGGAGAGTTGAAGTGAAGAATACTTGTGGAACTGATGTCTATGATATCTGAGAGTAACATAACCTGCTGCTGGTGACAGTGTGAACGGGAGTTTCATGTTGGGTGTCTGAAGGAGCAGGGGTTAGCAGACCTCACAGTGAGTTTTTCTCTCTGCCACTTATCTTCCTGTACTGGGGTCAAGAATATATGAACTGAAGGTTACCCTCACAAGCTTGTTGTAGCTTCAATGAGGATATTAGCTATGTCTCTTGAGGATGAGCCGACATCATAACTGAGTCTTCCCATTGCTTCTAGAAAAATTGCCAGAAACTCAGGACATATAAAACCTTAGCAGTTCATGTAAGTTATATGTTTCAGAAGCAGGTTGTTTGTTGAATGGGCATCACTGTCATTGCAGTTGAAAGTTGCTGGTCATGCGCTGACTAAACTGCATTAATGAGTTGTGCATGTTTGCTTCCGCTCCACAGGAACTGCCAGAGGGGGAGTGGTTCTGTGGGGAAGACTGCAAACATATTCACAGCATATTGAGTTTGCTTGTGGCTAATGGACCTGAACCACTGGCTGACAGCATTATTAGCAGAGTGTTGGAAAGCAGGCAGCTGCGAGCCACTGCTGCTGATGAGCAGGCTGCATCCAGTAAGCCTCATTTTGAGTGGCAACTGCTTCATGGCAGGCAGGGTGACCCTGCCAACGGCCGGACCCTTGCTGAAGCTGTTGATATCTTCTCGGTACAGCACTTCTTAACCTCTTTGAACAGAAACCCATTACTTTTTAGCTTATCAATAGGAGTGTTGTGGTTAGAATGTAAGAGGGACCCGTGATGCAGATTGTGCAATTGAACAATGCTCAGCATTAGGATTTGAAGTTTAAACCCTAGACCCTAAACAGTCACAGTCCCTATGTGTATCATGCTGTAATGCTCCCTCTATGAATAATTTCAGGAATGCTTTGACCCAATTGTGGATGGACCGTCAGGAGGTGATTTGATTCCCCTAATGGTCTACAGGTACTTCTCCTTTACTATGTATATCAATGAGGTGCAAATGGGTCTGTTGTTTTTACATGGTTCCTGGCTTCTGTAATTGTTCTACTTCCGTAGTGCTCCAATTATCTGCTTGAAAAACCATTGGTGCAATTGTTCTTGGATGCTGACAAGTATAAACTCTGTATTCCAGCCGGACATTACGAGATCAAGAATTTGGTGGCATGCATTGTGTTGTGCTCAAGTGCAAGTAAGTTGCCATTTCTCTCAGTCTATCTTGTAGCCCTAAACCCTCAACCCTTGGGTTTGATTCTATTTAGATGATTTCTTTTCACAGATGCTTGAGTATGTTGTTTGCATGTCTATACTGCTCATATACGACTCTCACCATGATTTGTTGCATGTTTACAATGCTCACATATTATGGGGGCTGTGGTTGTTTTTTCAGTGACAAGGTGGTATGCACAGCAGTTATTCGTGTTTTTGGGCGGCAGCTTGCAGAAGTTCCGCTTGTGGCAACTAGCCTTGAGCACCAAGGCCAGGTAAGTTCTTGGTGGTGGGGCTTCCAATCAGTTATCGATTCTCTCATCTCTCCAGCTGGATGTAAACCTTCATTCATGCGTCTAGTGCAAGAACCATGTTCCTCCATGAAGACAATTTGAAGACTCTTCAAAATTTGACTTCCATCTGTGGGTATATTATAACTTGTGGGGGTGTTTTTTGATGCAGGGGCATTGTAAAGCACTTTTTTTATCAATTGAGAGACTGCTTGGAGTTTTGCGTGTGGATCGTGTGGTGTTGCCAGCAGCAGAGGGTGCAGAGGGTATTTGGCTTAACAAGTTTGGGTTCAGTAAGATGGCTAATGATCAGGTATGTTTATATTGTTTGTATGTAGAGTTGACAAGATTGTTCCCACCAGGCAATAAGTTCATTGCTCTTACTGTGCTCTGTGTTGTGTCTGTCTTCTCTTCTTCCTGTTTGCTGGCTTGGGGTTCCCTGTAGTTCTTCTATTTGGCTTCTCTTTTCTTCTTGGTTTCTTCGATCGTCTACTTCTCTTCTGTGTTCTTTCACACTAGCCAGAGCATCAGGGCCAAGTCTCCTGTCAGTCATGGTCTTTGGAAAATGGACGAAGTGCAGTGGAAAATTTATGACATTGACCTCCACCCATTGCCAAAGAGCTAATGAAGTCAGTGAGGACATTATGGTAGCCAGTTGCTACCGTACACATGTTTGTTGAAGGTCCTTAAACATTCACGTGTGTCATTGTTGGATTTATTGGATCACATCTTTTCTTGTGTCAACTCAAATTTTTTGTTCAAGTTGACTTTGATTGCTAGCATGGAGTTCTCCTAATAAGGAAGATACTTTTGGAGTGAAATTTTGTCAGTTCTTGTAATGGACATGATTTTTGGGTTTTGGCAGGTCCAAAGATATCGATCCAACTTTCAGCTCATGATTTTTTCGGGATCATCCATGCTTGAGAAGGAAATTATACCTTTGATTATTTCTTAACATGTTGTCTTCAGACAGGTTTTTGCACCAGTTACAAAAGTCCAATGTAGTTCAATCCCCTCCATCCCCTGTAATTTTTTTTTCAATGTAAATCACCAGTGCATATCAAATGCAAATTGGTTACTACACATTCCAGCTTGTGGGAAAAGATTGAAGGAACTGCCTATAGCTGAATACACTTTGTTGTTGAATGTTACAATGATCATAACATGGTGGTTGCATGTGATGAAGGTTTGGCATGTTGTGTTTTAACTCATCTTATTAAGAGGACCATAGATTGCATTATTATTTGCAAATGCTATTAACTGCTGCTTCCAATTCATGCTGCTAGATTCCACATGCAGATGCTGAAAATGGTGACAGAACAATCATAATGGGTCATTGTTGTTGCAACTACCCACTCTTACAGAAGTATTTGCAATGGTGCAAGTTTTCCATTCAGCTACAAATTGAAGGATGAGTGTTGTGGTGGATTTTTCACCCATCTTGGGGTGACTTTATGGATTTGGAATCATGGAGTCCCAAGCATTGATGAACTTCTGAGACATTTTTATGCCCTCTGAATGGAGAGTGCAGAGAGGTGGCAGAAGATTGAAGAAGACATCTATGTTGTGTACCTAGCTATGCATGGTAAAAGGCTTGACCATATGTTTTGAATAACCTGCAACAATCTTGATTGCACCCTTCAAGTTTCAGTGGTTGAAGGATAGAGCCCGAAGTTGAAGGAACACGAGGGAACTGTGGCGTGTTTCAATCTAAGGGAATGCAACTTGACAGGTTGTACACAATTCTCTTCACTTTTATTAGAAAAGGACAGTTTTGTGCTGGTTGTGTTTACTTTTGTTTACATGATTTAATTGCTCTCCTTGCCTGTAAAAGAAATGAGATTTAGCAGAACTCTATCCCCGTGTAACCAGCCATGGATCTTTGGTCAAGTGAGATGAAAGTTTGATGCTATTGATGTGATTGTGCATCGCAGGAAGTGTTTCAAGGTTGTGCATGGGTCTCACAAATCAATGATACAGGGGAGAAATGGTTCAGCAGCCTCTTGCGTACCTCCCATTTGTTTTAGCATTTGAAATGTATGTCTGCACATTGCTCTTCTCCTGTTGCAATTCTCTGGTCAATTCCTGCTTTCTTTCTGTGCAAAGCCAGGGGTCTCAAAAACCTGGATCACACTGTTGTTCAGCTTGGGAGTGCGTATTTGGATTCTTTCATGTATAATGTTGTAGTCCAAACCTGATTGAAGAAAATGGACAAAGGATAGTGTAATGTTTGGTTGAGTGGCAGGAGAATGTTGTCTTCGAAGATGTTTGGTGTCTGTTTTTTGAATGAAAGCTGTGACTCACAGCACACGCTGTCATGACAGTAAATATCAAGATTTCAGTGATGTCTCTGTGACCTTTAAGATGATTTTCCTTAGTTGGGTTCTCTTGCAATGCAGTCAACAATCACATGTATACTTGTTTGCCCAGAATTCAGGCAGATTATCATTTACTGAGTCTACACCCACCATTCTTTGTATTTCCTCTGTTCTTCAGTTGTCAAATGAAAGTTCTCCTCTGGGTAGAAACTGGAAAAAGTTTTTCAGCTAGTCTTTCAGCTTAGTCATGACTGGAGATTTGTCAATAGGGATGACTGAGGGTAGTTGTTACTGTCAGCCATTATTGGGATGTTATGAAGGTAGTGTGAAGTCATGGATGCTAGTTATGCCTATTCACTATGAAGGGTATGATTTAATAGTGACACTAAGTAATGACTAATCTCTGTGCCATGTAGGTGTTTGATAAAATTTATGCAACAATGCTTTTCAATTTGTTATTTTGGAATTTTCTCTGCTGCAGATTTGTTTTGACCCAGGAGCAGACAGTGTATCACCTTTCTATGTTGAGTATGTTCTGTTTTCCATATTGATGGATTGTACATCAAATTTCTTGAACTACTCATGAAGTATTCAAATACTTAAATAAAAGGCCTTTTGCAACCTGGTTTTTCTTATAGTGAAAGCTTATTTGAGTTGAAGAGGTTATATTGACCAAGCTACATGGCAAACTACTACTTCAATTCCAAGTGATGGCCACATTATCTGGTTCTATGTTTGTGTATTTTTCTGGATGTCAAAAGTCCTTATGACAGCCTTCCATTATGACTTCATGACATCACTCTCAAAAGAAAGAACTGTTAAGAAAATCTCTCCCAAAATTAAAAAAAAAAGGCAACATTTGGGGAGAGTACCACAGCCTAACTGTGCCATAGCAGTAGTCTTGCACATCATTAAACAATTCTTGTTTGAGCTTGCATTTAGAACCCTATTTGAAATGGATCCAGAGCAACCAGACTCCACATGCCAATCCTCAATCTTTACTCAAATGCTGACTGATTCAAAAGCCTGAGACTACAGAATACCACCGTTTTGATCCCCCTCATTATCATTGCAGCAAATTTGAGGGTTTGCAGCATGAAAAACTGACATGATTGATTCAGAAGAATGCCCACAATGAAGGGAAGCCCATACAAACTAACAAAATGGAGACAAATCCAAAAACTCAATTCCAGTCAACTTGCGCAACCAAAGTCACATTAATACTTATGACAGCTTCACAAACTAGACATTCTAACTTTCAGTCTGCTCCCTCAGACGGCGGATTGTACTTCGCACAGTAACTGCACTTGCCGTGCTGCACACAATACAAAATTATCCAATCAATAAATAATTTTTGAAACCAATTGATGTGTGAATATGATAGATGATCACAAACTTTTACACACTACAACTCACGTTTGCCCTTGGTTTCATGCATTGACTCTTCAAGATATGCTTGAAAAGCAAGTAGACAAATCCACTGCACTGCCAAGTCCAAATGCATAGGGGAGAGATATGATATTTTGGATATGATCTATGCTTCCATACATCCATAACAAATCTTTGATAGATTTAAGTCCTGCTCAGATGCAAAAACATCAAAGAAATCAATCCATTGAACTTACTTGAGGGTGTAGGCACCACCAGCCTTGACTTTTCCACAGTCTTTGCAGTTCCAGATCCCAACAGCCTTCCTCTTCACACCAAACTGCAGACATGCAAAAGAATTTTCAGTTAGAATTGTAGATACAAATCATGAACTCAGGAACCCTGGCACTAAGAGTACCTAACCTCTACTGCACTAGCTGCAAAATTCTCTAATCAGCCCATTTCATACATTCATCAGTTTTCCAACTAAAAGGATAATCAAATCTTGACTCAAAGTCATCAATTCAGAGTGTATATAATGCCCACGAAACAGTAGGCAGAACCAAGAAGCTAAAACATTCTGAATAAAGTACATCACAGTACAGTTTGACTGTGCTGTCAGATCAAGAAATTTTTGCAGTGCAGGTTAGGACATACCTTTCCACAAAACTCGCAGAAATACTTGGAGTGCTGACTGACCTCCATCTTCTTAATCTGTTTCCTCAAACTGGCACCGTATCTTGTGCCTGCCTCCACAGAAGTTTGTTCATCATGAGAAAGGAAAACTCCACTCCATGTTGTCATATGAAAAATTTCATATACCTTGTTCAACAAAAGATTTACAGCAAGCAACCGCCACTAGAAGGCTACACTTAAAAAGAAAAGGAACAAGTCTGAGAATGGAAATCACCATATTTGCCAACAATTCCAGCTTTCTTGGTGCGTTTCGTCTGCCAAACCAGACAAGCTGAACTGTCAGCCCTCTAACAACTCAAAAACATAACCTTGATAACAGCATACTAGGTAATTGCACTTGTAGCCATCAATGAACTGATCTCAGTTTTACCCATGGTTAGAGTTAACATACTATGAGTCTCACCAAAGAAAACACATGCAACAACAGAGAATAACTGAAGTGCCACCATGCCCAAGGTTAGCTAGCATTGACCAGAGGCCCAGCTATGGACCAATTAGGGCTGATTCCTAACAACACCACATCTCCCTGGATAAGGAGTTTTCAAATAACTTCCATAAGTTTTGTTACAGAATGCTGCGGAACAGGGAAAACGCTCATAAGAACACAAGTCCACAAGAAAAAGTGAGACACATAAGTATAGTCACGAGGCTTTTGACAGGAAGAACTTAAACTACTGGAGAAGATGCAACAAGGCCATCGGAAGGGGGAAGCAAAGAGCACAACCTAACACAGACAGATACGAAACCTAATGAAGAGATAGAGAAGGAGGAAGAAAAGAAGGAAAAACCAAGCCTTTCAGCCATAAAATTTACACCTCCAAAAATAAGACCAAAATTGACCGAAGAATACAAAAAGATCGGTGGCCGCCACAGAAAAAGTCGACCGAAAAGGTAAGATCCCCAAAGAAACTAGAAGTTCACGCATTCAAGGGGACACAAACCAGCTGATCGAACAGCCGAGAAACGGCGGAATACAATCATCGAAAGAAGGAAGGAGGAATAAGACAGGGAAAAAAAGAAAGCAAAGGAAAAAGAAAATAAGAGATTTCAGAAAGGCAAAAGAAGACAGAGAAACGTACCATAGCTGCTGCTGCGACGGAGGCGACAGCTGAATCGCAGGAACGAGGTGCCGACGCCGCGACGGAAGCAAGCGTCCGAGCGCGCGCGAGAGAACGTGAGAAAGAAAAAAAACTTTGGCTGCACCGTGTCCTTGGAGAGGAGGGAGGCGCCCACTCTGCCAATCCTCTTCCAAACCTAGAAGTAAACTAGGTTAGGTTACCCCGAACCTGGCACCAAAGAGAAGATATTAGTTGCCAACTAACAGTAACCAACTGGGCTCTTCCGCTGTTTAGTTACTTACTGTTAGTTGGCTGTTAGTTGGATATGTTACTAGTATTTGCCTGCCCCGTAGTTCAAAACCTTTGCTGCCCGTTCCTCAAGAGGAGCTGTGTGGTCCGGTGATTTTTCCTGTGGTGAATTTTCACCATTTTGCAAAAAAAAAGAAAAAAGAAAAAGAAAATCGAAAACGAAGATTCTGTCACAAATTCCTTGTTTTGAAAGAAGTGCTCAAAAAACGAAAATTTTGAAATCGCCAAAAGTCGCCACAATTGCCTAAAATATGAAAGGGTGCTTAAGATTTTCTACTTTCATATTTTGAATATTGCTGAATTTGGCTACATATACTTATGGATAATCACCACTCAAGTAGTAACATCACAAAATTGGAAAAAAATAAAATAAAAATAAAATTCTGATCTTGATTTCATGTGATATGGATTCCCAAAAAAAGTCATTTTGATAAATTTGTTTTCCAAAGTTGGGAGGGAGAGATCCAAGGAAAAAAAAACAGAAAGAAAAGAATTTTCATATTAAATTTTGACATTAATTGTTCATAATATATCTCCATTTATTTTGCAAAATAGGTAGCCAGAATAATACTAGTCAATGGCTTTTCCAGTGCCCATAGAACCCTGTTTTCTTAGTACAAGGAATAAGGTTGCAAGGTTGAAATTGTATACAGAAATGTTAGGGTTTATGTACCCCTTAGTAAAATTAGAGAAGCATGTGTTAAAAAGCTCCAAAAATTCTTGTTAGAAAGCTCCTTTTGCAATTTACATGTCTTTTTGCATGGGCCGCATTCAAAAAGATTTGCAATGTCTTTAAGTATTAATTCACCTTGAACATTGTTTGTAGCACCTTGGATTTGTGTGCAGTCTTGCTGTGTCTCATTAGTTGTGGTATCCAGTTTGTGTGTGTCCTTTGGTTGTGGACCAGGCCAATATTCCATTCTTGGTTTTCAATTGAAGGGTTTAGGGCTTTCGAAGATCATTCTTGTGTCCTCCTGGTGTAAGTTAAGATTCATGGTTGGCATGTTTGATGCTTACAGGCCTGGTGTTTGCTTCAATCATTTGATCTTGTAGAGCTAGAGAATGATCTTTTAGTTAGAAACAGTGACTTGCATAAGCTACACATTTTGTGTACAAGAGTTTGTTGCAGACACCATGCTTGGTGCAACACAGGTGATCACTCAGAGTATACACACCAGGTAGTCTCCTCAGCTGCTGGCTATAGCACTGTAACTTTCTACTTGTGCACCATCAAACTTGTAGCTTGATACTGAAGAATTTCATAACCTGACACTAGCTGATCTTGAAAGCTTGATTCAGCAGAAAACAAAAGTCACAACCTGATCTTTGATCATCTATTTCTTTCTTGTGAACAGCTGGGTGGCTGCTATAATTTCACATTTGCGACGCAAAAGCACACTAAGTGTCTCAGGCACAACAGAGTCACTGACATTTCCCAGGCAAACAAAACAAGCGGCTCATTGTATAATGGCTTTACCTTCAAACGACATCCATAAGGACTATAAATACTCAACATACTAAATTCGAGACACATGGTGGTTAGCATGGTGAAGCCTAAGTGGATCCTTCAGTGTGATGCCAAAAATGTTTCCATAGTGGACTCCACATGATGCTAAAACTATAGGGATACCAAACTTTCAACCCTTTTCTGGGTGCATCACAATGTCTCTACCTGGAAGGGCAGAGCCAATAAATCGGAAAACACATGGTGGTTAGCATGGTGAAGCCCAAGTGGATCCTTTAGTAGTGATGCTGAAAATGTCTCTTCAGTGGACTCTCCGCATGACCCCAGAACATATGTAGGGATACCAAACTTTTGGGCCTGTTCGTTCCTGGGTGCATCACAATGTCTATATCCTGAACGCCAGAACCAAACAAACAAACAATGCTCCTCCAGAAGAGAGAGTACTTGAATCTCCTTTTTGTCTACTATAATACTACTACTACTACTATCGGGAGAGAGCTTTTCTTTCCATGATCTTGATGAAGCTTTTTGGTGCTCCCAAATCTTCCTCAAAACACACATATCTCATAAAAGAATTAGCGGTTACATGGAGCGGCAGTCCTGTGAATTGAGAAAAGAAAATTGTGAATTGGGAGTGTAATCTTTAGTCTAAGAAAGCGAACTTCAGGGATTCTTTGAAAAGGAGAAAGCAAGAAGGAAAAGAGACTCTTCTTCGTGTGTGGATGAGAGGATGAAACGCGGACCATAGCGCAGCCAATGAAGACAGCAACTGCTCACCAGGCGGATAAGATCCTAACGAGGAATCTCCTTCACATCCAGCGAATGGATGATGAGTGTTCCTAGTGGATGAATATCTGCGCCCACAAGACCCACATGTAACTGCCTTAGGGCTTCATATGGATGATATAAGGCTCCACATGGATGAGAAAGGGGGCGAGCGACAAGCAAGCGAGCGAGCCGAGGGAGAGGGTTGTTGCTGGGGAAGGGAAGAAGAAGAAGAAGAAGACGGGAGAGCGCAGCGGCGACGCAAAGCTTTTTTGCTCACCACCACATAAACAAAGAGCAAGCGGGATTTTGCATAGATAATCTGCTTTGCGTCCACCTTTCTTCTGTGCAAGGAGGTGCTCTTTGTGGTGAGTGCCAGAGGAGGGAGCGCAGGAGCTTCGGCAACTTCACTCCTCGTAGAGCCAGGTACTCACAGGCTTTGCACCTCCTCCTCCTTCTTCCCTCCTCCATGGATTTGCAAGGTTTTTTCTTTGGGCACAATCCATCGCTCCGTTTTCAGCTCTTGGTTTTGCGGAATTTTTTTGGGTGTTTTCTGATGACGAGCTTGTTTTCGTGTTTGTGAGAGCTGCAAAAGCTGAATTTGGAAGTTTTGGCTTGTTGTGGCTGTTTCGATTTCTGTGAAAGAAAGAAAGAAGAAAAGAAAGGGAATGAATGAGGCAATTTCTTTGTTGGTTTGATACATCTGTTTTCCGTTCGAGTAAGAACAGAACACTGTCTGTTCAACAGAGATTTCTGAGCCATGAGAAAGGAAGGAGAGAGACAGAGAGAGAGAGCGGTGATGATTTTGCTGTGAAATTTTGGTTGCTGTGTCTGATTGGAATGCCATAGTTTGCGGATGTGTCTTGGTAACGGGGATTCTGCGTAAGGGCAGAGAAGAGGGAGACAGAGACAGAGTGCATTTCCGGTCCTTTCTCTGTCTCCATTAGACTGAAGCTTTGTGCACGGCCTCCACTTTCGTGCTAAAGGCTCAGAGGGAGAGATAGAGAGAAAACAACAGTGAGTGAAGTTATGTCCATGAACCGCTATTGCAAATTCGGCAACATTCTAGAGCGAGGAGCATCAGGATTGCAATACACACTGTTGAATGCCCAGCGTCCAGGAAGCATATATATTTACGGAGAGAATGGAAGGAGAGACAATCTTCCCTAGAGAGAGTGGTAGGAGAGACAGTCTTCCCTGAGAGGGTTTTGTGGGCTTTTGAATGAAGACTTGTGGTTTGTCATTGAATTGCTATGGAGTTCTTGAACTGCACTGATGATTTCTAGAAATGCTTGATGATGCACACCATTGGGTCTTTCAAAGCTGGTTCATCACAATGCTGTTCAGTTCATCATGTTTTCTTCATCTCTTATGTTTGATGGTCAAGAAAAATTAGGGTAAGGCATTACAGCAGTGAATAGTTTTGTTTGGAATTTGTGCAAGCAACATTTGTGTTGTAGTCATCTGCTGAAACTTTCCATCAATCATGAAAGTGTGTGGGATTTCACTATGTTTTCAGTTTTCTGCAAGGAATTTGTGGGATTTGTTGGCAGCTGTGATGCTGAGAAGATACTGTGAGTGGATTGTCGGTTTCCAGCATTGCTCCCTGTAGTGTTAGTCTGTTAGATCTCTGCAGTCATGTTGTAGAGCTTTGAAGAGGATTAGAGAGTTTCTATTCTGAGGGAGCTTTAGATTCAATGTGCTATATATTCCATGAATGCAGGATGGTATACTTTGCTTTACCTGTGAGGGACAGTGCAATTCATCTGCTTTGCAACTCTGCTCCGGGTCTTCCAAGGCGACGCCATGTCTCAAGAACCACTTCTAAATCGTTCTTAGACTGTACTCTTGCAAAGCCAAAAGTGCTCCTTCAGTCAGTGGATCACATTCCCAACTGCCAGCGCACAGGCGCAAGATTGCTGGCGGGAAATGTGGCCTTACGGCGAGTTTTAGCTGCCTCAGCTGAAGGAAATGTTGCAGTTGAAGAACCTGCAACTGCTACAGGAGAGAGCTTTGCTGAAGATCATGCAGAAAACACTTTGGATGCTGTTGCTGGTGTGCAACAAGTTGAAGCTTCCATGGAAGCTTCAGGCGATCCCTCTGTGCAGCCAGTGCAACAAAGGAGATTGACACGTAGTAACAGCAGCACTAGTGCAAAGAAGGCTAAGATCGTAACTGTTCAGAAGGAGGAGTTAATCCAAGGGGCTGTTTTCACTGGCAAAGTCAGGGCAGTGCAAGCATATGGTGCATTTGTGGACATTGGAGCATTCACAGATGGGTTAGTGCACATTTCCCAGCTGAGCTCAAACTATGTGAGGCAGGTACAAGATGTAGTGTCAGTTGGGCAGGAAGTCACAGTAAGGGTTATTGATATCGACGAAATGGCAGGACGCATTGGCCTCACGATGCGGGATAAGGAAGCTGAGGATCAGCAAAAGCAAAGTCTGAAAGAAAATGACAGTGAGGGGGGATCTAAATCCTTACAGGGAGAGGGGGGTAAGGTTCTGAACAGAGGAAAGATCGCAGGCAGAGGACCCAGTGCAAGGGGGAAGCGGGATGAACCACAGAAGGTAAACTTTACTCTGCTCAACCAATTCTATGCCCTGATCTGCAGACACCCTTCTGCTGCTCATGAGGTGTAACATCTGAAATCTTTTCCTGTTTTGCTAGATTGTCTGGTTGTGGTGAGTGTGAATGTATCTTCACTTAACACAGCATGGCCCTGACATGATTTTGAGAACAGAGTCTTCAATGAGGAAATAGAACTTCCTTGTTGGATATCTGATGAACTCTTATAAATCACTGCTGCCTTGGGTGAACTGAAGGTGACCAAGCTTCAAAAGGGTCAGGAATTAGAAGGCAAAGTGAAGAACATCATTCGGAGTGGGGCATTTGTGGAGTTTTCGGATGGCGAGGAAGGGTTTTTACGAGGGTCAGAGATTGCTGTGGGAGGTGAGAATGTTCCCGTGGAGACTTTGTTGCATGTTGGCCAGGAGGTGAAAGTCAGGGTCCTGAAGATTGAGAGAGGAAAAGTCAATCTGACAATGAAGCCAGAAGTCGACATCAAATCACTGAACAAGTCTATCAACAGAAATGAAGATGCAGGTGCATCAAACCCATTTGAACTTGCCTTCCGAATGGCAAACTTGATTGGAAATGATACACAAGTTGCATTTAAAGAGTCATTGATGGAGACATCAGGGCTGCCAGAAGGACAAGCCTCTGCAGAAATTGGGGAAGCAACAGCAACAGTTGAGGATAAGATTCCCGAACAACAACCTGTAGAAGAGCTTGTGGAAGCAACAGAAGGGATTGATAATGTAACTGAAAAGAAATGGGAGGCTGCAGTGACACCTTATGAAGAACCCAGAGCAGAGCTCAGTGACACCAAGGAGGAGCATGTGGATGCAGCTGAAGACAAAATCAGTGCAGAATTTGTTGAAGCAACAGAAGAAATTGACAATGTTCCTGAACTAAATGTGGAGGCAGCAACAATCCAGCAGGATCAACCACCTTTGGCAGATGATGAAACTGATGAGCAGCTTCATGAAGCAGCTGATGATCAAATTGCTGCAGAGCTTGTTGAAGTAGTTCAAGATCTTGAGAAGACTGCTACACTTGTTGCAGGTATAAAGCCTTGCAGAAATATGGCTGCCATACTTACATGTCTATTCTTTTTTCAGGATGAAACTTCATGAGATTGATAAGTTGTCAGGGACTTTGTTTTCTGACAGAGGAAATCAACATCGAGAATAAGTTTGATGCAGAGGTGGAGGAAAAGCAAGAAGAAGCACCTACACCATTGAATCCTGAAGAAGATTTGAAACCTGTAGCAGTGACAGAAGAAACCTTGAGGTTTGTTCAATCTCCTCTGATGTTGTTTCACTTTTGTCTGACCATGTTTCACTGTTGTCTGGACAACTCTAATGTCTTGTTGTGTGGTCATTGCTAGCAGTATTCCAGAATCTGAGGAACCATCTCCATCAATTCCTGGGGCCTTTGCGTTGGAGACAGATTCCATGACTACTACGACAGTCTCAGATCCTGTCGTGGAACCTGAAATTGGTCTTGTGACAGAATCTGTTGTTGAGACAGCTGTGGCAGAGCAACCATCAACAACCAATACATCTGTGAATGTGCCAACAGCAGCCCAGGTTAAAGAATTGAGGGAGCTGACAGGTGCAGGGATGATGGAATGTAAGAAGGCTCTGGTAGCATGTGAATCTGATGTTGCCAAAGCCTCTGAGTACCTCCGGAAAAAAGGATTGGCGAGTGCAGAGAAGAAAGCAAGTCGGATTGCTGCTGAAGGTCTAGTTGGGAGCTATGTCCATGATGGGCGCATTGGTGTTCTGATTGAGGTTAATTGTGAGACTGATTTTGTGTCCCGAGGAGATCAATTCAAGGAACTGGTTGCTGACATGGGGATGCAAGTCGTTGCATGTCCATCGGTAAGCTACTATATCTGTTTCCTCCATCAGCATGTCTTGACCCATTTTTCCATTTGGCTACGTGAATAATGGATTTGGGATATTTGGTTTTGCCATGACTCCTGTTTAAATACTTGAGCTCTGTCTCTCCCTAAATACTAGGAAGTGGCTTCTACTGTCTGACAACTATCATTCATTGTTTCAGGTTGAAGTTGTAACTGTAGAGGATGTTCCTGCCGAGTTTGTGGCAAAGGAGAAAGAGATTGAGTCTGAAAAGGATGATCTTGCAAAGAAGCCTCCTCAAATCCGTGAGAAAATTGTTGATGGACGGGTGGCAAAACGATTGGCTGAGCTTGCATTGTTGGAGCAGCCATATATTCGTGATGACAAAATTTTGGTGAAGGACCTTGTCAAGCAAACAATTGCTGGGTTAGGTGAAAAAGTTCAGGTGTGCTTCTATCCATCCCTGGCCATCTGTTTTCAAAAGTAACACTGCAAATGCCATATCTTTTGCTTTATGCTTGAAAAAATTTGCATGTCTGCTTGGAGCTAGGACATAATCGCTCATTATGGGCTTAATTTTTTTCTTTCAGATCCGACGATTTGTGCGGTATAATCTAGGAGAGGGCCTCCAGAAAAAGTCAACAGATTTTGCAGCAGAAGTGGCAGCCCAGACTGCAGCAACAGTTGAAGCAAAACCAGCTGCACCACAGGCTCCAGAGGTCAAGGAGGAGAAGATCAAAGACAGTACTCCCAAGGTGGGCAAAAGCAATGAATTGGTATCTCCCTCAGACTTATGTTCTCGAAAGTGGTATGAAAAGTGGAAGATAGTCTCTCATGTATCTGAATTTTCCAGGTGGCAGTATCAGCTGCAAGAGTCAAGGAGCTTAGGGAGGCAACGGGTGCGGGAATGATGGACTGCAAGAAGGCATTGGCAGCCTGTGAAAATAATGTTGAGAAGGCCACTGAGTTTCTGAGGAAGAAGGGCCTAGCAAGTGCTGAAAAGAAGGCTGGTAGAGTGGCTTCGGAAGGCTTAATAGGCAGTTATATCCATGATGGACGCATTGGTGTTCTTATTGAGGTCAATTCAGAGACTGATTTTGTTGCACGAAGTGAAACATTTAAGGAGCTTGTGGCAGATTTGGCAATGCAAGTGGTTGCCTGCCCCCAGGTGATTTTCATTCTATTGCTTAGAATTCTTACCTGTCACATTTGAGCTCCTGGCACCAGTAAGGTCAATGGAAATTGCAGCCTGCCAACTGGTTGTGGCACTAAACCAGCTACTAGATTGGTGGTGACATAAGTTTGTCACTCTGATTTTTGCAAATGACTCAGAGAATTTGAACCCTACCACTCAAAACAGCTAGATTTCATCACTTTGAGAAGATGATGATCAGGATTGGGTCATATAGCATGTCTTCTTAACCTTGAGGTATGGCTTATTTTGTAATACATTGGTGGAAGTTTTCCTATCATACCACAAATTAGATTACTCTGATTGGTTAGAGGGCAATGTACTGACACAAATTCATTTCCCGTTCCCCCATAGGTACAATATGTGAGTGTCGAAGATATTCCCTCAACATTAGTTGAGAAGGAGACGGAGATTGAACTTGGGAAGGAGGATTTGGCTACAAAGCCTGAGGCCATCCGTGGCAAAATTGTGGAGGGTCGGGTAGCCAAGATGATGGCTGAACTTGTGTTGCTGGAGCAGCCATACATCAGGAATGACAAAATTTTGGTGAAGGACCTCGTGAAGCAGACAGTAGCAACACTGGGTGAAAATATCCAAGTTCGAAGATTCACAAGGTTCAATCTAGGGGAGGGGATTGAGAAACGGAGCATCGATTTTGCCGCTGAGGTTGCTGCCCAAACAGGAGCTAGTGCATAAAAATATGTACCGGATAGAGACCCACAGTAACATAGATGTTCATGCATCTCTCGGAGCTTCAGCAGAATCTCTTTAGAGGGTCAGATACATTGGGGGAAATATCATCGGCATCAGGTATTTGGAGCTTGTTGATGTGCGCTTAAGGCACACCATTCCTTGGGAACATGACCACAAACACCTTCTCTTCTTATGGACATGTTCACAGGGTTTGCATCAGTAGAATAGGAATTGATTATTGCAGCAGCAGCAGCAGCAACATTTTGTAGCTCTGTTGTTGATCAGTCAATCAGTAAATGTAGAACTACTCTTTTTGCTCACATGTGACTTTTGAGTTCTGTTCTGTAGTGAGTTTCTGGTGCTAGTCAGTTCTTTCATTTAAAATCAGATAAGGCTTCATACATAGTTTTCTTGCCTACAAACTCAATCTACCACCATATGATTCTAGCTGCTGGAGATGCTTAGTATCTTTTTGCATACTCAATATCTGTGAACTTCCTTGATCAGTTGGAGTAGCTCGAGTTTCTTATAATTGCAATTTCGAACTTGGAGCCTGAGGTTTTGCTGTTCCCCTTGCTCAAGGGTCTCATGCCGAAATTCCTATTCCCACAGGATCTTAAATGGAAGTGCCCACCCACCCGTCCAGGAAGCAGGATATTGCACTAAGTAAGCCCCTGATTTTACAAAGCCGACAAGTATTTGAGGTTGTTTGGTGTTGGGTAAGCCTCCAGGCTGTGGACATTCCTCAAAAGAAGGGCCTGGGCAAGGACACTCCCTTAACAAGTAAAGAAACAGCCCAATCAATCATTTGATCTTGGTTTGTTTATTTACTGAGTCTCATGCAGTGATTTGTTTTGTGGTGAATTTTGGCCATTTTGTGAAAAATATTTTGGAAAAAGAATATTTTGTTGTGGATTCTTTTTTTTTCTTTTTAAATTAAAAAAACATGAAAAAAAAACCTAAAAATCTACCCAAAATTCTCACAATTGCATACAACATGAAAGGTTGCTTAAGACTTTTCTACTTTCATATTTTGAATATCACCAAATTTGGCTAAATTTTCTTATGGATGATTGCCATTTGAACAACATTGCAAAATTGGAAACAGAAAACTACTGATCTCATGCAGCATTTTTTTTCTTTTCACCCTACCAAGGTCTAGAGACCAGTTACAAATAGACCCATGTAGAGATTTACTGTAGTACATTTACCATTTCGGCAACAGACTATTGAATAATTAATTAAATTTTAAATCTTAATTTCAGCACTTGGTTTTTTAATTCTGAAAATTTCGGCAGGTAATGGTTATACACAATAATAAACACACTCCATTTAGTGCTTTGGAATAGTCCAATGTGTCTAGACTCTTATAGGGCTAAGACAGAGGGTTTCAAACCCTGACAATGAAGGTTTGGTGTTCAAACCTTGATAATGGAAATTTTTTATTTCATTAAAATTTGACACAAATGATAAATAATTTTACAAAATTTCGAAAAAACGAAAATTAATTTAATTTATGCTGAAATGGTGAAGGTATTATGGTAATTGGCAAGGCAAGCATCTCAATTTTGCATAATAACGACTACCATTTTTTTTAAAGGTAGTTTGCAACTACCTGGTCACTTAATGAATTGGGTAGTGAGGCTAAAAACATGTTATAAGATTTGTTGGCAAAACCATGCTTATCAATGGTAGTTTAAGTGGTGATGAGTTAGAGGTTTAAATAGAAATAAAAAAAGATTAGTTTGAGGATGAAATGGAAATGTGGTGATGATGTTGATGCTTCAATGGAAATTGCCATAATGCAACATGGAGAAGCACAACACAAAATTTTAGTAACTAATGAAAGATGAGAAACAACACAACATCTAAATGCGCAAAAGATCAACAAGACACCACAAACCCAACACCTACTACTACGATGAACTTGTGGAAGGGGGGCAAGATTGAACCTTGATTGTTGTGGATCCTGCCCATTGCAATTTAATTTAAACTTTCACAAACCACTCGCATTAGAACCAAACTTGCACACCCACATGTTAGCCTGTGCTGATGGGGGCAATCAGAATAAAAGGACCCATTAGTAGCAAGGTTGAAACCCTTACCAAGGACTATAGTGTATACATGGTTATCATGTATTGGTTTATTAAATATCAAAATTATATTTTAAATACAAATTAAAATTATATATATTGGATTGGATATTGAGACCAAATATGATCCATAATATAATTAAAATTGATTTTTTTGCATCAAGCCCTACATTATACTCAATGTACAATTATGCTTTGAACCATGATCACAAATTTTTGAACTATTATAATCATTAAGGTGTTTATAATTCAAATAATAACATTTTTGCACATGCCTAAAGGTTAAACACATTTGGCATTTATTATGAAGTATGTTAGAGCTTACAATATATTTGAGAACATTTAATGAAAGGTTTGGTAATAAAAAAGAAGTTCACTTTTAAGGTGTTGAAATACGTTGTGTCAACACATGTTTTGTGTATGACAAAGGATTATAATAACATAATGAAATGACTTGAACTTCGCAATATTCCACGTCATGAATAATGAAAACAATTTTAAAAGATGAGTAATTATTTCATGAAATAAAATAAATGATTTTTTTTCAAAATAATGTAGATATGGTTTTCACTATAGTCAATAAATGCTTTTCACTTTTGTTATTGTGAGTACAACCTTAAGTAAAAAAAATTCCTTGGTTGAACATAGAAACAACATGGGCTAGTGCCATGCATAAAGGAAACTGCCATGAAGATTTGAAAATGACCCAAAATGCAACAATAGATAAAATACACCAAAATGATTGACATATGTAATGTACATAATGCAAATTGAAAATGAGGTGGAGATCCAAACCTCCCCTAGACATGACTTATATTTATGCTTATGAAGCTTGTAAATAAGCCACATACATTAGGTACCAAGATTACTTGCATTCTAAACTACACTCAAATGCCATAAAAACTACAAGTGCAAAAGAAATAGTTCAAAAATAGCACAAAGGCTAATGGTAATTAGACAAAAGAATCTAAGGTTCAATTGCATACTTCACCTTTATTGTTAGTAATCCAATCCTTGATGGCATCCCCGAAAGGAAAAATATCCAAACTATAATGTCCTTATGCAAACTTCCTCACAACAATTTAAATGGGTAGTTAGCCTATTTCACAACTTGGAATTAATGAATGACAAGGTGGAGAAACATCTTCACATCTTTAACACTACCCAAAATCATAACTATAAACAATTTTGTTAAAGAAAAATACTCTACCAATCATTGTTACAAGAGGGTGTTGGATGCAAGTTTAAACCACAACCTAGTGACAAGGGTGCACACTAACGGTGGTTCTAGAGTAGTTGCATGGTTTCTTTGCATAATGATATTAAAAAAGGATCCTCCAAGATTAAGTTTACCTTCATCCAAAAGAGTTGAAACCTTGATTTGATCAAAATTTGGGCCAATGACCTTTTCAAAACTAGAATGAACCTTTAATAAGTTTAATTAAGTGACCCTAGAAAGTTTCCTTAACAACATGATTTAAATAATACTAAAAATAGATGATGTTTATTGTATTCATTAATTCTTGACTTAGGAATTGATGTTTGAATTTTGAAATCGAGCTCATATCACCATATGAATGTTGTATTTTGATAGTTTCAAAAGTTGTCCAATTGTCTCTAATTGTTTGAATGAAGACCCCAATATATAGGCATTTCATACTTAGTTAATATTGCTTGCCCTAAAAATAGAAAATTACACATTAAATGTTTATTGTTGAACTGATTCACCATGTAGTAAAAAGCTAATCATTATTGTTGTCATGCAAGTGGGTAGATGCAAGTTAGGGTGGCTCAAAAGCAGCAAGAGTCCTAGTCCCAAAAATCCATATAAAGTCCACATTTTAACATTAGAATGGAAAAGCTTGTTAAAAACCAATATTGAATGGACCTTATGTGGTGATTAATCAATTAATAAAGTCCATATGAAAGGTTACCCATTTAGAAAACTCTTTAACATACATATTGTTAGGGGGAAAAAAATATCAATACAACAAAAAATGACCAAGATTGGGACTTTTGAAAATAAGGTCCAAATTTGGTCATTTAAAAGTCCATAATTATTTGTTGGTTAAAGTTTTTGTTGTAGTTTTTTTCATTCCATATATTTGTTTCCATCATGTATCATATATGGAGTCCTTATAAAAAAATATTGAGATGAAATCATAACAAAAAATGCATTTGAATGTTAATTCATAACCTAGATTATAGTCTATATGTTCATTTTAAAAGTCGATTACTTTATGATTGGTGTATGCTTATTGAATTTCACCCCTCAATAAATTTTCTTATTCAAGTTTGCAATCTTAATCCATAATTTTTTAATATCAAATTGATGATTTTATAATGCATTTATGGCATATGAATAAAATACATTTTGCAAAAAATTCATAAAGACACAAAAAGTGAACCATCATAACTTGCATCTACTAAAGTTGAAGAATGTTTTGAAGTCTTCTTAAACATGTTTTGTTTCCAAATTTAAATACATCTTGTACAATTATGCACAACACAATTTTTCAACATCAAAAAATCACATACAAACATGCCACATGGTTGTGCAAACTTGATGAGTGCATGATATACCTCCAACATTAGCATGATGCACATTAACTATGTTACCACCTCAATGTCACATAAATATTCAAGATTTTTTTTTTTTGATGCCACATGGTTTGATTCATTGTTCATGTGAACCATTATGGTTTTGTATTCAACAAACATTCTTTTCATTAAAACAACATGAAGATCCACCTAATTTTTACATTATGAAATAATTTCAAACCTTTAGTTTCAAACAACTTGACAAGCTTTCCCATGTTAAATATGTTTCTTCAACGAAGAAGAGTAATATGTGTAAGTAGTTTTCAACAAACCTTTAGGGCTTCAACCTTAGTAACTAAAAGTTGATTAAAACTTAAGGTCTACATTGCTAGGTTAGTACAATGTGCCATATAGTGCATTTCAATTCAAAGCGGTGTTGATTGCACAACACCATTTTGTATGCCCATGAACATTGCAATCACATAAGATCCAAAACATGTAAGCTTGTTAAATGTTCAACTATCAAACCCCCATACTCCATTAGTGATCTTAGTATCAATTAGGTGAGGTTGTAAAAAATTCCTTCATTAATCACCCTTTCAAGATTCAGCAACACTAACATCCTCCTAAAACCATCAACAAAATACACATGCAAAGTACACCAAAATTGATTGTTATTGTGGTTATTTCATCACAATTGATAACAAGGTATTTGGCCTTTTGGACAACAACTTTGATGGATTGCATGATATTGCAATGCATCATTTCCACCATCTCCCAACGTTGGAATCATTCTATGCTTGTAAAGTGTGTTTTTTCACCTTCAAAATTTCAAATAATGTTTTCATGTTCTTGAGATTGGTCATAAGTCAATGAAAGAGTTTCAAAAATGAAAATATCACAATAATTGTAAGAACTTTTGCTTCCTTTCACCAACCAAACCTCCAACACACCATGTTTGAAAAAAGATTTTGACCTTTGTTAGCAAATAGGTGCCCATTGTTTGCATGCTAGTTTTCTATGGACATGCAATATTAGCCCATAATGCACCCAGGGCATGCAATTTTGCATTACTGCCTCACATTGTGTTTTTGTAAACTCTCGAACTTTGGCACCAACAATTTCCCCTTTCCATTGATCTCACCATGAACTTTGTAATAAACCATGTTCAACTTGCCATCACACCCACCTTACCTTCCACCCATGGTAACTTCATAGTCGAAATCTTTTGGAACACCCACACTCACTTTCACTAGTTCTTTTCTAGATCATCAATTGTAGAAATTTGCCCTTCTTTGTCAATAATCTCAAGTAACAAGACTATTATCAAGTCAAAACAACATGTAGTTGATTAAAACACAAGCAAGTTGCAATTGGATGATGCACTGTCCACAACAATAGGAACACTTGTGCCTTGTCAAATTGGAAGCCCCAAAGAATGCTACCCCACAATTGATCTTTTGTCAAGATTAACATGATCCATCTTCAATACTTGCAATTTTGGACTTTTTTGACCATATTAAAGTTCAACAATCGTGTTGAAATGTAATTCATCATGAAAGTTCATAAATTGGAACACATTTATCCATCATGGGCCTTTTTATTTGGTGGATTATTACAACCATAGAACATTATAAGACCATCAAACATTCATGTGAGACTTTTTCCTTTTGCAAATTTTCACCATTTGCTAACAAAAAAAATTCCAAGGTGACTCACACAAAGGAAAATGTGCCAAAGTTGTTGGATATTGAGGAAAATATTTCTTAAATCATCATATTTAGACAATACATTTTAGCAAGTTGTTAAAGTACAACCAAATTCTTAAAAAATTCTACTTTCCTCTTTGATATGGAGCCAAATTTGGCTAATTATTTGTCTTGTAGATGATTGTTAGTGTGGCTACATCACAAAATTGAAAAAAAACATTGGATGATACTTATGTCTTATAAAAGCAAATGTTTAGATTTTCTTTGAGTTTTTCATTTGAATTGATTGGTTTTTTTTTAATAGATTAATTTCCCTTTTGTTTTCAATTTCCTTTTAATCAACACTCTTATTCATGGTAATCTTTTTCGTTTGGCAAATTTCATCACATTGTAACCTATGTTCATTCAATTGAAGTTTGAACTAATGAAATCACATTCATTAATCCATGCAAATATAAATCCCTCCAATCACCTTGAAAAAGTGACAAAAGGTCATAAGTTATAAACTACATGATGTGGCATTGAAATCAAAACGATAGAATGGCATCTTATTTCAATTGATAGAGAATTTTTCATTGGAGATGTTTATACAATAAAGAAAGCTTCATTTATGCCAAAATAAATATGCAACATTAGCATACTTTAACATGGGCATTTAAAAAATTCATTAATGTTCAATCACTCTTTGATGAAAAGGTCAACAACTTTGCACAAAACAAAGGGATTAGGTACCTCTATGCAGAGTATTGTGCTCCAAAATATCCTAACACTGTCAAGTGGACTTCAATTGTGCAGTGTTTCTTTTACTGGCAGATTTTCGCCAAATTTTAACCTAAAAAAATATGATTTCAACATATACAAAGGAATTTTCACGGAAAAGTGGCCCAAATTTGCCAGATTTTTGAATAATTTGTTTTTCCAAATTGCGAGAGTCTTATGATAACTTCCAGAAGGTAGCCAAGAATATAGAAGGATTCAGTTTTTTTTCTACCTTCATATCTATTATGTGGCCAAATTTGGCTAAATTATTTTCTGGATGATCACCACTTTGGCTATCTCACAAAATCCTTAAAAGAAACCCTGCTTCAATGTGATAATCTTAGCAAAGTGAGAATTCACATTGGAACTTGAAAAATTAGAGATGGGCGAAAGGCAAAGTTGAACAATTAATTGTTTTTCCACACTTGCTTTAACGTGCCATATTTGTACATGTACTAGAAATTTCCTAGTTCACCTTACTTTTTACCCTACAAAATTTCCTCTTTAGATCCAATATAGGGCAATCCTTGAGTTACTGGGACACAATCTTCATGTAAACCTAGGGAAAATGTTTAATATTTTTGTAAACCTAGGTAGCCTTCAACGAAAAGTCACCACAAACATTTTGATAGTAAGGTGTTGAGGTCAACAACTCTAAAATCAGACATTGCTTCTAAAAAGCTCTAGACTCATTAACACCAAAAGGTCATAGCGGACCAATTTGGTTCACTTTTCAATGTTCATATTTTGCCTTTCTATGATGTTTAGGATTAACTGGAACGTGATGATTTCCATAGAAATCTCAGCTCAAGTGGGGATTGATTTGGAGCGAGGAGGATTGTACATGGCCTAAATGCATCACAAGTACCTTGACACTATCACATTGAACAAGTGCATTGTATGCCAAGAACCTGTGCATCACACATGCAGTGACACTGATCACATGTGGCTTAACGACTCATGTAAACGTAAAATCGGCTTCAAAGCTGGTTCCAGTAAATTTTTTTGTTAGTATACTTATTACAAATCAGTTCTCTTAGTGTAGGGTAGGGCCAAGGGGGAGATCATTTGCAGGTGAAATAAGGGCCCTAGTGAGGTGAAAGTTGAGCTACACCAACATTTCAGATCGGCCTTCACCAATGGGAAATACCTGATGTAAAACAAAGGCTTAAAATTGTTTCCAAAACTAAATTATGTAATAATGACAACATAAAACGAAATGTACATCTGCATTTGAAGGAAGCATTATATGAAATATTTAATACTCTTCCTTACAAGTGAATAATTTAAACCAGACCTTTTACTGAATTGTTGAAGTTCATGTATCCCAATTCTCTCACGACGAAGGGACACTTACGTTTAAGTAAATCCCTCCCTGAATTTCTCCCACATTTGGAAGGCACCTTATGGAGCAGAATTTCCCTGCATGGGCCAGCCTGAATACAGCGAGTTATTACGGTGGTACAGAGGTTGTTATTGTCCTATAATCTGGGCCTTTCAGATTTCACATCCACACCAGTTAATGCCCTTGGAGCACGGCAGACCTAAAATAAGAGCCCGCACCTGGCTGGTGTCTCATGAAGCAGGCCATTATTTCAAGACCTCCCAGCCCCTCCTGCAATACTTCGCCTAGGCATAAAACACTTAGTTGTGGGCATTCTATTTCGTGGAAGGCCCTCGTGTTGGGTTCCTACTCCTCTTCAACCATACAGCAGGGGAAGGGAGTTACATTTTGTTTTATGTATAGGGGAAGGCACTGATACCAATGCCTTCTGTCCTGTGAATCAGGGGTGGAGCCCAAGGTCTAGGGCAGAAGGCAGGGCACTGACCTTCCCCTTTGTAAAATCGAAAGACATTGATGGCGGACATTGCCTTATGCAAATCTGCATGCTTTCTTCCCAGAAATCTCTCACTTCAAGCTGGAGTGAGAAATTCCGCCTGGTAAGCCACCCTCCAAAGGCACCGTGGCATTTCTCTGAGGTTGTTACACCAGGTAAATGCTTGGTAGCAAGGAGTTACAACCCCTAGAGCTCAGGCTCCACCCTTCATGTACAGGTCTATTCACATATTGACACTTGCAACACAACACACTTGATGTTTTCTTCTGCTTTGATATTCTACAAACCTAGGACAATCATAGACACACACATGACCCTCATAAAGCTGGGCAGATGAAAAAAAATGACCTGGTGAATATGGGTTGGTGAGCCCCCACCTGAAAAGCAAAGAATGGGCGAACTATCTACCATGAAACATGCAATGGCAACAAATGACATTAGCTTATGGTTTGCCAATTACTTTTCACACAAAGAAAAATCGCAAATTATGCACGAAAATACCTCCATGTGGATGAAATGAAAATAAATATGTGATAGGTTTGGATTGGATACAAACCCACCCCCTATCCCAAGCCTAATTTTCAAAGCACCTAAACCTAGCATCTAGTTCCAAACTTTAGGTTTGGAAAACACAAATAAAATGAAAAATAAAAGAGGAATGAAGTAGGTCTGGATTGGACTACCCGTCCCCCCTTGTCCCGAACTTGTTATGAAACAAGCAAACCTCTTTAAATTTTGAACCACTTCGGTTTTGCCCCAAGCCTCCACTGAAGAATTCAATGGCGATGGTGATGTGAAGCTCCAGAAAAAACCACTTAAATTTGGAAAGAGTCAGAACTCATACATATTATGATTAGGAATTAATACCTTGGAGTTACAAGCACACATAAAATCGATCAACTGAGTGAGAAGGATTTCCATATGTGGAGTACGCTCCATCTTCAAATCCTCCACCATGTTGGGTATGTAGATTGATCATAGCCTCGTCCACACCGTCCATTGTATCAACTCCTTCACGTCCCCATTGGTTAGGATCCTGCTATCCTGACCTGCAGAGAATTGCCCCAACACTTGAAGTCTTCATTGATGAGTTGAATAGACTTCCAAGGACTAGCAAGGAATGGCAATGAGTTTCAAAATCAAAATAAACATGAAGAGAAGTATACTGATCTCAATACAATATGAATTACAAATTGGGTACGTCTGCTACAGTGCATTTGAATTGATTCAATGCTACACAGCCCGTAAACAGTCAAAAACCTAATCTACCTGTATGAATTCCAGCAACACAAGAACTCTGGAGCAGGTAGGAGATATAATATGTGTTCTTAGATTTAGTTGGAGTGATGAAATGAAGAGCTAGAGATGCAAAGTAGAAGACAAAACTTACATCTTTGCAATGGATGTAACCAGCAACCCACACTCATTTTCACTCTTTCTTTTCTAGATCATCAATTGTAGAAGGTGTAGAAAATAATGACACCATTCTTGAGTAAAGAGAGCCTAGGATTGATTGAAACAAAGGCAAGTTGCACTTGGACAATGTGGTGTCCACATCAATTTAAGAATACCTATGTTGAAGAAAAACCTATACCTTATCCTAAGGTCAGTTTGGTCATTAAATAACCCTGAAAATAACAAAATGAAATATTGTGAAAATATGAAGTTTACATGTTGGAAATCATTGTAATTATTGTAGACTACACTTAAAATAATTTCACTACTCATATCACAATATTAGTAGATGTCAAAATAATAATAAATTCCAAATTAAAAAAATAAATTTCTTTTTGAAAATAAGTAATTATCATTTTGTCAATGTGGAAAACTGACCCTAGGCTCTGGTATATAAAACCCATCGATGGTTGCTATGGAGATGTGGTGTAACAAATCACAAAACTTATAAGAGGACAAACATAGGCACCTTGAACATTTTTTTGTAAAACAAAAGAAATAATCACTTCTTGTAATGTAAAGTTCGGGAAGGTCATTAAGTAAGATCCACACAAACGATGGAGGGGAAGGATTGATAAACAAGGGAGAGGAAAAAATAAAATTATTTGGAAGCTAAAGACTACAGAGGGCGCCTGCCAATACAATGGCATGGAGTTGACACCATCAATGAGTGGATCATCATACTAGATGAGGACAAGCCATAGTGGACCAAAAAGTGGCACTTGAAAGCATCCCCCAAAATTGATTTTCTTTGCATTTGTTTTGAACCTTTGATGGATCAAATAACAAAATTTAACAAGAATTCATCAATTTTGAACAATATTTTTTCATTTATCTTTAACCCCACCTAGAAATAATCATTTTGTATATGTGTGCAGAAATTCAGCATAAAATGAATATTTTTTCATATCAATAGAGACTTTTGAAAAAAACCCAAGTTGACACTAGAAATTATTATTTAACTATATGAAGATGACCTTTCATCCTTTTGTACTTTTCACAAGTAAAATTCTTACAGAGAGAAATTGAATATTTAAACATTAGATTTTTTTAAGGTGCTCTTTCTTATATATGTATATTGTAGCCTAGGGTCAGTTTCCACATTGACAAAATGAATTATTACTTCTTTTCAAAAAATGAGTTCATTTTTAAATTTTGAAATTATATATTTTTCCATCATCTACTATGATAGGAGTACTGAACTTATTCAGAATGTAGCCTACGATTATGATGATTTTCAACATGTCAACTTCATATTTTCACAAAATTTCATTTCACAATCTTGAGGATTATTTAATGATGAAACTGATCTTAGGATAAGGTATAAGAAAATGATGGGCCACTTACAAGATGACCCAAAACCAACAATTAGTCATGTCAAGTTTTCCGATTTCATCCTTATAAGAAAGAAGGAATGAAAATGTGTTATGAATGTGCACCCAAAACCATATCACCTCCTAGCTTTTGAGTTCATTGATTTGTCAGTCTCAGAAAAAAATAAATATTGACACCAGGTACGAGCATTCAAATTTTGGAACTTTCATGGACCCATCCATGAACGTTCTTGGCATTGAATGATGCGCATATTGTGTGAGGGCAAGCTATGTATAGGTCCATGCACGAATTGTGCACATATATTGTGGCATGTGTAGCATTGACGTTGTGTACCGACTGTCTTTTGGGGTTGGACAAAGGTCTGATGTCTATGGCAACTTGGTTCTACAGGAAGCTTTTTTTTTACTTATTTGCACATTTATTTGGCCTAGTTATAGGGGGGAAGGGGGCGCGGGAGATCATCCATCTCATTTTTATTCTTGAGCAAAAGGTGCTTAAGTTGAGTTTATTTATGATCCAATGTGCGAACCTTGTAGCTAGATCACACTTTCAATCTTTTAAAATATTATTTTATAATATATTTGCATATATTATATTATCATTGAACTATAGTCCCTAGAGGTTGCCAGTAAGTAAATCGCTCCCAATTTTTCTTGCATGCAATTGGCAAAATTAGGAATCGCATGGATGATCAAAATTGGAATATGTGACATTTCTAAAGTATATATATTATTTAAAAAATTTGGGTGCACTTTGATGGAGGCAAAAGAAAAATCTATTGAGGTTTGGTCCTATTTGCCCTACATTATCTTTATTTAGATTGCAAAAGATATTTTGGGACTAGGTAGTAGTTGCAACTTGCAAGTAGGCAATCCACTACAATGAAAGGGTCAGAAGGAAAGACACAAATGGATGACTTTGTGAGGCTTAATTTCTCTCCGCTTTAAAAGTCTTCATGAGGAATCACATGAAAATGGCCTATTCGGAATTTATTGACACTCCTGCCTTTTTTTATGTTGCAAAAGGTGTTGATACTCTCCCCCTCTGCTTATGTTGCAAAAGGTGTTGGTACTTTCCAAGAGTTTCCATAGCAAGACTTATTTGGAGGGTAGAAAATATCCTATCACGCATCATCTCCCTAGCAACTACAAAGTTCTAACTTACATTTATGTCCTCAGCACAAGAGCCATAACTTGTCACACTTGCAGAGAAAGTGGAAGTGGTCCCAGCTTGTTGTATCATAATTAAAATGACAAATTACTCACCATCATGGTGAATAGTAAAGTACTAATAATGCAATGAAAACACCCTCAAACAACAAGTTCATTAAAAGTAACCTACAATTGCACTAAAATTTGTTAAACTTAATTTTATTGATATATGATTTAATGAAAATTGAATCCCTAATAATCATAATCTTAATCATTGGACTGTGTAAAAGTTTATACATGAAACTTATTGTCTTGGGTGAAAGTGCACGATTTTCATTTTAAAAGTTTATAGATTTATAGAGTTTGTAATTTATGCATAACAACCACTTATATCATATATATTCTCAAATTAATAATCTCAAATTAGGTCTCTATCAAAAAAAAAAAAAAAAACACATGTAAAATATAAATTAACCATTGAATTTACACTTGCCTCCTAAAAACTGCTATTGTGACATGAAAATTGGTCCACTACAGATTTGCATTGACCTTGTTACCTTGTTGCTACTGCCACTAGTTTTTCCAAGCATTATGTTGAGTTTAAAGTTCCAACAATTTCACATAAACCCATCGCATTTTTGGAATTCCCATTCCTGTTGGCCATTTTTTACATACTCCTTACCATAATAAGGCATTGCTGAGTAACAAACAAGAGAATAAAGGAATGCTTGTCAGTTGCAATGAAAATAGGGCAAGGGGAGGTGACTGATGTTAGAGTAATTCACACTATGCACAACCAGCTACATAAATTACTTACACATAAAAAGAGGGGCAAGGAAGGTGGCTACAAGGTGCTTGCAAATCAACATTAATGAGACTGAGTTCAATTGAAGGCCACTTTTGATGGGTTGATGTTGACCCATTGGGAAGTCCCAACTTTCCCGCAATCAAGTGTGTAACTTGCCTTAGATCCAATGGTTAGGAATATGACAAAATGAATGGCTCAGACTTGTTCGTTTTAACAGAGGCCTGTCATTCGAGCTACTTGACAAAATTTCACCCAAAAAAATGTTGGTTTCATGGATACAAATAAAAATATAACTAGGGGCTTACATATCAACAAAGGCTTACATCACTTGTGATGAGAACAAAAATTACTGTTTCAATGTCTAATAATAGGGAGAAACAATAATTCCATAGTTCAATCTTGTTGGTTGAATTTTCGTGCATGTCTTTGGATGATAAGAGTTGGAGGACAGTTATTTTTTTCAATTTATTGTGGGATGAGAAACCATTAAATTCAGTCACTAGATTCAAAGCAAAAGTTCTGAACTTTCCATTTCTTCATTAAGGAAAAAGTTTAATCAAATATTGTGAATCATTGAATTTTTCAAATGGAAGGTGATTCTTTAAGGCACCCTGTCAAATTGGAAGCCTCAAAGAACCCACCCCACAGTTGATATTTTGCCAAGATTAATATAAGTGAATCAGTTTCGTTCCATCTTAGGAGGTCCAGCCCATGATCAACACAAACTTAGTGTAGGGTAAGGTGCTAGAGTGAGGTTATTCTTGAATAAGGGCCCTAGTGAGGCGAAAGCTGAGCTACAGCAACATTTCAGATCGGCCTTCACCAGTGGGCCTTACCTGATGTAAAACGAAGGCATAAATTTGATTCTCAAGGTAGATTATGTAACAATGGCAACATAAAACGAAATGTGCATGTGCATTTGAGGGGAGCATTATTTCAAATATTTAATACGCTTATTTATAAGTGAATGATTTAAACCAGATCTTTAAATGAAGTGTCAAAGTTCATGCATCCCAATTTTGGCATGAAGAAGGGACACTTAAGTTTAAGTAAAGTAGTTCCTGAATTTCTCCCACATTTGGAAGGCGCCTAGCAGGGCGCAATTTCCCTGGTGAAGGCCAGTCTGAGTACAGTAGTTATCGCAGCGGTACAGAGGGCGTTCCCAAAGATTAAATGCCTGCTATTCCCAGGTCGCCATTGTCTTGCATTTCTGGGACTCTAAGATTTCACACCAACAGACTGTCTGGCTTTATGCCAATTACCTTAGTTCCTTGACCAGTTCGACACTAATTATATTATATTCATAAATGTTGAAATTTTAATAATTTTTTTTTCCAAATCAAAAAATATTGTGAAGGAAAATAATGAATATTTAGGAATATATAATTTGTTGAAATGAATGTTTCAAAATTATTTAATTATTTGACGGAGATGTGTTTAAATGGCCAAGGTACTAGGGTACTTAATGCCATTGGAGCATGGCATAGCTGAAATAAAAGCCTGTGCGTGGCACCTGTTTTGGGAAGCAGGCCCTGATTTCCAGAATACTAGTGTGGCTTGTGCCGTTGGCCCAAGTGTTACCACGTCCTCAACTGATTTTTTCTTCCAAAACCTGGTTTTTTTGCAATTTATTTGAATGCCTAGCAGCAGAAATCACATAAAAATCAATATCTCTCACATTCTGAATCCAAATCTTACCAAATAAATTCCATTAAATCCTGCACTTCAAGATGTTTCCAACAACACCAAAGGCACATTCCAATTCCTCCGAAATTTTCAGCTACGATTTAATTTAATTTTCAGTGAAGAAATCATTCAATATTCAAGGACTTTTGCAACGCAAGTCCAAACGCCATGCAACCAAGCCGATGCACCCCTCCTCCTTCAGTGCTTTCCAAAGAGACCAAGAACGCGATCTGAAGCACCCCGATTCAGTGGATCTCGTAGGTACAAAACAAAACAAAACAAACAAACTACCTTCCTTCATAGATAGATGCCTGCTCCAAAACATTTGCCAGATTTTTCTGTTGGGTTCTAACATGCATGTAGCAAAAAATGTGAAGGATGCTTAACCGTTTTTACTTTCATATCTTGTCTGTACAAGTCAAATTTGGCTAAACTGTCTTCTGGATGATCGACACTTCAAGCGTAACATCACAAAAATGGAAAAAAAACCACTTACATTTTGAAAGAGTTAGAAGTCATATACATTATGGTCAGGATTTAAGACCTTGGAGTTACAAGTACATATATCTCATTAGTCTAGTGAAAAGGATTTCCATATGTTGAGAGTACGCTCCATCTTCAAATCCTCCACCGTGTTGGGTATGCAGATTATTCATAGCCTCGTCCACACCCTCCATTGTATCCCCCTCCTTCACGTCTCCATTGGTTAGGATCCTGCTATCCTGACCTGCAGAGAATTGCCGCAACAGTTGAAGCCTTCATTGGTGAGTTGAATAGACTTCCAAGGACTAGCAAGGAATGGCACTGAGTTCCAAAATCAGAATAAACATGAAGAGCAGTACACTGATCTCAATACAATATGAATTACAAATTGGGTACGTCTGCCGCAGTGCATTTGAATTGATTCAATGCTACACAGCCCCAGTCACCTAAACAGTCAACATCCTCATCGACCCATATTAATTGCAGCAACATAAGAATTTTGGAGAAGGCAGGAGATATAATATGTCTTCTTAGATTTAGTTGGAATCATGAAATGAAGAGCTGGAGATGCAAAGAAGAGGACAAAACTTACATCTTTGCAATGCATGTAACCAGCAACCATATCGGTCGGTTTTGGATCGTCAATCAAGATGTGGTATGAATAAGGGATGTTTGAATCCTCTTCTTCATTCTCTCGAATGTGTCTCGCCAATTCATAAGTGCTGAAAACGTGGTAGTATTTTGCAGACCAAAATTTTCTAAAGCCACTGATCACTCCAAACTTTCGCCTCTTCCACTTCACCATAAGGTATACGAACAAAAGGTAACTTGACTCCTTCCACTTCAGATGTTCCACTGGGTCATCATCAAACTGAAGTTGAGTTTTCCAAAAAACATTCTCTGATTCTCCGGCTTCACCGTCGTTCAGGTCACATTCGCTGAGTGCCCTTACTGTCCTCCCACACAAAGTTAATTCAAAGTATCTCCTCTGTCCTTGATGCCATTCAAAATCCTGGTCAGAAGCCTCCTGTCCACGCTCTGTGCTTACTGTGGACAAACTGTGCACTGTTGTACTTAGGCTCGTAGTGGGCAGTACTGTAGAACATACAAATCTGGTATCGTTCCACTGCCACTTGGAAGACGTATGGGCAAATACATCAATTTTTCCCCAATCAAGTCCATGAACCGGTGTAGCAAATGAGGTGCCAGGAGTGCAATTCCATAGTGTTATCAACTCAGGTTCCTCATTTGCACGATGAAGCACTGGGTTGAAATCATCGCAGAAGGCCAAAAAACAACCCTTCCTCTTTAACCAACGATAGAATCTGTATCTCCAGCTCTCTTTACATAAACGCACCAGTACCCAATGTAGAAAAAGTTTTAAGGGGAATTCACTCATACAACCATCTATGAACACGAGAGATGCTAATGGAAGACCAATACACAGTCTAACAATTGCTTCTACATGGGAGCCTTTCGATCCTACCAGAAAATTGGAGCTCACAATGCTCAACACGGTAGGGAAAAAAATGGAGAGTTTCTGATAAAAAGATATCGAGCTTTTGTCTTCTTTCTTGTTTTGTTGAGGTACAGATCCTACAAAGAAACGTCTTGACTCGCTCAATCTAAAGAGAGAAAATTGTTCCCGTGACTTGCACACGCTCTCTACAATGGACTGAAGACTTAAGCAATGACAATAGATGCCATCACCGTCGACAACATATAAATTCTCTATCACCCCCAAATCTGGTGATTTCTCCCAATAGCGAAGTATGCTAAGTATTGTGGCAATACGATCCCAATCCGTTATGGTGACAAACTCCTCTAGAAGTCTTCCCCTTGCTCTACTTTCAAACTTGAAATTATTCCTATTTTGCGGAAAAGTATCAACATTAATCTGCCCTGAACCTATTTCAAAAGAATAAGAACATGCACGAGGTTCTTCTAAAGTAATTCCTTCAATTTTATGAATCTCTTGAACACGTATCTGATCCTTTACCGGAACCCAGCCTGGGCTCCTAGCTATGAACTGACTTTCCTGTGTTGGTGACACAACTGTAGCTTTCAAAAAAGGGTTGCAAGCAGCAAGAGACGGCATCATTTCCCTGACGTGATCTGACAGTCCTAAAGCCTGTTCACTTCCAAGAAACCTATCTAAAAGCTTCCACATCTTATACCTAAGCACAACTTCCGGCATGGAATAATTCACAATCACTATGGCATATAACAGAACAGAATACAATATCAAATATATTAGAAAGAGGACGTATCGGTATTTCGCCAAGGGCCAGTCAAACCACCTGCTTCCGATAACCAGCGTGATAATCAGCCGAAAAGCGGTTGAGATCAAAAACACTAAAGTGGCACCATAAAGTACAACATAAATCGGTAGCCTGGTCAGTCGTATTGAAGCGACCACAATTATCAGATGGGATGCAAAAACTGCATTGCTCAAAATCCCCAAAGCATAGGGAAGCATTAGGGTCGGCAAAAGCACCAAATAAATCCACAGCCGCTGGTTATATGAAGGACGTCCTACAGCTTTACGTCCCTCAAATCGCCTGGGTCTGTCCTTACTTTCTATCCCATCCCCCATCTGACAGTGAAGAGGTAGCGAAAAATGAAGCACTTTGGATCAACTGCAGATCTATATTTCTCGATCAAGGAGGCGGGCCGCAACTCTCACAAGAAAGAACTGATGTCGGAACACAAGCAATGCCATAGCAGATAGGGAAACGAAAGCTCAAGAGAATTCTCGAAGGAGAAGGTATGTGTACCCTAGACATGAGCAACGCGCCTTCGCCCGTGCATTGGTCAACACACGGCTGTTGGTGGGTCCCTAGTCGCTACTAATTATTTTTTATAGGAATCTTCGGATCAGAGCTTCCACTTACGAGAACATAAGAGAACCTGCTGTGAACTGCACTGGAAGCAGCGTTTCTTTTACTGGCGAATTGTAGCCAATTCCCCACAGTAAAAACTGCCTAGATTTTTCCTTTGTATTTTCAGCTCCCTTACCTACCTGAAGAAACCTGTTTTCAACAAGCGGGACCTTCTGCGGTAGAAGGTACCAGCCAGGCTCTACTGGGATCTTGTGACCAGCGGAAGGTACCAGGCAGCCTGTGACTATTTTTGAAAAGTGAAAAAATCTCAGCTCTGCTTTATGTAGGAAAAAGACCGGAAAAAACAGGCCCTTCCCTGATTTCCCTATTCCTTCGACCTACTGGCTTCAGGCACAGATCGTTTTTCATTTTCATCCATTGTCCTCACCATCTTCCATTGGTTGTTAACATTAAATTGTGTCACCTTAAGGTAAGTGTTCAGGTTTGCTTCTTTGACCAATCTTTGTTGTTGCTTTAGTAAGATCCTCAACATCAATGAGGAGATCGTCATCAATTTCGCTGTTAGCGATGTTTTTTTTGTCATCGCTTTTTATGTTCTTTGCATCCATAGTCATCAAGTTTTGTCACATGAATTCATGATGTTTATGGAGAAGTTATTGTGAGTAGCAACCCACAACAAACGCCATTCTAGAAACATTGCTCCAACCTTCCAAGTTTTAAAATATTTTAGTTTTGAGCCTTCCTAAGTTGTTGCATAATGACAATGTGATTAATTTTTACAATTAAATGTCAATTATTATTGAACATTAAAACATTGTTCAATTTACAAGTTACAACAACATTATGAGATAACTTTGATATTAGTGATAATCCCACTTTCATTAAAACAAATTATGTTTGTTAAATCATATTGCCCTATAATCAAAGTTTATAAATTAATTTACATTTAACTATTGTGTAACTATTTTTTAGATATTATACTTATTATGCAACTATCTCCTAAAAATAAAAAGAATTAATTAATTAGTTAATATGTTGAAAAATTAGTTAATTATATTGTAATTGCAAGTGAGTTGAAATAAGTTTTATATGATAATTTATATGCATTGTACATATATTCATAATCAATTATGTTTAATTTTTTGAAAAGTTACATTATAATTGCATGTGACAATTATTTTAAAAGTATTGTAAATGTGCCATTAATACAAGAACTATGTTATAACTCGTGTACATTGTACATATATGTGATTGTAACATATGTTCACATTTTTTATCATTCATTATAAGATAATTTTGTAATTAATTTTTGACTATTGTGATTATTCTGTGACAACTAATAATTTGATAAAGATACAAACTTATTTGCAACAATTTAAAAATAATTATCATTTCAATAATTTAATTATTTAAATATTAAATATGCTCAATACACTTAATTTTTATGAACTTGTTAATTTCATGTTCACATGCATTCAACTTTTGAACCTTGGGCCATTATCCTTCATTTCCACCACCACCAAGAGTTGAGCACAAAAAGTTGTGACCCAAAATCAATCTTGTATAGTTAGTATAGTGCAATATCAGTGGGGAGCTTATCAGATATGAGATGATGCCAAAAAGTCAATAGGACACACTGAAAAGTGCTGAAAAACTTTTTCCATAAGACTCCAGATAAGTTCCTAGTAATTTGAATTCTGTTCAATTCAATGTTTCTTTCCAAGTTACCTGCCGGTTAAATAGCTTTTGTGCAGTCCAAGGTGAAGTGTATAATCACTGTATTTCCTTGGGTGAACCAGCACCCACGATTGGCTCTGTGATAGAAATCCCAAAATTTGCTTAAGTTATTACTAAATATTACAAATATCCCACACTACTTCGAAATCAAGGTCTCTGAGTTCAAGTCGAACATTTTTGGGGCTTAATAAGGCCACCAAGAGGCCTCACTCAAAAAGGTGTAGGTATCAAGGAGTGTTGGTATGGTATCAACTTACTTTGACACCAGCTGATAAAGGTATTAGACTCAATACTGTTTTTGGGCTGGTATGTGGCAGGTATATGTCTGGTGTATAGACTGGTATCACCTCAAGTCCCTACCAGCTGGTATGGATATTAAGCTGGTACTGAACTTAGGTCATACCAAACTGGTCTGATATTTGATATCAGTATTGATATCAGTCTCTGACCCTATACAACAGACCAAACCTTGCAAAATAATTTTGCACTACTTATGTACACTACACCTCCAAGTTTTAGGGCAGGCAGTCCATAGTAATGTCGAACAAAATTTCTAAAACTTTCTGAATTGCAAGCACTTATAATTTCGAAATGAATCAGTATTTATTGAAAATAATTTAATTATTTCCAGAATGGTAAAGGTCGTACAGTAATACTGAAAGCTTAAAAGTCATATAACAAGGTGTAATAAAGCTAAGGAGAAGAAAAAGAAATTGTCTTGGCATGGAAATGTGCCTCTCAATCAACTAGTTGTTAAGTAACAAGAGTTTCCGCTGCCACACGTGATGTGGTCTTGGCTACTACAATTTGAAAGATTTTTTAAAGCCTGGATTTTTTCCTCACATGAGCATTTTTATTTTAATGGGCTAGTGTACTTTCAATGCAATATATAGAACCAATGATGTGATTCATATCAATTAGTTGGGGGAGGTGAGAATCAAGATACAATTTTATTGTGTAATAAATTTTCCATTGATTTACAAAAAAGAAATCTTTTTTAAATCAAAAGTTTGGATAATCCTGGAAAATGGGATTTTCATTGCAATCTGAAGTGACAATGATATGAAACAAAAACTTTATTGTCACTAAGACTGTATACATGCATCACTCCCCAAAGTAGAAGGGTACTGTTCCTGCTCTTTGGCCCCTCTACAGGTGTGAGGAGCACAACGTTTGTCAAATCATATGGGATAAAAAGAGGTGCTATTGGGAATGTGTTAATGAAAATAACAAAATCATGGAGAAGCAATTGAGAACATGATGACAACCCATTGAGAATCTGATGAGACACATTGCGAATGAGGAGAAACGGAAAAAGAACCTCTCCTCCTCACCCCAATCTAAAAGGAAAAATATCAAGGCACCTTGAGTGCATGCAGAGCTTCCCCTGGCTGTATGCAATTTCCCTTCACAAAACTCTTGTTACCATTTTTGGCCTAGGCTAATGGAGGGGGAGAATTTTGGGGACATAGTTTGTGGCATTTACTTCAATCTCTACCATGTCTTCGCAATTGAAAGATAATTGAATGCACCCAATTGTGTTCCAATCTTTGAAGGATAGACTGTCCCTTCTTTTCTCTTTTTTTTCTTGACACAAATTGACAAAATCCATTACACAGGAAAGTACCATCCCATGTTTGGGGACACCAGATCTTCTGAGCACTACTCCCATCTCTTGTACCCAGAGTTTTTTTTTATGAAAAATAAAATGTGCACGAGTGGCAATAGGACTGCCCTCCAATATGCCTGACTGGCATCTTATGAAATTTGGCTAAAGGGTTGGGTGGCTTCTTGTTCATTTGTTGAGTCAGCTTTTGGCAAAGATGGATATTTCAAAATAGCCTAAAGTGGCTATTCATTTTTTGTAGAAATAAGTTAAAGTGGCACCCAGTAATTTTTTTAAGTAAGTCTAACTGACACCCACCAAAAAATCCAGTGCAGAATGTGGCTCCAAGACTGAAAAGGAAGGAGAAACGAAGTGGAGAATGTGGGCTCAAAAGGAAAGAGAAACAAAGACACTAGAAATGACAGTGTTCCAAAACTTCAAACCTAAAAACTAAACACAATCTGTAAGCACACTTTGAGGGGGAGTTGAACCCCAGTCTGATATCAGACTTTGCCCAATGCAACTCAAAGTTTCACCCACCACACCCAAGTGTTAATAAACTTCATAAAAAATCAATCATAATCACTAGACGTGTCCAGGTCATGGAAATAGGAACACTCAAGTTTTGTGCTATGAAAAGAATAGAACTTACTAAGCGACAACACCAATCTGAACTTTCTGATCTTTCCAAGTTGTAATAGCCTCCTAATAATGAAAGCTTTCTTGAGTATAAAACTTTTGTGCAAACATGCAGAAAGTTGTGTCCAAATGCAAACCCAACCTATTGCACAACTTATCTTTCATGAATGCAAGTGTGGAAAAAGTCTGTTCGTCTTCTACAAATCCGAGCATGGACACCACTACAATCTCAACCAACTTTAAGTACTCACTTAGCTATTGAGTGAGTAAAACATTATTATTAATTGTGATCCACAACTTGGTCACTAGATTAGTATCAAAAGGTTTAGCCATAGCTTTTGGCGCGTGTGTTTTCATGGTGAGCTTAAATATGCACATTTGCAAATCCAAAATGTTAACATCCAAAGGTTTTGCAACCTGTAGTAGTGAGGGTTTCACCCTCTGTGCTTCACAATAATGTTTCTTTCCGACAACCATATGTAAAGAGAAAGATAAATCTGCATCAAGCTGCATCCAAAATTGTGGATACACAATGCCAAGGTCAATCATCAATTCAGAATCCACAAATTATCGATCTAACTCAATGATGAACATGTTAGTTATAACAGAACATTGACCTCTCACTTGCATGATGCTTGTTTCAAAAACCACCTTGCACACAAGTTGCTTAAACCCAATCAATGGATTGAAAATGTGAGTTGCATAATTGTCACCAACCATATGAAATAAAAATCTTTTTGTACCATTATGAAGGTCAGTAACCCAATCCTGAAGGATTATGGTAGAATTGTTTTCCACCACATCTGAAAACACTTGGAAATGCTCCCGTTGATAATTAATTGATGGATCATAATACATCATGTAAAGATCTACTTATCAAATCTTTATAGTTGCCACAAAGTCACAGATGAAAATCTCCCTCCCCTATGCAAATTTGATTAAAGCATTCACTACCTACAACAATGGCAACAAACAGGACAAGCCTAACAACATATGAAGATCACAAAGAAGGTCTAAATTAAACCTTGCTCAAACAACTAAAGCACTATCCTATGACATTTTCACAATCAGTGCCTTATATTCTACCACCACTCATTTCAAAGGCTCCAACATGCTTATCCACCAAGTCTTCACATTTTACAAAATCATTAGCCCTCTTGTTTCCACAATCTCAGCAAGCTCAATGAATTCTAAATGTCATTTTGGGGAGTTGGAGAAGTAAAAATACAGTGATTGTAACAATCTTCCAACTTGGCCACCATGGGAAAATTTGACAAAACTTGAACAACAAGATTTGTCTTATGGGCCATGCAATGTTGCCCCATCATGTAAATAGCAATTTTTTCTTGAGTTGAGATGTCACTCCTGTGTAGTAGCTTTAGAAAATGGAGGCCCCATTAGTGCCAAAAATAAATTAGTTTTTTGTCTATCTCCTCTTGAATCAAACCCCTTTTATTACATGAAGGCTTGAATAATAACAATAGTAAGATTATTTGCATTTCCACCTTCAACAAACATGTTCAAATGTGAGTAGAATAGGAATTGTTTTCCATACATGCATCACATATGCATGCATTGAAATCCAAGGTTGATTATCAATAGTAGTAACATTATTTGCATTTAAAGGAAGAAAGCTTGCCCCAATAACAATAGTTTGAATTTGTTTCAAAACTTTCTTAAACATGCAATTTTTCATTTCCCACCAAAAACCATCATACTAGTGTTTCATGAGATTATTAAGAACATTCAATTACACAAATAATGTCTACATTGTTGTGTATTCTATCCATGACTAAATAAATGAAAAATTAAGGAAAATTGCACAATTTTGTTCCTCTTATCAAAAAACTAAACTACACCATGAGCGGCTTGCTACAACACTATTTTTGAACCTTTTACAAAATAAAGCTTTTCATTAACAACATGGGCATTAGATTTCAAGAAGTAGTGTTCCCCCACCTTCACCCCCGGCAATGCTACCAAAGCTTTACGACATCTTGCATGCTTCCAAAATGAATCAAATTTGGCAACTAAAAGCTTGTCTTTTCCATTAATGAAAGAACATACCTTGCATCGAACTTGAACAACCTTGCCATTGGAACCCATAACAAATTATGCGCAAGAATGTTTGACTATTTAAATATCTTCAAAATGCATGTTCATTTCATAGGCCTTTTTTTTTTCTTGGTCAGTGCAATGTTTTCTTGTGCCAAAACTAGGTCCATAACCTCACAATGAGGTTCCATAACAAGTTTTTCAGTGTGAGGAACATGAAAAACCACATCATCATGAATCTAGCTTCTAGAAACACCATCCTTTTTTGGCATTTTGTCCCCAAACAAGTACTTATACTTGAAGTTCTTAAGGGTCTATAACTTTGATGGTAGCTTAAACATGAAAGCTAGAATAGTAGCAACGTGGATGCAAAGTTTAAACCAACACAAAGACAAACCCTAGCAGTAGAGATATAGACGATTTAACTAGGTTTGGTTATAAGACAAATTAACACAAACACAAATAGCAACTTGACATATGTAAAACAAAAGAAAAACATTAATAAAGTTCAGACAAACATTAGCACAATGAAGAACACGAAGACCAAACTCAAACACAATAGTAAATAACTTACAAAGTTTTAACAAAAAAACCAAGTTGCAAGTTCAAAAGAATGTGAAAAAAAAAACTAAAGAAAGTTTACTTCTTTTATAAGTAGCATGCTATAAATTAAGGTTCAAGTTTTTTTATCACACTTCAATGGCAAATAGAAACCAACCAAGATGAATCAGTGACTCAACTCCCAAAATTCGACCTCTTGCATTTGGAGCTCCCATTTCCTCCCAACTTTATCCTAAGGTCTTTCTTGCAAATCCATGGACATAATGTTCACAATGGCTTGGACCTGAAGCTTGTGATTATTGGCAATGTTTCCAACTTCCAACACCAAGCTAAAAATCTCAGCACATTCATGATTTTCTATTCATTAAATCTAAAACCGTAGACCTTCAATGGCTACCCTTCAAGGCTTTGACAAATATGTGCAGTCACTTACTAATCACAAATCAAGCTTAACTGCTTAAAGATCGTTTACTAACGAATTCTATAGCAAATAAATAAAGAAAGATGGCGAAGAAAGAGGTGATTCTGAGAAGGAAGGAGGTGATTGTGAAAGATGAAACATAAGTGTTTGGTGACAAGATTTTCTATGATCTACAGTGGAGCTAGCTCCTTGTTGATTAATGATGGAAGGGTGTTGCGATCACCCATTAGTGGCTCAATCGCTTTTAACGATGCCCTAATTTTATTTTATTTTTTCCTTTCTACCATTTGTAGGCCCTATTTTTTTAGCCTTTCGATGAAAATTCGCACGAACAAAAAACACTACTTGTACTTTATTCTAGGGAACTGGACACATTAACAAAATACCAACTGTTGACACAATGTGACCTACATTTGAATTTTAGGCACCTATCACCCCATGTAATGGAATATGATATGCATGGTACAAACTCCATAACAAATGGTCAATGTTGGTTTTGAAACTCCTAAATTGCAAAAAAGGCTTTATAAGGACAAATAACTTTTAGTTGTGTAAGTTTCATGATCAACATAGGCACCCTAACAATTCTGTAAACATTGTCTATCTACTATCACTTGTGATCCTTTTGTTGTGTTTGGAATGTTGATTATGCATGCCCTCATACACATGAAAACATGGTCATGTGTGAGGAGTAAAACCTTATGGCCTCACCCATGTTCTTATTGCATATGGATTAATTGACTAATATTTTAGAAAAGGGATCTTACACCCACTATTCATTTTGGACAAAAGTTTCTTTCAATCTTGATTCAATGTGCACCTGTTGATTTAAATTATGAAGTAGAGCGGCATGTTTAAAATCTGTAATATAAAATTGTCATGAAGAACTAGCATATCCAATTCATAATCTTCACAAGAATGCAATGAGAGAAAAAAATACAAGTGAATGTTTTAAGGTCTAGCATGGCAACTTGCCCCATATAAAAACATGGACATAATAATTGCATCATCAATTGTTTCCACTATAACAAAAACATTTCTAATGCCATTGTGAGCTTTGATTTGACATGCACATATGTTGTTGGATGTGACAAGGAGCATTGCTGTGATCATTGAATTCTACAATCTACATAGTCTACATAACATATAAGAAAAGATAGAATTTACTGTTTTGGGGTCTAATGGCAACTTGCCCCATGTAGAAACATGGACATAACAATTGCATCATCAATTTGTTTCTAATATAATCAGCACAATTCTAATGCCATTGTTAGCTTTGATTTGACAAGCACATATGTTGTTCAATGTTTGACAAGGAACATTGTTGTGGTTGTGGCAATGTGCAAGACATGCATAGTTTATAAAACATGCATCTAGTGAAGTAAAATCACCACATGCTTTTCAATGATCATGAAGCAAGTTGCTCTTCATGATTTATAGCCTTGATCCTCAATTAAACATCTACAATAACATACTTGTAGAAACGTTCATAAAAAAATCTTTACTAATATGTAAATGTGATGATAAAAAACGCATACTAAAAAATTATATTCTTGCACCTTATCATGATCTAATGCCAGGCTTTTGTGATCTCTTCAGTTATATATTACAATTGCAATTTTTGGATGATTGCACAAATGAAATGGTTGGGTCAATGTCACAAAGTGAACTCACAATCCATTGACAATTTGAGGAAGCACAAGCCCATGATCACCAAGAGCTAGTGAGCAATCAAGCCTCTATCTCATGGCCATTCTTTCAAGGCTACAACTTGCTCAAATTGGCTTGGTTAGTGGGCCAAGAAATAACACTCAAGTTTTCGAATTCTCCTAAAAGGTTCAATTCCCATAATTTTGAATGATTGAATTTGTAGTCAAACCTTGACCATTGTGCTAACCTTATGTTGTCTGAAATGTATTAGAAGTCTATCTTGAATTGTGTGGGGGAAATGATTTCCAGAATTTGTTACACATAGGAGAAAGTATGGAACCATTTTGAGGGATGAAAAATGTGCCAATTATCCACCTCTTTTAGCAACTTGTCAAAGGTTACAATGCATGGAGGTTTTTTCCTTTGCCTATAATATGTGACATAAAAGCAATAGTCTTGAAGCTCTTTGAGAATAAATGATAGGTTTAAAAATTGAGGTTCCTAGGCTATGGGGTGCTGGAAAGGAGCATGATGTCACCATGCATGCTTGAAGAAGAACACCACTTAGAATCTTGTCAAAGACATTTAGAAAATTTGCGAATATTTGGGTATGAATAGATAGTAAATGTCCCTCTCCAACACTTTTTCATCTTGAATCTTGAAGAATAGTTTCTCAAAGTTCAAAGAGACGTTTTTTGAATTGAACTTATCTTTGAGTTGTAATTCCCCATAATTTAAGATGTCTTGTTAAATTAAAACCTTGTTACCACAAATCTTACATTTGAATTAGATGTTGAAGCTAGGGTTTGTTTTTGCAGGTCTTTGGTGGATCATGGAGAAGTAATTGGCTTTGGTTTATACATAGTGTCATCATCTTGAAAAGATAAATCTGTCACCCTAATCTTGTCAACAACTCTTCTTTTATGTCCTACTATTTCATGTTGTTTTTGAATATCAAATATTTACTTTTTGTTTGCCGAATTTGTGTTTGCTTTGTGAAGCTTGTATTAATTACAAGCCTCTACAAATGAACTAGGCATTACAACAAAATTCAAGAATGGTGTGAGATTATTGAATTTTGTTTACTTTTTGACATTGAAAATTCAATATAAATCCAAATCAATTTTTTGGAAAAATTGAAATTTTGCACACACATAATTACTTATGTAAAAATAGAAATCATAATGCATGCTCAACCCTAACACACCTTATGGTGAACTAAACCATAACCATTTATTGTGACTACTTGGGCAATTGAGTTGATTTAATTAAAATTCATAGCATTAGCTCAATTGCTATCAATTCCAATATGATGTAAAATAGTGTAAAACAAACCTATGAAAGCTACCAAATCCAACTTGTTATGCAACAAAGGTTTCAAGGTCATTTTCATCTTTACAAGAATTCAACTTAAGTACATAGCACCATTCTCATTTTTGAATTTCCAAATTACTTTTTAAGTAACACATAACCAAACTTGTACTTCAAACTTCACAAATGAAAATTTCAATATACTTTATTTCTAAATTCATCACTTGATGATGCTCTATTTTTCTATTTTTATTAAATGACATTACTATGACATACCTTTTGAGCTCATAATTTTTATTTTATTTGTGTGACAAGATTAGTGTTATCATTTAAAAAGTTCATTATGAACCATTTTTAAAATATATAATTCTCCATAAAATCTATGGTAACATAGATAATTTAAATTTTGGTAATGTTAACATTGAATGGGTCAAAGCATGGTTGGGACACCCAAAACAATTGTTTCACTTTATATTCATTGAACCTTTCATTTAAACATGTTGTTGAAACTTAATGACACATTCATATTGAAAGTTTGATTTTATTTATAAATAGATACATTACAAAGGTACCATTTTATGCATTGAATGTTAAATTTGAATAAGTTAAAAAATTCCTACCAAGTCCTTAAAACAAATTCAGGATTTTGTCTCATGAAAAAAAAAAGTTCAAGGATTCATATAATGAATATCTAAACAATTTTTTTTGGCCCAAGATTTTTACCATAAACACCTTATGTGCTAATGTGTATAAAATGTATGAATGTGACCAAATGTCCTATTGTAATGTAAAAAGTTTCAAAATTTTTAATTTATGAGAATTTTGGGTCCACATTGCATAAATTTTATTATTCTCACTTTCATAAGTCAAAAAAAAAAAAACTTCCAATACATGTATAAATTTAAAACAAAATTATTTCATTTGACATGAGGGAAAAAAAAAAGATGTAAAACAAGTCATAGAAAAAGTGAATCTAAGAATTTTTGGAGTGAGTCTTTAAGATTCAAATGTAATACCTTAATCATGCTTGGACCCTAATACAATTTTACATTATTGTGGCCCAACACCTAGATCTAGGTTTCCATTTAGCCCAACAATTGGATCTAGGTTGATGATAGGTTCTTGTTTCATCAACAAACAAGTTATGGGCTCAAATATGGCCACTGAATGACATTATGATAGTTTGGAAGGGCATGACATCCTATTTATTCATTATGCCCATAGGGAAAAGACTATGCATCTGTGCAAGATTTGGACTTGGGGATAAAATTTTGGCTCACTCATTGCCAATGTGGAGATAAGTGTTCATAAAATGAAAATTTTCACATGGATGTAATTTTCCATGTTTGGGTGGATGTAGCCTTAAGTACTTTAAGTTTTTAGGTAGTTGAACATTGCAGGTTTTGATAACCATCGCAAAAGTTAAAAGAATTTTCTTTTTCAACCAAGCTCTTTGCTATTGGAATTATAGTTTTGGTTAAAATGGCAATGTTGTGGAGATGTTGATGAGTGTAGGAGCAAATTAGAACTTGCAAAATGAGCAAGGATGAAGAGCATTACAGGAAATTATTTTTACAAGGGAAGAATAGATTGTTGTCATCATAACTTAGCATTACCAACCCATGGCATGGGCCAAGTGGTGTTGTCATCTCCTTCACCTTTTAGCAATTATGCAACACATGTAGGATTTTTACATGGAAATTACTTTCCATTTTGAGAGTTCAGTGATTCCTTTCATAGGTCACATTTATTGAATATGGAAATGATGTTCAAATCTTAGGACAGACATTACTCTTGTTAGTTTCAATGGGTTTCGCATTCATAGGTCAGATTAGAACTTCTTATTTTTGGGGAATGGAATTGAGGATGGAAAACTTGCCCCAGGCATACTTTGTGTCTTAACCCACAAAGACAAGGAGGTGTCAAATGCTTTGGAAGGGGCATGTGTCCAACCATTAGAGGCCAAGATTATGCAAAAAGTCATAGCAATGTCACAGACCAATATGTACAGGCCAAGTGACCATCCTGTTCATATAACTAGGGAAATTTCTACTCCTACATATAAATCATAGTTAGATGTACACTTTCTTTGTTCTATATTGCACATCAAAAAAATTCTTGAGAAACTAAAACTAGATAATTCCTTGGCTCAAGACCTAAATTTTGATTTGACCTTAGAAGACAAGAATTTTTTTGTTGAATCAGAAGGACAAGTGTTCAATATAGGTTTTGCACAATAGTTTCATAGTAACAAACATGAGAACAATAATTGCCACTATACATGCAAGAATGCAAGATTGTTTGTTGTTTTACTACAAGATGGTGAAAGAAACACCATGTGGTAGGCATTTATGTCACATAGGCAGAGTTTATTGCTTAGACCACTTGGAGGCGCCAAGAGAAAACAAAGATAGTTGGTGCTTGGAAGTCCAAAATTTATGACATGCATAATGTGCAAGTCAGTGTTCCTTGTTTTTAGCTTTCAAGTTAATTTCATGCAGGCATAATCTTTTTGGAATTAACATGGACTGCCAATGTGGAAAACATTTGACCAATTGAGGTGTGTATTGTGAGGGTGTTACTGTAATATATTTTAGTTTGTTGGACAAGTTTTTTCCTACCACAAGCATTTTCCAAATATGCCAATTTTGGTCATGTTTTGCATGCATGCTTGAGAAATGTGCAATGAATTGATGTGCAGTTTTGGAAAGAACAAGAAATGAAGTCCTTCACAACACACAACAAGCTTTTTATTGTTCAATAAAGCCAACTGATTCCATTTGTAATAGTGTGAAGTGTATCATTAGATTTCCATGCTTTGGATAGCAACAACTTGATGACTTAGGGCTTGTGAAATGTAATCCAACCTATGAAATGTGACCATGGACAAATGTGCAAAATCAAGTATATATATATGCTTAAGCATTCCAAAACAACATTGTAGTTCTTAAGGACTTTGAACCTTTGTCCAAAAATAAAAAAAATTGTTTGTTGTGGTAATAGAGAAATTTGAAGGAGGAATTTGGCTAAAAGAGAATCATAGAGGAGTTTACAAAATTATAGAGCAAAGAGGGCCTTACTATATGTTGTTGTGGAGTTAGCTTGTGTCACCATGTGATGGTACTAACATCCTTGGTTCCACAGTTCTTGAATGATGAGGGGGAGGGGCCGAGAGAAGGTATGCCTCCTTTAGATGAAAATGATGAAGAGGAAGAAGAGGAGGAGGAGGGTTCACTTTTATCTAGGTTACCATTTTTATTTTTTTAAGTAGAAGATGAACAAGGTTGACATTATCTGGTCTTGGAATGCAAACACAGTATGGGGGGGAGGAAGCTATGGGAATCCAAGGATGTGAAGCTTTGGGTCCATGACTTTTTTTATGAACTTACCACATGAGATGATAGTTTTTCTACAAAAGTAGGGTTTGCACTAAAGCACTTATGTTACTAATGTAAAATGTAATTTCAAATTCCAAACATTTCATATAGAAATTTCAAATTTCAATTTTTAGTATTCAGACATTGCAATTTTTAGTTTTTAGTATTCAGACGTTTCAGTTTTTAATATTTAGACATTTTAATTTTTAGTTGTCAACTTTCAATATTCACACATCAAAATTCAAACATTTCAATTTTCAAATTCCAAATGCTTCACATAGAGATTTCAAATTTCAATTTTAAGTTTTCAGCTTTAAGTATTCACACATCCCAATTCAAACATTTTAGTTTTCAAAATTTCAGATTCTAAACATTTCACATACAAATTTCAATTTTCAATTTTCAACTTTCAGTATTCACACATTGGAATTCAAACATTTAAGTTTTCAAAATTTTAGATTTCAAGCATTCCATATATTAAAGTACCTTGGCAAGTTGCGCGCATGTCTCCTAAACAATTAAATAATTTTGAATATTCAATTTGAGAAAATAAAATACTCTTAAAGATTCTTTAATTTCCTTTCTAAGGAGTTGGTCTTTGGAATAAAATGTTGATCATGGTCATATAACATTGGGTAGAGCCATTATGCTATGAGCTGCTTGTTATAAATGAGAAGAAACCTTTGCATGATATACTGTGAACACCCCTTGCTTTCCATCGTAGAACCATGAAAGTGCCGCACAATGCACGGCACTCACACCCACACAACTCGTGGGGAGGTGTTTAAAGGTCCTCCCTGAACCACTTAGTTACAACCACTACTTTTTCACATGTGCCGCATATGCCCTCAATATAGCCGCCCCATTCCTTGGCTTACAAAACCCTATGTACAATTTGCCCGACTATTCACACGCAACATGTACCAAATGTCTTTAACAAGGTAAGATGAACAAATAGTGTGTGGCAGAGCCATACATGCAAAAAGTTGGGTTGACTAATTTGTACACAAATTGTAAACTAGATTTCTACTTGTGCCAAAACAAACAAAATATGGATTTATATTGCCAACATGCAGCGTAATGCAGTCGACAATAGTAAAACTTTGTGTGGTTCAATTTGTCGATCCTCTTTTGCTTAGACTAGAAGTTTGTCTTACCTACATCTCTTGGAAGGCTCCATTTCTTTTTCTCACTTCCTTGTACACACACTCACACCCATGTACATATCAAAAGATATTAAAACATATCTGTCTTCTTTGAGCTGACTATAATAACTCTTCACTTTCAAAGGGGGATTGATTTTGTGCTCAGCTAGTGTCTCGACAAATATCGCTTGCATCCATTGTTTTTTCTCTAGATCAAGACTTTATGTTTCAAATCTGATCAGATTTGTCGTTTCAGAGTCGATTAGATTTCCGCTTTGTTGTTGCTTCTTTCGGAACAAAAAGAAGAAGACGAAGATAGTTGCAAAAGATCCTCTTCACTCAGACCTGCAAACCCTAGTTACTCTTCCACTAAGGTCGCAGATGTTGTGTCCGTTTGTAGATACGTTTCCAGCTTCAAAATGTCCATTGGAGAATTTCTCAAGTTCTCATGTGTACATGTGTGTAAAGCAGAGCTTCTCAGCTGGGTACAGTCTTTTGACACTTCATAGTAGGTTTGCTTTTGTGCTCTAAGTCTGCGTATAAATTACAGAGCTTGTGTTTTTTGTGGGACGATTTTTGTTTTTTTATTTTTGGTTTTGCTGAGCAAGAGCGCGGTATAAGAGCAGTGATCTCTAGTAGCGATCAGACGCTTGTTGTATTGATCTAGCAGTCATGGAGGAAAGCCCTGTGAAGCTGAAAGACCTTGATGGTCCCATAGCTGGTAGAAGCTTAGAGTCCGTGAAGATTGGACCTATGATCAACTACATCTCAGCTCCACCTCAACTTTGCATTCAATCAGGGGAAGAAGAAACAGCTAGCACAAGATCAGCGGCTGCAGTCACATTCTATGGATCAGCCCCACCTGAGTTGTGGACTGAAGTTCTGCCGACGGATGTGCAAGACATCAATCATGAGCAAAATTCAATTCAGGGCACAGACAGTTCTGATCTTGATCAGTTGCTGCATATAGATCCATCAGAGCTTCAAATAGGTCAGATGATTGCAGAAGGGGGTCAGGCAGAGGTTTATTTGGCGGTGTGGATGCCTAGCTCATGTCCAGTGGTCGTGAAGCGATTCAAACGGCAGGCAGGAGTGGATTTGCGGCAATTGCAGAGGCGGCTGAAGAAGTACGAATTAAGGACGGCGCATCCTAGTTTCAGGATTTGCAAAATCTTGGGTGTGTCGATTGATGAGGTTGACGAGTCCGGGATCTTGTCGATCGTGATGGAACGCATGGCCGGCGATCTGCGAAATGTGATTGATGCTCGTACTAAGCCAGCAGGAGATGTTAAGAATATGCAGT
>Ga0116227_10000380_pt1 | contig 84161 bp, 78 predicted proteins | sample S1TSphgellanicum_FD_89693 | JGI IMG/M metagenome (GOLD analysis project Ga0116227, IMG submission 89693) | Host-associated microbial communities from peat moss isolated from Minnesota, USA - S1T2_Fb - Sphagnum magellanicum MG | ecosystem: Host-associated > Plants > Peat moss > Unclassified... | reverse complement strand
CATGGCTATTAACCTATTCAGAACGAATAACTATAAAAACATGGCGCAAGCACAACGACTTTTAGCTAACGATATTAAACGATTGAACGAATTAATAAATTAGAATGCAACAGCCCTGCTCTCGAGAGGGGAAGTGTGACTTTTTACGCTTTGACAACACGCGACTGCTGGGCTCGTCGCCGTGATGACATATTCTAAAACAACTCCAACTGATTATTATCACCCGTGGGATTAACCTTCACCGGCACTTCCCCAAAATTAGATAACGAGATCCCCAGCAGCCTGATTTTTACATCATCAATGCCGCTATTTAATAGCAATGTTTTCGCTGTCGCGGATATGGTTTGCAAATCGCCAACCGGCTTGGCGAAGGATTGGTTACGGGTGATCTGTTTAAAATCGGCGTATTTTACTTTCAGGGTTATAGTGCGGCCTTGGAGGTTGTAACGTTCCAGGCGATTGACCACCGTTTGGGCAATTTTATCCAGTTCTGCATTCATTTCGTCCTCATCCGTTAAATCGTACGGGAAGGTATCTTCAGCTCCCATCGATTTGGTTTCGCGGTGCGGCTGTACGGCCCGGTTATCTATCCCCCGCACTATCTGGTAATAAAACCTGCCGGCTTTACCGAAGTGTTTAGCCATTTCCTCTTCGGTCAGTTTTTTTAAGTCGGCACCCGAGTGCAGGCCCATGTTCTTCATTTTACCGGCGGTTACTTTGCCTACGCCGTAAAATTTTTCTACCGGCAGGGTTTCCATAAAGCCTTCGATAGATGAAGGGCCAATAAACTTCAAGCCGTCGGGTTTGTTAATATCCGATGCTATTTTGGCGACAAATTTATTGATGGATACCCCTGCCGATGCGGTGAGCTGTAACTCATCTTTAATGGCCTGTTTAATTTGCTGCGCTATCTCAATAGCCGAGCCAATGCCCAGCTTATCCTCGGTAACATCAAGATAGGCTTCATCTAAACTGAGGGGTTCAATTAAATCGGTATACCGGCTAAAGATCTCCCTGATCTTACCCGACGCTTCCTTATATGCATCGAACCGGGGACGGATAAAGATAGCATGCGGACATAGTCTCAGCGCCGTTTTAGAGGGCATAGCCGAACGGATGCCAAACTTGCGGGCTTCGTAACTGGCCGTAGCCACAACACCGCCACGGCCCTCGGGAGAGCCGCCTACCACTAAAGGTTTGCCCCGCAGTTTCGGATTATCCCGCTGCTCAACCGACGCGTAGAAGGCATCCATATCAATATGAATGATTTTACGGTGAACGGTATCCGGCTTGTTTTCCATGCCACGCTAAATTAGCAAAAAGTCGCGCTTCCCCTCTTGAGAGGGGTCAGGGGTGTGTCCTTTTTTTCGATTTGCTTGTCGAAGGACACACCCTATGAAAGTTTCTGCTTTTGGTTGCGTCAATGCGTCCCCTCTCAAGAGGGGAAACTTCTGCCCACTGTTAACTCAAAACTGCAAACCGGCTTACACCCCCGCAACAGCCATTGGCAAATTAAGGAAGAAGGTGGTGCCGCGACCAATCTCGGTTTCAAACCAAACTTTGCCGCCGGCATTTTCTATGGAGTTTTTAACAAAAGCCAATCCTAAGCCGGTGCCCGAGCTTTTGGTGGTGAAGTTTGGCGCAAAGATCTTTTCGCGCATATCTTCGGGGATACCGTTGCCGTTATCGGTAACGGTAAGCAATATGGCACCTGCATTGGTTTTGTAAGTGATATTGATAACACAAGGGCGACTCTCCGGCGTGGCCTCTATAGCGTTTTTAAGCAGGTTATTAAAGCAGCGCAGCAGCTGGTCACGGTCGGCGTTAACGGTAAACTGTTCGCCGGCTTCGTAGTTAATGGTTACGTTATCCATCTGTTTAAAAATAATCACAGCCTGGGCAATCACTTCAAACAGATTAACCTTTTGCATTTTGGTATCCGGCATTTTGGCGAACGACGAGAACTCGGATGCGATGGATGATAAACTCTCAATCTGCTCTACAAACGATTTGCTGAAACGCTCAAATTTCTGATCAAACTTAGGGTCTTTATCCTTCCAGGCTTTATCCAGCAGTTGCAAGCCTAATTTTAACGGCGTCAGCGGGTTTTTAATTTCGTGGGCTACCTGTTTGGCCATTTCGCGCCAGGCGCTTTCCCGCTCGCTTTGGGCCAGGCGCTGGGCGCTGGCTTCCAGTTCAGCAATCATTTTATTATACTCCTTCACCAGGGCGCCAATCTCATCGTTACGGTCCCACATAATAGGCTCGTTCTTTTGCCCGTAAATGGTTTGGCTAAGGTTGTACTGTATAAAATTTAAAGGCGATGTTATTTGCCGTGCAATTACCACCGCAAACAAACCAATGGCAATAAACACCAGCGCGTAAATATTAATCATGGTGCTCAGCAGTGATCCTATCCGGTCATCCGTATCGGCCTGGTTACCAAAATATGGTAATTGCAAATAAGCTACTGTTGCACCCTGATCGTTCTTTACCGGTACGTAAGCGGCTTTGTAAACCAAATCGCCCAGGCGTTCTTCGTTCACAAATTCAGATCGTTGCTGCTTGTTCATGGCCACGTAAGCGCGCCCGTTCATCCGCTCGGCCAGCAGGTTATAGGTGTACAATTTGGGCTGGGTGGTCAGCAGCATTTCGCCCGCGGTGTTGTACAGCGTTAAATCTACCAGGTAGGTGTTGGCAAACTCGTTAAAGCTTACTTCGCCGGCGTGGTTGGTAGTGTAATGGTTGTTTTTCAATCCGGCTTCAAACACGGCACCAATGCGACCAATCTTATCGCGGATCACTTCATCCTGCTGCTCGTTATACTGCGTAGTGATGTAGCTAAACGTAATACCGCCCAGTAAAAGCAAGGTAAACACTACCGTAAAGATCACCGAGAACTGGATACGGCTGCGATAAAGGATATTATCTACATTAAACTTAAAGCCCCAGGTTATTTTTTTGTTCTTGATGCTGAAGATGCGGATGCGCGCCCAAAACCAACTGATAAAGATCACCGCGCCGCTAAAGGCCAGCAGCGTAACAAAAAAGAAGGTAAGCGTAGTGATGCCCTGTGCTATGGGGTCTTCCTCGCGGCTTACTACAATCATCCGGCGTTTATCCGGTTCGTAAATCAGGTGGCGGATGTGGGCCAGCGGGGCGTAAATACTTTGTTTAACCGGCGGTGTAAGCTGGGTAACGTACTCTTTTATTTTGCCGGTATACCCGCGGTTGTTGAGGTTGTAAGTGAATTTACCGCTTTGGGTTTGCAGTGCACCATCAAAATAATAAGCGTAAGAATAATCTCTAAATGCCTCTTCCGACCGTACATCGCCATCTACCAATAATTCGGGGAACGATGCCACTTCCAATAGCGGTTTCGATTCCATGGTGATAACCAGCGTGCCCAAATTATTGTTGTTTTCCAACACCGGCAGTATGGCGAAGTAGTTTTGGTAGCCAAAGTTCAGGTTATCGTGATAGAAGTAAGCGGACACTTTTTTGTTAGCCCCGTAAATAACCTGATCCTTAAAATCGGCCAGCACGTAAGTTTTATCATTTGTGAGCGGTTCGCCTTTGCTGTTGAAAATGTAGAGTTTAAAATCGTAATTGTTCAGATACCCATCGAAGTACGTTTTCTGAAAGTGCGTGCGCAGGTAATCATCGTTATGAGTGGTATCCCTGAAATAGGCCAGTAATTCGGCATCGGTAGTGATCTGGTTTTCTATTTTGGGGAACGTAGCATCGGCAATATCATCTTTGGCAACCTCTAATTTTTGGATCAGCGCTTTGCGGATATCGGCCTGTTTAAGATCCTGAAAGTGGATCAGCTTGGTGGCCGAGATCAGGGAACAAACCGTAATCAGGCACAAAAAGGAGGTGGCGTTCAGTTTGCCATCATCGTACCAAACAGCGTAAGCCCTGATGAGGGTGAATAGCCCGGCTAACAGGTAAAACGTACTGAAATCGCCTTCAGCAAGGGTTATTAGTGTGGCTAACAATATTAAAGAGAAATAGATGAAAGCCTTATGCCTGTCGGGGATGTGCAGCTTTTTGGCAATCACCAAAAACGTATCGTTAATAAAGTAAAACAGCAGGAAACTGAAGCAAAGCATCAGGATGCCCACCATGCTGTAACGCGTGAGGTTAAATGCATTGCTGACATCAAAATTTACGTTCGATTTCAGCACCAAACCATAATAAATGCTAAGTAACAGGGTAGCCAAACCAATTACCAAAACCCCGCAAACCACCAGTAATAAATAAGCCGCAGTGCCCGATATAGCCCGCTTTAAAATGCGATGTTTATGATAATAGATAAAAGCCCCCAGCCAGGTTGCCGCCAGCGTGTTGATGCAAAAACTGCCTAAAGAGCTGGCCCATACATTGGCTGCGTAATACTTAGAATCGAACAGATCGATACCCGCGGTATTGGGTAGTTGGTATTTGATATTGAGATACCTGACCAGGGCAATAAACCCGGCCAGCATGCCAATGGCCAAAAAGGGATAGCCTTTTTTTACAACCAGGTAGTTGCCGACATTGTGAATAAGCGTACACAGCGTAATAAAACCCAGCAGCCACAGCGAAAGCTCGAAATAGTAAAACCGGTGGTTTACAAAGCCGGGCTTAAGCTTAATAGCAAACAGGTAATGTTCATCTAACGAGTGGATATGATATACATCGCGGTCTCCGATGTCGGCTATATCAACGTGACTGTCGTTTAGTATGGGTTTGTCGAAACCATCGCGCAGGTAGCGGTTTTTAAAGTGGTAAAGGTTTTTTACCGGGATATAAAAAATCGCCGAGAATTTGCCCTCCGTTTTTTTTATGACCTGAAAAGCACCGTTTGCCCGCTGCAAAAAGTGGGAGCCGTCGGTCAGGGTTTCAGGATTTTCGGGGAAAAACTTTACACCGGTCCAAAAGTTGGGCTGGTGGTTAAGGTAAGTAAAAACCCAAATACGGTTGTTGGTGGTAAAATTTTGGATAAAATCTATAGCGGCTTTGGGGTCGTTACAGAGGTTTTTTAACTTTTCAAACTCGGCTTTATCGTTAACTACCTCGTTTACCAGGGCTTCCTTTGCATTCAGATTTTCCTGTATAATGCTGCCTGTTTGCTCCAGGTTTACTTTGTCTGTAAATGTTTCTTTAACAATTACGGCTGTAAGTAAAAAAGTGGCGCAAACAATTGCCAGCAGTAAACGAATTTGTGCAGATGTGGTCAAATTACCTCGTTATAATTATCCGGTTATAAAATTATCATAAAAAACAAAAGCCGCTTTAGTTTGCGGCTTTTTAATTTATTTAAATATTTCTTATTCAGGCAGTGCGGCCGATGCGGTGGCCATACTGCGATCGGCCTTTTTAACCAGGCCTTGTAAAACGTTACCCGGCCCTACTTCGGTAAAGGAGGTTGCGCCATCCTCTATCATGTGCAATACGGTCTGTGTCCACCTTACCGCCCCGGTTAACTGGGCAACCAGGTTTTTCTTAATCAGTTCAGGATCGGTGTAGGGTTTGGCATCGATGTTTTGATAAACCGGGCAAACCGGCGCTTTAATTTCGGTAGCTAAAATAGCGGCTTCCAGTTCAACCCTTGCCGATTCCATCAGCGGCGAGTGAAAAGCGCCGCCTACGTTTAATTTTAAAGCACGTTTAGCGCCCGCGGCTAACAATAGCTCACAAGCTTTATCAATACCTGCAATGCTGCCCGATATTACCAGCTGGCCCGGGCAGTTATAATTGGCCGGTACCACTACATCGCTAACGCGGTGACAGATATCTTCAACCGTAAAATCGTCCAAACCTAAAATTGCCGCCATGGTTGATGGTTGCAGCTCGCAGGCTTTTTGCATGGCATTGGCGCGGGCTGCAACTAAACGCAGGCCGTCTTCAAAACTCATCGCTCCGCAAGCTACCAGGGCAGAAAACTCGCCCAGCGAGTGACCGGCAGCCATCTCCGGCTGAAAATCGGCGCCTAAAGCCTTAGCTAAAATAACCGAGTGCAAAAAGATAGCCGGTTGGGTAACCTTGGTTTCTTTCAACTCCTCGTCGGTACCGCTGAACATAATGTCGGTAATGCGGAACCCTAAGATCTCGTTAGCCTGCTCAAATAGTTGTTTTGCTTCTTCGCTTTTATCGTAAATGTCCTTGCCCATGCCCACAAACTGTGCACCCTGGCCCGGGAAAATGTATGATTTCATAAGCCCCTAACCCCTAAAGGGGAAATAATTGTTAATTGTTTATGATTGCCTCGCCTAAAAGTCGAGGGTGAATTAATACTTTATAATTGGTGTGCCCAAATCCTGCTCCCCCTTTAGGGGGCTGGGGGGCTTAACTCAATTTACTCGAAATTAAGTTCAAAAACTCCGCCCTTGTTTTTTCCTGTAAAAAGCCGCCGGTAAATGCCGATGTGGTGGTTACCGAGTTTTGCTTTTGTACGCCGCGCATACACATGCACAGGTGGCGGCATTCCATTACCACACCTACGCCAACGGGTTTTAAAGTATCCTGGATACAATCTCTGATCTCGTTGGTCAGGCGCTCCTGCACCTGTAAGCGGCGGGCATAAATATCAACCACGCGTGGGATCTTGCTCAAACCAACCACGTGCCCGTTAGGGATATAGGCAATATGCGCCTTGCCGAAAAATGGCAGCATGTGGTGTTCGCACATCGAGTATACTTCAATGTCCTTCACAATTACCATCTGGCTGTAATCCTCTTTAAACAAGGCAGACCGTAACACTTCCTTGGCATCCAGTTCATAACCATGCGTTAAATACAACATGGCTTTGGCAATGCGCTCAGGAGTTTTTAACAGGCCCTCGCGTTCCGGATTTTCGCCTATCTGGGTTAAAATATCTTTGTAATGTGCCGATAGGCTGCTGATCAGTTCGGGATTGTAGCGGTCTATTTTTTTGTAGCCGGCAATGTCGTCCTCTTCGTCGTCAGTATAAAAATTGCTCATAAAAATTATTATTCGCCAAAGTACTCGGCAGAATTATTTTCGGTTTCGTAAAGTTTTATCGAGTGCAAAAACACGCCCTCGTAAGCCTCTATCGGGGCTTTCAATTGGTTAAAAATCTCAATGCAAAGCAACTCGGTCGATGCCATTTTGTCCTTCATAAAAGGCACATCAAGGTTAATGTTTTTATGATCGAGCTTCTCAATAACATGGGTGTTAATAATCACCTTCAGTTCTTTCAGGTCAATCAGGTAGCCGGTTTCGTAACTTACCCGGCCTTTCACGGTTACAAACAGGTTATAGTTGTGGCCGTGCCAGTTTGGGTTGGCGCATTTGCCAAACACTTCTGCATTTTTTTCAGCGCTCCACTCATCGCGGTACATCCGGTGCGCCGCGTTAAAATGCTCTTTGCGCGTCATGTATATCATCATAGCTGTAATTGGGTGCAAATATAGTAAAACAAAAACAGGCCGTTTGTTTTTATATTAGCGTTAAAACCACAGCAGAAAATGAGAATCCTGATAGTTGCCGCCACCCAGGCCGAAATAGAGCCGCTTTTTCAAGTCGGTAGTCTTGAGTCGGAAGTCGAAAGTCTGAAATCGGAGATCCAAAATTCGGAGTTGGAGACTGAAAATCAGACTTCTGACTCAGAACTTAAGACTCAGGACTTACGAATCCTCATTACCGGTGTCGGCATGGTAGCTACGGCCTTTTCGCTGGGCAGGCATTTGGCTGTGAACCAGTATGATTTGGCTATTAATCTGGGGATAGCGGGCAGCTTTGACCGTAGTCTTGATTTGGGAGAGGTGGTGGAAGTTACTACGGATACCTTCTCTGAATTTGGTGCGGAAGACGGCGTAGATTTTTTGACCATTAAAGATTTGGGCTTTGGCGATAATATGTACGGCGCCAGCACAACGGTATCTAATATATTAAATAATATAGCGCCGGGCGGCGGTACGTTTTTACCTAAGCAGGTAAGCGGCATCACGGTAAACTGCGTGCATGGCGACGACCATACCATCGGCAAAATAAAAGACCGCCTGAATCCCAAGATTGAAAGTATGGAAGGTGCAGCCTTTTTTTACGCCTGTAAACTGGCGGGCCTGCCTTGTGTGCAAATCAGGGCTGTGTCAAATTATGTAGAAAAACGCAACCGCGATGCCTGGAAGATAGGGCTGGCCGTAAAAAATCTCAATACATTTGCCAATACGTTGCTGCAGAGAATCTCTTGACGTTGTACGTAAGACGTTATACGTTTTATGTAGGATGGCTTTACGTGAGACGTTATACGTATTACGTTAAAAGGGTTACCGCTCTGCAAAAACGTATAACGTACCACGTAAAACGTATAACCCTATGAAACTTAGCTTAGGCTTTTCCCCCTGCCCTAACGATACTTTTATTTTCGATGCACTGATCCATCATAAAATTGATACCGAAGGGTTAGATTTTGAAGTGCATTACGAGGATGTAGAAACCCTAAACAAAAAAGCCTTTAACGGCGAGCTTGATGTAACCAAGCTCAGCTATCACGCCTACGCTTACATTACCGATAAATACGTTTTGCTGGATAGCGGCAGCGCCCTGGGTTTTGGCGTGGGACCACTTTTAATTTCGGATTTGGAAATTTCGATTTCGGATTTAAAAAATAACCAAATCCGAAATCGACAATCCGAAATCCGAAATCCGGTCATCGGGATCCCCGGAAAATATACTACAGCTAATTTTTTGTTAGGCTTAGCTTTCCCCGAAGCTACCAATAAAGAGATTTTAGTTTTCTCGGATATTGAAAACGCGGTGTTAGATGGCCGGGTAGATATTGGTTTGATCATCCACGAAAACCGCTTTACCTACCAGGATAAGGGTTTGAAAAAGGTGATTGATCTGGGCGATTATTGGGAGAAACAAACCGGCTGCGCTATCCCGCTGGGCGGTATTGTGGCTAACCGTAATTTACTGTTGGATGTTCAGCATAAACTTAACCGGGTGTTGCGCCGGTCGGTTGAGTTTGCTTTTGCCAACCCAAAATCGGGATTGGAATTTATCCGTAGCCACGCACAGGAAATGAGCGAGGAAGTGATGTATAAACACATCGACCTTTACGTCAACCAATACTCAGTTGATTTAGGCACCGAAGGCCGTAAAGCCATTAAGCTGATGTTTGATACCGCGTTGGAAAAAGGAATTATCCCGGAGATTAAGCAGGAAATATTCTTAACCTAACGCTAACCGACTATTGCACTTTCCTGAATTCGTAAGTATTTCGCTCAATAAAATCGGCCACCTTAACAGTTAAACCTGTTAAACGGCCGTTGGCAAAAGTGAAAGGGAATACCGCCTTGCCCAATTCCGGATCAGAGAATACTACGTAAAAACGGTTACCGCCCAAAGGCTGTGCGGTAGCAAACATTTTAGGGTGATGCTCGAAACGTAATTGCAACTGATCCTGATCGCCGCCGATGGTGATCGTCATGTTGCCGTACAGCTCATTTACGTATTTGCCGGTATAGCTGGTCAGCGGCATTGCAGCCGGGCGTTTCATGGCTACGGTATCGCGCAGTTTTTTATCATCTAACTGGATGGTTGCCTGGCTGGCTTTAAAACGGTTAAAAAAAGCATCGTTATAGTTATGATAAGGCTGCTTAAAGTAGGCATCCATAATATCCCAGCGCAGGGCTTCGTACAAACTGTTTTGATCGGTATTAGTTAGGATGATGATCCCCAATTTATCCTGCGGAACGAGGGTTACTGAGCTTACATAACCATTCACCCCGCCATCGTGCATTACAATGCGGTGGCCGGCGTAGTCCTGTATAAACCAGCCCAAGCCGTATAGCTGGTAATTGCTTTCACCGTTCAAATGGCGTACGTTGCCAACAATATCCTGCGGTTGGCGGGTGGCCTGGATCGCTGCAGCGGGAATCACCTGCCGCTGGCCTACCTTGCCATCATTCAGTAAAGCCATTACCCATTTACTCATATCGTTAACAGATGAACTAATACTGCCGCAGGGCGCCATATTATCTATCTGGCAATAAGGGATAGCCACCAGGCGACCGTCAACCAAAGTATGCGGCGCAGTACGGTTCAATGATTTTGGCAGATCGGCGCTCAGGGCCAGTGTATTGGTCATACCCAGTGGCGCAAAAATGGCTTGTTTCAGATAAGCCTCCCAGGGCTGGCTGGTTACCCGTGGAATGATTTCGCCGGCAGTCAAAAACGCCGAATTGGTGTAGCCCCATTTGGTACGGAACGGAAAATCGGCCTTAACCAAAGCCATTTTACCAATGATATCGTTACGGCTAAGGTTGGTATTATAAAAGGTAAAATCGCCCTGAAAGGTGTTGAAACCAATGCGGTGACAAAGCAAATCGCGCACGGTAACCAACTCGCTGGCCGCTTTATCTTCCAGTCGAAAATAGGGGATGTATTTGGTCACCTTCTCATCCAGCGATAGCAGCTTGTTTTCTTGCAGCATAGCCAGCGCAGTAGCCGTGAAAGCTTTGGTGTTGCTGCCAATCATAAACAGGGTGTTCTCATCAACCTTGTTGGGCAGGCCTAATTCTTTTACACCGTAGGTTTTCATTACCACAATCTGCCCGTCTTTCACCACGCATACGGCAGCGCCGGGAATACGCCAGTTGGTAAGGGCGCGGTTCATGTATACATCCAGGCTATCGCGAATAAAATTATCCCGATCGGCATTGGGCCGGTTAATTACCTGCGCACCAACTGTACCCGCATATGCCAAACATCCTATGCAAAAAACACCTATTTTCTTCAACATCATTACCGGGTAGTTTATTGATTGGGAAAGTATTAATTTAACGCCAAATTTATAACGAAATAAACGGTTAAAGTTTTTCAACATAAAAAAAATATTGAATGAAGATCAGATTACTAACAGCCACGGTTTTAACATTTGCCGGCCTGCTTTTTACCAGCATCGCCGCCAAGGCACAATGGGCTAAAGATGGCTACCACTACTACAACCTTGCCGACGGAGCCATTGTTGAGCAGGACATCCGCGACGAGGCAGCTAACAAAACCATTGTTACCGCAACCATGCTTACACCAGCCGGTCAGCAGGCGTTAAAGCCGCGCCGTTTTTCCTTTTCTGATGATGGAAATAAAGTTTTACTGAACACCAACACCAAAAAAGTTTGGCGTTACGATACCCGCGGCGATTACTGGGTGTACGATTTGAAAGCCAAAACACTGAAAAAGCTGGGCAAGGGTAAACCCGAATCATCTTTAATGTTTGCCAAATTCTCACCCGATGGCAGCAAGGTGGCATACGTGAGCGAGCATAATATCTATGTAGAAAACCTGGCCACAGGCGTTATCAAACCTTTAACCACCAATGGGACTAAGCGGATGATTAACGGTACGTTCGACTGGGTGTATGAAGAGGAATTTGATTGCCGCGATGGTTTCCGCTGGTCGCCGAACGGTAATTCGATAGCTTACTGGCAGATAGATGCCAGCAAGATTAAAAACTACCTGATGCTGAACACTACCGATTCAACCTACTCTTTCACCGTGCCGGTTGAGTATCCGGTTGCGGGTCAGGATCCAAGCTCGTGCAAGTTGGGTGTGGTTAACGTATCTACCGGTCAAACTAAATGGATGAACGTTCCGGGTAGTTCGGTACAAAACTACATCCCTCGCATGCAATGGGCTAATAACAGTAATGAGTTGATTTTACAGCAACTAAACCGCGCCCAAACCGAAAGCCGCTTAATGATTGCCAATATCTCGAACGGAACGGTACACACTATTCACGATGAAACAGACAAAGCCTGGATTGACGTAATGGCTGAAGAAACCTGGACCTGGTTAGATGGCGGTAAAAAGTTTGTTTGGCTGAGCGAAAAAGATGGCTGGAGACATATCTACACCATCGACCGTGATGGTAAAGAACAACTGATTACCAAAGCTGATTACGATGTAGTAAGTGTCGAGTCGATAGACGAAGCCGTTGGACTGATTTATTTCATCGCATCGCCCGATAATGCTACCCAGCGTTACTTATATAAAGTAGCCATAGGCGGCGGCAAGCCCGAGCGCGTTAGCCCAGCCGACCAACCGGGAACGCATATCTATAACATCACCCCGAACGGTAAAATTGCTTACCATACATTCTCTAACAGCTACACACCGTACGCGCAGGAGATTGTTAGTTTGCCCGAGCATAAGCATTTAAGCGGATCTACCATCGCGGTTAACGCAGCCAATAAAAGTAAAGGCCCCGAGTTTTTCAAAGTTAAAACTGTTGATGGTATTGAGATGGACGGCTGGATGATGAAGCCAACCAACTTTGACCCGAATAAGAAATACCCTGTTGTATTTATGGTGTATGGCGAACCGGCCTCATCTACCGCGCCAGATCAGTATGGCGTTGGCCGCAACGGCGAATACGTAGGCAACATGGCTAACGATGGTTATATCTATATGTCGCTTGATAACCGCGGCGCACCGGTACCTAAAGGCCGCGAGTGGCGCAAGGCTATCTACAAAAACATTGGCTTAATCAACATCCGCGATCAGGCTATGGCTGCTAAAGAAATCTCTAAATGGAGCTTTGTAGATACCAGTCGTATTGCCGTTTGGGGCTGGAGCGGTGGCGGTTCATCAACCTTAAACCTGATGTTCCAATATCCGGAAATTTATAAAACCGGGATTGCTGTGGCCGCAGTAGGCTGGCAATTATCGTACGATAACGTTTACCAGGAGCGCTACATGGGCGTCCCTACAGATGAAGCCGGCCGCGCGCCGTTTATTAAAGGTTCACCGGTTACTTACGCAAAAAACCTAAGGGGTAATTTGCTATACGTACACGGTACAGGTGATGATAACGTGCATTACCAAAACGCCGAATTGTTGATTAACGAACTGATTAAAAACAACCGCCAGTTCCAAATGATGGCTTACCCTAACCGTACGCACAGTATATCTGAAGGCGCGGGTACATCATTACACCTGCGCACCTTATATACCCAATATTTAAAAGAACACTGCCCTCCGGGTGGCAGATAGGATTTTCGAAATTTAAGAAACGGGGCGGTTCAGGGATGATTTGCCCCGTTTTTGTTTAGGAACGTTGCAGACAATTTCACTGACTACGTTTCTATGTCCCGGAGGGACTACCTGTTTGTAGAAAAACCAATGAAACCGATAATGCCTCGTAGAGGCTACCCGTCCGTGATGTGTGTTATTTAAGGGTAGTCCCATCCGGGACATTATCGATCTAATGCATAAAGTTACAAACAGGTATCCCTTCCAGGGCATTAAAGTTAAGAGACACAAACTATTGTGTCTCTACGACAAATTTCCGGATTGCTTGTAGAGACGCGATACTTCGCGTCTTGTCTGCCTATCTATCACATTTGCAAAATATCAGCCTTGCTGCACAATTCCATGCCAAAATAACTGAATACAATACCAATTTGATACAGTAAAAACCATCGGGATTAATGTTATTTTGGTAATACGACTAACCAGTTATTTTTATCAGCATAAATAATCTCTCTATCAAAATGAAAAGGAAATTTTCGGCCACGCTATTAGCCTTGTGTTTGCCTGTGTTAATGATGGCACAAAACCTGCAATCGTTGCAGCAAAAATTTGTCGATTTGCGTTTTGGCATGTTCATCCACTTTAACATTCCAACTTATGCCAATGCCGATTGGCCCGATCCGGAACTTTCGCCGTCGGTATTTAATCCAACCAAACTGAATGCAGATCAGTGGGCCAAAGCAGCCAAATCGGCCAACATGACCTACGGTTGCTTAACCACCAAGCACCACAGCGGGTTCTGTATCTGGGATACCAAAACTACCGACTATAGCGTAATGCACAGCCCTTACAAAAAGGATGTGGTGAAACAGTACGTAGATGCTTTCCGCAATAACGGATTGAAGGTGATGCTGTATTATTCTATTTTAGATACCCACCACCGCTTACGCCCTAACCAGATCAAGCCTTCGCATATTGAGATGGTGAAAGCACAGATTACCGAGTTGCTGACTAAATACGGTAAGATCGAAGCCCTGATCATAGATGGCTGGGATGCACCATGGTCAAGGATATCTTACGATGATGTTCCGTTTGAAGATATTTACCTATTAGTGAAAAAGCTGCAGCCTGATTGTTTGCTAATGGACTTGAACGGTGCCAAATATCCTGCCGAAGGTATGTTCTATACCGATATTAAAACTTACGAGATGGGTGCAGGTCAACGTTTATCAAAAGAAACCAATAAAATGCCGGCACTGGCTTGCCTGCCGCTGCAAAGCGCCTGGTTCTGGAAAACCGATATGCCAACCACCGCGGTTAAAGATCCGGTTAAAATGGTGAACGAAACACTAATCCCGTTAAACAACGCCAGCTGTAACTATATCCTTAACGTTGCGCCTAACCGCGATGGTTTAATGGATGATAATGCTTTGGAAGCTCTGAAGAAAATTGGTGAGACCTGGAAAAACGAAGGCCCGGTTAACAAGCTGCCCGAAATTACCAAACCCATAATAGCGCATAACCTGGCTAAAAACGCACCGGCCAATTCAAGCTGGAGCGATGATAGCGAGATTATGGATTTTGCTAATGATGACAACTTCCGTTCATCATGGCACTCAAACCCTGAGGTTAAAAACCCATGGTACGAGATTGACTTTAAAGCGCCGACCGCCTTCAACGCCATTGCCATTACCGAGCAACGCGCTAATATTAAAGGCTATACGCTTGAATATTTTACAGCCGGCGCCTGGAAACCAATTGCTGTTACAGCTGACGAAAGCCCCGTAAAAATTCACCGCTTTGCAAGGGTTACCGGCACCAAAGTGCGCATGAAGATTGAAAGCTACGCTCGTACCCCGTCAATTGCCGAGTTTGGGATTTATAACGAGAAAAGATAATATCGCCCATTAATCATACTGTATATAGAAACGTCCCGGGAGTTACTTCCGGGGCGTTTTTTGTTTCATAGCTGTCGCATAAAGCTTTACCGGCCCGTAATATCTAAAAAGCACGACATGAAAACACTTAAACTATACACACTTTTAATTGTGGCACTGGCAGCGGGCTTTAGCGCCTGTAAAAAAGGAAACGTAGAACAACAACCGGTAGATCCGCCTATGTCGGGCATGTTTGGTAAATGGGTGGGCGTATCCTCCGGTTCGGCTGATAAATCTTTTCAGGATGTTTATGTTTTTAATGCCGATAGCAGCTTTACCGAAACCCGCTTAAAAGTAGATACTGTTTCGGGGCAACCTGTATCTTATCAATATCAGGCTAAAGGAAAATTTCACTTAAACTTGAATAAATTGCAGTTGTACGGTATTACGGCTAAATACAGCGATTACTACGGCCCGCTGAATCAGTTAGTGGATGCGCCTTTAGCAGCAGTACTAATAGATTATACCCTTGCATTTAATACCGATGATAAATCATTTCACTTCGTTTTCCCGGCTTGCCCGGTTAATGCCAATTGTTTGGCAACACTAACCTATAAAAGGCAGTAAAACAAAAACGCTCCCAACGAAAGTCGGGAGCGTTTTTGTTTGGTTAGTAAAGGCCTTATTTCTTCTCCTTAAAAAGGCAGGTCATCCTCGGCAGCAGGCCCAAAATCGGTTACCCCTCCGTCGGCTTTAGTAGATGTACGCTGAGTGTTGGTATCTTCAAAGTCGCTCTTTCTGCCTAACATGGTAAAATTCTCGGCGACTATCTCGGTAGTGTATTTTTTGATGCCCTCCCGGTCTTCAAACTGCCGGGTGCGGATTTTTCCTTCTATGTAAACTAATTTTCCTTTTTGCAAAAATTTGGCGGCTACATCGGCCAGGCCGCGCCACATTACAATGTTGTGCCATTCGGTCTGTTCAACCTTGCGGCCGTCCTTGTTAAATGTTTCTGAAGTGGCCAGCGGAAAACTGGCTACAGCTACCCCTCCTTCTAAATGACGTATTTCGGGGTCCTTACCCAGGTGCCCCACAAGGATAACTTTATTAATTCCGGACATAGTTTAATCTTAGGATATTATTTTATAATTTAAAAAATTAGTTAAAAATAGAAAAATGATTTGAGGCAGCGCGAAATTTTTTAAATTTTTTACTTCTGTGAAAAAAAAGTCGTCGCCGGTCACATCAATATTTCCTTCTAATTCAATAAACCTGACATATAAGTGCTGGTGCGTAAGTACATGTTTATGAACTACAGAAACAGACTTAATTGCACCGTTTTTACCTATAAAGGCCGCGGCCTGCGGCAGTGCCAGTACATCGGCAGGGTCGTTTAGCTCGGCGGTTTCTATCAGCGGCAGCTCATACATATTTGTCCAGATATCGCCGGCGCCGCGCTTGTGCAGTAATATTTGCTCATTGTGTAATATTAATAGATAGTTAAAATAGCGCTTGCGGATTTTCACCTTATTTAATTTAACAGGGAGCGCGTTAATGGCATTATGTTTAATGGCATAGCAATCTAATCGCAGCGGGCAAATGCCGCAGGCCGGGCTTTTAGGTTTGCAAAGCGTAGCGCCAAATTCCATCATGGCCTGGTTGTGCAGGGCGGGCCGGTCTTTATCTAATATTTCATCGGCCAGGGCCTGAAATGTTTTTTTGCCGGCCGTGCTGTTTATCGGTTCATCAATACCATAATATCGTGCCAGCACCCGGTAAACATTACCATCTACAACCGCTTTTGCCTCGTTAGCCGAGAAGGATGCGATGGCCGCCGCTGTATACTCACCTATGCCTTTCAGTTTAATTAATTCGTTGTAGGCTGATGGGAATACACCTTTATGTAACTCTTGCACCAGGCGGGCCGTATAAAGCATATTACGGCCCCGCGAGTAGTAGCCCAGGCCTTGCCATAGTGCAAGTATTTCGTCCTCGCTGGCGGCTGCAAAATGGCTTACGGTTGGATACTTTTCCAAAAAGCGGTTAAAGTAGGGCAGGCCCTGCTCAACCCGGGTTTGCTGCAGGATTATCTCAGATAGCCAAATGGTATAAGCATCTGTGGTGTGGCGCCATGGCAGGTCGCGTTTGTTGGTTTGATACCATGAAATTAACAGGGAAGAAATGCTCATAATTAACAAAAATACGCAATCAAAATAGGCCTATTGTCATGTTTTGTTTGCCTTGTGGAAAAAAATCATCTTTTATTTCACTCTTTCCAATTAAAGCGATACTTTTGCAACCCCAAATAAGTTAAGTAATTACAAAATTAATAAAGGAAAATCGGATATGACCAAGGCAGAAATTATAGCTGAAATCTCGTCTAAGACAGGTATTGAGAAAGTAGATGTACAAGAAACAGTTGAAGCGTTCTTCAAAGTGGTTAAAACATCGATGGTAGGTGGCGAAAACGTATACGTAAGAGGTTTTGGAAGTTTTGTTGTTAAAAAACGTGCTATGAAAACAGCCCGTAACATTTCAAAAAATACTGCGATTATTATCCCTGAGCACTTTGTGCCAAGCTTTAAACCAGCTAAAACTTTTGTTGAAAAAGTACGTACAGGTAACAAAACTAAATCAGCCAAATAATTTAAACTGTAAGGCATGAAAATTAAACAAATAGCCGTCATAGCAGGAATAGCTGTTGTTGTCGGCTATTTGTATATGTTACCCGTTAAAGGTTTAGTAAAACCAAAAGAACAAAAGCCAAATAATGGCATGGTAGCCGGATCGAAACCGGTAGCCGCTGCAGCCAATATCAGTGTAGATATGGTATCGGCTACAGCCAAAACAGCCATAGGGACTGGCTTATCTGCAAAGATAACCGACCTTGAAAACCAGCTGAAACAGGCAACTACCGATAAACAGAAAGTCGATGTACAAAAGGCCCTGGCCAAGCAATGGGATGATGTAGATCAGCCTGCGCCGGCCGCCTTTTATTATCAGGAAGTTGCCCGCAGCCAAAACGATTTTAACGATTGGCTGAGTGCAGGTAACCGCTTTAACGATGCTTTTCGTTTAACCCAGGATTCGAGCCTGCAAGGCGCATTTGTAATGAATGCTGTTGATGCTTTGGAAAAAGCCAACAAGCTGATGCCCGAAAATCTGGATGCGAAAGCCGGTTTAGGCGTTGCTTATGTTAACGGTGGCGCACCATCGCCAATGCAGGGTATTAGTTTACTTTTGGAGGTGGTTGGTAAAGACCCGCAAAACAGGTTAGCTAACTTTAACCTGGGTTTGTTCAGTATGAAATCGGGACAGTATGATAAAGCAGTACCAAGGTTTAAAACCATTATTGCACAGAAACCTGCCTACGATGTTTATTTCTACCTGGCCGAAAGCTACAAGCAGCTGGGGATGAAAAAAGAAGCGATTGACGCTTACGAAAAAAGTAAAGAACTGATGCCGGCTACCGATTACGTATCGCGCATCAATGATTTTATAAAAGAATTAAAAAATTAATTACACACATTTAAAAATTTAAGCACTATGCCAAGCGGTAAAAAACGTAAGAGACATAAAATGGCCACTCACAAGCGCAAAAAGCGTCTTAGAAAAAACAGGCATAAAAAGAAATAAGCTGTTATATTAACAGCTTATTTTTGCCTGCTTTAGCGGGTTTGTTTTATTGTTTACCTTCAGTAACCCGGCGCTTTGCCGGGTTTGAGAAACGGAGTAGCAGTTGATAAAAGAATTAATTATCGATTCGACCCCCAACGGGGCTACTATTGCCTTATTACAGGATAAACAACTTGTAGAACTGCACAAAGAACACATCAACAATAATTATACTGTTGGTGACCTTTACCTTGGCCGTATTAAAAAGATAATGCCCGGGCTAAATGCTGCGTTTGTTGATGTAGGGTACGAGAAGGATGCTTTTTTGCATTATCTGGATTTGGGCCCTCAGGTACAAAGCTTGCTTAAATTAACCAAACAGGTTAAAAGCGGCGGGTACCAGGCCAAGCTATTGGATAATTTTAAGCTTGAAGCTGATATTAATAAATCGGGTAAAATATCTGATGTATTAACTAAAGGCCAGCTTATTCCGGTTCAGATAGCTAAGGAACCCATATCAACCAAAGGTCCACGTTTAAGTTCGGATATTTCGATAGCCGGGCGTTATGTGGTTTTGGTGCCTTTTAGCGAAGCGATATCCATATCCAAAAAAATTAAGAGCAATACCGAGCGTAACCGCCTGCGTAAAGTTATCGAGAGCATTAAACCCAAGCATTTTGGAGTAATCATCCGTACCGTATCTGAAGGTAAGGGTGTTGAAGAAATGCAAAAGGACCTGCTTGACCTGATATCTAAATGGGAAACTTTTATTACCCGTATGCCGGCCACCGAGCCAGGCAAAAAGGTATTAGGAGAAATTGACCGTACCAGCACGTTACTGCGCGATTTATTGAATCCCGATTTTCAGCACATATACGTTAATGATGCCTCGATACACGAGGAGATCAAATCGTATGTGCGTGATATATCGCCCGAGATGGAGAACATTGTGCGTTTACACAAGCACAAAGACCCCATTTTTGAGCATTACGGGATTGAAAAACAAATTAAAGGAGCTTTCGGCAAGACAGTTAATCTGGCCGGCGGCGCTTACCTGGTTATTGAGCATACCGAAGCCCTGCACGTTATAGACGTTAACAGCGGTAACCGTACAGCTAATAAAGAAAACCAGGAAGAGAACGCTTTTTTGGTTAACAAAGAAGCAGCTAAAGAGATTGTACGTCAGTTACGCTTACGCGATATGGGCGGTATTGTGGTGATCGATTTTATCGATATGCACAAGCCGACTAACCGTAAAGATCTGTTCGACTATCTGAAGTCGGAAATGTCGCACGACAGGGCTAAGCACACCATTTTGCCGCCGAGCAAGTTTGGGTTGGTGCAAATTACCCGCCAGCGCGTACGGCCTGAAATGAATATCGTAACCAGCGAAGTTTGCCCTACCTGTAACGGTACCGGCACCATCCGCCCGACGATATTGCTGATGGACGATATTGAGAACAACTTTAACTTTATATTGGTTGAACAGAACGAGAAGAACATTACACTTTGCGTTCACCCGTATATCGAAGCGTTTATTAAGAAAGGTTTGATTACCCGCCAAATGAAATGGTACTTTAAGTACAATCAATGGATTAAGGTAAAATCAAACCCGAACTACCAGATCACTGAGTTCCACTTCTTCTCATCAAAAGACGAAGAGATTAAATTGTAAGTCGGAAAGTCCGGAAGTCGGAAAGACGGGAAGTCTGGAAGATAGAAAACCTGAGAAAGAAATTTGTAACAAAGCCTCGATTTATTCGGGGCTTTGTTGTTTTGGCGCTTTGCGGAAACGGATAAAGGTTAACAAGACCAGCAGGATGCCGATTAATGCTGCCCGTGGGATATAATCGCCGTAGTGGACATAGAAAGTAAGATCGCTGTTAAGGTTGATGTTTTGTTTCAGCGCTGTGCGTACCCACCATGGGGTGTGCTGTACCACATCGCCCCGCTGGTTGATAAAAGCTGAGATTCCGGTATTGGCCGATTGCGCAACCCACCTGCGGGTCTCGATAGCGCGCAGTTTGGCGTATTGCATGTGCTGATCTTTACCCGATGTATTGCCCCACCAGCCATCGTTAGTAATAACGGCAATAAACTGGGCGCCTCTGCGCACTGAGCTGGCTACGTATTCGCCGTAAATAGACTCGTAGCAGATCACAGGATTGCTCCCGATGCCGCTTTGCGAGTAGAACACCATGCTGCTATCTTGCACGCCGTAACCGCCCGCAGCGCCTCCTAAATGCTCAAACACCGGTTTCATAAACGCCAGGGCATCGCCGAAAGGCAAGGACTCGGCACCGGGCACTAATTTAGATTTATGGTAAATTTGAACATTGGCCGAGTTTTCGATCCCAACGGCCGAATCAAACTGATCTAAAAACTGCGAGCCTTCTAAAGGGCTGGCTGTTTTAGTTGCCCTATTATCGTAAATTTTATAGCCCTCTAAGCCGCTTATTACGTTTCCGTTTTTATACTTATTTAAAAAATGCTGAACCGTTCTAAAATCCCGGCTTTCGCGGATGTGATCCTCGTTAGTCCGGTCAGATAGCGCAGTTTCGGGCCAGATAAAAAATTCGGTATTAGGCTGCGCCAGCGAATCGGATAGACGGGTTAAGATATCAACTTGTTCTACTGCCGAGATACTGGTAAACTTTCCGTAAGGATCGATATTGGGCTGTGCTATAACAATGTTTGATGGGTTGTTTTCTTCCTCGTAATGATAATACCTGTTCAGCGATATGCCTAAAGGTAGCAACAACGCCAATGCCGCAGCGCCTATCATTTTAAAACGATATTGTTTAGTCTGCGCTTCGCGCAGGCTTACATAGGCAAGAAAGATAAAGATATTCACCACCCATACCCAAACCGTGCCGCCGTAAACGCCGGTGTATTCGTACCATTGCACCCATTGGTGGGTAGTAGCAAAGCCGTTCCCCAAAGTCATCCAGGGGAATTTAAGGTCCCAACATTGGTGCAGGTATTCGTAGCCGATCCAAAGGCAAACCAGGCCGGCTAAAGCCCAACCTCGCTTAACATTTAAGCGCAATCTGAAATATAACCAGCAAGCCCCAGCCATTAACAGTGGCCCTAAACAGTAAGGTATTAACGAAACGGGGATAGCGATAATTTCGCCGATATCCTTCAGCGCATTGTAAACCCAGTAAACACTCAAAAAATTCCACACCACAAAGCCGATGAAGGTTATCCGGAAGATCTTCCGCCCCTTGCGCTCGCCCGCTGTAGTAATGATATTTTCCATAGCCACCAGTGCCGGCACAAAAGCCACAAACAATAAAATGGTGGTATACGGTGTAGGCGGCCAGGCTATCCAAAGCAATAATCCGGAAAGGATGGCTAAGAGTATGTTTTTTTTCATTTTGGTAAATCGCGCTTCCCCTCTTGAGAGGGGTCAGGGGTGTGTCCTTTCGTCGCGCTGGAAGTACACACCCCTATGAAAGATTATGCTAATTGTTAGTTAGTGCATCCCCTCTCAAGAGGGGAAACATCCGCTCGTCTATTCCTCCTCCTCATCCCTCTCATACTTCCCCTTCTTTTCCTTACCAACCTTACCTGCAACGCATATCACAAACTCTCCCTTGGCGGGATGGGTTTCGTAATAGGTTTTAATTTCGGTTACGGTACCGCGCACGGTTTCCTCGAACATCTTGGTCAGCTCGCGCGATACGGAGATCTGCCGGTCGGCGCCGAAATAAGTGGCAAATTCTTCCAGCGTTTTCATTAAACGGTGGGGCGATTCGTACAGTATAATGGTGCGGTCCTCTTCGGCCAGGGTTTTATAACGGGTTTGGCGGCCTTTTTTTAGCGGCAGGAAACCTTCAAAACAAAAACGATCGGTCGGGAAGCCCGAGTTAACCAGCGCGGGCACAAAGGCTGTAGCGCCCGGCAGGCATTCAACCGGTAACTCGTGCTTCAAAGCTTCGCGCACCAGGAAAAAGCCGGGATCGGAAATGGCGGGCGTACCGGCATCAGAGATAAGGGCAATGTTTTTACCCTCTTTTAAAAACTTAACAATCTCGTTACTGCTCTGATGCTCATTATGCTGGTGGTGCGCAAAAACGCGACCGGTGATCCCAAAATGTTTCAACATGGGTGCCGATGTGCGGGTATCCTCGGCTAAAATCAGGTCGGCCTCCTTTAACACGCGGATGGCCCGGTAGGTCATATCCTCCAGGTTGCCTATGGGTGTGGGTACTAAGTAGAGTTTACCTGACATCAGTTTGCAGTTATGAGTTTGCAGTTTTCAGAGGGGAAGCGGCTATCTACAAAAAAAAGGTAAACTGCCCACCGCATACTGCAAACTGTTATATCTTTGCCTAAAAATTTAAATAATGCTGCAAGTTAGTTATATCCGCGATAACAGGGAACAGGTTTTAGAACGTTTGGCTGTAAAAAATTTCAAACAGCCCGGTTTGGTTGATGAGATCATCACTTTAGATGAGCAACGCCGTGCCCTGCAATCATCCAGCGAAGACCTGCAGTCTAAAGCCAATGCATCGGCCAAACAAATTGGCGAACTGATGCGCACCGGTAAAAAAGAAGAAGCCGAAGCCCTGAAAGGCCAAACCGGTGCCTGGAAAGAAGATATCAAACGCCTGAGCGAAGAATTGGCCACCGCCGAAGAACAGCTACAGGCCAAAATAGTATTGCTGCCCAACCTGCCGCATAGCTCGGTACCGAAGGGTTTAACTCCCGAAGAGAACGAAGTGGTTTTGGAAAACGGCGCCATCCCAGCGTTACATGCCAATGCTTTGCCGCACTGGGAACTGGCCGCAAAATACAACCTGATTGATTTTGAATTAGGGGTAAAAATAACCGGTGCAGGTTTCCCGGTTTATAAAGGTAAAGGTGCCAAGCTACAACGCGCGCTGATCAGTTTCTTTTTAGATGAAGCAGAAAAAGCCGGGTACGATGAGCGCCAGTTACCTTTATTGGTTAACGAGGCATCGGGCTTTGGCACGGGCCAACTACCGGATAAAGAGGGACAGATGTATTACGTAGGCGTAGATAACCTATACCTGATCCCTACTGCTGAAGTGCCGATCACTAACTTATACCGTGATGTGATTTTGAAGGCCGACGAATTGCCGGTTAAAAACTGCGGTTATACACCATGTTTCCGCCGCGAGGCCGGATCATACGGTGCGCACGTACGCGGACTGAACCGTTTGCACCAGTTTGATAAAGTGGAAATTGTGCAGGTGGTACAGCCCGAAACATCGTACGAGGTTTTAGAAGGTATGAGCGCACATGTACAAAGCCTGCTGCAAAAATTAGGCTTGCCTTACCGCGTATTACGCCTTTGCGGCGGCGATATGGGTTTTGCATCGGCCTTAACTTACGATATGGAAACCTGGAGTGCTGCACAGCAACGCTGGTTAGAGGTATCTTCGGTATCCAACTTCGAAACCTTTCAAAGTAACCGTTTAAAACTGCGTTTCCGAAATGCTGAAGGCAAAACCCAGTTAGCGCATACCTTAAACGGCAGCGCCCTGGCTTTACCGCGTATTGTGGCCACGTTGTTAGAGAATAACCAAACGGAGAACGGTATAAAAATCCCTGAGGTATTGGTGCCTTATACTAAGTTTGAGTGGATAGATTAAGTTTGTCAACGATACTTAAAAAGGGTTTGATCAGCTGATCAAACCCTTTTTTGTAAGCAGAATATTCCTTTTTTATCTTTTATTTAATAATCAACCCTTAATTTAGCCGAAGGAACACAAATTTCCTTTTTAACGCCTTTAACCATTTTTAACTAACGGACATGTCCGAAAAACGCGTACCCATACTTAGTCATCAGCAAATTCAGCAAAAGCTGGATAGGATTGCTTACCAGATTCTGGAGGATAATATCGACGAAACCGAATTGGTTATTGCGGGCATTTTGCCGCGGGGTAATTTGCTGGCTGCACGTTTAAAAAAGGTATTGGAAGGAATATCATCTTTCAAGATTACGCTCATCACTATCGAACTGCAAAAAGAAAGCAGCCGGCTGATGGCTAAAACTGATACCCCATTACAGGTTTGTGGTAATAAGGTGGTTATTTTGGTTGATGATGTACTAAACAGCGGCAAAACCCTGGCCTACGGTTTCGGCGTGTTCCTTGACCTTCCGCTGAAAAAATTACGTACCGTTGTACTGGTAGATCGTAATCATAAAAGCTTCCCGGTAACTACCGATTATGCCGGCGTTGCCCTGTCAACCGTGCTGAAGGAACATATAGAAGTAGTGCTGCGCGATGATGGCGAAGATGAGGTTTATATGGTATAAGTAGTTATCATTTACCAACGTCAGATTCAATATTGCCCCGACGGCTTAATAAGCTGCCGTAAACCTCGTAGAGGTTCGAGCTTTGTAGCACAACCCGAAAAAGGCCAACCAACGCCGTCAGGTGTTGAACTCCGTTTGTGAAGTACCTACGGCACTCTACTATAATCTCATTTTCTTTCTACAAAGCTTTCACCCCGATGGGGTGGAGAACTTCGCTCATTCGCTTTCTAAAACAAATGTTACCCGATTGTTATTTATAGGTAAATCCTGATAACACGGCAATGAGCAAAACCACCCCACACGAAGCACAAGTACCACCCGCATCTAAACAAGAACTGACCTACAACCAAAAAGTATGGCAAACGGTGGCTATAGTGGCCTTACTGGTGAGTGTGATATTAATTGCACGTGTAGCTTTCAACGTGCTGTTGATGGCCATGGCCGGGTCGCTGATTGCCACTTACTTTCACGGACTGGGCGATTTGGTGGAGCGCAAACTAAAAATCAAACGCAAGTTTGCCATGCTCATTTCGGTGATTGGTTCCATCGCCATACTGGGCCTGCTGCTATGGTTTATGGGTACTAAAATACAGGCCCAGGTAGAGGAGTTGAGTAAAACCCTGCCGCATACCATTAATAATGTAAAAGCCAAGATGGCTACCTCACCCATCGGGCAAAAAATATTAGAGAGCCTCGGCGGCGATAACTCGCAGAAAATGATGACCACCGCCCAATCGTTTTTCACCACCAGCTTTGGCGTACTGGGCGATTTGTATATCATCATGTTCCTCGGCATCTTTTTTACGGCCAACCCATCGCTTTATAAAGACGGCATTTTAGCCCTTATACCTAAAGATCGTAAACCGGTGGGCGTACATATCATGAACCGGATCAGCATCTCGCTAAAGGGCTGGTTAAAGGGCATGATGGCATCCATGGTGTTGGTGACTATCCTAATCTCACTCGGGCTAACCATTATTGGCATACCTGTGGCCATGGTGCTGGGTTTGATAACCGGAATTTTAGAGTTGATCCCCAACTTTGGTTCGGTAATAGCCATGGTGCCGGGGGTGCTGCTGGCGCTTACTATCAGTACCAATGCGGGCATTGTTGTGGCGCTGCTTTATATCACATCGCAAACTATTACGGCCAATATCGTTAACCCGCTTATCCAGCGTAAGCTGATTAAATTACCGCCTGCGCTAACGTTAATCAGTCAGCTGATTATGGGGGCTATATCCGGACCTTTAGGCGTTATTTTGGCGGTGCCGATGCTGGCTATCCTGATGATCTTGATTGACGAGCTTTACGTTAAAAAGATCAACCCGGAGGGCGCGCAAATTTCATCTACCGCTGATGTGGCCGTGAAGTAGATAGCTCTTCCGCGTCCCGTAAATTTTTTTAAATTTGCTTAAACTCACCCTTTAAGCAACACATGAAAAAATCTTTACTTGTTTTAAGTTCCTTATTCCTGATTATTACCTCGGCCAGCGCGCAGACAGATTCTGTGGTGATGCGCAAAATTTTTGACGAAGCTTTGGTTAACGGCCAGTGCTATCAAAACCTGCATTACCTGTGCAAAAATATCGGCCAGCGTTTAAGCGGATCGGCTAACGCGCAAAAGGCGGTAGACTGGGGTAAAAAACTGATGGAAGGTTACGGCTTTGATAAAGTGTTTTTGCAGGAAGTGATGGTACCTCACTGGGAACGCGGCGTTAAAGAGCAGGGCTATATTATTGATGGCGCTAAAAAAATCCCGGTACCTATCTGTGCCCTGGGTATGGCGGTTGCTACACCTGCAAATGGTATCACCGCCAGCGTGGTTGAGGTGCACAGCCTGGCAGAGGTTGCAGAACTGGGCGAGAAAGTAATTAAAGGCAAAATCGTATTCTATAACCGCCCGTTCGATCCTAAATTTATCGAGACCGGCACGGCTTATGGTACCGCTGGCGATCAGCGCCGGGCAGGTCCATCTATGGCGGCTAAGTATGGCGCGGTTGGTGTAATTGTACGCTCATTAACCGAAGCTAATGATGATTATCCGCATACCGGCACTACTCAGTATACTGATGATGCACCGAAAATCCCGGCTGCCGCCATCTCGACCAAAGCAGCTGATAAGCTGAGCGCCATGCTGAAGCTGCGTAAATTCCCGCAGGCAAAATTCTTTTTTAAACAAAGCTGCCGCTTGCTGCCCGATGCAAAATCTTATAACGTGGTAGGCGAGATTACCGGCACCGAAAACCCGAACAAATTTATCACCGTAGGTGGTCACCTTGATTCGTGGGACTTGGCCGAGGGTGCGCATGATGATGGTACCGGCGTAATGCAATCGGTTGAGGTGTTGCGCATATTTAAAGCCCTGGGCTGGAAACCTAAAAATTCTATCCGTGCGGTATTATTTATGAACGAGGAGAACGGCACTAAAGGCGGCTTAAAATACGCCGAACTGGCCGCACAAAATAAAGAACAACACATCGCCGCTATTGAAAGCGATGAGGGCGGTTTTACCCCGCGCGGTTTTAGCTTTGAGGGCCTTACCGCCGATAAGATCAAAAGCATCAACAAAAACTATAAAGCACTATTTGAGCCTTACGAAGCCGACAGGTTGGTTATCGGCGGCAGCGGCAGCGATGTTGGTCCGCTAAAGGTGACTATGCCGGGCGTAACGCTGATCGGCTTCCGCCCCGATTCGCAACGATATTTTGATATTCACCATACCCCTAACGACGTTTTCGAAAACGTAAACAAACGCGAACTGGAATTAGGCGCAGCGGCCATAGCATCGCTGGTTTATTTGATAGATCAGCACGGGTTGTAATATAAAGTATTAAACAAGAAATGGCTGCAATTTGCGGCCATTTTTTGTTTAATTAAGTAATGAAATTAATCTGCAAAGCAGATGTTACCTTGCCAGTCAAAAAATGTAAAACGACTTGCAAAAGTTTATAAACCACAAAGCCTCACATTTCTGTGAGGCTTTGTGGGAGTTTCCCGATTTACATCGGGAGATTCCCACAATATAAATCGGGATACATTGAACCAACTGATTTAAACTCCAGTAATTAACTTTTCAATCATAGTCCTGCTTTTCCATCCTTTGATTTGGCGCTCGCGTTTTAAAGCATCTTTTTTACTTTCAAATTGCGCCGTGTATTTGATCGCCCAATCTAAAGTTCGGCCTGTAAATCCGGAGTAGTTAGTATTGTGTTTAATTAGTCGTTTGTTTACATCCTCGCAAGAGCCAACGTAATATTTATTCTTTTTTACCGAATAAAGGAGATATACAAAATACATACCCCTAAGCTAAAAATATATAAACGAAAAAAGCCTCACATTTCTGTGAGGCTTTGTGGGAGTTACTGGGTTCGAACCAGTGACCCTCTGCTTGTAAGGCAGATGCTCTGAACCAGCTGAGCTAAACTCCCTTTGTTTTGGGACTGCAAACATAGGGGTATTTGCTAAATTTTCAAAAAATATTTTCAAAAATATTTTAAGCCCCTGTTTTTTAGTGAAATAAATTTTCAAACGGCTTTTATCTCTTGCTTTCGTACCGGTCTTTCACCGTCCGGCTAATGAAAGTGCTGAGGCCTTTACCGGTTTCGGCCAGTGCTTTCATCTGTTCTATATTGCGTTTACCGGCGCTGGCGTAAGTGTAAACGTAAGTTTTGCCGTCGGTAAATTGCACGCTGATCCGGTCGGGTCCTGTTTGGTAGGCTAATACGCCGGAATTACCTGCCTGATTTTGATATGGTGTCATCTGCTATTTAAAACAAATAACAATGGCGTTGTTTTTAAACGGCTGATTCAATTATTTTATCATCATAAACAGGTTTGCCCAACAAATGCGAACTGAGCTGTACGGCGCTTGCAAAGGCATCCTCGTGGAAGCCGTATTTAAAGTAGCTGCCGCAATAATACAGCGGACCGGTTTGGTTTAATTTGTGCAGCTCGGCCTGGGCATTTATGGCAGGTACATCAAACAGCGGGTGATCGTAATCCAACTCTTTGATAATCTTTTTCTCATCCAACCCGGCATGCGGGTTAATGGATACAAAATAATTCTTCTTGTCGGATACGCCCTGTAACTGGTTCATCCAGTAAATGGTGCTGGGATTTAGTTTGCCGGCATCGTTTTGTATGCGGTAGTTCCAACTGGCCCAGGCCAGTTTGGCTTTGGGCATAATGCTTTCGTCGGTATGCAATACGGCTTTGTTGTACTGATATTTAAAGTTGGATAGCAGGCGTTGTTCCTCTGATGTAGGTTCATCAAGCAGAGCCAAAGCCTGATCGCCATGGCAGGCAATGATTACACGATCGTAAACCTGTTGGGTACCATCGCTGGCGTGCACCGTGGCTTTGCCGTCGGTCGTGCGCGATACTTTGATGGCTTTGCGGCTAACGTGAATTTTATGTTTAAACGGTTTGATCAGGATCTCGCGATAAGCCTGGCTGCCCTTATCCAGTGTGTACCATTGGTGCTGGGTATCCAAACCTAAAAAGCCGTGGTTTAAAAAGAAGCGGATGAGCGTTACAGCCGGAAAATCCAGCATCTCTTCCATCGGCGTACTCCACACGGCCGAGCTCATCGGCACCAGGTATCTCCAAAGCATCTCCTCGCCAAAATTAAACTCGCGAATGTATTGCCCTATAGAGTAATTGGCATATTTAGGATCATCCAAAATCTTAACGCTCTCTTTATTAAACCGGCCTATTTGCAGCAGCATTTTAATGTATTTGGGGCTGAAGATATTTTTACGCTGGGCAAATAAGTGGTTCACGCTACTGCCGCTATATTCTAATCCGCTGGGTACGTGCTGCACGCTGAACGACATATCGGTTTTCTTTACCGGGGCATTAATCTCGGCAAACAGCTTACACAGGTTAGGGTAGGTTTTATAGTTAAACACCATAAAGCCGGTATCAATATAAACGGGCTTGCCATCCTCATCAACCGTTACGGTGTTGGTATGGCCGCCTATATAATCGTTCTGCTCGTAAAAAGTAAGGTCGGTATGCTTTTGCAGGAAATGCCCGCAGCCCATACCGGCAATGCCGGTGCCGATGATAGCGGTAGTTTTTATTTCGGATGTAGGATTGTCCATTTCGGATTTATTTAAGCTATGTCATTGCGAGGTACGAAGCAATCGCGAACTTGACGAGCGGTTCTGCTTATCCGCGATTGCTTCGTACCTCGCAATGACATAGTGGTTTATCTTTCTTCATTTGCACATCTGCATATTAACACATCTGCACATTCATTCTTCCTTTAGGGGGCTTGCGTTATCGTATTCAAAAAAGTTTCAACCGCGTAGGTAGATAATTGCCCGCCGGGGCCATTAAGGTTAAAATCGAAACCGTGGGTTGCCCAGGGAAGTTTTAAATAGTAATGGCGGATGTTATGTTGTGCCAGTTTCAGGTTTAACCGGCGACTATGTTCGGGCGATACCAGTACATCGTTTTCGCCGTGGATAATGAGGGTTGGGATTGCTTTATCATCAACAAACTCCAGTGGCGAACAGGCTTTGTATTTATCAGGCACCTGCGCGTAGGTACCGCCAATATAATTTTCCATCACCTTGCGCGAATCCATAATCAACGGGTTTGATGGGATGGAATAGCCCCAAACCATATCGGCCGGGCCGTAAAAATCTATCACACCTTTAACTCGTTTATCGTGCAGGGTGTAAGCTGCCAACAAAGCAATCTGCGCACCTGCCGAGCGACCAAGCAGAACGATATTATTCGTATCCACATGCAGCTTTCCGGCATTAATGCTGAGGTAATCAAGCGCTTCCTGCACATCTTTCACCGGCGCCGGGCTTTGGAAGTGTGGCGCCATGCGGTAATTAATGGATGCTACATTATACCCGCGCGATGCCAGGTAGCTATTCAATTCAGGCAGTTGCTGACTGTCGCCGCTGCTCCACGAGCCGCCGTGGATGACTACTACGCAGGGGCGCGACTGCCCTTCTGTATGATAATAATCCATTGTCAGTTTATACCCCGAATGCTCTGCGTAGCTGTATGTAGCATAGCCATCGCCATGACTGCTTTTTAACGATTGCAGAAACGAGAATGGGGCCCTTGCCGGGAAAACAGGTGGTCGGCCACCACCGGTGAACGAAGCAGCCATATCTTTTTGCAGATCGATACCGATAACATAGGCTCTTGCAATAGGCGATAGAAATAAGATCAGGCTTACTACGCCTATCCAGTTGCCAATTACTTTGTACGATGTTGTCCAATTACCCCAGGCCAATAAAACAGCTGTAATAGCCGCAAATATCAGCGGGTATTCCGTCACCGTAATGGCCAGCAGCCAGAGGTAATAAGCGGGTGCCTTACATACGCTTAACAGCGAGATCAGGAAAAAAAGAATGAGGAAAATTAAGCGGGCCATTGGTCAGCCTAATTTAGGGTAATAATCCGGATAACCTGCATGCCGGGTTTACTTAATACTACGGCGTTGCGCTTAACGGTATTTTCTTCATTAAGCCTCGCAACGGTTCGCGTTTTTTTTGAAACAGGATGATTAGCTATATCCTCTGCGGTTTTTGCCGCAGGCACAACCGTGTAAATATTTTGTGATTGATACGCCATCTGTTTTACGACTTATTTGTTTTATGAAACAGATAATGGCTTACAATCCATTCGTTACCATCATTAAAGTTCCATAACTCGGCGCAGGCCATGTAAAACAGGCGCCAGTAAACCCACCATTTTACGGCCTGATCTTTCCCGTAAGTTTCGCGGAACAGGGGCATAATTTTCTTTTTGTTTTTATCCATGTTTTTCAGCCAGGCTTCACTTGTTTTGGCGTAGTGGGTGCCGCTTACATGCCAGTGCTTTTCAACCACCATATCGCGGTTAAAATAAAACATCAAATCATCGCTTGGCATAATACCGCCGGTGAAAAAGTACTTGCTCATCCAGTCGGTATCGTCAATTACTTCAAACTTATAGGCGTACTCTTTATGAGTGAAAATGTGGATCCAAAGCTTGCCGTCAGGCTTTAAAAACGAGGCTACCTTGGCCAGCAGCAACTCGTAATTGCGCATGTGCTCAAACATCTCAACCGATACCACACGATCAAATTTCGAGTCGATATGGAAGGTATTCATATCAGCGGTAAGCACCTCTAAATTGGTGATGCCGCGCTTTACGGCTTCGGCATCGATAAACTCTTTTTGGGTGCGCGAATTGGATACCACTTTAAAAGTACTGTTAGGGAACTTAGCCGACATATAAAGCGATAATGAACCCCAGCCGCAGCCTAATTCCAGCACATGCTGCCCGTCGGTCAGCTCGGCGCGATCGCAGGTAATCTCCAGCATGTCATCTTCGGATGTGTTGATATCTTTAACCCCCGGTTTCCAGTAACCAGAAGAATATTTTAGATTTTTACCCAGGCAGTATTGGTAAAATTCGGTCGGCACCTCGTAGTGCTGGGTGTTGGCATCCGCGGTATTTACAGCTATGGGCGATGCCTTTAGCTCGGCTATCAAATCCATCAGGTGGGCCTGCTGCGCTTCTACGTTGCCTTTGTTCTCGTCGTTAAGGCGTACACGCAACAATTCGCGAATGCCCTGGCGTAATACAAAATCAGGAACTTTGTCTTCTTCAATTAGTTTGTTATACCACATAGTGACCTCTCCCCGGCCCTCTCCGAAGGAGAGGGGGATAACGCCTCTCCTCCGGAGATTTAACGGAGAGGTTTTTCAGGGGAAATTACGGGTTTTAAAACTATGTGGTTTGAGCGCGGATCAAAAAAAAGCTAAAACTACTTTCTTTAGTAAGCTATTTGCCAAACATACCGCCCATTCCGCCAAACATATCGCGGGTTACGGCGGCCATTTCGGCCTGGCTTACGTTTTCGGCCTGGGTTATTGCTTTATTAAAAGCTACTACCAATAGCTCTTCAATTTCCTCACGGTCGGCGCCTTTAAAAAATTCTTCGTCTATAGCCACCGATTGTACTACTTTGTTAGCATTAGCCGTAACAGTGATCTTGCCGCCCTCGGCCGTTCCGGTTACGGTAATGGCATCCAGTCTTTGTTTTACCTCGCCAGCCTTTTGCTGGGCTTCAAATAATTTATCGAACATGGTATTAGTTTTGGATTATTGTTAGTGTTTTTTGCCTTTGTGTTTAGGGGCAGGGCTTTTCTTAACTGCCTTTTGCTTTTTTGCGGCTTTAACGGGCGCTTTTTTCTTCTCAATTGTTGGGGCCGATGCCTGTTCGTCATCCTCCTCGCCGCCGCGACCGTATGCGTTTAAACGGACTAAAGGCATACCGGTCATTTTGTATAACTCATCCAAATGCAAAAGGCTGCCATTGGTCATATTATCCAACAGAATAATTACTACGTCGTCTTTCATGTTGCGTAAAAACATATGGCGGAAACCATGCCACCAGCCCGGGTGATAAACCACCTGCTGATTAGGCGCTTCAAATAAATGCCAGCCGTAGCCATACCCGAAATGCCCGTTCTTTAACGGAACACGATTTTTGTAGGCCGAATCCTGAGTTGCCTGTTTAATGAATAAGCCTGCGCGCAGAGCACGGTCGAATATAAAAAGGTCGCCTACAGTGCTATAAATACCTTTGTCGCCTACGGGCCCATCCAAATAGTTTTGGGCTACAGAATAGCGCCAGCTATTACGATCGTGCCCCAGTACTTTGGTGGGAATTTTATCGTAAGTGGCTTTTGAATAAACATTGGTATGCTGCATGCCGGCGGGCTTAAATATGTTTTGCATCATATAATCTGCATAAGGCATATTTGCCGCCTTTTCTATTATGGAACCCAGCACCATAAAGTTGGAGTTGTTATAGTGATAGCCCTTATCTGGAGCGTTATAGCGTGCCGGTTTGTACTGGGCCAGCAGATCCATCATTTGTTGATTGGTTACCCCTTTTTTCTGATCGCGTTTTTCTTTACGGAAAACATCGTCTATAGAATAGACATAGTTGGGCAGGCCCGAGCGGTGTGTCAACAACATGCGTACGGTAACCCCGTGATAAGGGAAATTGGGATAAAAGCGTTGCACCGAATCGTCGAGTTTTAACTTGCCGCGTTCCATTAGTTGTAGAATGGCGGTGGCCGTCATTGTTTTACTGATGGATGCCAATTCGAACTGCGAATTGAGCGCCAAACTATCCTGACGGGGGTAATTGGCCCAGCCGAAGGCATTTTCGTAAACTATTTTACCTTTTTTGGCTACCAGTACGTTGCCGTTAAAGTTGGCTACCTTATGCAGATTTTGCATGTAGGCATCTATTTGTTTATCCCCGGTTTTAGGGTCGTATTTTAAAAGCTCTTTCGGATCAATCGGTTTATTATTAGCAACTTCCGCATTGGCCTTTTTCTTAGGATCAGACGAGCAGGAGGTTAACAGCAGCAGGGAACAAAGAACGGAGAGGGTGTTTTTATACACTAAAATCATACAGGTAAAATGTCGGAAAAAATTGATCGGGAAAATTAAAGATTAACCTACTTAAATGAGGAATGTTTTTAAATAATTTTTCTTTTAGTTAACAACACATTGATTGTTATACACAAACCATACTTTAAAAGTATTTTTAATGAAATAAGCCGCGCGTATTTAACTTAGCGGCAATTCCCATCAGTTATGAAAAATTACCTTAAAATATTACTGATCCTGTTATTAATTGCACCGTTCCGCGTTCTTGCGCAAACAAGTGATGCCAAATCGCTCACGCTGGAAGGGAATGATCTGGCCAGGCAAAAAAACTACGCCGGTGCCGTAGAAAAATACAAAGCCGCATTAGCTGCCGATGCCGATTACGCGCCGGGCAATTATCAAATGGCCTTTGCTTTGGTAATGATGAATAAGGGTTTGGATGGGATACCGTATTTGCAGAAAGTGTTAAAATCTACAACCTCATCTGCAAACCTGGTTAACGGGGCTTATGATCTTATCGGGAGTATTTACGACCAAAATCACCAACCTCAAAAGGCTATCGACAGTTATAAAGAAGGCATTAAAGCTAACCCAACATATCAACCCCTGCAATATAATCTGGCGTTGGCCTACTTCCGGAATAAGCAGTATGCTGAAGCAGAAAACATCGCGCAGCAGGCCATTAAACTTGATTCTACCCATGCCACTACCATGCGTTTGTATGCTTTGGTTAGCTTTCATCAAAACAAAAGAGCTGCCGCTTTATTGGGGTTTTGCAGTTTCCTGATGCTTGAACCGAATACAGCCCGCAGTACCGAAGCTTTAGGCAACATCAACAATATTTTACAAGGAGGGGTTTTAAAGGCTGAGGCTGGCGTAAAACCTGCCAAGCCCGATGCGAATACGCTGGCGTTAAATAAAACCATCACAACTGCTATAGCGCCGTTTGCTACCCGCCGGTATGCATCGGCAGGTGATTTATTGGCGGCACAGTTGAAAGCCATATTTACAAGTGTAGGAACTTTATCGGCAAAACAGACCGGTAACGATTTCTTCAAAAATTATTTTGCCACCTATTTTAATCAACTATCTCAAACCCCACACATGCCTGCCTTTGCCCGCTTAATCAGCCAAACAAAGCCCGAAAGCGCAACTTGGATCAAAGCGCATCCACAGGAAATGACTGATCTGGATAATTGGATCAAGACCACCAAACGTTGGTAGTTAAGGTATTCTCCGTAGGAGCAATAGCTTTGTAGCAAATATTGAAAAGACGAAAAGCATGCCGTAGGTATGCAACTTTAGTTCTGCACCTACGGCGCAAAGTCAATGTGGCACGTAATTGCTACAAAGCTTTAACCTCCAAGGGGGTTTTGGAGGCTACTTATAACAATCCTCTCGCCTTCAACTCCTTCTCCCGCTCTTTTTGCAAACGTTTTAACTCCCGCTTTTCCTGGCGAATTTGCTTTTTAGTTTTACCGGCGGTATCAACTTTTATTTCGTCTTTTTTGGTGCTGTCTTTTTTACCGCCGCCAAATAAGCGTTGAAAAAAGCCAGGCTTCTTTTCAGGTTCGGCAGGTGTTGGTTGTGGTGGAATGTTAACGGCTGGTGCATCGCTTTCGTCGTCTTCCTCGCCCGGTTTCAGGATGCGGACTACGTTAGCCGTATCATCCGGGTGGATTTGTCTGCGCAGGCTTTCGCGTAGGCGGACGGTATATAAACCGTAATTGCTGCTGTCGCGCTGTTTGGTTAGGCCGTGGCCTTCCATCAGGTTACCGATGATATTGAAATAGTAATTTAATCTCGGGTTCAGGCTGCCATCGGGTAAAAACGAGTATAAGCCCTTTTTAGGTTTAGGTACAATACTGGCCATAAAAATACTCTCTCCCAGCGTAAGCTCTGATGGTGATTTGCCAAAATAATAATGCGCACCTTCGCTGATCCCATAAATGTTAGGGCCCCACTCTATAATATTGAAGTATACTTCCAGCATACGGCTTTTAGTCATAAGGTGGTTATTCTCAATCATCCACACAATCATCATTTCTTCCATTTTCCGGGAAATGGTTTTGCCGCGACTCAGGAAGGCGTTCTTCACCAGCTGCATAGATATGGTACTGCCGCCGCGCTTAAACTTCTTCTCCATATAGTCCGTAGCCAGCGATTTGCGGAAAGCTTCTTCCACAAAACCATTGTGACGAAAAAAGGTCGGGTCTTCGGCAGTCATTACGGCGTTACGCAGGTCGGGTGCAATCTGATCAAGCGGGGTAAAGTTGGGGTTAGATGGACCGATTACGATATCGCGCATCGGCTTGCCTTTCTCGTACGGGGTGTAAACAAAGGTGCTGTTCAGCTTACTGAAATCGGTTTTGCCGTATTTCACAATTTTAAAACCATTCTTATCCAGGCGCGAATCAAACTGAACATCCTTCGGGTTCGATGCGTCCAGGTAAAAATTCAGCTTATAATTCAGCTTACCGGCCACCTGAATCCCTTCCAGGCTTTCAAACGTGCCGCCGGGGAAAGAATCGAATATATCCTGCGCATTCACCCAGCCCGTGTTCACCTTCATCTCGTAAATTTTCACCGGGTTAAGCGTGTATTTGATGTAAGGATGCGCAACAAGTTTTTTCAACCGGATTACCGACGAACTATCAACCGATACATAATTTGGCCCGACAAATATATTGGCATCTATCGACCCCTGTGGTATCACGATATCGTTAGCGGCCAGCGCCTGATGGTTTACTGTTAAGTTACGGGCCGATAGGGTACTGAAAATTTGCGTTTCGCCGCCGCTGTTCTCAACCTTGTTCAAACGGGTGGTAATCGTATCAAAACTTACCCGGGCATGGAAGCGTTTCTCAACAAATGGCAGCACAATTTTTCCCTTATCCGAAAATAAACTGATATCAATATTTTTATCCGACGGCAGCATTTTACCAGCTAAATGCCAGGTAGTATCGCTGTTATTTATTTTGATGTTAGAAGTCAGTTTCCCGTCTTTAATCAGGGCCGATGCTGAGATGGCGACCCTGGTCGAGTCTTTAGTGTAACTGGCATTGAATGCTTTCAGATCCAGTTCGTCCGGGATTTTATAGAGCACCTGCTTAATCAGATTATTGGCCAGTTCGGCCAAATCAAGCTTACCTTTAGTTGCGGTCGAATCTTTCTTTTTACGGAACAGGAAATCGAAGTTTTTTACACCTTTAATATCCGTCAGGTTTAAATTGCCGCTTTGCAGGTTAACCTCGGCCAGTTTTACGTTGCCAAAAATCAGCGGGAACAGTTTCACACCGACCTCAAAATTTTTAATGGTTAATAAGCTGTCTTTACCTTCCGGCACAACCGTTATGGCATTGAAAGCCACGGTAGATAAGCCGGTGAAATGCGGGTCATCTATCTTTACATCTAAATTATAATCTTTTTTGGCTTTAGCCTTAGCTTTGCTGATGGCTTTTTGCAGTAAAACCTCGCGCTTGGAATAAGCTATAAAACCGCCGATAAGTAACAACACAACCAATGCGGAAACGGCAATAAGGGCGATACGGACGTATTTAGGGTTGAAGCGGTGCATCAGGTAAATTTTGTCAAAACTAATGAAATATGTACCGATACAAAACGCAATTTATCCGGCAATTATTTCAGATAACAAAAGCAATGCGCAAGGGTTTTCATAAATTCGCCGATCTTAGATAGACATGACATTTACAAAAGAACAAGTTTTACAAGCCCTGGGTAATGTAGAGGAGCCGGATCTAAAAAAAGACCTGGTAACGCTGAACATGATTCAGGACATCGATATAAATGGCGATAGCCTTAAATTCTCGGTAATATTAACCACGCCGGCCTGTCCGCTTAAAGCGATGATAGAGAACGCCTGCCGCAATGCGATAGCCCACTTTATCAGTAAAGATATTAAGGTGGATATCAATATGACATCGCGCGTTACCACGCAAAAAAATACCGGCGTACCGGGGGTGAAAAATATCATCGCAGTAGCATCGGGTAAAGGTGGGGTAGGTAAATCAACCGTGGCGGCTAATTTAGCTTTGGGTCTGGCACACAGCGGGGCTAAAGTTGGGTTGATAGATGCGGATATTTATGGCCCATCGGTACCGATAATGTTTGGACTGGAAGGCGCGCGGCCACAGGCCAGCCAGGTAAACGGTAAAACCCGGATAGAGCCGATTGAAAAATACGGTATTAAGTTGTTATCGATTGGCTTTTTTACCGATCCTAATCAACCCGTACCATGGCGCGGACCAATGGTGTCGACAGCGGTAAAACAACTGTTTAACGATGCCGATTGGGGCGAGTTGGATTATCTGGTTGTCGACCTGCCACCGGGTACCGGCGATGTGCATATCACCGTAACGCAAACCTTCCCGGTAACGGGTGCGGTAATTGTAACTACCCCGCAAAATGTGGCTTTAGCCGATGCGAAGAAAGGAATTGGCATGTTTATGATGGAAGCCATTAACGTCCCTATTTTAGGTGTGATAGAAAATATGGCCTACTTTACCCCGGCCGAATTGCCTGAAAATAAATATTACATCTTCGGGCAGGATGGCGGTAAAAAGCTGGCCGCGCAAATTGGCGCACCGTTTTTAGGCGAGATTCCGCTGGTAAAAAGCATCAGCGAAAGCGGCGATGCCGGTAGGCCATTAGTGCTGGAAGAAGGCGTAACCACTACAGCGTTTTTATCTATTGCCGAAAGGGTGGCACAGCAGGTGGCCATTGCCAATGCAAAGGCTAATGGTAAAGCGGCTGAAGCGCAGGCGCTGTAAAGCATTTGTCATTGCGAGGAGCTGAATGGGTTTGTGAGGTGGCGCGGCGTGGCAATCTCTTCGCGTGTAAACTAACTACGAGGTTGCCACGCTACGCTCGCAATGACATAGTGTAGTAACATGCCCGAATTAAAAAATAATTAATACCTTTATATATAATTATATAACCATGAGTTTAGTAGCACAGGTGGAGTTAGCGTTAGATTCTATTCGCCCTTATTTAGAGGCGGATGGCGGAAACGTGTCGGTAGAAGAGATCACTCCGGATAATGTGGTGAAGTTGAAATTGTTGGGCTCATGCGGATCTTGCCCTATGAGTATCATGACTTTAAAGGCCGGTATTGAGCAGGCCATTAAGAAAGCAGTACCCGAAATTACAGCGGTTGAAGCCGTTAACCTAACCGATATTGACGACCCTAACGCCGTACTTCCCGAAAACCTGCGGTAAGCTTCTTGTTAAGATTTGTTAAATTGGCATTGGCTTTGCTGCAATAATTTATATTTGCAATCCGTTTAACCTAACCGGTATACAGCGGGCCACCACAATCATGAAGTATCTATTTGCAAGCTTATTAATGTTTTTATCAGTTGCCGTTTTTGCGCAGACTGATAAGCCATTGGTACAGTTTACCGGGGTGGTGAATAATATCGATAGTGTTGAAGCTGTTGTTCCATACGTAACCATTACCAATGTGTCGGCCAATAACCAGGTAAACCTGGCCAACTATAAAGGCTATTTTTCTTTTGTAGTGCACGAGCGTGATACCCTGCGTTTTACCTGCGTAGGTTTTGCACCTTTAACGGTAGTTATCCCGGCCCGCATCACCGCTAAAAGCTACACCCAAAAGGTAGAAATGAAAGCGCAGATCACCAACCTGCCAACCTTCCACGTGTTTCCATGGGCTACTACCGATGAGTTCAGGAGAGATTTCCTGACCATGAAAGTAGCTGATGATGATTTGGAGATAGCCCGCAAAAACTTAAATCACGCCTCGCTTGCCGAACTGGCTAAAACCCTGCCGCGCGATGCGCACGAGATTCAATCGGCCAACGCGCAGCAAATGCATTACAACATTGTAAACTCGCATTCTATCACCAACCCATTACTTAACCCTATTGCCTGGGGCACGCTAATCAAATCCATCGCCGACGGCGATAAGAGCCGGAATAATTAATTTGCTTCGCGTCATTTGGGCTGCGCCCGTCATTGGGTCATTGCGCTTCGCTGTCATTGGATGACTTGGTCATTGATTATCGTATCTCGAATTTTGTTCTCTGTAATCAAACAATGACTTAATGACGCGTAGCATAATGATGCCGCAGGCAAATGACAGCGAAGCAATGATGCGAAGCAAAATGACAGCGCAGCGTAATCACATTATTTAAATTTGCATCGCTATCCTTCATGTTGTAGTTTTGCAGCATTGTTTCACAAACACTACCACATTGCCCGACGAAGGAAATAGTCAACCCAAAAATGATTCGTTCGCAGCCTTGCGATATAAGGATTTCAGATCGTACTTAGGTGTACGTTTCTTTTTCACGTTCGCTTATCAAATGCAAATTGTAGCCCTTGGGGTTTACGTTTACGAGCTTACGCACAGCACAGCTAATCTGGCCTTTATTGGTTTAAGCGAAGTGATCCCCGCGGTAGGGATAGCACTTTATGGCGGTTACATTGCCGATAAGTACGAAAAGCGTAAAATGCTGCTGCTGATATTTTCGGGGGTGCTGCTGTCGGCTATAGTAATGGGTGTGGTTACAATGAAAAGCCTGGAAACATCCTTACAAACCCATTGGATTTTAACGGCGATTTACGCCATGGTATTTTGCAACGGCGTGGCGCGGGCATTTTACGGGCCGTCGGCGTTTATCGTTTACTCTAATTCCATCCCGCGCGAAGTTTACCCCAATGCCAGTACCTGGAGCAGTTCGGCCTGGCAAATGGCGTCTATTTTAGGTCCGCTTACGCAAGGGTTTTTATACGCTTTCGCGGGAAAGATTGTACCGGGCTTAACCGGTATCACGGCCAACTTTATTGTTATCGTTATGTTCCTGATCATTGCGCTGGTGTTGGTGTTTCGGTTAAGAAAATATCCGGCTACTTACATCCCAAAAGAAAATATCTGGCAAAGCCTTTCGGTAGGATTGAAATTCGTTTTCAATAATAAAATGATGCTATATGCCATGACGCTGGACCTGTTTTCGGTACTGTTTGGCGGGATGGTAGCGTTGATCCCTGTTTTTGCGATAGATATTTTACACGTTGGCCCGGAAGGTGCCGGGTTCATGCGGATGGCGTCATCCTTAGGTGCGGCCCTTACCATGATTACGATGGTCCGCTTCTCGCCCATGAACCGCCCATGGCGCAACCTGCTGATAGCGGTGGCGGGGTTTGGGATATGTATCCTTGGTTTTGGCCTGTCTAAAACATTTTATCTGTCGCTGATCTTCCTGTTCCTGCAGGGCGGTTTTGATTCGGTGAGCGTGATTATTCGCGGCACGCTGATGCAGTTGCTGACGCCTGACGATATGCGTGGCAGGGTATCGTCGGTTAACCAGATGTTTATCAGTTCATCAAACGAGTTTGGCGATTTTGAATCGGGCATGGCGGCCAAATATCTGGGTACCGTGCAGTCGGTTTTGGTAGGTGGATCTATCACCTTAGGAGTGGTGATCTTCACTTTCTTTAAAACCAAAAAGATGCTGCCGCTCGGTATAAACGATATCCATACGCCGGTTACTGAACCTGTAAGCCCACCGGTGGCCTAAGCGTTTTTATACCAAAACAAATTTTCGCGCGTTCGTGATATCAAGGTGATTTACTACCTTGCACATAACCATTGTATCTGTTATCATGAAAAAAATACTGTTAGCGGCGCTGCTGTTATCATCGGCCGCAACGTTCGCGCAAAAAAAGGATCAAACGCCAAAAACCTTCGATCTGCTAATCGGCACCTATACCAGCGGTGAGAGTAAGGGCATTTACGTTTACCGCTTTTATACCGAAACTGGTCGTACGGCTTACCTGAACCAGGTAGAGGGTGTAGATAATCCGTCATACCTGGCAATCGCTAAAAACGAAAAATTTGTTTATTCAGTTAACGAGATAGGTGGCGACCGTAAAGGCAGCATTACTTCCTATTCATTTGAACCCAAAAGCGGGAAAATAGCGGTGATTAACTCGCAGCCATCAACAGGCACCGGGCCTTGCTATATTTCGGTTGATAAAGATCAGAAACATGCTTTTGTGGCCAACTACGGTAGCGGTGCATTATCTGTATTGCCGATAAATAAAGATGGATCATTAGCGCCGGTGGTGCAGACTATACAGGATAAGGGTAAAGGCCCTAACAAAGACCGCCAGGAAGGGCCGCATGTGCATACGGCCGTGTTAACACCTGATGAAAAGTATTTGTTGTTTACCGATTTGGGTACCGATAAAGTAAACATCTATCGCCACAAATCAGGCCAAGACCAGCCGCTTACTCCGGCCGAGCCTGCTGAGTTTTCGGTAATGGCAGGCCACGGTCCGCGCCATATCGATTTCTCGCCCGATAAAAAACACATGTACTTGCTAACTGAAATGGGTGGTGTTATTTATGTGTACGATTACGATGGCCCCAAATCAAAGCAAATAGAAGCCATCAGCATTTTGGCAGAGGGTTATAAAGGAGCGACCGGCGCGGCCGATATCCACGTATCGCCGGATGGTAAATTTTTATACGCCACTAATCGTGGCGATGCCAACGAAATTGTTGTTTTTGCCATTAACCCCGAAAGCGGCAGATTAACCTTTGTTGAGCGCAAACCCAGCATGGGCAAAACCCCGCGCAATTTTGTAATTGACCCAAGCGGCAACTACCTGCTGGTAGCCAACCAAAATACCGATAACGTTTTTGTATACCGCATTAATAAACAAACCGGCAAGCTAAGCCTTACCACATCCATAATTAAAGTGGGTAATCCGGTTTGTTTAAAGTTTGCAGCGGCGGAATAAAAAGGAATCAAGAGTAAAGAATCAGGAATTAAGATGATTTGCAAATTTGATAGTCTTAGTTCCTGATTTTAGTTTCCTGTCTTGACTCTTGATTCTATATTCTTGATTCTTCCTACCAAATTCTTAATACTAATTCTGCGCTCCGCCAATAATCTTAATCTCGGTGCGGCGGTTAAATTGATGGTCTTCTTCGCTGCAGCGGACGCCGTTGGCGCATTCATTTAATAAACGGGTTTCGCCGTAGCCTTTGGCTACCATGCGGTTTTCGGCTATGCCGTGGCGAATCAAGTAGGTAACAGCCGATCTGGCCCGCGCATCAGACAATAACATATTATAATAATCAGATCCGCGCGCATCGGTGTGCGATGATAGTTCGATCCGGAGCGTTGGGTTTTCTTTCATAATGGCAACCAGGTTATCCATTTCCGGTACCGCATCCGCACGGATATTGGCCATGTTTAAATCGTAATAGATATTACGGATTACAAAAGTTTTACCGACGGTTAGTGGTTCCATAGCCAGCTGAATAGGGCCGCTAAAGCCTGCGGATGTAATACTCCGGCCTGAAATATGGTTGCTCACCGGGTAATAACCTTTGCGCCGGGTCTCGATGGTGTAATCGTAACCGGGAGTTACCTTAAACTGAAATTTATTGCCTTTTGTTAATGTTGTGGTTTCGATGGTTACTCCGTCAGCATTTTTAAGGGTTACCGATACGGTATCTAAAAGTTGATTGTTAGCGTGATTAGCCACAGTCCCCGTCAGCAATACCGGAGCGGCCGAACTAACGGCCTGCATGGTAGATGGCAGTTTTTCGCCCGGCGATGCGGCAGCAAATTGCGGCGTCTGTTTGGTTTGATCGGTTGTTTTGCCTGTAACAGTGAAGCTGTAAATATCATCGCTACCCTGGCCGCCTTGTCGGTCTGATGAAAAATAGCCCGTCTTGCCATCTAAAGTGGTTAAGCTGAAATCATCGCTGGTAGAATTGAGCGGGTATTTTAAGTTCAGCGGTTCGGTCCATTGAGCGCCCGATCCTGTTGATGAGAAAATGTCATAGCCTCCCATGCCCGGCAAACCTTTAGATGCAAAATAGAGCTTGCCATCGCCACCTACTGAAGGGAAGCCCTCGTCGTTATCGGTATTAATAGTTTTACCGCAATTTATAGGCGGCCCCCATTTGCCATCGGCAGTACGGGTACAAAACCAGATATCAGTTTTACCAAGGCCACCCGGCATGTCCGATGTAAAATAAAGCAGCTTTCCATCAGGCGATAAGGCTGCATTGCCTACCGAATATTCATCTACCTTATCAAACTCAAAACGGGTAAAATTACCCCATTTGTCGCCTTTTTTTGTGGCTATCATTAATTCTAAACGGCGGATGTACAGGTGCGGATCGTATTGGGTTTTAACATCGCTTAGCTTACCCTTACTTGCCCGGGTGGTTACAGTAATGTAGACCGTATCGCCAGCTTTATTGGTAACCATTGGCCCGGTATGATAATCTCTGCTCAGATCAATCTTCCCGCTTCTGTCAAAGTCCAACTCAGTGGTGCGCTTGGTTTTAATATCGTAATTAAACATTTTTAACCACTCGGTACCGGTGCGGTTGTATATGATATTGCTTCGCCTGCTATCGGTAGTGGAGCGGTCTGATGTGAAAAGGATGTTATTATCGCCCAAATAAGCAGGCCCCCAATCAGAGTAAAAAGTATCCATTGCTTTCTCAACTTCTACTTTATAATTGGCTTCGCGCTTTACCCATGCCGCTGCAGAATCGCATACAGCAATTTTAAAGTTCATCAGATCCTTGTTGGTTTCGTTAGCGTAATAACGCTTGTACATCTCTTTAGCCAGATCAAACTTTTTGTTGCGCAACAAGGCCTCGGCATAAAAGAAAACGTCAACCACGCGTGCTCCCGGCGTTTTCAGTAGGCGGCCGTACCAGTTTTCGGCCTGCTCGTAGTTATTCATCAGGCGGTAGCAATCGGCAATCCGCTCGGGGATCTCTACATTGGGGCTGCCATCGTCATACAGTCGTTGGTAAAGATCAAGCGCTTTAAAATATTCGGCACGGTCAAACAGCCGGTCGGCCTGGGTGCGACGGCCTTTCAGTTCCTGCGCACGCAACTGTCCGCAACACAGTATCAGTAAAAAAAAGACAGCTATACGTTTAATCATTTAAGTATCTTAAAAATAACGCGGACTTAAAACCTTCTCCTGCCTGCGGCTAAAGGTAATGCCGATAGATAGTTCGTGCGATCCGTTTTGGAACGATGTCAGTTTCCCCACGTTGTAATCAAACGAGTAACCTATCCGCAGCCTGGTGTTAATGTAATATTGTACTATGCCCGCTATGGCATCATAATCGCTTAAATTGGATGATAAGGCCGATTTGTTAAACGACTTAACCCCCGTGCGGTATGATGTTCCCAACCATAATGTTTGTGCCAGTAAAAAGTTTGCGCTTACATCAATATTGGTGGGGCCTTTAAAATCTTCTTTAACCAGCAGGGTCGGTTTAAAATCAAGGTTATCGCCCATCGAGAGTAAGCAGCCTGAACTAAGATAAAACGCCCTTGCCTGCCGCACTACGCTTTTACTATCCACAAAATCGGCATCAGCCAAAAGATTGACGCCCGATAAGCCCGCGTAAAAACTTGATGAGGTATAAAATGCCCCAATCCGGCAATCGGGCGATATTTTGTTGACCGTGCCTGTGGCCAAAAATGGGTCGGTTAAATCGGCGGCATTAAATTTTGAAGCATCTACCTGGTACTGCGCCACGCCTATGCCAAAGCCCAGTGAAAGCCGCTGACTATCCTCCGCATTCATTTGGATACGATAGGCATAGTTGCCGTAAAAAGATGTGGTGGTTTGCGGCCCTAACTGATCACCAATGGCTACGAAACCTACACCTACGTTTTTATAGGTATCGTCGGTAACACCATCTATAGAAATAGCCCCGGTACGTGGTGCGCCGTTAATGCCAGTCCATTGCAGGCGGCTGACCAGGTTAAGCGTCCAGTCCTCTTTATACCCAGCATAAGCCGGGTTAACCGTAAGTCCCGTAAAAGCATACTGGCTGAATTGAATACCCTGCTGGGCATAACAGGGAGCCGTTAACGCCAACCATAAAATAACCAAATATGTCAACCCGCGCTTTACCATCAGTTATTTTATCGTTTTAAAAACACCCATCCTTTGTAGGTAGTAATTCCAGCGTTTACCGGGTCTTTTTTATTCAGCACGTAGTAGTAAGTGCCTTCGCTTAATCCCTGACCGGTCCACGTGTTTTGATAATTGTCTGATTTGTAAACCTCGTTACCCCAGCGGTTAACAATGATTAACTGCGAGCCGGGAAAAAGCAAAATATCAGGGATGGTGAAAGTATCATTTTTACCATCGCCATTGGGTGTGATGATGTTGGGGATATTCAGGTTGTCCGAAATAACGGTAATCGTAATATCGGCCGAGCAGCCGATGGCGTTGGTGCGCAAAACATGATAAATGCCAACACTATTAAAGCCGCTCACAGTACTGTTTAAAGCCGCCGGGGTAGCAATTGCCAATGCCCCCGGGTTACCCGCCGCTGCCGACCAGGTGCCTGGGTTAACATCAGTTAAAGTAATGGTTTGCCCTTTTACAATGGTTTGCGTACCGGCAACTATGGGTGTGCCTAAAAAGCTAAGGGTATTTGTTTTGATGTTATTACAACCTACGCCAGATGGTTGCGCATCACATTCAGCCTGAGGATCCGTCGGGCTGGCAATATCAGGATTGGTAGCATCCGGATCGGTAACATCTGCCGGGCGCAGGATGCTGGCGGTTACTGCCACTACGGTACCTCCCGGTGCACCTGCAACCTTACCGGTAACGGTAAACGTGCGGATGGCGCCGTTAGTCAAATCTAAACTGGCGGTATAGCCGGTGACAGTAGTTGCCTCGTTACTTACCTTAGTTGTGCCGCCGGTTTGTGTGCTGCTTACAGTAACGTTGGTTAAAGTATTAGGGAACGCAAAAATGAACTTGCTGCCGGTGACATCGCTTGGCCCGTTATTTTTTACCGAGATGGTGTACGATATAGTTTGCCCGGCGCAGGTGCCCGAAACGCCTGTAGTGGTAATGCCCGTCACCTCCAAATCAGCCTCCGAAAGCTGGAAGCTGGCGCTGGCTACTAAAGGTGTGGCTGCAATATAAGCCCAGGTATCCAGCCCGCGTTCGTCGCCAAAATCAACTGCGCCTGCGCCGGGAGTACCCCATTTATGGCCGTTGGTTCGGCTATCGCCACCGGTAACGTTATTAATTAAGGGTACAGATGGTGTCCCCGATTGTATGATGGGGCTATCATCCCAATAAACGGTATAATCGGGCGATTGGAAGCCGTTGATCCGCGTAAGCTTTAAACCGTTCACATTACGTTCTACATCAAAAAACGGAAAATGTACTTCGCCGCCGTAAAGCACCACATTTAAGTTGACCGAATATTTGCCACCGGGAGCTTTGTTACCAAGGCCATCCAGGCCATCCCAACCCACCAGGTTTTGCCCGGCAACTACCACGCCGCTTAGTTTACGGTCTACAGCATCGGTGAATATGCCGTTCTTATCAATATCTATCGTGATCTGGTAGTTCCCGTTTTTATTGGCGTTGAAACTCATTACTGCGCTGAGCGGAAAAACGCCCACTATCCCGTTAACACCTTCTTTCCCGGCAATGGCAAATGAGGTCAGCGTAGGTTCGGCCACTGGGTTTAATAACCAGGTTGTACCACCGCCGGGAGTTGGCGCCGTAGCAGGCAAATCGGCAGCAGGGGCGTTAAAAAATATTTTGTAAGTAATATCGGTTTGGGTATCTGCCGCGCGCGGGTCCTGCACGTCGGGGTTATTCAGCGAGTTAATGCTTTTATATGATGGACTGCCGCCTAACTGTCTGAAACCTTTGTTATTAGAAAAGAAAGAAAAGCCGTTACCCGCCTGTCCGTTGTTATCTAAAATATACTGGTAGCCATCTTTAGTCAATACCCTAAAGATGCCGTTAAAGCCAACACTAAAAGTACCCAACATCCCCGAAAAAATATTGGTATAGACCCTCCCTGTTAAAAAAGCAGTATTGGCAGTGTTGCGTACCGAAATATCAAAAGCAGCGATGTTTTGCCCGGCAGGTTGAGTCCAATCGTTAGCGGCAGGTATAGGTACGACGTTTTGGCCTTGTGCGCCGCCATTTTGCGCTATAAAATCAACTTCCCAAACACCGGCTTCGGCAGCGGTAACGGTATGGGTGTAAGGGGTATAACCGCCGGCATTAGGCAGCGGGCCGGCTAATTCCTGTGCGTGGTTTGTAATAAAGCCTATGGTGGTGGATGTGCCACTGGTAAAAGTGCTGCCGTTTGGCGCCCGCAAATTGATGGTGCCTGCACCAAAACCCTGCACGCTCGAACCTACATTGATTACCTCGCCGGCTTTGGCATAAACCTTCATGGTGCCGGGCGTAGGGAAGGTAAAAGATGCGTTGACAGTAGTCCCCGAAACCAGGAATGCACGGCTGCCGCCGTTGGAGTTAACTTCCTTACTCCCTTCGGCTCTGGCGTTGCTAATTGGAGTCGATAAAACGGCCAGGCACATGCATAGCATGGCTACAAATCCATTTTTAACAGGGCAGCTCACAATTAATTCGGGTACAAATATTGGTATATGATAAAATTTATCGAATATACGGTATTTTGCTAAAAAGCATATATTTGATTATGCCCCTGCTAATTGAGACACCCCGACTGATCATTCGTACATTCAACCCAGATGAGGGAGATGCCTACGCTGCGCTCTTCAGCGACCCGGAAGTGAACGAACATTTACCTAAACGTACCGAAGAAGAGAACCGCAAAATATTTCGTGAGACTATTGACGCTGATGCTACCGGTGCAATACTATCTAAATGGGCGATAATTAATAAAACGGACGGCGATTTTATTGGGATGGGTTTACTACGTGTTTTTAACGATGACAGCAGCACGCTTGAAGTAGGTTACGCCCTGCACAAAAAATACTGGGGGCAAGGCATTGGCACCGAACTTACCCGGACGTTGGTTGATTTTGGCCTGAAGCAACCCGGCGTAACAACAATTGTAGCCGTAACTACGCCAACAAATATCTCATCGCAAATCGTATTGGAAAAAGCCGGACTGATTAATCAGGGAAGTATTGTGCGCAATAACGAGGAACTTGCCTTTTTTAAAAGGCAATTGACATCAGCCTGAAATAAAAGACAGGACTACGCTTTTTTGTAAATATCCAGCAGGTTACGACCCTGCTCTTTGTAATCTAAACCATAGCCAATTACAAAATCGCTGGCGATGTGGAAGCCCACGTACTCTAACTCCTCAACCGAGATTTCCATCGAATCCGGTTTCAACAACAGCGAACAAACTTTTATAGAGGCGGGTTTACGCAGGTATAATTTCTCTACCAGGTAATTAAGGGTGTTGCCGCTGTCCACAATATCTTCCACAATAATTACATCGCGGTTTTTAATATCAACCACCAGGTCAATGTCTTCGCGGATTTTTCCGCTGGTGGCGGTACCGCCGTAGTAGGATGCCAGTTTGGTGAAAGTAACCTCGCAAGGGAGGGTAATGTGCTTAATAAGATCGGCAATGAAAAGGAAACTACCGTTAAGTACACCGATAAAAATTGGACTGCGGCCGGCGTAATCTTCGTTTAAATGCTCGGCTATTTCGGTGATGCGTTTTTGAATAACAGATTGGTCTATCAGTTTCTCAAATTCCAAATCGGCTACCTTCGTTTTCATGCAACTAAAATATAAATTAATCGCTTAATGCTATAAAATTTTATCATACAGATAACATTATATTTACACCCACATGATAGACTACCAGGTACATACCCTGCCTAACGATATCCGGCTTTTATTTAAGCACTTCCCATCAACCATAACGCACTGTTGCTTAATGGTTAATGCAGGTGCCCGCGATGAAAAAAATGGCAAAGACGGCCTGGCCCACTTTATCGAACACCTGCTGTTTAAAGAGACCGAACGCCGCAGCACCACCCAAATATTAAACCGGCTGGAGCTGGTAGGCGCCGACCTGAACGCTTATACCACTAAAGAGTATACCTGCCTGCACGCCTCGCTGTTAAAACAGCATTTGGAAAGGGCGATGGATTTGTTCGAAGATCTGGTATTCCACTCCACTTTCCCTGAAGAGGAAATGGACAAAGAGCGCGGCGTTATCTTAGATGAGATTGCTTCTTACCTCGATCAGCCTGAAGAAGCAATTCAGGATGATTTTGAAAGCCTGCTGTTTAAAGATCACCCTTTCGGCAATAATATTTTAGGCGCTCCCGAATCGGTGAATGCGCTGAGCAAATCCGATATCGAGCATTTTATCAGCGATAATTATAATACATCGCAAATGGTTTTCGGGGTAATGGGCGATTACGATTTTGCGAAGCTGGTTAAAATGTTCAGCAAGTATTTTGAGGGGATAAAGGTTAACGATAGTCGGAAAAGCAGAATTAAGCCGACCGCAACACAAGGGCTATTTACCGCTGTAAAAAAGCCCATATCGCAAACGCATTGTATTATCGGGAACCAGGCCTATCCATCAAACCACCCGCAAAAATATGGTTTGTTGCTGCTGAACAACCTGCTTGGCGGGATGGGGATGAGCAGCCGGCTTAATTTAGAAATCCGCGAGAAGCATGGCATTGCTTATACTATTGAATCGGGTTACACCTCGTTTACCGATACCGGGATTTTTAATATCTATTTCGGTACCGATGCTGAGAAAGCGGACAAAGCCTTACGCCTGACGCATAAAGAGTTAAAAAAGCTGCGCGATAAACAATTAGGCACCCTGCAATTGCACCAGGCTAAACAAAAATTCATCGGCCAGATAGCTTTAGCCGAAGAAAACCGTATGAGCCTGATCCTGTCTATGGCCAAAAGCCTGATGGATTTTAACCGGGTTGATTCGCTGGAAGAAGTGTTTGCCAAAATAAATGCCGTAACAGCTGAAGAACTATTGGCCATCAGTAACGAGGTATTCGATCTATCGGCTATGTCGACATTGATTTTTGAACCGGGGGAGTAAAAAAATTTTTCGTTGCGAGGGACAAAGCAATTGCGAACTTGAGGAGCAGAGTGGGTTTAACACAGCGTAAAAAGTCGCGCTTCCCCTCTTGAGAGGGGTCAGGGGTGTGTCCTTTCGGCGCCTTGTTTATCGGAGGACACACCCCTATGAAAGTTTCTGCTCTTGGGTGCTTTAGTGCGTCCCCTCTCAAGAGGGGAAACTTCTTCATTGCGCGTCAGCGTCAATTCCTCTTTCAAAACTCCCCATCCCAACGAATTCTTTATAGCGATATGACAAGCCCCATTTGTCACAAAAATAAAAACCCGTATTTTTGCAGAATGAAATTACCTATCATAGCATACGGAGACCCGGTTTTACGCAAGAAGGCCACCAATATATCACCTGAAGAAAACCCGCATATCAAGCAATTTGCCGAGGACATGTTCGAGACGATGTACAACGCCCATGGCGTTGGTTTAGCTGCCCCGCAGGTTGGCCACTCTACCCGTATGTTTGTGGTTGATTGCTCGCCTTTTGCCGATGATGACCCTACGTTGAAAGATTTTAAAAAGGTATTCATTAATGCTTGTATTGAAGAAGAGACCGGCGAAGAATGGCCTTTTAACGAAGGTTGCCTAAGCATTCCGGATATCCGCGAGGATGTGTATCGTAAACCGGTTGTGCGCCTGTCATATTACGATGAGAACTGGAAACACCACGACGAAACCTTTAAAGGTATGGCCGCACGGGTTATCCAGCATGAATATGATCATATTGAAGGTAAACTCTTCACCGATAAGTTAAGCCCCCTGCGCAAACGCCTGATCGAGAAAAAACTAAACGAAATATCGCGCGGAATGGTGGATGTTGATTATAAAATGAAATTCCCGGCGGTTAAGAAAGGGAGATAAGGAAAATGTGCAGATGCGGTAAAATGCAGACATGCAAATGATAAAAGAAAGGCAGTTCAAAATTGGGCTGCCTTTTTTGTTTGGAAGATTTTGCACCTTCGCCATTATAAAACAACCTTATGAAAACCTTAGATGGCAAGGATATCAATAACGACGGACTGATGTCGTTATTAGATCAGTTTGATGGCGACAGGCATCGTTTCCTGGAATTTGCCATGCGTAATGTGTATTTTATTAATCCTGAAAAGGCTTATCAAAAGTGGCTGGAACAAAAAGCCGGGATAGAACATACGGGCGGAGGAATTATCCGGCATTCAACCAAAATATTTAAATCGCGTAAGCTACAGGCAGAAAAAGAATACCTTTTAAAAAACGGGAAGCTGAAACTAATGGTTACGGCCGATAGCGATGGTAATACTGCTGTGCGCAACATGTTTTGCGAATTGACCGGAATTCTTTCATCCTATGGAGCAAAATCGAACGTTAAAAATTACACGTTAGCCCATATTTGGGGGCTAACAAATAACCCCTACACCTTTACGGCGCCCTGGAATATCGCTTTGGTGCCAACCTTTATCGCGCCGTTGACTGACGGAAAATATGATGAGACGCATGTCCGGCACGTTTTTCAATCTACGTTCCGTGCTACGGCTTGGTTATTATACGATAACATTATTGATTTTCCGGATTGGGTTCCCGAAAATCTGCATCCAAATGATGAATATTTAGAGATTGCACATCAACTGATTGACGAGGGCATAATCAAAGTCCTGGCCTAAGCTATAGCTTGGTAAAACCTGCTTAAAGGTGGTCATAATGCTATTTTTCTTTCACGCAAACGTTCCCGCTCCGGTAACACTTCCTTTACACTCACCACCCTCCGTATAAATTTATATATTTGAAATACAATTATTAACCCCATCATTTCAAATATGAAAAGCGATCAGATATCCCGTCGTAAATTTATCAATAGCGGTGCGCTTGCTGTGGCAGGTGCTTTTATTTTACCTAAGCTAAGCTTTGCTAATAATTACAATAACTGGGCTAAGCCAAACTCGGTAGTTGGCGGCGTGCAAATTGGCGTAATTACCTACTCGTTCCGCAGTATGCCGGGCACTATAGAAAATATGCTGCAATACTGTATAGACTGCAATATCAGCGCTATGGAGTTAATGGGCGACGCTGCCGAAGTATACGCAGGCATCCCTAAACGCGATGCAGCTTTAAGTCGAGAGGATAACGCTAAAAAAGTAGCCGAGTGGCGCGCCACCGTATCTATGGATAAATTTAAAGAGATCCGTAAAATGTATAAAGACGCCGGTGTAACCATTTACGCCTGGAAACCAAGTGCATTGGAAGCCCGCAACACCGACGAAGAAATTGCCTACGCCTTCAACGCCGGTAAAGCTTTAGGCGCCACCCATTGCAACGTTGAACTGCCTAACGAAGCGCAAACCAAACGCTTGGGCGATATTGCCACCAAATGCGGCATGAAGGTAGGGTACCACGCCCATACCCAGGCAACGCCAACGCTGTGGGACAAAGCTTTAGAACAATCGCCGGCCAACTGTATTAATTTAGATTTAGGCCACTATACCTCCGGCACAAGCGCAACGCCGATTCCTTTCCTGGAAAAAAACCACGACCGGATTGTAAGCATGCACATGAAAGACCGTAAATATCACGACGGCCCTAACATGCCTTGGGGCGAAGGAGACACCCCAATTAAAGAAGCGCTGCAACTGATCAAGAAAAACAAATGGAAGTTCCCGGTGACTATCGAGCTGGAGTATAACGTCCCCGCCGGATCAAACGCGGTTGAAGAGGTAAAAAAATGTCGTGCATTTGCTGCTGAGGCTTTATCATAAATATTACTATATTAGCCCACTGCAATCGATTGCATAAAACAACAATCACAACAATGAAATTAAAGTTCTTCAGCCTGTTTAGCCTTGCTTTACTGGCAATTATGGTTAACGCTAATGCGCAGGTAAAACCCAAGGCCAAAGCGGGAGTTAAAAAACCCGTTGCCGCGGTATCAGCAACGCCCCGCATTTTGGTTTTAAAAATCACCAAAGGCTACCACCACAGCTCTATCCCGCTTGCCGCCGATGCTATTATTAAAATGGGTCAGGAAAACGGCTTTGCCGTTGATACAACTACCGACGCCGGGCAGATAGAGGAAAGCAACCTGAAAAAATATTCGGCGCTGGTATTTGCCAGTACTACAGGTTCGTTTTTAACGGCTAACCAAAAGGTAGATCTGCAACGCTACATCCAGGCGGGCGGTGGCTTTGTGGGCGTCCATGCCGCAGCCGATGCTAACTATGATTGGCCATGGTACGGCCGTATGGTGGGCGGTTACTTCGCGCATCACCCCGATCAGCAAATGGCTACCTTAACCGTAGTTGATAACACCTTCGGCGCTACCAAAGGCTTACCGGCCGAGTGGAAACGTAAGGATGAGTGGTACCACTATAAAACCGTAGCTCCTGATCTGCACGTGCTGATCAACCTTGAAGAATCATCTTTAAAATACAAAAAAGGCGATGAGCCGTTTAAAATGGGCGCCAGCCATCCAATAGCCTGGTATCACGATTTTGAAGGCGGCCGCGTATTTTATACCGGCTTAGGTCATACTGATGAATCGTACAGCGATCCTTTGTTTTTAGGGCATTTGTTAGGTGGTATCAAGTATGCTATCGGTGCTAACAAGCCTTTAAACTTTGCCAAAGCCAAAACGGCCCGCATCCCCGATGAAAACCGTTTTATTAAAACGCAATTAATGCAGGGTGGCTTTGACGAGCCTACCGAAATGACCATTTTGCCTAACCTGGATATTTTAGTGGTTCAGCGCAAAGGCGAAATTATGCTGTATAACCATCTGACCAAAAAGATCAGCCAGGTGGGTTATATCCCGGTTTATCACCACGTGCTGAAAGCTAAAAACGTAAATGCCGAAGAAGGTTTATTGGGTATTCAGGCTGATCCGGATTTTAAAACCAATCACCACGTGTTTATGTACTACAGTGTGGTTGATACTGCGGTTAACCGTTTATCGCGCTTTACCTTCATCAACAACAAAATCGACAGCACCAGCGAAAAGAAGATCCTTGAAGTGCGTACCACCCGCGAAATTTGCTGCCATACCGGTGGTTCTATCGCCTTTGGTAAAGATCACGTACTGTTTGTTTCTCAGGGCGATAACACCACGCCTTTTGATGAGCCGATGCCAAACGGAATGAAGTTGCCGAATACTTATTCTTACTCTCCGTTGGATGATCGCCCGGGTTTTGAGCAGTATGACGACCGCAGAGCAGCAGGTAATACTAACGATTTGCGTGGTAAAATCATGCGGATCAAAATCAACCCTGATGCTACTTATACCATCCCCGAAGGTAACCTGTTCCCTGTGGGTACAGATAAAACCCGCCCTGAAATTTATGTAATGGGCGATAGAAACCCTTACCGTATTTCGGTTGATAAAAAGAACGGCTTTTTATATTGGGGTGAAGTTGGCCCCGACGCCAGCAACGATAGTTTAGCCACTCACGGCCCACGTGGTTATGACGAGGTGAATCAGGCCCGTAAAGCCGGGAATTTTGGCTGGCCGTACCTTATTGGTAACAACATCCCTTACCGCCCGTACGATTACGCTACCGGCAAATACGGCGAACCGTTTGACCCAATGCACCCGGTAAATACCTCAAGAAATAATACCGGTTTAACTGATATCCCGCCCGGACAGAATGCATTTATCTGGTACCCTTACGCCAACTCGCCCGAGTTTCCGGAGTTAGGTGGTGGCGGTCGTACCGCTATGGCCGGACCGGTTTATCACTCGGAAGATTATGCTGCAACCGAGACCGGTAAATTACCAACCTACTACAATGATAAATTATTCTTTTACGATTTCGTTCGCGGTTGGGTAAAAGTAGCCACTATGGATGCTGAAGGCAACCTGGATAAAATTGAGCCGTTTATGAAGGGTACTAAGTTTGATCCGATGATTGATATGGAAATGGGTCCGGATGGTCACCTGTACATCCTGAGCTACGGAAGCGGCTGGTTTAAAAAGAATGAGGATTCAGGCCTGATCAGGGTTGATTATAACGGCGGCAACCGTCCACCAGAAATTACCTCGATCGCCAGCAACAAATCGTATGGAGCGTTGCCTTTAACGGTTACTTTATCAGTGAAAGCAACCGACCCTGAAAAAGATAAGATGACTTACGTTTGGGATTTGGGCAACGGCATTAAAAAAACAACCTTAGTGCCAAGCTTAACTTATACTTATACCAAGGGCGGCACCTTTAAACCTACCGTGATAGCTAAAGACAGCAAACTGGCCGTAAGTAAACCAAGTAAAGAGCTTTACCTGGTACCGGGAAGTGTTGATGAGCCGGTTGATCCTTCTCTGCCATTTGCAGCCGGTAAAGCGTTGATGATGTCTTTAGACTGTAAGGTTTGCCACAAGGTTGATGAAACTTCTGTTGGCCCGGCTTTTACACTGGTTGCCAAAAAGTATCAGAAAAATAAAAAGAACTACACCACTCTGACCGAAAAAATCCAAAACGGCGGTACCGGTGTTTGGGGCGATGTGGTAATGCCTTCGCACCCTAATTTAAAAGCAGAGGATGCTAAACAAATTTTAGACTGGATCTTCTCTTTAGCTCCGGCTAAATAAGGATAATCAATCGTAATTAACTATTTTCGCAATAGAAAGGCCTGGTGGTTTACCGGGCCTTTTTTATGAGCTATGCAAACATTACAACAACTTCAAAATGGCGAATTAGATGGCGCGAAGAAATTAACGCTCTCCGAAAACCTGACCGAATTCCCCCGGGAAATTTTCAGACTGGCGGATACGCTGGAGATGCTCGACCTATCTAAAAATAAATTGACGGAACTCCCTACCGATTTTGGACGTTTGCAAAAGCTGAAGATCTTTTTCTGTTCTGAAAATCGGTTTACCGTATTGCCGGAAGTGTTAGGCGATTGCCCTTTGTTGGATATCTGCGGTTTTAAGGCCAATATCATTGAGGAAGTTCCAGCCAAAGCTGTTAACCCTAACTTGCGCTGGTTTATCCTTACCAATAATCGCATCACTAAACTTCCGCCAGACATTGGGAACTGCCCCCGCATGCAAAAACTAATGCTGGCCGGTAACAGGTTAACAGAACTACCCGAGGAATTAAGTAATTGTAGGGAATTAAGTTTGCTTCGCATCTCGGCCAACCGTTTAACCAAGCTGCCAGAATGGTTGTTAAGTATGCCCAAATTATCCTGGCTGGCATTTTCAGGAAACCCATTTGCAGAAAAACCGCCGATACCAACAAGTAAGCGAATTAATTGGAGCGATTTAGAAGTAACCGATTTGCTGGGCGAAGGAGCATCGGGTATGATCTACAAAGCGCATCATCAAATTGGCGAAGCATCCATCGCTGCCGCCATTAAAATTTTTAAAGGCCACGTAACCAGCGATGGTTTGCCCGAAGATGAGATTGATATCTGCATAACCGCTGGCCCGCATCCCGGACTGGTACAGGTGATTGGCGAGATAGACGGCCATCCTGAAAATAGAAAAGCTTTACTAATGGATTTGATCCCATCGCACTTTTATAACCTGGGCCTTCCGCCAAGTTTTGAAAGTTGCACACGCGATGTTTTTAAACCGGGTCAAAGCCTTACCTCAAACCAGGTCTTAAAAATTGCCGCGACAATAGCATCGGTAGCGGCACAATTACACAGCAAAGGTATTATGCACAGCGATTTATACGCCCATAATATTTTAATTGACAATGATGGACATACCCTTTTCGGCGATTTTGGCGCAGCCTGCTTTTATAATAAAGCCGATGTTGAAACCGCACAGCGTTTAGAACGGCTGGAAGTAATAGCGTATGGATATCTGTTGGAAGATCTGATTAATTTATGCACCAATGCGGGCGATCATCAAACAGTACAAAAACTGGCTGTGTTAAAAGATCAGTGCCTGGCGCCGGATGTTGCCTCTCGGCCATCGTTTCAATATCTTGCCGGGCAAACAGCCAAGCTATCATCTTAAAATTACATCGTTTCTAATAACAGGTCTATCTCAGCGTTTAATTTCCGTTCCAGTATCATGCCTTCAAAACCAACGGTACGGAACTGCATTTTGCCCGAAGCATCCAACACGGCTATAGTAGGGATCAGCGTAAAGCCTACCTTATCGCCAATATCCTTATCGTTGTTAAAGTAAAGCGGGAACGTATAATTGCTGTGCGTTTTGGCCCAGCCCTGCGCATCAATTAAGGTATTGCGCGCGCCGCTGTTTATCACCATAAACATTACTTTAGGGTTGTTTTTATAAGCATTGTAAACCTTTTGCAGATAAGGTAATTCTTCCATGCAGGGGATACACCAGGTAGCCCAAAAATCCATCACCACAATTTTGCCTTTTAGTTGCTCAGAGCTAACCGGTTTGCCTTGTAAATCGGTAATACCAGTCAGTTCCGGTCCAGCAAGGTTCAGCACTTGTTTTTTTACTTCGGCGCGCATTTGCTTTTTCAGGATGGCGGTTAGCTGGTCAAGCTTAGCCTGATAGCCGTCGAGCGAGCCGTTATAAGCCTTATAATTTCTTTCGGCTGCTGCAAGGGCTAAACTATCGGTAGGTTCTTTAAGTAAGATTTGCCAGTAGGCATTAAAGGCCGATTGGGTCTTTTTGGTATGTTCACAAACATAGCCACGATCCAGCAACATCTGCTTGTCATCAGAAATTATCCAGGCTTTGTCGATATATTTAATTGCCGAAAGGCTATCTTTTTTTGTCAGATAATTAACCGCCATAGTTGCGAATAGGTTACTCCTTACCGTCTGTGCTTTTTTGTATCGGATGCTATCTGCCACATAACCTGGGATATAACCAAACTCTGGAAAGTAGCGGATAACACCTACCGGATATTGATCTGCCAGTTCAAAGGCCTGCGTGGCGTATTTTAAAGCAGTGTCAGGCGCTAAATGATATTTGGTGAGGGTTTCTGCTATCTCTTTCAAAGTCTCGGCCCTATGCGGGCTTTTATCATCCCTGAAGTACCGGGCATGATACAGCGCTTTCGCCACATTCTTTTTAGATGCATAATAACCGAACAGATCGCGATGCAGGGAAACTGCTCCATCACCTTTTTTATCTTTCGCTGTTTTTAACGCCAACTCATACTCCAATGCTATTTTAGCCGAATCTTTTTCTTTACCCATGGTTGCCGATAAAAAATCCATGGCTGCGTCGGATGTGGGGTATTTAGTCAGCACCACTTTATGCACCGAATCAACCCGGCTGCTTTCGCCTAATATTAAATAGCCCATAGTTACCTGGTTTAAATTACCCATGGTAGTAGGGGCTTTGGCAAACTTTTTGGCTATGATTTGATGTGCTTCATTGTATAGCTTTTTCTTTTCGGCGGCATCTTTAGTTGCTGCTATGCTGTTAGTGATGAGCCTGATCTTAGCTTCGTAATTATCCGGATAGTTTTTTAACTCGGTTAACAATAGTTCCCGCTGCTTGTCGCGGATCAATGGCGAACGCCCCATTTGCGCACTTAAACTATAACTCTCGTGCAGGTAGCTGTTAAGTACTCGCTTCTCTTTATTATAAACCTTGATGGCGTAATGCTGATCGGTGGCCGGTTTATCTGTCAGACTGCCGCTTTGTACATAAAACGTGGCGAAGGTGGCATAACGCTGTAGCTTAAATGTGGCCGACCAGTTATCACCATCCCGCTTTAAAGGTAATTTATAAGGCAGCTCGTAAAAAGTAGAATAAGTAAAAACCAAACTAACTTCATTTACCCCTGCCGGGATCTTAGCGCCGGAAGCGCCTGCATGATACGTGATCGTCACGTCCTGTCCGCGCTCAGGGAATTCGGGCTTAATATCAAGCGGGCTTTGTGCAAACGATAGCTTGACAACCAAAAGCAAAACCGGCAACAAGGTTAATTTGATGATCCCGCTCATATTGTTAAACGCCGAACTGATTTAAATGATGATCCAGGTGTTTGTAAAACATGGTATTCCATTCAGGCACGGTTAAAACCCCGAACGAGTGCGATTCGCGGCCATCAAAATGCACTTCGCCAAGCTGCATGGTTTGGTCGATGTAGTTTAACAACAAAGCCTTTTCTGTACTAAAATCCTTATCCTCTTTAATAATAAATGCCGGCGCGGTGGGGCTGTTCCGTTTGTAGGGCTTTGGTCCGCACACTGCGTTTTTAACAAAGGCTTTTAAGATGAACCTCATCAGTCCGTTTGGTCGCGGATGTCTGTTATCGTAAACCAATTCATAACTTACGTTAAGATGCGCCAGCATTTGCGCTACCGTCATTTTACCCCAGTGCCCCTGAGTGGTCGGCGTGAGCTTATTTATACGATCATTTATTTCGGCAACATCAGCCGGGTTAAATACACTTTTCATCTGTCCGATTTTGGTTTCGCTTAAAGATGGGGATTTTAGGGGGAATTAAAGAACCAAAAAGCTGAGCACAGTAGCTATCTTTTAATTTCTCTCGGCCTTACTATCAGCGGCAAGCGCTCATAAAACGATAATAGAAAATCTATTAAGCCCTGGATATTTAGAGGTGGGTAGTTTGTATCGATAACAAGATTTTTATTACTGTAAGCGATATTTAATAAATACGACGGCGTATCGTATACCACGCTGGTTTGCTTCCATGCGTGCATTTTTTTTAGTTGACTATGCTGGAGTAAGTAAGTCAATGTATCAAGCTGTAAGCTTGTTAGCTTGCCGTTAACCGGGCCTTGTTCTCTCCATGGGTCTTTTCCGCCAGTCAGTTTAAAATCCCCAGCAGAATTAATATCTATTTTCATGACCGGACATGAGCCATAACACGAGCCGGAGGTAAAGGATATTTTGGAGAACTTAATATCCGGATCGCGGAGGTAACTTATGTTATAGAAGATATAAGCTCTTTTTTTTGCCAGCTTTTTAGCATTGGTATCAACCGGGCTTATTACCAGTTTTTGGGGACTGATGGGTTTGATTAGAAATTTAGAAATATCTATATGCCGAATTTTGAAATTATCGGCACTGCTGGTATAATTATCAACCATAATCAAGGTGTCTTTTTCCAACCGGGATCTTTTATATTGATTGTACCCATCAAAATTAAATGACACTCCGTCCTTATAAAAACGTAACCCGCGCAAATCATCCGATATCCAACGTGCGGTATCAACCTTTACTATCTGGCTGTAACTAACTGTCGATATTAGGGAAAATAGAAAAATGAGGAATAGTTTCATCGGGATGCGGGATAGGTTAACCGCAATAAAGATAGAAAGAAACCTATTATATCGTAATCGCTGCCTTCACCAAATAGGGCAAAATCTCTTTCTGAAACGACACAAAGTTTTTCCGCACATCCGAATCGCTTACCGAGGTAAAGGCAAAGCTGAACACGATGCTTTTGCTGCATTTAATTAAAAAACGCAGGCGCTGTAAATAAGTATCGCTTTTGCGGATGCCGCTGAGTTGGGCGAAGGCAGCAATCAGTAATTCTTCCAACTCGTTGCTCAGTTTCTTTAAAAATTCCTGCGAGTTGGTAGATTCGCGGATAAAATCCCAACCGATAAACTCGTTACAAACGGTGTACGAAAGGCGGCTGGTTTTCATGATCAGGCTGCTCAGGTGAGCTTCTTCGTCTATATCCGTACTGTCGGCGTTAATCAGGTCATCTACGCTTACGCGGATGTAATCCATCAGCAGGGAGTGCAAAACCGCTTCTTTGCTATCGAAGTACTTATATATGGTGGCTTTGGCAATTTTGGCGCGTTTGGCAATCTCATTCACGCTGGTTTTATGATAACCAAATTTGCGAAACAGATCCTGCGCTGCCCTCTTAATACTATCTTTTATCTTATCGGCCTCCATTAACGCTTAGTTAGAAACATAAAGGTTGAAATTACTAACATACGCATCATAAACACGTAAAGATTTTGCCGCCGGCGCTTTCACCGGCGAACCATCCGTTAATGAGAATTTAGAGCCACTACAGGGGTCGGTAGCGGTAAAGCCGGTATCATCAATGGTTACTGCGCACTTTTTCTCTGGCTCGTAACTGCTGCAGCGGTCATAGGCATGATACCCGCCGTTAATATCACGATAAATTAATAAGCCCGCAATGCCGTAACCGTTAACAATAACAGCACTGTTGGGGCTATTCAGCTTGCTGATCCTGGTATCGCTCAGCGCAGCCTGAAAATTTACAGGTACGCTGGGTACGATGCTGCCGTCGTTCTTCCCGCACGAGAAGAATGACAGCGCACAAAAAATCAACAAACCGTATCTCAATATCATATAATCTCTGTTTTAAATTGCTTTAAGAAACGTGCATCGTTCTCTGAGAATAAACGCAGATCGCGGATCACATATTTCAGATTGGCAATTCTTTCTATCCCCATCCCAAAGGCAAAACCGGTATATTTTTTACTGTCGATACCGCAGTTCTCCAACACATTTGGATCCACCATACCGCAGCCTAAAATTTCTACGTAACCGGTGTATTTACACATGTTACAGCCCGCGCCTTTGCATATGGTACACGAGATATCCATCTCGGCAGATGGTTCGGTGAACGGGAAGTACGATGGACGGAAACGCACCTGCGTACCCTCGCCATATAATTCCTGAACGAAATGGTAAAGGGTTTGTTTTAAATCGGCAAACGATACGTTCTCATCAATATACAAACCCTCTACCTGGTGGAAGAAGCAATGGGCCCGTGCCGAAATAGCCTCGTTACGGTAAACGCGACCCGGCATAATAGCGCGGAACGGCGGTTTACCGTTTTCCATCATCCGTACCTGTACCGATGAGGTGTGGGTACGCAGGGCAATATCATTACCCTCATCTTTCTTGATAAAGAAGGTATCCTGCATATCGCGCGCCGGGTGCTCGGCCGGGAAATTAAGGGCCGAGAAATTATGCCAGTCGTCCTCAATCTCCGGCCCTTCAGCTACAACGAAGCCCAGGCGTTTGAAAATATCGATAATTTCAATCCGAACCAGTGAAAGCGGGTGACGGGAACCTACTGCGAAACCATCGCCCGGCAGGGTCAGATCTATATCAGCAGGACCGCTATGGCTTTCCGATTCAAACCCTTCTTTAAACTCGTTATACTTGGCTTCGGTCATTTGCTTAAACTGGTTAAGCACCTTGCCAAATACACGCTTTTCTTCAGGGCTAACTTCTTTAAAACGTTCGAAAAGATCTTTAATAATCCCTTTGGTCCCTAAAAACCGAATGCGGAACTCCTCCAGTTGCGTCGGGTTAGCCGGTGCAAATTCGTCTATCTCTAAAGTATATTGATTAATTTGGTCTTGCATTATTTATAGTATTGTTCTTAAAAATTGTTCGGCTGTTAAAACCGGGATTGTTGCATGCTTATAGTCTTTGATGTTGCGGGTGATGATTACGTCAGCATCAGCAGAAACTGCCGCAAAGTGTTGTACTGCATCTTCAAAATCTAAAAAATCAGAATCAAGCGCTAAATCTACAGTATTTATGTCCTCTTTTATGATAGCCAGCTTTCCAGTTAGTGCTTTAATTGATTGGCGGGCAAGTTGTTCGCCTAATTGTTTTTTGATGATGTAATGAATGTTTAACAAACTATGTACTGACGTGCAACAATTGTATCTTTTATCATCGGCTAACAATATGATTTTTACACTATTTTTAAAATGGGGTTCGCGAATTAAAATCCCATCCAGTAGCACGTCCGAATCTATAAACAACTTACTATAGGCCATATTTTTCCTCAAGATGTTTATGATATTCGGCCTTGTGGTCAAAATCCGGTGTCGGTTCCTTTGCTACAACCAATTGCTGTATCCAATCAGGATATTCACTTAACTGACTATTTACCGATTTTTTTGCCTCTTTTTTTGCAATATCATTCAAAAAATTTTGAACTAATTTAGAGAGACTGGTATGGTTTTCCTGTACATATTTTTTGCCAAATTCTATAGTATCAGGATCTAAACTCAGGGTTAACTTTGCTTGTGCCATATCAAATCTGTTTTTATACGTACAAATATAAACAATCTATACGTATAATTATTTAATCACCCCCAACTCCTTACCTACTTTGGTAAATGCTGCAATAGCTTTATCTAAATGAGCCCTGTCATGCGCGGCTGAGATCTGTACCCTGATGCGGGCTTTGCCTTGCGGTACTACCGGGTAGTAAAAACCGATCACATAAATACCTTCTTCCAGCATTTTTGCGGCAAACTCCTGCGATAGTTTGGCATCGTACAGCATTACCGGTACAATAGGGTGTACACCCGGTTTAATATCAAAACCGGCAGCCGTCATTTGCTCGCGGAAATATTGGGTATTGGTTTCCAGTTTATCGCGCAGTTCGGTGGTTTCGCTTAGCATATCTAACACGGCAATAGAAGCGCCGGTGATGGCCGGAGCCAGGGTATTACTGAACAAGTATGGACGCGAACGCTGGCGCAGCATATCAATAACCTCTTTACGTCCTGATGTAAAACCTCCCGATGCACCGCCTAAGGCCTTACCTAAAGTACCGGTGATGATATCGATGCGGCCCATTACATTATGATGTTCGTGCGTACCGCGGCCGGTTTTTCCCATAAAGCCCGAGCAGTGGCTTTCGTCAATCATTACCAAAGCCTTGTATTTATCAGCCAGATCGCAAATTTTATCAAGTTGAGCAATCGTGCCATCCATGCTGAATGCGCCATCTGTAACGATAATTCGGTGACGGCAACCTTCGGTAGCTTTCAGTTTTTCTTCCAGGTCTGCCATGTCATCGTGCTTGTAACGCTGACGCTGAGCCTTGCATAAACGCACACCATCGATGATTGATGCGTGGTTCAACTCATCGGATATAATGGCATCCTGATCGTTAAACAATGGCTCGAATACACCACCGTTGGCATCAAATGCTGCTGCATAAAGTATAGTATCTTCAGTGCCTAAAAATTCGGCTATTTTTTGTTCCAGTTGTTTGTGGATATCCTGCGTACCGCAAATAAACCGTACAGACGATAAGCCGTAGCCATGGGTATCCATCACCTTTTTAGCAGCATCGACAACTTTTGCGTTGCCTGATAGACCAAGGTAATTGTTGGCGCAAAAGTTAATTACTTCCTGACCGCCCTGCACGGTAATATCAGCACCCTGTGCCGATGTAATGATGCGTTCGCGTTTGTATAATCCGGCTTTTTCAATTTCGGCCAACTCTTGTTCTAATACTGGCTTTAAGGTATCGTACATAGTAAATGTGTTTAAATGTTCAAAATTAAGCATTAGCGGGTATTTAGCGGTATGTTTTGTTGGATTGTTTGCTAAGTGAGCAATACAGGCGACCGGATAGGTCTTAAAAAGCCGTTTCCGGCAACCATTTATGCAAAAAACAGCGTACATACAAAACAAAGCGGGGCGAATATTACTTTATAATTATACGAACCGCTGGTTTGTACATTATAGATTTTAACCAAACATTATAACGATGAAGAATGCACTTATTACAGGCCTGGTTATTGGTATTTTAAGCGGGCTATGGTTATTTGTTACCAACGCAATGGGCTACAACACCGTAAGCCCACACCAGATAGCCCCTTTTGAATATATCTCGGTACTGATCCCTTTTGTAGGCTTATATTTTGGCATACGCAACTACCGCCAAACCGACATGGGCGGATCAATCAGCTTTTTAGAAGGGTTGATACAAAGCTTTAAAATACTGATAGTTGGCGGCGTTATTGCCATTTTTGCTGCCATTGTGTTTGTAAACTACGTTTCGGGAGCGGGTGCTAACTATACCGATTTTTCGGGACGGATGTTCGGCGCTTTACTGGTTGGTCTTTTAGAAGCGCTGGCAGTATCATTGATAGTAATGAATAAGCATAAGGCGATATAGTTATTGGAGATTGGTTAATCAGAAATTAGTCAATGCACTATGAAAAGCGATGGAGGAAACTTCATCGCTTTTTTGTTTATGGCAAATTGCCCGGTAACAATTAGATTTGATTAATCTCTAATCAACAAATCTTTAATCTCTAAATTGAACTTACTTAAACAAAACTTCGAGTTGTTTTTTTGGATAGCTGCTTTAACAGCACTGGCGTTTAGTGATCCTACCCAAACTCATTACACCTTATGCCCAATTAAACGCCTGGGCTTTAATTGGTGTCCGGGTTGTGGTATGGGGCATGCTATTGCATGGTTATTTCATGGCAATATTAAAGCATCGTTCCATGCACATTGGTTTGGTGTACCGGCGTTGGGGATTTTGTTGTATAGGATATGGCAGTTGAGTTACATTAAATATTACAGACCTGCGGAGGCGAAAAATAATTTTCCGTTTAAATAAAAAGAGGATGGTCATTTACGGCCATCCTCTTTTACTAATTGGGTATATTGAATTTACAACACTACAGTATTGCTGTTAGTGATCTTCCAGACAGCGGCGCCCGGGGTTGGGAAGCTAATGCCCTTAGTGCTTCCCCGTACGCCTGCATCCTGACCGAAATAGTACAGCGGATGACCTTTGTAAACCAGTTGCACATTACCAAATACGGTGATGGTGCTAAACTGAGTTTTATCTAAAACGGTAGGGATACTACCTACAGCGGTCACCACATCCATTGGCCAAACGGTATTATTGCTTAAATCGGCCTTGGTGAAAGTGTTGGTGTTATGGGTATCGCGGCTAAACATATATACTGTACGGCCGTTAGGGTCGGTAATGTATTGCGATGATCCGGTACCGGCTACGCCCAGGTCGGTATAGTTAGCGCCATCTAAACCAACCAATTGCGCGTTGCTGAACATAACGGTATAATCGGCTTTTGCTACCGCCCACAGGTTGCCTACGGCATCGCCGTTTAAATCGCCGGGGGCAAGGTCCTTAGCGTAGTAGTACAGCGGCCAGCCTTTGTAGGTAGTTTGCGGTTTACCATCGGGACGGGTAATTACAGCAAAATCGGTAGCTGCTAAACCTGCGCCTAAGGTTGGTGCGTCTTTATAAAACGGTGTCCACAACGCGGCGCAACCATCCACACAGGTTGATGCGCTGGCGGCGTCTTTACTGAAGAAATACAGTGAGAAGCCATTGTTATCGGTAATAACCGTGCCAAGGTTGGCGCTGGTAGTCAATTTTAAACCTGTTAAAACCAGTGGTGCTGGCGTTGGGTTAGCAGTTTCCGTTTTTTTGCATGATGTAGCGGCCAGCGTCAACATCAGGACGCTTGCTATTGCCAAATAGCTTAATTTTTTAGTTTTCATAGGAGGTCAATTTTTAGTTTTTGATTTCATGTTGTTACTCCCAAAAAGAGATAGCGGTTGCCATTCGGCACTATGAAATTTATTTATACTGTATGCCGCAGCATCGGGAACTGCCTTTTATTTAACATAGATTTATTGCTTTTTATGGCTTCCCGCTAAGCTTTTTAGGTTATATTTGGCTGGACCTATTGGCATATAAAAAAGATCAATGGCAACTAAAAAGCCCCTGAATTATAAGGCATCAGCATATTTTTCGCGCAAGATAACGGCGCTGGCAATTTTCGCAATTTCTGTAGCTTGTATCGCGCTCAGCATGTGTTCATCGCCGCAGGGCAAACCTGTTGCCGATAGTTTAAAAGCCCCCCAAACGGTTACCAAAAGCAAAGCCCGGATCATCCCCGCCGATGCCTGGAAAACGCCGGATACCACCACCATCCCGACAGGTAAACAGGGTGAAATGATCCGCTACGGAAAAGACCTGTTAGCCCATACCTCCAAATATTTCGGACCGAAAGGAACGGTGGCAAAAATCACTAACGGCATGAACTGCCAGAATTGCCACCTGGATGCCGGCGGTAAAATTTTCGGGAATAATTACGCCAGTTTTATATCAAGTTATCCTAAAATCAGTAACCGGTCGGGTAAGTTAACGGTGCCTTCGGTAAGGATAGCAGAGTGCTTCGAGCGCAGTCTGGCAGGCAAAGTGCCGGACACTGCCGGCAAAGAAGTGCAGGCTATGCTGGCCTATATGAAATGGATCGGGCAAGGCGTAAAGAAAGGCCAAAAGCTTTTTGGGAATGCATCTGAAAAATTAAAATTTATGAATAAACCTGCCGACCCTGAACTGGGCAAGGCGGTATACATTGCTAAATGCCAGTTATGCCACGGCAAACAGGGCGAAGGTGTTTTGGCAACCGATCAAGCCGCCTACACCTATCCGCCGCTTTGGGGAAAACATAGCTATAACGATGGTGCAGGCATGTACCGCATCAGTAACCTGGCGGGCTTTGTAAAAAACAATATGCCTTACGGCGCAACCTATACCAGCCCGCAGTTAAATGACGAGGAAGCCTGGAATGTGGCCGCCTTTATCAACTCGCAACCCCGCCCACACCGCGATCAAAGCAGCGACTGGACCAACTTAAAAAAGAAACCGATAGACGCGCCATTTGGTCCGTATGCTGATAATTATAGCGAAGCGCAGCACAAATACGGTCCATTCCAGCCCATAGTGGAAGCGCAGGGGCAATAATTAAACCAACAAACCGTAAATTATAAAACCATAAATAAAGACAAGATCATGCAAAAATTATTCAGATCGTTATTCCTTTTTTCGTTGATACTGCTGGTTAAGCCGGTACTGGCTCAAACTGACCCTGCCCAGTTTAAAGGCGCTGAAGCTACCCTTAAACATTACAAAGCGCTGTACTATTTAAATGATGCTAATCCCGATAAAATTAAAGGTACGCTTCGTAATATCAATAACGCTTTAGAAGATGAGCGCATTAAAGGAAAGGTAGAAATTGAACTGGTTGCCTTCGGCGCAGGCTTTACCGTTTACGAAAAAACCAGCGGTTACGAAGAAACCTTAACCATGCTGCAAAAAAAAGGCGTGATTTTAGCGCAGTGTATGAATACCATCCGCGAGCGTAAAATTGATACCGCTACTTTGTTACCCATCATCAGCTACGTACCAAGCGGCAACGGCGAGATCATCATCCGCCAGCAACAGGGCTGGGCTACTATACATCCGTAAAATCCTCTTGTCATTTCGATAGAACGAAGGGCTGGTGGTGCGAGGGGTGAAAGAGAAATCTTATACGAAGGCAAAGTTGCGACCCATCATCTCGTATAAGATTTCTCCTATCGTCGAAATGACAATAAAATATCTTTAAACGGCAAAGGCCGCGAAGTTTTAAAACTTTCGCGGCCTTTTTTTTCTTTCTTCGCCAGACGATGGTGGTGATGACGATGTACTGCGGTCTCCTCCTCCGTATGATGATGGTGAGGGGCGTTCAACCCTGGCGTATCTAACCGGCGGTTTGTAGGCCGGTTTGGGTGGTTCATCCGGTACGATGCTTAGTTTGAGATCGCGGCCTTTGTATTCCGCGCCGTCAAGGGCGTCAATTACCGCATCGGCTCCTTCCTTAGTTTCTAATTCAAGGAAAGCGTATCCCTTACAAATTTTTGTTTTTTTATCGCGTACAACCTTTATCGTAACAACTGTGCAATACGGACTTACCAGTTGTACCAATTCAAGTTCATTCGCCTCAAGCGGAAAGCCGCCCAGAAATATCTTAACCATTTTTACCTCGTAGCTATCTTTACAATAGATGTATGTTTTTGTTATAACGTTGCCTTACAATTACTATTGAAACAGCAGGCTGCGATATTAGTTTAAAATTACTTAAAAACCTTAAAAAAACAGGATAAATTGAGTTAAATGGTTAAAACGTGTTTCTATAAGGCTCTATCCAGATGCACATAGCCCCCATCCACATGAATAAGTTGCCCGGTGGTATGGCTTGATCGTTCTGATAACAGGAAAGCAGTCATATTACCGATCTCTTCAGTAGTGGTCATCCGTTGTTTCAGCGGGATATTTTTTTCGATGTGATGGCGTTTTTCATCCGGATTATCAAAGGTTTTGATCCAGTCGGCATAAAGCGGTGTCCAGCATTCGGCCACTACTATGCAGTTTACACGGATATCGTATTTCAATAATTCAACCGCCCATTCGCGGGTTAAAGCGTTGCGCGCACCGTTTGATGCTGCGTAGGCCGATGTGCCCCCCTGACCGGTTTCGGCAGTTTTTGACCCGATATTCAGGATCGATCCTTTTGATTTGATCAGTTCCGGTAAAGCCTGCTGAACAATCAGATAATAATGGATCACATTTTTATGCAGCGATGCAATGAAGCCATCGTAAGTGCCGTTTTCCAGGCCAACGCCATCATTTACACCGGCGTTGTTAACTACGCCTTCTATGCGACCAAATTGCGCTACTACAGCATCGACGGCTTTTTTGCATTGCTCCGGGTCGGTCAGCTCGGCCTGCACCTGGAAGGCTTGCCCGCCTGCGGCAATAATTTCGTTAACAACAATCATATTGTCGGCTTCCTTACGCCCTACAATGCAGGGGATAGCGCCCTCTTCGGCCAGTACTTTACTAATGCCTGCACCAATTCCTTTAGCGCCGCCGGTTACTATGATAACCTTATCTTTTAATCCTAAATCCATAATTATAAGTTGTAAAATTGGATAGCATTTGTGCTGAAGATCTGCTCCCTTTGCCCATCAGAGAGGCCTTCAGTATATTTTAAAATGATCTCTTTTAGTCCTGCATAATCGGCCGCTACCAGACACACCGGCCAGTCCGACCCGAACATGATTCGCCCTGCCCCGAAAGCCTCAAACACCACATCAAGGTATTTATCAAACGTGCTTAAAGCCCAGTCATCCCATTTGGCTTCTGTCACCATGCCCGATACTTTGCAGTAAACGTTTGGATGTTTAGCCAGTTCGATGATCCCTTTTGCCCAATCATCAATTTCGTCTGCGGCGATGGGTGGTTTGGCCATATGATCAAGCACAAATTTCTGATCCGGAAACTCTTTAACCAGCTCGGCCGCATAACCCAACTGATCGGGGAAGATCAAAATATCATAAGTAAAATTATACTTACTCAACTGTGCAATGCCTGCTTTAAACTTCGGCGTCAGCATCAAATCGCGCTGCGTATCGCCCTGTAAAATGTGGCGGAAACCCTTCAGCTTTTTAAAAGCGCTGAAGTATTGCAACCGCTCGTCCAGGTTATCGGCCTGCAAATCAACCCAGCCGACTACCCCTTTGATGAAATCGTTTTCTTCGGCCAGTTGCAGCAGAAAAAGCGTTTCTTCTTCTGTTTGATCAGCCTGAACGGCTACTGTGCCTGCCATACCATTAGCCTTTAATACCGGCAACAAATCGGCAGGTAAAAAATCACGGCGAATCACGGCCATTTCGGGCGAGATCCACTCGCGCGTTACCTCATCGTAATGCCAGAAATGGTTATGGCTATCAATATGGCTCATAAGCTTTCACTTCCTGGCGTTGTTCGCCAAGGCCGTCAATACCCAGTTCCATTACATCGCCGGGTTTTAAATAGATAGGTGGCTTAAAGCCCAAACCTACCCCCGCCGGGGTTCCGGTAGATACGATATCGCCGGGCAGCAAAGTCATAAACTGGCTCACGTACGATAGTACAAACGGCACTTTGAAAATAAAATTAGCCGTAGTACCCTGCTGCATAAACTCGCCGTTTACCTTCAGCCAAAGCTTCATATCGTCCACATCGGCAATCTCATCGGCAGTAGCCACAAACGGACCAAGCGGCGCGAAGGTATCGCAACCTTTGCCCTTATCCCAGGTGCCACCGCGCTCTAACTGAAACTCGCGTTCAGATACATCGTTATGCAGCATATAACCGGCAATGCCATCTTTAGCCTGTTCTTCGGTAGCGTAGCTTAGTTTTTTACCAATCACCACGGCCAGCTCCACTTCCCAATCCGTTTTTACCGAATTTTTAGGGATAATCACCACATCATTGGGACCAGTGATAGCCGTAGTGCTTTTCATAAAAATTACCGGCTCGGCTGGTACCGTTGCATTAGTTTCCTTAGCATGATCGGCATAGTTAAGGCCGATGCACAATATTTTTGATGGGTTTGAAACCGGGCAGCCCAAACGTTCGGTCTCTGCTACTTCGGTTAAAGCGCCTTGTTTAGATTTAATGTATTCGGATAACCGGGCTAATCCTTCGCTTTCAAAAAAGGCAGCATCATACTGTTTGGCCATTTCCGAAACATCGTAACGTTTACCGTCAATAATTACTCCTGGTTTCTCCTGGCCGGTTTCGCCGTATCTTATTAATTTCATAGTGGATGTAGAATTTCTGTTAGCTGTTTAAGTGGATAAAGCCCCCGTCAATCGGGTAATCGCAGCCGGTAATAAAACCGCTCTCTTCCGAACACAGGTACAGGGCCAGTGCGGCAATCTCGCTGGTAGCAGCCATGCGCCCGATAGGCTGACTCTTTGATAATTTTTCAAACATTTCCGCTTCTTTACCCGGATAATTCTTGGCAATAAAACCATCAACAAAAGGGGTGTGTACCCTTGCCGGGGATATACTGTTACAGCGAATATTATCGTGTAGATAATCTTTAGCCACAGACAGAGTCATAGCGAAAATGGCCCCTTTACTGGTTGAATAAGCGAACCGGTCGCTCAAACCCACGTGCGCCGCTATAGATGCGGTATTGAGGATAACCCCGCCTTTGTTGGCTCGCATTAAAGGCAAGGCTGCAAACAGGCAGTTGTAAGCGCCGTTCACGTTTACGTTCATTACGCGGGCAAAATCAGTCTCGCTGGTGTTTTCAACCTTACCAACGTGGGCAATCCCGGCGTTGTTAATCAGAATATCGATTTTGCCGATGCTGTTGAAGATCTCCACAATCTCGGCTTGTTTAGTAACATCGGCCTTGTGGAAGGTAGCCGCACCGCCCGCACTTTCAATTTCATGCTTGGTAGCTTCGGCGCCGACCTGGTCTACATCTAAAATATGTACGTGCGCGCTTTGTTGGGCAAACAGCAAGCTGATAGCCTTGCCTATGCCGCTGCCACCGCCTGTTACCACGGCGGCCTTATTGGTTAATTTAAACATATTTGTCCCGGTTTATAACGAAACCCCTCTTTTCCAGGGGATAAAATCATCTTGTCCTAATTTTTGCGCTTTAACCACGGTTTCGCCGCTGGCCACGCTGATAATCAGCTCCATCATACGGTCGGCTACCTGTTGCAGGGTTTCGCGGCCATCTATAATAGTGCCCGTGTCAATATCAATAATATCCGGCATGCGTTTTTGCAGGGCCGTATTGGTTGAAAGTTTAATTACCGGCGTAATAGGGTTGCCTGTAGGCGTACCCAAACCGGTTGAAAATAATACCACGTTTGCGCCTGCACCAACCTCACTGCTGGTACTCTCTACATCGCTGCCGGGAGTACATAATAAATGCAGACCGGGCTTTGCTACCTTTTCGGGATGATCCAATACCGCAACCACCGGCGAGCTTCCACCTTTTTTAGCCGCCCCTGCCGATTTGATGGCATCGGTAATCAAACCGTCCTTAATATTCCCCGGCGATGGGTTGGCATAAAAACCTGAGCCCGATTCTTCGGCACGCTGGTTGTAGGTGGTCATCAGGCTGGAGAAGCGTTTGGCGGTATCGTCATCCACGCAACGGTCGGCCAGTTCCTGCTCTACGCCGCATAGTTCCGGAAATTCAGCCAGGATAGTTGAGCCACCCAGGGCCACAACCATATCCGACACCAAACCGATAGCCGGGTTGGCCGAGATCCCCGAAAAGCCATCGGAACCACCGCACTCCAAACCAATACATAGTTTTGACAGCGGGGCAGGCTGACGCTCAATTTTATTAACATCTATCAGCGCCGCGAAGGTTTGTTTAATGGCTTTTTGCATCAGGCTACTTTCGGTGCCTTCAAACTGTTGTTCTAAAACAATCAGCGGTTTGCTGAAATTTTTATCGCGTTTAGCAATCTCATTTTGCAATATCGATGCCTGCGCATGCTGGCAACCCAGGCTTAAAACGGTAGCCCCGGCAACATTCGAGTGGGTAATATATCCGGCCAGTAATCCGCATAGCGCTTCCGAATCGCTTTTGGTACCGCCGCAGCCCATGTTATGGGTCAAGAATTTAATGCCATCGATATTGGGAAACAGCCTGTTTTGAATAACGGCATTTTTATCTTCAGGAATTTCGGCATTCAAAATATCCTCAATTGATTTCCCCGATTTATACAAATCTACCAGTTGGGCCACGCCTGCTTCGTAAACGTCAGGCTGCTTGTAGCCCAACTGATCTAAAAAGGCTTTTTTCAGATATTCGGTATTGCGGTTCTCGCAAAACACCAGGGGAATCACCAGCCAATAATTACCCGTACCCACCGAACCATCGGCACGGTGAAAACCGGAGAAGGTGCGATCCTGCCATTTGCTTACATCGGGCTGGTGCCAGTCTAAATGCCGCTCGCCAACGCTGAAGCTGGATGATGCATGCTCAATATTATCAACCGTGAGGGCAGTCCCTTTCGGGATAAACACGGTAGCCAGGCCAACCAATACGCCGTACATAATGATGGAATCGCCGGGTTGGAAATCTACCACACCGAACTTGTGCTTGCCTTTAACCAAAGTAAGCAGCGGGAAACGCTGGCCCTCAAATTCGATAGTTGCGCCGGCGTTCAGATCTTTAAGGGCAACCAATACATTGTCTCTGGCATTGATGCGTAAAAAATTTCCGGTCTCTAAAATTAGTTCAGTTTCCATTCAATATTAAAATTATCGGCATGGCTGTATCAAAGCCGTAAATTGGTTAAAAACGATAATGCAAGTAACAATAAAAGTGCAGGCTATTGATGTGTTATTTTGGTAAAATATTCAGCTATTTTAACACGCTATTAGCTACGATAGTAACAAAACTGTAAACATAGCTTAATATATGCCGTACATTTGCTAAATTTAAGATTTATTAAACTAAAATTTGAAACCGACATTATTAAAAGTAGCCACCGGATCGTCCACGTCGTTCAGTGTGCGGCGCGATTTGGTGCCGTTTTTTAATAACAAGTGGCACTATCACTTAGAGATGGAACTGATTTGCCTGGAGAAAGGCAGCGGGATGCAGTTTGTGGGCGATGATATCCGTAACTTTAACGATGGCGACGTGGTGCTGGTGGGATCGAACCTGCCGCATTACTGGCGGTTTGATGAATCGGCCCTGGCCGATAATTCTGATTTTGTAGCCGATATTACCGTGGCCCATTTTAACGAGGGTTTTATGGGCCGTACGTTTTTAGATCTGCCCGAGAATAAACTCATTAAGCAACTGTTTGAACGCAGCAAGCGCGGCCTGCAGGTTACCGGCAAAACCCGCGAGCAGGTAGCCGCCCTGATGCAGGAGATGGTAGCAGCCGAATCGTTTAAACGATTGATTTTGCTGCTACAGATTTTAGATCTGATTGCCCGCAGCCAGGAAGTGCAATATCTATCGAGCATGAGCTTTTTGCCTAATCCCGAAAAAACGGAGAACGACCGCATCAATGCCATCTACGAGTATTCCATCTCGAAATTTATGCAAAAGATAACGCTGGAAGAGATTGCACAGGTAGCTAACGTTAGCCCCAACTCGTTCTGTCGTTACTTTAAGGCCAATACAGGTAAAACCTACTCGGGCTTTTTGCTGGAATATAAGGTGGGCATAGCCTGCAAATTGCTGATAGAAGATAAGCTCAGCATTCAGCAGATTTGTTACGAATCGGGGTTTAATAATTTCGCCGGGTTTTATAAGTACTTTAAAAAAATCACAGGCAAAACGCCGCTGAATTATCAGAAGGAGTTTATATAAGACAACTTATTTGCCCTCCACATGCTTTTTAAAAGAGTTTAGCACGGCCTGGCAATAATCCCGCTGCGCATCATGCGACTGCGTATCTTCCGGTTCGAAGGTCTCGGTTAGTATCACCGGGTTATCATCGCTAAAAGTAATGATTGACCGGCGGCCGTCGTTAAGTGTATAACTGATCAATTGATACGGGATCACTTCGTCATACATCCCGGTAAAATCAAAGCTAAAGCTGCCATCCTTCAAACCCATCGCGTATAGGAATTCGCCGCCAACCCGCAGATCATTCTCTGCTTTGGTGGTATGCCAATCATCCGAGAGGTTGTTCCATTGCATAATATCCACTGGATTATTCCAAAGCTCCCATACTTTAGCTATCGGGGCGTTAATTTCTACTATGGCTATCAAGGTCGGTTTGTCGGGGTTGCTCATAGTTGTTTGTGTTTGGTAAACAAATGTAGCCGAGGAGCAGCTCGACACAAATGGGCGAAACCGACATTGTGAGGGGTTGGTTGCGACAGGGAGGCGAGCGTATGACGAATTTAACCACAAAGAACACAAACACTTGCGTTACGATGAGGCACAAAGGACACAGAGCCTATTTTACGTTTTAAAAGTTTTGTGCCCTTTGTGTTTTTAGTGAGGAAGCAAGTCTTTGTGTTCTTTGTGGTTAAATTCTTCTACAGCGTTCTAATCTTCAACCTTACACCAACTTCCGCAACGCTAAAATTGTCCCGATGTGGAAACCATCGTGGAAGGGTAAAAAGGCTATTGCTTCGTCGATGTTATGAATTTCGGCGCCGTAGCGGGTAGTCCAGGTGGGGTAGTTGCTAAACCGGCCGGTTGCAATATCGGCTTCAATGGCGTCAAGGGTGCTGATGAGCAGATCTTTGATGTGCTGCAGATCTTCGGCAGTGTAAAGGCGCTCGGGTTTGCTGCCGGGTTTGTAAGTCTCAAAAAACTCCTCGCTTACGGTTTCGGGCAAAGGCAAACCCGCGCGTTTGTACCAGATACCCGATTGCGCAGCTACCATGTGGCCCAGGTTCCATATGATGTTGTTGCGGAAGCCGGCTGGGATGGTGTTCAGCTGATCGATGGTAAACTCATCTATTGTAGTTAAGATATTTAACCGTGGCTGCTTTAATATGTCTGTACGCTGACTCATGATTGCTGTTATTGGTTGATTACTTGCAAACATAATTATTAAGATGTTATACCTTTGCAAAAATTTCGTGATCTGTTAATGCCCGATAACGCCATCAATACCAAGCCCGTATCCGACAAGCCAATTTGGTATTTCCTGCTGTTTTGGACCGCCCTCAACATCCTGCAATCCTACAAAATGGAGGTGCACCCCGATGAGGCTTACTACTGGCTTTACGCTAAGTTTTTAGACTGGGGTTATTACGATCATCCCCCCGCTGTAGCTATTTTTATCCGCCTGGGCGATGCGATTATGCATAACGAACTTGGCCTTCGGTTGATGACGATACTGGCCAGCAGCGCCTCTGTTTACCTGTTGTGGCTTATCCTTAAACGTTACGCTATCCAGGCCCGCTGGTTTATTTTGGTGATGTCGGGTATGCTGATTTTGCATATCTATGGTTTCACTACCACGCCCGATGTGCCGCTGTTTTTGTTCACCACGCTGTTCTATTATATCTACCAAAAATATATCGACGAGGATAAGCTGAAATGGGCCTTACTGTTGGGCCTGATCATTGCCGGACTGCTGTACAGTAAATATCATGGCGTGTTGCTCATCGGTTTTACAGTCATCTCTAACATTAAACTGCTCAGCCGTAAAAGCTTTTATTTGATTGTGGTATTGGCCGCGGTGCTATACGCGCCGCATGTATTGTGGCAAATCAATCATAATTACCCATCGCTTAACTATCACCTGTACGAGCGGTCGGCCAGTGTGTATGACCCCATCACTTCCCTGCTTTATTTCCCCGGACAGATTTTGATGGCCGGTCCGCTGATTGGGTGGTTTTTGTTTTATACAGCTTTCACTATCAAAATCAGGGATACCTTTATCCGCTGCCTGTTGGTAAATTTAATCGGTACGATAATCTTCTTCTTCCTTAATACCATTAAAGGCGAGGTACAATCGCACTGGACGTTGATTGCCTTTGCTCCGCTGGCTATGCTGGTGCTGATCCGCTTTAAACAGCAGGATAGTTTCCCTAAATGGTTCGGCACTTTGGCTATCATTAATACAGTTTTGATTATTGCCCTGCGCCTGGCTCTGATATGGCCGCCTGCCTTTATTAAAAACAGTTCGCGCTTTCAAAGCTATTATGGTTATAAGCAATGGGCGCAGCAGGTAAAACAGCGGGCGGGCGATAACTATGTGATTATGATCAGCGGTTTTCAGGAAGCATCCAAATACTGTTATTATACCAACTCGCTGAAAGGTTTTTCGTATGATAGCCGCGCTTACCGCCGTACCCAATTTGATCTGTGGCCTATTGAGGATAGTATGCAGAACAAGCGCGCGTACTACATTATGGATTTTAACGGCGATGGGTTAAAGCTGGATAGCTTTGCTACCGCCCGTGGTACCTGGCATGGCCTGTGGGTAGATAGCGTACGCAGCTACCAAAAAGTAGATATCCGTACCGACCACGCCAATATTAAAGCCACGCCGGGGCAGCAGTTGGCTTACAATATTACCATCAGCAACCCTTATGCTTTCCCTATCAATCTGAAAAATGGCGCTTACCCACACGAGGTTATACTCGCCGCCTGCTTTTTCCAGGGCGAGAGGGAGAAGTTCCCCGTAAGGGCCGGGGCTGATTTAGGGCTGATTACCATCGCGCCGCACCAAATAGCGCATTATAATTTTAAATTTACCGCGCCGCCGGTAAAGGGTAAATACGAGTTAATCTTTTCTATCCGAACCAATCCTTTTCCCGGCGGGCGTAATAGCCGGGCCATTAGTTTTACTGTTGAATAATTACACCTATGATAAAAAAATACTACCTGCTTATTGTTGCTTTTTGCCTTACAGCGATAACCTCCCAGGCCCAAACGGTCGATGTGCATTTTAATGGACTCGGCTTTTTAGATAACCACGAGTACAAGGAATTTGTAGAACGGTCGCGCACTTACTCGGGTACCCGGGTGGCTTTAGATTTTGGCCTGAACCTTGATAGCAACAACCGTTTTGTAGCCGGTATTAACGGCCTGCACGAGTTTGGGGCGCATCCGTTCTTCGGTAAAGTCGATCCTGTTTTTTATTACCAGTACACCAGCAAACAGTGGCAGTTTAATGCCGGTTCGTTCCCGCGCGAGGGTTTGGTGAGTAATTTCCCGCGTGCTTTGCTGAACGATACCTTACGCTACTATCGCCCTAACATTGAAGGTTTGCTGGCGCGATACCAGTTTAACAAAGGCTACGAAACCTTTTTTATTGACTGGCTGAGTCGTCAAACCCCAACCGACCGCGAGCAGTTTATCTTCGGCGCATCGGGTAAATTTAGTCCGAAGGCTGAGGGCGCGTTTTACATTCAACACTACTTTTTCCTGATGCACGATGCCGGCGCCGAGGTGCTGTTGCCGACTGATCACATTAACGATAACGGCGGTGCACAGATCCGTTTAGGTCTGGATTTTAGCCGCAAACAAACCATTTTTGATTCATTGACTGTTGAAGCCGGCGGGATGATCTCCCTGGAGCGTTCGCGCGGGGTAGATGGTTTTCAGACACCAAAAGGCGTGGTGACCAGCATTTATTTAGGCTATCACCGCCTGGCCCTGTTCGATGAGTTTTACGCGGGCGAAGGAAGCCATATTGTTTACGGCGATTCGTACTACTCCAAGAAAAGATATAACCGTTTAGATTTGATCTATACACCATTCCTGTTTAAAGGAATCAAAGGCCAGTTCATTTTCAGCTTCCACCAAACCCCCGAAAGTACCGGCAGCAGCCAGCAGGCGTTCCGCATAACGTATGATTTGGGACGGAAAGTGATTGCGCGGTTTAGCCCCCCGACCCCCTAAAGGGGGAGCACTAAGCAAACTTGAATAAAAACACAATAAATATTTGCACACCAATAAAAAATGACACAGCTATACCCTGTTCCCCTTTTGGGTTTAGAGGGTTTAACTATATTGCAACACCATTAACAAAATCAACAATTTAAAATCTTATTCCCCCTTTAGGGGGTTAGGGGGCTTATGAAAAAAACACTAATCACTATTATCGTTACCCTTGCTGTTTTGCACACGGCATCGGCGCAAACAAATGAATTATCGGGCTGGGCAGCCTGGTTTCACACCCAAAAGTTTAACGATAAATGGGGCGCATCTTTCGATGGGCAACTGCGTACCGCACACCAGGCATCGTTTTTGAAAAACATGCTGTTAAGGCCGTCCATCAATTACTATTTCGATAAAAGCAAACACCTTGATCTGGGTTATGCTTACGTTACGGCTAATGGCCGCACCGCTACCGGCGAAACCACCTTTCGGCCTGAGCACCGTATTTTTGAGCAATTCATAATCGCGCATAAAGTGGGACGGAATATTGGTGTTAGTCACCGCTTTAGGTTAGAGCAGCGCTTTTTAGGTAAAACCGCTACTCAGCCCGATGTTTATGCCCAACGCCTGCGCTATTTTGTGCGCGGTGTAATCCCACTAAACAAAGATGCTGTGTTTACCAACGGAACCTTTGTGGCTCTGCAAAACGAAGCTTTTGCCAACGTGCAAAATAAAGACAAGATCAACAAACACCTGTTCGATCAAAACCGGGCCTACACCGCCTTCGGTTACCGCTTCAGTAAAATGGTAGACCTGGAAGCCGGCTACATGAACCAATACATTAAGCAAGCCGAAACCTACACCGTTAACCACATTGTGCAGGTGGCGCTGTATACGCGGTTCGGGTTTTAAACGATTTAATCACAAAGATTTGCGTGCAGGTTAACACAAAGGACACAAAGCTTTTTATACTTAATAAAAGCTTTGTGTCCTTTGTGTTTTTCGTGATTAATGCAGGCCTTTGTGCCCTTTGTGGTTAATTTTTCAGCCAAAAAATCCCCCTTTTAGGGTTACAATCGCACGGTAACATTTCCCATCTTCGGGAGTCTATGTACCAAACCCCAAATCAATGAAGCGTTTGTACTCCCTTTTATTCGGCTTGATGCTTTCGGTTACTGTATCTGCGCAAAGCAAAAGTTTTGATGCTTTTACCAGGGCGTTTATCAAATCGTACACTTCGTTTCATTTGCCGCAGTTGGAGTTGAGTTACGTGGCTAATTTGCAGCATATCGGTTCGGCAGCGCAGGTGAAAAAACAGCAGCATTATTTCAATAGCATTATCCTGCCCGATTATCGCCCCGGGCAATGGTCCACAGCGCAGCGTACAGATTACCAGCTGATGAAGTATGAAATAGAGATGAATCGCGAACGGCTTGCGCTGGAAGCAGAATGGGTAAAGAATCCACCGGCAACAATCCCGGCAAGCGGTATTATTGATATCCCCAACAGTAAAAAATGGTACGCCTATTATTTAAAACTCTGGGTGGGTGATGATGTTACTCCCGATCAGATCTACCAGTTTGGTCTGGCCGAACTGAAACGCGTACAAGGGCATATCGAAACCCTGCGCAAACAAACCGGTTTAAGTGAAAATGCCTTTTATAAACACATAGCCGAACCGGAATTTTTCACCACCGATGTTAACGAAATACAAAAAGGTTTTGAGCAAACCAGGACAGTTATTTACAGCAACATGCCTAAGCTGTTTAGTAACACCGATATCGTCCCGCTAAAAATTGAACGCGGTACCAATCAGGCATTAGTGCAAACGCCGGGGTATTATGATAACAACGTTTTTTACTATAACTTTTTTGATAAACTCTACAGCAAGCGCCAATACGATTGGCTGTTCATTCACGAAGCTGTTCCGGGGCATCATTACCAAAGTTCGGTAGTGGCCGAAACCAAGGTGTCCGACTTGCAAAACCTGTTTTTCTATATTGGCTTTGCCGAAGGTTGGGGCGCTTATGCGGAAGAATTAGGTAAGGATTTGGGCGTTTACAAAACTCCGTACGATGAGCTGGGCAAATGGGAATGGGATATTGTTCGCTCGGCCCGGGTCCCTATGGATGTGGGCTTAAACTATTACGGCTGGACCGACGAACAGGCCCTGAAATTTTGGAAGGAAAACATCCGCGGACAGGATGATATTGCCGCCCGCGAAATTGCCCGCATGCGCCGCTGGCCCGCGCAGGTGGTCACCTACAAATACGGCGCCCTGCAAATCCTGAACTGGAAAGCCGAATTACAGCAAAAGCAAGGCAACAAATTTGATATTAAAGATTTCCATAACCGGGTGTTAAGCCACGGTTCGCTGCCCATATTTTTGGTGAAAGAGAATGTGTTTAAAAATTGATCTCAGGAGGTAATTCCTGTAAGTGCGGCCTTATTAATAATTCACGTATTTCTCGTCGAAGCTGCCATCAGCATAGAGATCAATCAAACCGTAACCAGGTGCGGTTTCGCGGCGGTTGCCCTCCCACCAGGCACCGCTTACGGCGCCATCGCAAATGTAGGTTACGTTGTTATAAACCAACTTTTCGCGCAGGTGAATGTGGCCGCTCAGGCAAAGTTTCATGTTAGGGTGCTTATAAAACAGGCTGATGATCTTCGAAGTATCGGTATGCATATCACCGCCCAGCATCACCCACTTGTTTACAATATTATCTTCGATAAGATTGGTAGCAGTCAAGATGGGAATGTGCGACATCACCAACACCGGCATGTTTGGGTCAGTTTGGGTCAACTCGTTTTCCAGCCAGGTAAATTGCTCATCGCCTAATTTGCCAATGTACCAGGTGTTATCCACATCAAGGTGAACGCTATCCAGTATAATAAACTTCCAGCCGGCTTTAACCATGCTGTAGTAGGGTTTGGTTAGCTGCAATTGATCTAACGAGTATTGCTTGCCGTATACCGCCTGCCCTTTATTGTTCTCGTTCCACCAGATATCGTGGTTACCCAGGCAATAATGTACAGGCAGACTGTTTTCAGATTTCAGGATGCCGTGCATCAGTTTCCATTGCGCGTTAATCACGTCCAAGTTTTCCTTATTCATATCAAACACAATATCACCGCCGTTTAAAATAAAATCAACCTTGGGCGATTGCTTTTGCAGGTGATGCAAACAGTTGGTGAAACGGGCCGGCGCATCGAATTTATCTTTCAGATGCACATCGGTAATATGTGCTACCCGTAAAACAGGTTTACCATTTGCCGGTGTGTTTGCTTTTACCAGCGCGGGTGCAAGCAGTAAGCCACCGATGCTTTTTAAGGCCGATCTTCTTTCCATAAAACTGTTATTGGTTTGGATTTTCTGCCGGCAAAATTAGGATAGCTATGTTTAGGATAGGTATATAATTTGTGAACTTATTAACAAGAGTTAAACAAGCGATTTTGTCATTGCGAGGAGCGGTCGGGGGTTGTATGATGGCGCGACGCGGCAATCTCGTCGCTTGTAAACTATCTACGAGATTGCCGCGCTACGCTCGCAATGACAATACTTTGAAAACAAAAAAGGCGCTTAACGCGCCTCTTTTTCAATATCTATTTAAATACAGCAGCTTAATCTAAGCTGATCTGTCTGCGGATGCTTTCCTCTAACGAGATAAATGTTTCAGTGCGTTGGATGCCCTTTACGCTTTGTATCTGCTCGTTCAGTACCTCGCGCAGGTGGTTGGTATCGTGGCAAACAATTTTTGCAAAAATGCTATAGCTACCGGTTGTATAGTGTAATTCTACAATCTCCGGAACGGCAGCTAATTGTTTTACCGCATCATTATACTGCGATCCTTTCTCCAGGAAAATACCCAGGAAAGCGGTGATATCATACCCCAGTTTCTGCGGATTTACCTCCAGACTGGCGCCTTTTATAACACCCATTTCTTCGAGCTTTTTCATCCTCACGTGTATAGTTCCGCCTGAAACTATCAGTTCCTTAGCTATTTCGGTGTAAGGCGTAGTCGCATTTTTCATCAGTATTGATAAAATCTGTATGTCCAGATTATCAATTTCTAAATTTTGAGGTTTCTTGTGAGGCATAAATTTGAATATCGCTATTGAAATACAAGTTTAATTAAAATTTGAATAAAAATAAAATTATTTTGTTGAAATATTTGCAAGAAATTGAATAATGCCTTTAATTTGTATCAAGCAAACGGTAAAACGGTGGCTCGTTCTAAAAATAAAATAATGTTGGGTGGTGAAATTTTTGGCAGACACACCTCCTTGTCCCGGTGGCGGAGATCATGGAAAACCCGAAGCGGGCTAACCACTCTGTGAAGGTTCGAACCCTTCCCCAACAGCTCTTCTCATAATTTAGGTTTATAATTGGTTAGTAAAGGCCCCTG
>Ga0116227_10000379_pt1 | contig 84237 bp, 65 predicted proteins | sample S1TSphgellanicum_FD_89693 | JGI IMG/M metagenome (GOLD analysis project Ga0116227, IMG submission 89693) | Host-associated microbial communities from peat moss isolated from Minnesota, USA - S1T2_Fb - Sphagnum magellanicum MG | ecosystem: Host-associated > Plants > Peat moss > Unclassified... | reverse complement strand
GGGGGGGGGTTACAAAGGTTAAAAAAATATTGGGGGAGGGCACAAACAAAAAAATTAGAGGATTTTTTTTTTTTTTAAAAGGGGAGGGCCCCCCCCCCCCCCCCCCCAAAAAAAAAAAACAACAACCATAGTACTTGGGCCGTTTCAATGGTACTTATGTTATTTTCAAAATTTGAAAACTTTTTTTAAGAAAGATTTTTTTCTGAAAGAAAATTTAAAAAATTGATGGACTATTTGAGAATATATCATTTGTTGAAATGGAATCCTCAAAATTAATTATTCAACAAACATGTGTTGAAGTGGCCGCCAAGGTACAACAAATGCTTCATATGAATTACAACTAAACACTTATAATAGACGGAGGCAACCTAGGTAGGTGTGCTCTTGTGTTTTAGATACAAGACAAAGATTTTGTGGCCAAATGACTTGTTGTGGAGGTCCACCGAGATCCCCTCTTTGTGGGCCTCTACTATTGTTTATCACATCCAACATAGAGTAGTGTTTTCCGAGGCCCCGACCCACAAACATGCACACAAGTTGAGGAAAGCATCAAGTGAGACACCATTTGAATGCTACCAGCTGGTGAGACCACTTTATGTTGTACAATTCTACATGCAGGCCCAAAGTCCCAACCAATTTTCACACTATTATATAAGACTAAGCATTGGTCTAAGATTTGGGCATAAAAATTTAGACTTGAACTTGCAAGTCAATGTGCGAGTGACATTTGGAGTATTGTGTATGCATATACGATAGATAGGCATGCTCGATAAATGTTGCATGCATCTAGATGAGAAGTTTTTAGATTTTAGTTTTAAATTTGCATGCATCTAGATTGGAAGTTTTTTAGTTTAGAATTTGAGCCTTTCATTAAGGGTAGAGTCATTATGTGATGAGCTCCTTTGTATGGCTTAGGATTTGAGCTAACTATGGCTTGCAAGCATCTAGATGAGAAGTTTTTAGATTTTAGTTTTAAATTTGCATGCATCTAGATTGGAAGTTTTTAGTTTAGAATTTGAGCCTTTCATTAAGGGTAGAGTCATTATGTGATGAGCTCCTTTGTATGGCTTAGGATTTGAGCTAACTATGACTTGCAAGCTAAGTTAGTCTTCAATCCCAATCATTTTGGGTATGGGTTTTGATGTTTTGATTCTTGGGTATTTAGTCTTAAACTGGAATGTCATCCTCCTCCCCCAATAAAATCTTGATTTACAACATGGTCGTCGGTCTGCCCATTAGTTGGACAGTGGGTAGGAAGGTGAACAAACTCAAAAATAGTCTCCATCTGAGGTTCATTGTTCAGTTTTCTCAGAATTTTGCAATTTATCCTTCATTTTCGTGATGAGTTAGTTGTGTTACCACTATTTTATAGAGGTTTTCAAGAGTTGGAATTGAAGCTTCTATAAGCTGTCGTGACTATACTAGTGTTGTGCAGATATTTTAATCAAGAAAGAACCACTGGTTCCAGTTTTGTTTTAATATTTCAAAATCAGAGAATTGCCAGTTTTAGTTCTTTGAAAAAAACAAATCAAAACAAAAGAACCATTTTGAAAACCTCAAAGAATTGGCAGTTTTCATGACAAAACAAGCAATTAGATAACTGATGGTCTTATAAGGTGATCATTTGATTTTGTCAATTCTTTTTGAGGATTGAGGATATGTTGGAACCACTTCTTTGATTTTTTTGAGAATTGCTAAGAATGATGAATCCTAAGAACAATCCTCGTAACATTGTCGGTTCATTATTGTTTCTGATAATTGCGCAACATTGGTTGTTACCAGGATCTGTTACTATTTTCAATAATTGCCTCACATTAGTTGAGATCAGTGCAGTTCTTCCTTTTGACAAGAACCTCCATTCATCTTGACGTTGTTAAAATTATTTCGAGATTTTTCATGTAAGGGTTTAAGCCCGGTTCTTTTAATTTCTAAATCTTTTGGTTTTGGTTTTAGCACATTTAAAGAAAAAATTCAAGAATGGTTTTAGCATTGCTCAAAAACCAGTTCCAATTCCATGTACACACATTGCACACGTTCCTTAATTCTAGAGATTGTATGGGTACCAAATTTCTCAACAAATTAGAACAAAGTTTTATATAGGTATGAAGTTCAATAACTAATTAAAATTAATAATAAAGTTCAGTCTACTTATCAACTTTTTTATTTAAAAAAGCTTTTTTGTACCTAAAGATCTTAACCCTATGTACAAGAATGTTTTTCCCTGATTTTGGTTTCAGATCTAGCAAAAGACTAGTTCCATAGTTTGATTCTTGTGTTAATTCCAACCCGAAGAAAAAGAGTTTCAACTCAAGTCCAGGTCACAAAATCTGAACCTAAACCTTCAAATTTAACCTTACAAACTGATACCCCCACACCGTTGGACCCTAACCTTAAGCTTGCAACCAAGTCATTGGAGATCTAGATCCTTTCAGGACTAACCTTAAGCTTTACAACCAGGTGATTGAAGATCTAGATTCTTTTGGGAATTGAAAAAACTTTGTGTCCGACAACTTAAGCTGTCTTGACTAAGTCATAAAAGTTGGGATCGCTGTCGGATTCAGCATGCATGAAAATTATAGAAATGTGTAAAGATGTGATAGGTTGGGTCCCATTCTTTATGGGTAGTAGAATCTCAGATGTTTCTTTTTGTGCTCAGAAATTCTAGATATGCTCTTGGAAAGAAAAAGATCAAGATGGAGGGGTGGGGTCTGGCTCTTGCGCACATGAATTTTGCTGCATCATCATCAGCACTATGCAAAAAGCTCAGCAACCCATTCTGTCATCAATCCTCAGTTTTGTTCTGCAAAAGTTTGGACAGTTGGGATTATTGATTTTGATTGCAAAATAACATTCACAAAGCCTGGCACTGAGATCAACTCATGGGCAACTCTTGGGAGATGGGTTGTTTTTCTGAAAAGGATGATTGAGTCAGGCTGCATGAGCACTTGTGCAACAGTATGTTCACAAAATGAATGCACTAAATACACAAGCAGCTCAGTCGCCTGCCAACCATTGATGGTGCAAATCCTTTGATGACATGCCTTTGCTATATATTGCAATTCTTGTAGCTCAATTTGCAGTCTCTGAAGGTTTCTTTGTGGACACTTCAGGAACAGGCAGAGAAGGCTGTGTGCAATTGCTGTGGCTCTGCACACTACATTCAAATGACATCATACTTGGAACACATAAACAGATGACTCAGACAAACCCCCAGACTCACTGCTGTAAACAATAGCTCTGTGCTCATGTATCTGAAGATCAGAGTTGTCAGCATCTCCTTGAACTCATAAGAGATAAAAGGACAGAGGCTCTTTGCCCCTGTCCCCTTGCTCCTTAAAAAAACAAAGGTTCATTTTCCACTTTGTGAATGGGCATCAAGTCTAGCATTCACTGCTACTTTTACCCACAAATACAATAATGTTATAATGCCTCTCACCCATAATGGTACATTGTTTAAAAACCCAAGCTTCTTTGCAACAAAAAAAACAAAATGAAATGATAAATTTTGATCTAGAATCTGCCCAGCACTATTGCTCAAGTTCACCTTGATATGGCTTTTTCTTCATGGCAGCTTCTGTGTGACCTTTAGGCCACACGACGTGGCCTTTCATGGCCCTCTCAATATGCGGATTATTCCGTGAAACACCACCACCACCCCCTGAGCTTTGCTGTGGCATGGATTCCCAATCTACCTGTGGTTTCTGTCCATGCAAGATGACTTCCTCATGCCCCTCCTCTTGATCTGATTCCTTTTCTTGCAAAGGGGCAGTGGCACAAATGCCTTCTTGCATGCCATTCACCCTCCATGCAAACTCTTGATGTTGTTCCATAGCTTCCACCTCTACTTCCTGCTCACAAGCCATCAATCTCCTGTCAAAACACAGTCTCCATTCTTCCTGAATCAAAGCGTCATTTCACACATTCTAAGATATTTGCTACATGTATGTTTTATATCTTCTCATAAAGAGTCCAAGCTCTTAGAGGCTTGAAATTTCAATGAGCACACAGGATGCTCACAATCAAGTTGTTGACCTCACATACACAGAGGACACAACCCATTTGTTTACATGTCAAACAGATTATGCAATATTCCTGAATCAGATGCATATGGGACCAATTTCCTGATGCTTTTCACATAAACCATCATTGGGTACCTCATATAAGTGAGAAGGATTATTGTCATCGTCATCATCCTCTGAAGCTTGATGAACAACCCTGTCTGAATCTTCATTTTGCTGGTAGACAGGATCATTGTCATTGACTTGCAAGTAGCTTTTCTCATCTGCAATGCCTTCCATATTATCTTCATATTCTGAGGCTTCTGACCTGCTCACATGTTCATATTTGCAGCCATCATCATCATCCTTTCGCTCTTCTGCTTGAACCCGCCTAAGATTCTTCCTCTGTACTTCATTGGCAGCAGGGATTATCAGCGACAAGTAAGGCTGACCTTCTGTGACCCCCCCCTCCCTGAGCCCACTGTCATCAGTCCATCTGTTGCCACAGTTTGGTGGATCAAACATATCCTTCTGATGGTGTTGTTCATACTGAAACTGCATTTGCTGCTCTTGGCTGAAATCCAAAGTGTATAAGAGATCATTCTCCGGAAAGCCTGCTTGGTTAATCTCCGCAGGAGGATAGGATGCAATGATTCCCCTTGGATGGATAGCAGTGATCACATTGTGAAGCACCTCTGCCTCCTCAACTAACTCTCCCCTATTCCTGCACCTTGCAGCTCGAAGGAATGTCTCAAGCTCTGATCGAAGAACATCGAGTGCAGCAACCTTCTCTTCAAGTGACAATTTTGCTTCTCCAAGCTTCATCTGCACACGCTCTTCCCGCCAAACCTCGGCAAGCTGCAGCATTCGTCGCTCCTCTTCCAATTCTTCCCGCATTTTCATTGAGTCCCGTTTCAGATCCTCCACCTCTGCTTTATCATCACTAATTTCACGTGCAAGTTCGTCACATACGTCCTCCATGAGTTCACGTGCCTTGTGTTCCCGCTCAAGCTCCTGTACCATGTTTGCCACAGCCATGTTGGCATCCATGAGCTCTTTTGTAATCTTTCGGTTAGTGACTTCATGTCGACTCCTTGCTTTCTGCTCATGCTCCAGTTCATCTTTCAAAGACTGAACAACTGATTTGAACTTGTTCTGCTCAATCTTCCAGCTTGATTTTACATTGGCCAGCTTCTTCATCAAGCCCTCAATCTCCTTTTGAGCTGCATTCTTCGCAAGCTCAAGCTCTTGCACACGAGCAAGTGCCTGATCCAACTGCACCTGCAATGACGATGCGATCGATATTGTTGAATTGTGTTGCTCCTCCAGAATGCATATCCGACTCAGCACTTTAAGAAGCTCACTCGATGTTGTTGCTGAGTTGTTGAACTTTCCAGCTTTCTCCCCTTTCTTTTCACCAACCAACTTTGCATGCTGTCTCTGTCCATCAAGCTGTGTTCCAAAGAAGATGCAGAAACACAAAAACCCACCCAATTCCCTTACATGTGGAAATGAAAGCTAGCTGTTGTTTTCTCCCATTATCCAGAATAAGGAGCAGCAGGAAGGAATTTGAAACCAACTTGTACAAGCACTTGCTTGCATATTTGAAGAAAAATTCACATGAACAAAAACACTTTGGTTCAAATGAGTCAAGGAGGTTTCACAAGGGTAAAATAGCTACCAAAATGGAGATGTTGGAATTCACCAAATTGTTGGACCGCTTCTCCAGTAGCTTCTGCACATGTGAGGAGGATCGCATTGCTGGTGGTAGTGGCTGTCTTCCCACATACCCATTCCTCCTCTTGCTCTCTGAGCTTATCTGTGGCACCAAACCACAGCAGACATGGCAAATGAAGAGTTGTTTCCTCTCTGAGCTCATCATGAGCACAGCAAATGGGTTCCCTTCTTGAAACTAGGTACTACCTAGTGGGACAACAAAGGGGTTTGTGTGCTGCTGCTCAGCTCAGCTCAGCTCAGCTCAGGAAGTCTTGAGACTCCACACCACCACTTCCAAGAAACAAAACTGTCTCTTTGATGTGCAACGCGTGCATGCATACGAGAGAGACCTACATACATACCTTGGACAAGAGCTCGTTGGAGTATTTGGTGCTTGCCGGAGAGCGGTATGAGATATCAGCCTGAGAGATAGGGCTGGCTGTCTCAGGTGTGTCTTTTGCAGAAGAAGAAGGCCACCGTGTTGTTGTGGTGGTGGTGGTGGTGGTGGTTCCAAAACTGCCAGGAAGAGGTAGATCCTGTAGCTCCCATAAAGAAGCTGCGAGTTTCCTTGCTGAAACTGGAGTGGAGCGAACTCCTACAGCAGCAGCAGCAGCAGCAACACCATCATATGCCTGGTTGTTGAACACATTCCAGCTGGGTACTGGCGTGCTGGGCCCAGTTCTTCTGCTGGCAATCATCCCTCTCTTCACCCGCAAACCTTGTGACGAGGGCGGAGGGGGCCACGATCCTGCTTCCATCCACCCAAGCTCTTCTCTCTCTTGCTGCTGCTTGTTCCCACGCGCGTCCCACCCCCTTGCTGCATCAGTTCTTTCTCCAGAACCCGAGGACCAACATTCCAAACCCACTTTACACTGGATTCCTCGCACAATTCTTCATCTTCTGCTGCAATCCAAGCTGCTCTTCCGCACCCATCTCTCTCCCGCTCATGGACAGACGACAACAGCTGAATCCAAAAACACTAACCAAGATCAAGCTCTTGTGACGACGAAGAAGGAGAAGAACAGCTCAACAAAAAGAGCACTACCACTTCTTCAGCATCAGCATCGGCAGTTTGCATTCTCAATCCGCAATCACCCATTGCTCATCATGAACTCCTTGACAACGTCAACCAGAAAACTCAGAGGAAAATCCCCAAGACTCAACTAGATTCCAAGATTGAGTAGGGTGGGTGACTACTACAGTAGTACTGAACGAAGCTCTCGCGTCGTTTCCTGTAGCTAGGGCAAAATCTTCGGATGCTTCTCTCCTCCCCCGGACTTTGTCCTTTCCCGGGCATCCGGCTTTCTTTCGGAGGACTTAGTCGTGGGTCCCGCCTGCAAATCCACAGTTGGTTTGCTTTGGTTTGCTTTTTCCTCGACTTGGATCTCTCTCCCTTTACTTCTTCATACATGCTTTCTTAATTCTACGGGCACATCGATCGATCTCAGCAGAAGAAGAAGAAGAAGAAGAAGAAGCTGTGGCTCAGAGACTAAAGAGCCCTGCAAGCAAAGCTTCAAACCACGACAAAGTGCAGGCCATGACAAGGAGGTGCAAAGCATTCTTCGATGCATGAGAGTGTGGACAACCACCTGTGGTGCTGGTTCAGAGACTACAGACAACTAGAGGCCCAGAGCTTCAATGCTCGAGAGAGAGTGCAATCCACATGGATCCTCTAAGCAAGCTTCAACGCCAGGGAGAGTGCAGGCCCGGGAGCATCTAAGCAGAGCTTCAAAGAGCGCGAGAGTGCAAGGTGCAAACCACAGGTTTAAAGACTGCAGACAAATAGAGCTTGCAACCGAAGCTTCTAAGAATGAGAGTGCAAACTACAGATTCAGAGACCATAGACACAGTGAAGCTCTCTGGTTGTTGTGTCTATGAAGAGGCGGTGGTGCTCTTAAACCCAGGACAAGAGGAAATTGCTAGAGCTCTTCTCTGCTTGAAACCAGGAGCCAATTGTTGTTGCTGTCATTAGCTTGAAATTGTTGCTATCACTAACAACAAAAAAGAGTTGAATATCATGAGTACCGACTAGATGCTAAGATCTCTCTTATTTGTTGCCAATCCTGACATAAGATTAACAATTACACAAATTCAATTGCAATTCAGACTGCAGCAGTAGTTTCCAGTGGAAAACTACCATTCTTTAGAACCACAGAGATGCCATATATGATAATACCATGACTGGTCTCCTCTCACATCTGCACCCACCAGAACCTTACCAGGAATTTACTTGTTTGTGTCTCAGAACATCAGTTCTGCAGACAACAGATGTGCCAGCAGATCTACGTAATCATAAAACAACAATTGGAAACATAACATGGCAATCTATGCAAGCAGATGTATGAAATTGCAGAGATATCTCCTAGACTTGACAATCTGTGTGAGTATATCCTCAAAATTGCAGAGAGATCTTCACAAATTTGTTTTTGAAAGGTAGCATGACAATATGTGCAAGCAGCAGAAGTTTCCAAGATGCAGTTCCAACTTACCTTGGATCAGAACAATCCTGTGTGCTAAATTCAAAGACCACCAACATCACATGACAAGCTTAACTGCTTTGACCATGGACTTGAGATCATCACAAAAAGTGGCTATATCAAAAGAAGATATCAAAATTGCTTCAAAAAATGCATTGATGTTATAGAAGTTCAGAGGCAAAAGTCATCAATATGATACTCCATTACAGCTGCGAATGTCCATTAAAAAATGCTCTACCCTCATCATCATCATCATCCCTACCAGCAGCTCCATTGCATTCTCAAACAAAGATAAAGCCTACGTTACAATCATGATGAGATGGACAATGCTTGTGAATGTGATGGAGGATGGTGCAAGTGTCTCAGCCATTTTACTTCTCTGAGGAGTTTGGGCCTCTCTTTTTGCCGAATCCAACAACTGCAAAACACATAGAAGAATTGCTTACTACCAAGAATAACAGAATCCATCGATGCAGTGTGGATGCCAGAAAACAAACAAACAAAAAAGGAAAGTTGGGGCTTCTCTTGAGCATACCAGCAGTGACAAAGCAGCAGTTGTATTGCATAGAAAACAATTGCTTACTACCAAGAATAACATGATCCATCAACACAGTCTGGATGCTGGAATACAAACAAACACACAGAGAGTGAGAGAGAGGAAAAAAGTTCGAGTTTCCTTTGAGCATACCAGCAGTGACAAAGCGGCGGTTGTATTGCATGCGCTTGTGAGCGCGGCCCGTAGGTTTCTTCTTCTTATCCTGCTTGGCTACCTTGGGCGTCTGGCCACGCACTTTCCCTGCGCGGGCCAAAGATCCATGTACCTTGCCTGCATCATCACAATCACCGTCACCATCATCATCATCCCACACAGTAAACCCTTGCGAGTTTCAATACACTCCCAAACTCCCGTAAACCTCTGCCTCCTCACTTGGCTGCCAACTTTTCCTCTTGAAGACAAAGAGTCTAGAGACTGCAGCACATATCATGAATACTCAAACGGAATACACATACAACCACAGAGCGCCAAAAAGAAACTAAAAGACGGCCACAAAACACCCCGTCCCACAGAGTAAAAAGAAAGTGCTACAGAGAAGATCCTAGTTGCAAAAATTCCCAAAAAAAAGGGAAAAAAGAGACCACATACTCATGTTTGCCGGAGGCGTACGAGGGCGGGAGACGACGACAGAGACCTGACGGTGGTGAAGATGGGAGCGCGCGAGCAAAGTGGTGAGGCACACGAAGAAGGAGACGCACCGAAAAAGAGAAAAGCGTGCACGAGGGATGCGCTTTCTACGGTTTTCTCCTTGAACCCTAAACCGTCAACGTCTTCTAGGGTTTCAAATCTGAGTACGAAGAAGGGGAATGTGCTCGATGCGTGCGCAGTCATGACACAGAGATCAGCCGACAAGATCTATCTATACACAAACCGATTCCCAATTTCTTGAAGAGAAAGAAAACTTGCAGGGAACACAATATTTTGTGATCTCTGGTCTGCTCAAAATCATCATAACTGGGAGATATAGCTGGTGAAATATATAGATAGATAGATATACACAGACATGAAGTGTGAGCTGTCTTGCCCTGTTGTTATGTGGAATGCAGCAGTTGAAGATACATAGGATTCACGAGGTAATCTGTGAGTCTTCTGTCACATTTGCTGAAGGAACAACAGGAAGGAGAATGTATGAGAGATTTCAGCAATATTAGCATCCGGTCTCTCTGCCTCCTTAAGGTATGTATTATCTTTCTTTCCCCTGCATGTTGTATCCATGTGGTTTCTTCACCTTCTTCTGTAAATCTCTGCCTCCTTGACGTATGTATATATATCTTTCTTTCCCTGCATTTTCTATCCATGCAGCTTCTGTATATCTTTCTTTCCTGGCATTTTGTATCCATGCTGTTTCTTCAACTTCTTCTGTAAACCTCTGCCTCCTTGAGGTATGTATTTCTTTCTTTCCCCTGACTTTGTATCCATGCGGTTTCTTCAACTTCTTCTTTAAAACCGGTGAGTAATTGTTGCTTTTGTTGTGAATTTCTTAGTCACAGTGGCTGTCATAGAAGCAATGGTGAGGCCGGTGATGAAGCTGCTGCGGTTGCAGGGATTCCCTATACTGCAGCAATTGTACTTGGAGGAGCGGCTTCTTCGAACGACAACCCACAACTGGTGCCTCATCAACCAAGGCACCAATCCTCCTGCTATTGTTGTTGGAATTTCTGGGTAACCATCTTCCTTCATTCAGATCTGTTGCTTCCCATTACTTGCCTTCTCACTGGTTATGGCAATGGTGATGGTGGTGGGAGTGGTATTTTGCAATTTCTGAGGTTTAGGGTTTTGGCCTGGAATTGGGTTGAAGTTTTTAGAGAAAGCTTTCCTATTCCATGTTGCAGGAAGCCTGAGAAGCTGCTGGATGTGAAAGCGGTGCTGCAGGACAATATACCTGTGATCCGTCGCTTTAGTGGTGGTGGGACAGTCATAGTCGACACTGACACTGTCTTTGTGACGCTCATTTGCCGGCGAGATGCTGTGACTCTACCTGACCTTTATCCTCGTCCCATAATGGAATGGACAGAGCACTTGTACCTGCCAGCTTTCCAAACTGTCCCCAGGTTCCACCTCCAAGAGCACGGTAATAAACAACTGCGGAACCTTAATCCTAAATCCCTAGTATGGATTCTGCAAAGTGCCATGATCCTTTCCTCCTTCAATTCTGTCTGTGTCTGTGTCTGTGTCTCTTCTTTGATGGGTTCAACAATGTGGCTGCAGATTATGTGTTGGGAGACAGAAAATTTGGAGGCAATGCTCAATCAATTATCAAAGACCGGTTTCTTCATCATACATCATTCTTATGGGACTATCAGGACTTCCGGATGGCATACTTGAAGCTTCCTGAGCGGGCACCTACTTATCGGCTTGTGAGTTTCTTCTGCTTCTTTGCACTCACATCATTTCATTCGCTAAACTAGAAGCAAAATAGTTGTAAAATAATGGAGATTCAAAACCACCCTCAAGTAAGAGAGGCTACATCTCAACAGGGATCTAGCTCCTGTTGACGATTGCAAAACCTTGCTGCAAAATTAGCTACAGTTTTGAGTTGCAGCTATTTTCTGCTGAAGCCCACCTGCATAAGGTAGACAACAAAGAATGTAATGTGTTTTTCTTTTCATGCTTGGGACACAGGCTCGGCCCCACTCTGACTTCATCTGCCGCTTAAAGGATTACATGCCATCACGTGAAGCATTTGCGGACTATATTGTGAAAGCTTTTGAGCAACAGTTTTGTCTTCAAGAGATTAGCTTGGATGAGGTTGAGAAGACTCAACCATCGTCAGTTCCTCACATCACCAGCACTCAAGTCTTTACCACTGCTGATCTGCAACGGTCAATCATGCCCTTGATTGTAAAAGGCTAATTCAGCACAAATGGTGGCAACATGTCTGAAAGTCTATTTACTGGTTACAGACTGCAGATAGCTGAATCAATGTGATGATGTCCACTATGGTTCTGTATGCCATGATTCCTTTTATTCCAGAAGAAATTGGGCCAAAGTTCTTATGATGTTTGATACTATTCTTTAGCACATATAGATGGATATGGAGTAGGTAGAAGTCAGTCAAAGGACAAGCTTATTGCAGCAATTATGAAGTAATCCTTGGAATGATCCATCAGAGACTGCAATTTCCTGTCCAGGGAGTTGGTGGTGGATTAAGTTGGCATGGGCATAGCCACTCTCCAAGTCCACTCAAACTGACCAAGTCCCTGCTGCAAAATCAGGTGCTTCTTCTTTCTTTCACCAAGTGTCTTGGGGTGTCCACTGCCAGCTCCATTTTCAGTCTTCTTCTCATTCTGCTCCTTTGAAGAGACATCTCATGTACATCCCAGACAGTTACTTCTATTTGGTGCAGCAGACTGATTTTGCAAGTTAGAAATTGTACAGGAAGAGTCTGCAATGCAAACTCCATTGTTCTAGAATCAGAAAAGTAGTTGCATTTTAGAGTATAGAATATTTTTGTCTCACAAAATCAGGCTTTAATAATGGACCTGGCCATTACATTTCTGTAGAGATGCAGTCCAGAGAAAGGTTTTTTTAAAGTTTAGCAATAAGTAATTATGCTGTTGAAGGGGGAGAGCTGAACTGATATGCTAAATAAACCTCATTCTGCTGATTTTCTTTCTGCAGAGCAATCACTTTGGAGTTGCAGTAGCATTCAAACCAACACAAATGGGAAAGGAATTGTAGCTCTATTCTCAGCTCTGCCAATCTTGCTAGCTTCACAGCTTTTGGGTGGTAGGTTCGACATTTCATCTGTCCATCTATGGCTGCTAAATAGGAGATTGAAAAGAACATTCAATCAGGATCCACCAACTTCACCAATTTGGTAAGAGCAAATTGTTTATTGATTGTGATATCTCTCTGTCAAGTGAGGTTTTTTGTAGCCTTTTGTGCAGTTCAGTGGAATATTTATGCAATCAATTCATGAGGTCTGTAAGAGCAGGATTCATGTCGTGAGGCATGAATCAATGGACTGCCTCTTCAACAGACTGCTGGATTTCAGAAATCTTGAATGTGATACCCCATTTTTTGGCTCTGCCTGTAAGGGAGAGAATACAGAAGGATGTAGTTTTCATTTGGTCCCATGTTTTGAGGAATGTTGACCAGGTGTTACTGAGAACTGTGAGTTCAATTTTTTGGGAACTCCATGGAACACTTCCTATTGTAACTGATGCTGATTTGGACTCGTCACGAGGGGCCTGGAGCCATTGCTTGATCAGCTGCTTGTTACAAATGGGATCAGCTGCTTACATTACAAATATATCTGTTGAAGATGATGCTTATGAAATAGGAAATGGCTGGATACAAAAGTAGTTTGGTGATGGGTTTTTTGCTCTAATTGCAGATGCAAATGCTAGAATTTCTAGGTATGATTTGATCAGACACAACTGAAATAAAAAGTTCAAAATTGGTGGAAACCGCACCCAGTTTAAGGGAACCCTGGAACCTTCAATTGATTGACCACAACATCAAAGAAATGCATCTTTAAGTTCTAACTTATACTTTGCTGCAACACTTCTGATTACCCCACTTTGTTTTGGGTAGGTGATTATAACAATAACCTGTTATCAGACTTGAGCTCTGCACTACTGCAAATTACTAGCAACAATGAAATGACGAAACATTAAGTTCTATACAGATGAAAATATTGAGTGACATTGCATGCAACTTGAATTGGATCAAAATTGAGTGGAATTGAACTCAAATTTCAAATTTAATTAGGTCCAAATTTAAATGAATTCAAATTGAATTGAATTGAAATTTCTAAATTGAATTAAAAATTTAAATCCAAACTTGATTGCATTTATATTCAATTGAATTGAACTCAACCAAATTATAAAGAGTCACATGTTAATTTACTTTTTCATATTTGTAATTACTTACCAGAAATTTTGCAGTGTATCTGGAGGTAACCCTATAAAGCATATTTTTTCATCCAAGAGCATGGAGCTTTATGTCTCGGTCGAGGGCCTTACCAAAATTGGGCCTGCACTCAGCTATCACCTCGTGTGCTCTTATTTTGGTAATGCTCTCAACCTAGGCTCTACACATATAGGCGGGTCAGTGAAAGGAGTGAGGCAATTAGGGTTTGAATTCCATAGAAAATGTTTTCATAATCATCCCCCCTTAACAACCATACTATTAGACTTTATACTCAACCCACTTATACCAGCTTTGATTATCATTTTGGGTGGAATCTTAAAGGATAAATAGGGTTTAGAAAATCATAACTCATACTCTAGATAAGACCATGAGTCAATATTGTCATCAATGATAAAAGATGTGATTATCCATGCATATTGAGTAAAACAAATTCACCTGGAACCTCCATATACCTCTAAGTGGGTCCGTGTGCAGTTGGCACAAGTATATTTAACCTCTTGTTAAGGTCACATGCCCCCAATACAAGTTTAACTTCAGAAACCTCATGGAACAAAATTGTGGAAAAAACCATTTTCAAAATTTTAAATTAACTTTTAATGACACAAGTCACTTTAGATTCAATAACTTTTGCTTTGTTGATCCAAAAATTGCACACATCACCATGTCAAGGGTTTGCCAGTGAAGAAGAGCAATGGGCCCACTATTTGGGAAGTAAGGTTCAAGCATAATCACATCCAAACAAACAAAAGAAACAAACACCTATCTTCATATATAGATAGAGCTCAGAACTGAAATTCATTTTCAAAGGTTTGGAATTAGCAGATTAAACTAAAATAGTAAGTGGCCAATGGAGCCCATCTTGAGGACCATAGCAAATGTTAAGAAAAAATCAGGTTCCTTTAAGGTTTTCAGCCATGGCTGGTACTTGCTTAATGAAGATGTATCCAACCCTTGTATTACCCTCAGGCTCTATGTTGACTCCCACAAGCCCTCCAATTATTATTACAATTGTCTAGCAATGGATCTTCCAGGAAAGGATGGGAGGAAGGAAGAAGCCACTAGTCAACAACATATCCAACTAAGGCTGCAAACACTATGAGAGTCTCTTATCATATGCATTGCTACAACAACAATGTGTAGTATTAGTAGGTAGCACAAAAGCACAATCTCCTTTCAAAGATCAGCTCTATGCAATGAAGGGAAAAAAGCACCTTAAGTGGTACTTATATTGTGGCAACCATCAAATAAAAATGATTTATCTATTTATTTATTTTCTTCTCGAAGGGGTCTTGAACTCTCATTCATTCAAGCTCCCTCAACCACTCCTTGTTACGCATGATTGGAGAGTAATACAGTTGGAAGTTGATACTTCAGATCCTTCCAATGGAATTATGATTGGATAATAATACACTTGGAAGTAGATCTGGCATATCTAGCTGGTCTCTCCTTCTTCCTCCCAACCAATGAGAATGGGCACGACGATCTAAGCAAATTACTTCCTTTGAACAGAGGAAATTAGGTTCACAACAAAGCTTTCATGGCTGGCCCAAAGCCACATTGTTGCACTTCTACAAGGAGATTTGGGTGATTGAGACAATTCTGAAAAAGGTTCAACTTAGAAGTCCACAAGAAAAAAAAAAAGGTTTTTTTAAGGTGGTAGAATTCTCTGTATAGTAGTAGGCACATTGGGTTGTTGAAGGTTCTAGAAAGAGCCATTGGGTTGTTGAAGGTTCTAGAAAGAGCCATTGTGGATTAAGGAGAATGTGAAGCAGACATGTGGAATCAACTAAGTCAGTGCATCTCAGAATTGGAAGTTTCATTAGAAATTGGAACTTTTAATAGACATCCAACGAACTTGAGATGTCCACTTTTTAGTTGTCCACAACCAAGTTAGCCTAGAGTTGGTGAATTAGGTGTTATATTTCTCTTAATTGTACACATTCGGTTGTTGAACTAGATTCACAATGGAAAACTAGAGTTGGTGCATATAATTGAATGTCCGGGTGACATCTGGACGTGGCACAAAATTGCATCTGAACCTGAACTTTTGAAGACATTCATTCAACCAGATTTAGAAAAAAAAACCTTTCTCTCTCTTCTATTGTGAGTAGTTTGTGAAGTTGCCTTGCAACTCGATCTTGTGTCATGATGTCACGATCAGAGCTTTAAGGCAAGTTCTGGGTTTTGTGACTTTGTGGATAACTATAATATGCTCGACTTCTTCCCTTGGGTGAACCCACCACATGCATGTTGGAACCAGGGTTTCTTTCAAGGATTTTGTAATGTAGCCAAAGTGGGCAACCATCAAGAAAATGATTTTGCAAAATTTGGATACATAATAGATATGAAGGTAGAAAAAAAGGGAATCTTTTTGTATTCGTAGCTACCTTCTGGAAGTTATCATAAGACTGGCAATTTGGAATTTTTAGAAATTGGAATCTGGGGAATTTGGGCCATTTTTCTCATGAAAAATCCTTTGTATAGGTTGAAATCATATTTTTCAGGTCAAAATTTGGCAAAAACATTTGCCAAGAAAAGAAACACTGGTTGGTACCATGGTAAAAATCCCAAAATCATTTCTAAATATTACAAATATCCCATGTGCGGAGGTTTTTTTTTTTTCAATTCTGTGATGTAATTAAAGTGGCAATCATCCATAAGATGATTTAGACAGATTTGGCTACATACTAGATACGAAAGCAGAGAAAAATCAGAATCTTTCTATATTCTTGACTACCTACAGGAACTTATCATAAAAATCTGGAGATTTGCATTTATTTTTTCCTTTGAAATCTTGCCAATTTGGGTCATTTTTTCCATGAAAATATTTTTTTATAGGTTGAATTCATATTTGTCATGTGAAAATTTGACAAAATTTTGGCAAAAGAAAAGTACTGCTCATGACTAAATTAGGGTCTCTGAGTTCAAATCCAACATTTTTTGAGCTTAATATGGCCACTAAGAGGCCTCACTTTAAAAGGTCAAGCTAAAAACATGGGTGCTGGTTCACCCTGCCCACTTGTCTTTTCAATATTTGTTGACCCTGAGTTTGATACTTTAAAGTATTGCCAGAAAAGTTGAGTGTAAAATGGAAGTGTAATTTAGCTCTCCATCATAGGGAGAGCATATATTTCATTTGGAGGGTTCTTCGTTCTTATGAGTGTTGGGCAGTTTTTTACTTTTGTGAAGAAACTCTGGTTCTGAAAAAAGAATTTGGACCACCTCAGTTCCAGTTTCACACATTAGTGAAATTGAGAATCTGATTTTGGGTCTGGTTCTAAGAAAATTATTCTAGTTCTGGTTTTGGTTCTATTTATGAAAAACGGATGTGATTTTGGATCACTTCTTGCTAACCTGAACCAGTGGTTAACCTCCAATTCACCTTAGATAGAATCACTTTTATTTAATAAACTGATCACCTGTAGTAGGTCAGTCTTATTTTTCCATGTCAAAAATCAATTGCCTGCAATAGGTCTGCCATGGCGATGGGAGGTGTGTTTTGAAGGGGTGGAAGTCGGGAAGTTAAGCCTAGGGCTATTGCTTGACCTTAGATGGAAGATGCTTGCATCAATTGCATTGTGATTGAAATTTTTGACAAAGAAAAGTAACCAAGATATAAAGATGAAGGCCCTTTATCATTTCAAACTCCAAATGACATTGGCATAGGCGTGTAAAAACATATCAGCTTGCTTCTGTATTTAAATATCTCAATTGTTAAAGGGAGGAATTCTGTGAAATGTTAGTTATGATAGCTCCTTTTTTTGGTTTGAATCACATTAGAGGTACCAAATCTTTGAGTTACGTAAGATCAAAAAATCAATTTGCTCACATTGGGTTAACAGTAACAAATGTCGGCTAAGGTGCGAATGCTAGGATAAGGTTCACACTTGACTATGGCATCTTGCATGCACTTACTTTTATCCCTTTATTCAAGGGCCTTATCCTACACATAATAAACTCTATAAACTCTAGGGAATTTGCACAAGGCAAATTGGGGGCGCCTTACAAACTATAATTTCTTACTCCAACCTAAAGTGAAGGATTATCAATTGTAAGGTGTTGCCTTGATTTTCAAGTGGGAGATTTTTAGTTGTCAGGCCTCACCTTGGTTTTCATGCCATAATTTTTCACCATTTTTTGTTATGTAGGGGAAGTATCACTCTCATTTACGACTTGGTGCCATTCCAACATTCCTTCATTCCATTCTTGTGTTACCTTAAACACCTACACTACCTACACATGGAAAATCACACACTTGGTGAAGCTTTGGCATTTAGGCTTACTTCATTACCTTGGGCTAACCCCAACCTCTAAATGGGTGGGACTAATACTCATTACAAACTTCCTAAGTGCTCTAAGGCCTTGTTGCCCAAGATTACCATCTCTCGTTTTCCAACCTAACCACAAATTTCACTTAGTTCCAAAATTTAGAACTCTGAAGCCAGTGCCCTAGGCTCACTTCCTCAAACCCTCATTTACCAACACCTATGTGGCTCGTAAACATGTCCAATTAACTAGGAATCAAACCCAACCCAACACTTAGACTCATAACCCAAGTCACCACAACAACTGCCCCATGGCAGTCCGAACTTGGGCTTCAAATAAACGAGTCCCCCACATTTGAAGGTTCGCCTATAAAGGCATGTCATTCTCCCTCACTTTAAAGATGTCAACATCCTCGTTGATGTTTCCCAAGTTGATTGCCCTTGGCACTTTCATCATCTCCTTTCTCTCAACCCATTTTCGGATTAGCTATTTTTTCATTAATAAAGCCCATTCACACTATGTCTTTGTGTTATTAGCGCAAGAGGTTTTACTAAGTGTGTATTCTATTTTCACCTAGTGCGTTCACATAGTGTCTTCCATCAAATCCCCTTTATTCAACCATCGTTTCTTTCATCTTCAGAGTTCACTTTGAGTTTTAGCTTAAGAATTCCACTTGCCATGCTAGATGAAGGTTACAAACCCGCCAATAGATGGTGTTGGACTCGGCTCTACAATCCAAATCCCTTTTACCCAACTAAGACATGAGTCGTGAGTTCATGCGTAGGGAATTTGATTTTTCCACTCAGGGACATGCCATCTTATTTGAATGCACGACCACTTCGATTTCACTTGATTGAGCCTTGGAGTTTTTCAATTCAAATTCAACTCCAAATCCAATTCCATTGGTTGCCACTCCTTTGCCTATCTCAGCCATTAACTCCACATAAACCTTAGCCTTTTCGTAGTCGATCACATTCACAAAAACCCTTAACCTTCATTTTAGTGAGTAGTTAATATTGTGGGTGCTCTCCCCCATTTTAGAAGTTGATGTCTTCATCAACACTTAAGTCGTTTGTGAGTGGGTTTTTCTTTTTCTTTCAAGCCTCTCCACTCTAAGTTTATAACCCTATTCATGTTCAAACTTGTTTACCATTTATGGCAAATGGTCCAAGTGGATAGGCTTCATCCATACTGTTTCTTGATGATGATAATCCTTGTATTTCACCAAATATTTTTTTACCTCTAAGGTAAGTTTGCCTCACTCGAAATACGCTTTCAATTTCAACTAGTTTGTGTTCAATGACATCAATTTCGATTGCACTTTGTGCTTTTAGTTTGGTCTTTGGTCATCACATAAAAACAACTTAAGTTTTGAAACGTGAAAAGTAGAATGTGCCACAAAATTAACTTATAACTTCAGGGTGTACACGTTAGGATGCGATTTATGCAAAATCTCATAAGGCCCTTCATATTTAATAATGAAACGTGGGGTGAATTTGTCAAACATCTTAAAATCCCAGATGTTTAACCACACGTGTTGCCCAATCTCAAATTCAACATGCCTTTGTGTTTTATTGGCATGTTTTTCATACCACTTTTGAACTTACTCTAAGAGCTTCTTGGCTTAGGCATATTTTTCTTTATGCCCCTTGAACATTTCCATAACTTCCTTGGAGTGATCTTTATGTCCCATGGGAATGGCTAAATCCATTATTTTCTTGGTTTTCCTTCCCAACATTAATTCAAACAGAGACATCTTTGTTACTGAATGTGTTATGGAGTTATAACAAAATTCCACTAGGCCTAAATGTTCACCCCAATCCTTTTGAGCAATTATGAGGTATTGGTTTAACACGCCATTGGCCCTCTCTATTTGGCCATTGGTTTATGGGAGGAATGTTGTACTAAATGACAATTCCATCCCCACCTTTTAAAACAAAACAAATGCTTCTAGAAGCCTGTTATAAACTTGGCATTTTTATCATTGATGATAAATTGTGGCATCCTATGATGCTTGACCCACATATCGAAAAACAATTTCACTAAATCAAAAGTTGTCACAATTGTTTTAGGTGGAACCATTTTCACCAAGTTAGAAAATCGATCAACTACCACAAGGATGACATCCATCCCATTCCACTTAGGTAGATGGGTCATGAAGTCCATGGAAACATTTTTGCATGGTTTGTTTGGAGTTGAAAGAGGTCTATATAGCCCATTTTTTTTTTTGTTTATGGACTTTGTGATTTGACACTTAACACAAGTGCACACAAAATGCTCTACATCTTGTTTCATTTTGGGCCAATAAAATCTCTATCCTATGGCCATTCTTGTGGTTTTTTCCTTAGAATGCTTTGCCATGGGCACATCATGTTTTTCTTGCATTATTTATGTGTGCAACTTCCTTATTAGCACATAAATTCGAGACTACTTCCATATAAGTAGCCTTTCCTTTAAAGTGATGCCTTTCACCTTTTGTTGTTCAGCCAATTCTTTGAAATAACATTGAACAAACGGATCTTACATGTAATCTTCCTTTATCTTATGTTCTAGGCTACTTTCACCTTGGAAGGTGGTTTTTAATGTCTAGGTCTTGGTTTTATGGTTTTTCCATTTGGAATTCCTCCCAATCTCTTTATAAATCTATATGCTTTGATTGAGGGTTTTGGTTACATTTCAAAATATTACAAAGATATGTTATCCATGTAAACCTTGGTCTTATGCATCTTCAAATAATGTTGCCACGCTTTCAAGCAACACATGACAACATATAATTCTTTTTCATGAGTTGGCCATCATAGTTGAACCCCATATAACTTTTTGTTCTCAAATGCAATTGAATGTCCATTTTGCATGAGCACCCTTCTGATTACGAAGTTGCTCACATTGGTGTGGACTTCAAATGGTTCGAAAGTGGTTTTGCTACTTGTGAAAAAACTTTTATAAACTTTCAATAAAAGTTAGTTCGGCTCAAGAAGGATTGAATTCCTTTGATTATGACTTGCCTTTACCAATTTCTTATGACTTCCAACTTCTTAGGGTCGAGTTTCACCCATTCCCATGACAAAATATGCCCTAGGAAATCAATCTCCTCCTTAGCAAATTCACTTTGCCCTATTTGTAAAAAAATGGTTTTCTTAGAGCTTATTCAAAACATATTCTAAATGCTCCACATGTTCCTCCACTATTTTAAAGTACACCAATATATGATCAATATACATGATCATGAACTCATTTAGTTTTTCATGGAAAATGGAGTTCATGAAGGTTGTGAATGTCAATGAAACATTACACAACTTGAATGGCATCCTTAGGAACTCATAAGAACCATACCTGGTCCTCGTTGCCATTTTTCTACATCTTCATCCATGATGCGGATTTGATAGTATTTCGAATTGAGATCAATTAGACTAAAATATTTTGCCCCATTGAGTCCATCTAACAAATCATCAATGTAGAGCACATGATAATTATTCTTTAATGTTATTTTATTCAACGTACAATAGTCAATACACATTCTTAATTTATTATCCTTTTTATCCACAAACAAAACAAGTGCCCCATAAGGTGACTTGTTTTGCCAAATATACCTTCGATTAAAGAGGTTAGTTAATTTTTTTGAACTCTTTTAATTCCTTTTGGTTTAACCTATGGGGTGCCTTAGACGGTAGAGTTGATATAGGCACCACTTTTATTTTATGGTCAACTTCATTCTAAGATGGAGGAACATTGGGGAGTTTGTTTGTTAGAACCTCCGAAAATTTATTAAGTGAATTCAAAATACAAACAAGGGGTTGCCTCACCCCTTATGGCTTAAGCTTCCCTTGGGAGATTTTCAAAAACACCAAAAGAAGAAAATTAGGCAACTTTAATTCATTAATTAAAGTAACCAAATTCACTCCCATTTCTAACAATGCAAAATCATAATCTGCATATAAGTTCACTAACTTAAAGCCATTTTTGGCAAGGACTTTCAACCTACCTTCGTTGTGGAAGATGTATACTTTGTAGGTATCCAAAAATGTGTTCCTTAGAATTACATCAAAATTATTTACATCACACAGGGTGAAGTTTTCCAAAAATGGAATTCCATTGCAAAACAACTCAACTCCTAACATTACATTAAACGAAGGTTTAACCATACCTTGTGCCAATTGCATCATGATGGGGTTTGCCACTAATTCAGTCTTCACTCCAAGTTTTTTGGTAGACAATCTTCTTCACCCAAGGCTTGAGTGCATGCAAGAAGATCAACTTCCAAACATACTCATCTTTCAATGGGACCATAGTCTGCATGCAATTAAAGTCTTGGACATAGGCGAGCAACAAGCCCCTATCCTCCCTTGGGGTGAGTTCCAAGAACTCCATCCCATTTCGAAGCACCAAGTGGTGCGGTATGAACTTCCCGTCCAACCACAATTTAAAATCCCCCCAAGTGAGCGTTTTGAATAGGTTAGATGTTTCTTCCTTTTGCAACATTCACCATTCCCATATGTATTTTTTCAAGGTTTGAACAAAGTAAATTTGCTCCTTGTTAATTTCAAGGTAATACGTTTCCATATTTGCCTCTATTTGGTGTAACCATGGTTGCACCTGCTTGGTTTTGGTTTCCTTCCCTATGAAGGAGTTTGGTAGCCTCGCCTTGATGGTTGTTTTGGCAAAACCCCTACTTGGGTCATCGCTGATGGCACTCAACCCTTCCACAATGTAGTTCATCAACTTGGTTGTTTCTTGGTTTTGTGTTGTGGCTTCCCCTTGTTGGACCACAAACATACAAAAGGCATCCATAAGAGCCAAAAACTCTTTGGATGATTTTTCCACCTTGGGAGCTTCCTCCTTTTGCTTTTCAAGAGATTAGTCCACAACTACACGCTCTAGGGCTTGCTTGCCCCCGTTTCATTCTTTGGCCCATCCAAAGGGGCAATGAAAGTGTTCATATCCCCAGTCAACTCAAAAGAATGGAAGTCGATGTGCTCATCCGACTCCACAATCGATTCAAAAACCTTTTCCTTCCCCTTATGTTTCTCAGGAGCTACAAGAGTTTTTGTCGATGATCCCATGCTCAATTCATTTACTCCTTTCTTTTGATTGATAGGGTAAAGAGTCCTCTCATGGGCCTTTGCCTTGCTTGGGCCCGCTTCATCTTTCCCTGTTTTTTTTTTCTTGGGTTTTTGTGGAATAGGTTGTGTTGCCTCCTTCACCAAATCCTGAAGCTCTTCACCATGAAGCTCTTCACCCACCATGGTATGGGCTACCATCACTAGCTTTTCCACAACGTCCTCCTTCTCCTTCTACTTTCTAGTCTTGTATTTCTTCTTGGCCTTGGGTTCAACCATAGCCTATGTGGTAAGGAACGGATCATTCAAGGCCATTTGCCTTCAACAGTCCACTTGCCCCAAATGTTTTAGAAGAATTCACATTCAACTTGAAGAGCCTGTTTTGATTACCTATTGCACTCATTGATGCATTAGCACTGTTTCAACATTGCTTCATTCCGTTCTTGTGCCACCCTAAACATCTACGCTACTTGCACATAAAAAACCACACACTTGGTCAAGCTTTGGCACTTGGGCTAACCCTGACCTCTAGACGGGTGGGACTAACACCCATTGTGAACTTCCCAAAGGATCCAAGGCCTTGTTGCTTGGGATTACCATCTCTCATCTTCCGGTCTAACCGAAGACTTTGCCTAGTTCGAGTGTTGAGGCCAGTGGCCCAGGCCCACTTCCTAAAACCCTCACTTGTCGACACCTATGTGGCTCATGAGCATGTCAAACCAAGAATTAAACCCAGCCCAACACTTAAATTTGTAACCCAAACTGCCACGGGGCCGCCCCTGCTGGTCCAGACTTGAGCCCTGACTAGGCAAGCGCTGCACTTGAGGGTCCACCTAGAATGGCATGTCAGGAAGGCACTGCTTTCCGCCTGCTACTGACCGTAGAAGTCCTCTGTGCCAGGACTGGGACACACTGACAACAGTGCCTTCCCTTATACATAAAAACCAAGCAAGGCGAATTGAAACTTGAAATTTTGAATCTTGAGATGATGCTAGTAGACCTATGAATGTTTGTTTTCAGTGTGTGCACATTACAATGTCATGCTTACTGATAATGTTGCACTTTTGTCGAAACGGGCTTTCGTGCTGTGTGTTTCAATTAACTTAAGATGAGCCAATAATGTGCCTTGATTGCTCATTGTAATCTGTGTAGTCTTGCAGGTTATCTAGTCCGTAACTGGCGAGGCAGGGTCTTTGCAAACTTAATTTTTCCTGTCCCAAACAGAGAATCAAAAAACTGGCTTTTGAATTTTTTAGAGACCCATCCGTATGATCAATTTGTTTGTTGTAAGCAATGCCATTGTTATGAATTTCCCTAGTTATTTGGTTAGTAATACTCACCTGCTATGGTGAATGGTCAATTTTAAAAATACCCATTGTGATGCTTAACCTGATACCCATTTAGTATGATGCCAAGGTAAGGTTTCATAAGTAGAACTTATTTAAAATAAAAAAAATCCCTTCTACACTTCTCACAATCATCAACTCACATGGGTCAAATTCAATTTAAAAGGGGAGTTGAAAGGAGAGCTAGATTTGGAAAAAGTGCAGTCGAATAAATATTAAAAAGTGACGAATCCAAGATTTTAATGTATAGAATTCAAGAATCTATAGAGATAAAACATGGAAGGATAGCCTGGGGGGTTGGTTTTACTATTTACCCAAACTACATTACCAAAAATTGCCTTAGAGCATCCTCATTAACACCTTGTACATATCATGTTTTGCATGAAGAAAGTCAAGTTTATGTCTATTTGGGGTAGTAAAAATGGCTTTAGACCAATATTTGTGCACATGATGATAGGTTTGCAAAAGGCATTTCACAAAATATAACAACTACTCTTGATTGTCTAGATAGAATTATTGGTTCAAATATTTTTCTTTGAGTTTGTCTCCCATTTTTATTGTCCCAATTTTCATGTTTATGGGTGAGGCTTGAAAAACAATAAACCATCTTGGATTTTAGAAATATTGTTGAAGGCCCAAATACTGGGAGTTGCCACTTGCAATTAAAGAAACCACCAGTCATCTCACCCAGATTTTTTCACCCAACAAAATAATTATTGACTTCAACCCATGACAAAAAGAAATAGGAGTACAGATCCCCAAAACAAGCAGCTTGGGTAGATGTTTTGGCCCTTTTTGTAATAATATGTAGTCAAAGTGGTGATCATCCAAAGAAAATTTAGTGAAATGTGGCTATAAATCAGATAAGAAAGTTAGAAAAATATAAGTAATCTGCTATTTGTTTGCTACCTACTAGAACCTATTGTAAAAGTATGTTGCTTTGGACATTTTTCGTCTTGAGTTCTGGAGAATTTGGGTCAGTTTTCATGAAAAATCCTCAAGAATCTGAAATTTTTCAGGTTGAAATTTGGTGAAAATTTGTCAACCAAAAGAAAAAGAAAACACTGCAAGTCAGTGCTTAATGGCTCTGTCTTTCTTTGAAAATTCAAAGAAAATCAACCAAAAAAAAATGGAACCATGAAACATGTTTGTGTAATCTGATTGCAAAATAAACATATTAGAATTGCAATCCAGAGAGTAAGATGCTCTCAGAAATCCCCTTGTGTATTTGGAGGGTGCATTATCAGGCAGAAGAATGTGTTGCATTTGTTGTCCCCTACAGTGCAGTAAGGCTCTTCCACTCAGATAAAGGACATTACCATAATGCCCCACTATAAGAGCATTACCCTTCTCAAAAACCAAGCCCAGCCTTGACGGATGCCTTGGGTAGTGGGCCCTCCTTTGAGGATTGCTCTACTCCTTGAGCATTACCCTACACAGAAATAAACCACTTAAGGTGCTGCATTCACACTTAATGTTAAGTCAGTGATAAGTGAAAATCTAGGTTGCATCTTAGGTGTCACCCAATTTTAAATGGGTGATTGTTTAACATTACATGAATGTTAACTTTTCATGGTAAATAGGTTTAGGTCCTAAATGATTAGCTTGATGTTAGGGGATTTAATACTAGAGTCCTTAACATCAAGTGTGAATGCACCTTTAGAGGAATTTCATTGTGTATTATGAAGGCACCTACTATCTACAAGGATCCCTCCTAGAAACAAGGACACATCTAACACATTACTTCAGAATGGAAGGGAAATGCTTGTAGGTGTAACATGTAATTTTCCTCCCATTCTCATTCTTGAAGAGTAGGCATAAGAACAGTCCCACGCCTATGCTTCGTGAGCTGCGTATGTTAAGGTTCAAATTAATGTTCAGCTCATGCTTGATGATGGGTAAAGCCCACGGGTTGAAGGCCATTCCCAAAATGCAAGCTACACTTGACAATTGCCTAGTACTAGGCACCTTATATTGGATACCTAGGGGGTTTTGTCCTCTTTAATATGAGCTCAATACAAAATCTCTTGGGCATCTTACTTGTATCGTTCATGAGCTCCTAGGAAATCTGTTGCGTACCTTTTTACTTGTATCTTTCATGAGCTCATACAAAACCTCTTCGGTATCTTACTTATCTTTGATTGGTGTTTGTTTTTTTTTTCCTTCTCCTTGTTTCACAAGAAACCCCACCTTTAAAATTGAGGGAATCCATTGTACATATTATCTGGAAAATCCCCACGGTCATGTGTCAGGCTAGCATTTAATTTGTTGTTCCTGTTTAGTGTTTTAACCACGAGTCTTGGGTGCGTGTACTGGACTGTATGGGACCCATGTAAGGGCCCTCCAGTTGGCATGTGTTACAAATAGGCAAAGGACCACAAAATAGTTAGGTACTAGGTAGCAGAATAGGGAACATGAAGGGCAGCCCAAATTCCATGCCAATACACATATTCGAACATGTATACATGCATGTGTCCTCTTTGCCCCCTTTTGTTCACATCCCTGGGAAATGTGAGCATACCTTCATGCTCACATTTTCCATTGATGTCACTTGCAGTGGGTAATAATAATAATAATATCAGCTTTTTATTTATTGGAAAAATTCTGTTGAAAAGTGAAATTAAAATTTTGAAATGAAGGGATTTTGGAGGTTTACTAATCACCAGAAGTGAAGGAAAAAAATTTAGTAAAAATCATTAGATTATGCTGTTTAAAGTGTGTTAGTAAAAAATATACAAGGATGATTAAAGATTTGTACTTCATATATGGTTTATAGCCATATTTGGTATGATCTTCCTATATAGGGTTTTCTTTTCCAATTTTGTGATGTAGCCAAACTGGCGATCATTGACAAACTATTTAGCCAAATTTGGCTATAGACCTGATATGAAGTAGAAAAATTTAAGAATCCTTTCACATTTTGGCTACTTGATGCAACCTGTTGTAGAAACCTGGTGATTTTATTTATTTATTTATTTATTTTCAAAATATGGCGACTTATCGTCATTTTATTTTTTTTCCAGAAAAATCCTTTGTATGTGTCAAAATCATAATTTTCACGTGTGAAAAAATGCTAAAATTCGCCCAAAACAACAGCACTGCTTCCTATGGATGAGATTCACCACTTTGGCTACAAACAAAGAGTTCCTATAAATTTATTTAAATTAAAAATATTATAAAAATCACAAATTTTAATTTTGAATAAAACTGGCGCTGGGTATGGACAAAGCCTCTGGCGCCTGGACGGTAGCCAGCCAGGGCCCTATCGCCGGTTACCGGACACTGTGCACAAGGCGTCCATTGCCCTACGGAAGCTGACGCGCGGCGCCGTCCGGGAAGCGTTATGATATAAGCTTGCAAAGCTCACAGATCATGACTTAGATTGCATTGGAAGATCGAGCTTCCAAGAATTCTTCTACTACAGCTGCAGTGCAGTTTTGGGAATTAGAACTTGCAGGAGAATCATGCAGAGCACTAGTGAATCAGCTGCAGGGACGAAGAAGCTGAAGATGATGCAGGTATCTAGTGTTGTAAAATTCAAGGTTCTGGTGATGATGCAGCTGCTGTTGCTTATGACTTGCGGGTGCGCGGCGGTGGTGGCAGCAGCGAGATCTGACGAATCTTCTTCATTGTATAGAAGGTCGATGTCTAGACAGATGTCTGATACTATTAGCGGTCGGGACCGGCGGCGGCAGCAGCAACAGCAGCTCGATGTCCGTGAGCTGCAGCAGCAACAACAACTCACACCAGACTTTTACGCCGCTAGTTGCCCACAACTGGCATCCATCGTGGCGGAGCAAGTGTATCAAGCATCTCTGACTGATCCCCGAATGCCTGCCTCACTCCTGCGCCTTCACTTCCACGACTGCTTTGTCAATGTATGTATATTATATCAAGGCTTTGATGACGATGATGATCTGGTGCACTACCCAAAATTGTATATGTCATCTTGCTGCAGCAGCTTCTATCTCAGAACGAGTTTTGGTACAACTCCCTGTGTGCTTGAATGTGGGAAAGCTCTCAGTTATCCCTGTTAGAAACCCCTCCTAGAATCAATGTCAAATTGGGAAAATTCATTCGTTTCCCCCAATAGCAGCTAGGTGCTTTCTAACCAGGGAAAATTTGCCAACTTCCGGGCCTTTGACATTGATTCCCAGTATCCTACACTAGATGGCGTAATTGAACTTTCCCTGTGAGGAGGCTCCAGGTTGGGAATGTTGCAGAACTCCCGGTGTTGCACAATCCCGTGTTACTTGAATTTTTAGTGTTCTTGGAGGTAAAGTTAGACAATTTTCCTACAAGGGAAGGAATCACCTAAGAGCTTCTTGAGAGTTCCATCTGCACTAGTACATAAGCTGCCGTTTCATATGCCTGCTGCAACAATCATTTGTGATCTAGTCTCCTGCAGCTATTGTGCTTCCTAGATCATGTTAGACAGTACTGGCAGCTAATTCTGCATCGCGGGTATGATCTATGCAGCTTGATCATGTGAGCTGCTCTTATAAGTGCTGAAGTGGTTGTGAATTGTTGATCTAGCAGCTAGTCACGCAATCAGCTGGCTCATAGATTGGGACACTCATGATGATACTGTGGTGGGTGCGTGGTGTTTTTGTATTTTGTGTACAATGTAATTAGGGTTGTGATGGCTCAGTCTTGCTCAGCGGCAACGAGCAGCTTGCGGCTGCCAATGTGAATTCGCTTCGAGGCTTCGACGTGATCGCCAATATCAAAGCAGCAGTGGAGGAAGCCTGCCCTTCCACAGTCTCATGCGCTGACATCTTAGCCCTTACTGCTCGCGACTCTGTCGTTCTTGTAAGCACTACACCGATCTCCAATTCTCGAACTCTTGTAGCAAAGTCTGACTCCAATATTGCATCATCGAGCTTCGTACACCAATTGGTCAAGTTTTTGTACAAATCCCAGCTCAGGGTCCCGCGCTAGCTAGAAGTTGTTCATTGTTTTGCAATGGCCTAATTTGCAGTGATCGCATTAGGCCTCATATGTCACAATGTGGATTGGACTCATATGTGACGCAAGTACAGGCCTCGAGACCCTCCTACAATCCGGGATGGACAGTCTTGTTCGGGAGGCGCGACAGTTTGACAGCAAGCGAGGCTGCAGCCAACGCGGATCTTCCCGGAGCTTTCTACAACGTTGCGCAGCTCAACGACAATTTTGCGAATGTTGGGCTCAGTCCAAAAGACGTGGTGGTGCTTTCTGGTGCGCACACCTTCGGAAGGGTTCACTGTTCGGTGCTGGATGGAAGCTTGTACCCGACTGTGGATCCGCTGCTCAACACGGCTTACGCAAGCCAGCTCGAAAGCTCGTGCCCAAACGGCGGCGACACCGCAACTGTCAACAATTTGGACCCCGTGACACCCAACACCTTTGACAACCAATACTACAGGAACTTGCAAGTCGGAAAGGGTACTCTTTACTCCGACCGAATTCTCTTCAACACAACAGGCGAGAGCCAAGATTTGGTGAATCAGTTTGCTCCCTACTTTGCATCAGATCAGTTCTTTTACGAATTCGGCGTCAGCATGGTGAAAATGGGTAACATTAGTCCTCTCACGGGGAGTGAAGGAGAGATTCGCAAGATTTGCAGCCAACCCAATTAGCTACACAATCATTGTAATTCTATCGGGCTGCAACCAGCTCGAGGTTAAGTCGAACCAAGTACAATTCAGCATCAGCTGGTTAAGCAGACAATCTGCTGATATATATACTTGTGTGTCTACAAGCGTGCTGCAACGGTCGAGGACTCGGGGTCGAGCATGACTCACGATGCGACAAATTTTATCGATGGATATATACACCACCATACATGCGTGAATTTACACAACAAGTCGCGCATGCAGCAGCTATCTCCCGTCTGCCGTCAACTCGATGCCCGGAACTAGAGAAACGAGATGAGCTCAATTAGGTGAATTAGGAGACGATCTTGTTGCTCAGAATATTCTTTTGGTGGACTGCAAATTTTTTGCGATTCTGAAAAACTATTTTGTCACACTAGCATGATTGCCAGTTTGTTTGAATAATGTCGCGGGTCCGGTAACCGGTTGACGATCTGGAGTATATATGTTATAAACTGTGAAACAAATTGTACTCCAGCAAACAGAAACATGAATAAAGCTTTGCGCCAAGTTCGAACAAATCTTTTTCATTTGCTCGATTGTTCATGATCAGAAGGAGCTCTTGGATGATTGCTTCCCTTGTGGGAAAATTGTCTAACTTTACCTCCAAGAATAGACTAATAACGCAAGTAAGTAACAGGGAATTAGTTCTGCAACACAGGGGGGTTTTGCAACATTCCCAGGGAGCCAGCTTCACAGGGAAAGTTCAAGTATGCCATCTGGTTCAGGGTACAATGAACCAATGTCAGAGGGGGAAGTCAGCAATTTTCCCTGGTTGGAAAGCACCTAGCTATTGGGGGAAACGAATGGAATCTCCTCTTTGACATTGGTTCTAGGAGGGATTTCTAACAGGGATAACTGCGAGCTTTCCCACATTCAAGCACACAATTAGGAGTTGTACCAAAACTGGATATCTAGATTAAGCTCCCGGGACCGACCTGAAGGCCGGGCGTTACATGATCTTCTCATGAGTACACTTTCTTCTTTTCAGTTTTAGAATAAAATCTGCAATAATCAATCAATCACTCTTGCACATCGATGGGTGCACGTGCGATGAATTTTTGCATTTCAATTCCATCTCAGATCGAACCGCGAGTTGCAGCAGCTGCTCATGGACCTCACAGCCGCTGGTGCAGCCTCCACAGGACGTTCCTTTCGAGTGGTTATAGAAACCAATGACCGCGGATGCGTGTAGCAGCAGCTGCACCAGTTGCAATTGTAAACTAATATATTTACGTCTTTGAATTTCGAGCGCTCTCATGATATCAATTCAGCAACAGCTTCATCTTTTGGAATTCGATTTGCGTGCTGATCCAAGACCACTAATAATTGTGCACTCGGTCACTAGACGTGGTGCCCCCCACATTCATTAATTTATAGCTACCTTTGCACAGCTAGTAATTGCGCTCCAGATTAGAACTCGTAGTACTAACTACTAACCATAACCATGGGGTCACTCGACTTTGTATATTATATACTAGTTTGAACCCCGTGCCTAATGCACATAAGCATCCATCAGAAATTGCTTTCTCCGCCATGTCGGAGTAAACAGACCATGACTAGACGAATGGATGACCGGATGGATGGACAGATAAATGACGGGACAGATGGATGAAATGATGTTTCACGACGTCCTTTATTATATGTAATATTTATGAAACACCTGAGATGATGAAAGGCTATTTATTGATATGCTATGAAATAATAGAATATTTTGAATTTATATATATATGTTTTTTCATGATGAAACATAAACATCTTATTAACATTTAAATAAATTGTTTATGTATATAAATTTCTTTTCAATAAGATAATGACAACAAACTTTTTTTAGGATTCTGTGTGGGACCATTAAGAAAAACTTGAATTTTGCCTATGCAAACTTGAATTGGTTTGTTTGACAATAGGAAAATACAATGATCCCCTTATTTCACAATGGGAAACTTTAAATAGTAAAATATTGAAATATCTAATAGGGAATCCCGCAATTCCCTAGTAGAGTTTTCTAATTAAAATAAAACATTGAAATATTGGTCCCACAATTCCCTAGTAGAGTTTTCCCAATGAAGCAAATTATGGTGCAAATCTCTTCCCCAAAAGATCATAGCTGGGGATTTAATTATCACCATCTCCCCATGGGGGAGCTTGTAAATCTTTGTTGTGACTTTGCATCCTATATTTTTTGGCACAGTACTGTTTGAAATAAAATGGAAGTGAGGTCCCCTGCAAAAGTACTGGCTAGATACCGAAATTGATGAGTAAGAAGTGGACAAAGTGATGAAGAGAACTGGGATGAAGCTGTAGATCTATGTCAAAACGGGGATTGATGATCTCATGCACGGCGGGGTCCATAATATTATATCAACCACGATGTACCCAAATTAGTAGTTATCACGAGGACCCACACTGCAAGCTGGTTTCATCTTTCTTTTTGGGTTTCTGGAGTTGACATTTGTAAATGTAAAATCCACAAGCATGCGCGGACCACACGCATTGGACCCACTAGCTTCTCATGATGCGTGATCCGCAAAATGCTATAATTCCGCTATGATCAAGTACTACCACTATAACTAGTACTATTGCATTGCTTTTCTTTCTGCGTAATGGAATTGCATACCAGCTGCAGCTATAAAGGTAGCATCTCCTAGCTAGCTAGCTGCTGTAACGTGGAAGTGCATGTGACATTCAGATGCAGGATTGCTGATCGCAGCGAGTCGCGATACGTCATCGCCTAGCAGCAGTCTGGCCTCGAGAGATTTTGTTTTGCGAGTGGGATTTGTCGTTTGGCTGAATCTGGTGATCAGTTCTGGTCTTCTCTGTTTAAATATAACCCAGCAGGTACTGTAAACCCTTTTCATGATTGATCAATCTATGAGCTGTAGACAACCTTGCGGCAGAGTACTATCATGAGCTCTTGGACACAGCGTGTTTGTGTTTTTCCTTTTCTTTTTTTCAATTTTGTGAGGTAGGTGCAGGACTAACGATCATCCACAAGAGGAATGAGCCAAATTTAGCTACAGGTCAGACAGAAAATTAGAACAAAACATTCAGAATCCTTGCTTGGTTTTGGTGAGCTCTAATAAATATGGCGACTTCAGACTCATTTTTTCCCTCAAAATATGGCGACTTTGGCTTTTTTATTTTTTTCCCCCCAGAGAAATCCTTTGTACCCCTCGCACTGGATTTTGTGACCGCAGTGTGGAATTTTGCCACAAACAAAAGCACTTCTCGGATTATCGCAAAAAACAGTGACTCGTTTGCAGAGCTTCAAGATCGATCCGGGTGATGCAAACTGCAGCAGCTTGCAGGTAGCTGCTAAATTAACATTGTGAGGTATGCAACAGCTGATCTGCAGCGCCGTTTTCTAGTGCCGAGATCAAAACTGTGCTGTAACAGGTACTGATGGTTTCGTTCGTTCATTAGTTGGGACGAGTCGGACCAACTCAGTTCTGTTTTGCAAAATTATGGGAAGCAACTTGGGAATCGCATCAAGATTTTTATGGGGGAAAAAAAAGGCAATACAGCAGCTTGCTATAAAAAAGCACGACTTCTCAATTTATGAGCAAAGTCAAGCACATGATTTACTGGAAACAACTGTTACTAGATTGCTCTTTTTGCTTTCTGGAAGAAAGCTCTACAGGAGCTGCTGCTGCTGCTGCTGTACTCTTAATTGTGCTTTCATCTTTCCTTTCAGCAGGAAGGTACTTGGAAGAAAGAATGAATGTCAAGGAAGAAGAATTTCTGATCTATTTCCCTTCTTCTTCTACTGCAACTGCTCTTCTCCCTGTATCAGCTTCTTAGAGTTCTGGATGCCTCAATATAGCAGTCAAGTTTTCTTTTTGGGGTCATTTTTTGCATTTTTGTGACCTGAAAAATAATGAGTTCAACAGATACTAAGCTGGGATTTTATTTTCAAACTTTCAGAAATAACTATCCTGGCTAGGAGGAAGCATTCACAGTGGACTGAATGGCTATTAATTTATGAAACCTTTTGTAAGAGGGGTAGGCAACTAGAGTTTTTATCAATGTTATGAGGGTATCTGGTTTTATAAGGGTAGAAAAGAGGGGTTCAGTTCTGTTCAGATTTTTGTGACCCAAACCCAAGTTGACACTAAATTTTTGTTGGAACTGGCAGAAGAACTGCTCTGTGAAACTAGTCTTTTGTTAGATCCATAATCAAAACTAGAAATATGAAAACATATTCAAAGCAAAAGCAAATGAGTCCAAATTTTTTACTATGTATCAAAAATGTGTTACAATGTCACTTTTTTGTATTTTTCTATTAGTAGTGTTTCACCATACACATGGACACAAAGTGGGTCATATTGTTGCTCAAGAAATCTGATGGTTTAAGATATTGATTAGTAAAATGTTTGACAGAGTTTGATTCTTTAATAGTGATAGGGATCAAAATATGACTCCAATAAGAATAATTATCTACTTTTTGTCATGAGTGGTACACCTAATTTTTTTTGACCAAAGTATATACAACAAAGAAAACAATTCACTTAAACCTTATGTCTCATGTAATTATAATAAATAATATAAAATTAGATGAAAGTATATGTCTAGTACCATTTGTTGAATTAAGTTTATAAATATCTATTTCCAAGAAAATCAAAATCAAATGAACTTTAAAATAGATTAAAAACACATTTGAAACTAATTGAGTAATATGTGTTCAAACTTATTTTTTCATCAAAAAATTTATTAACTTAAAATAAAAAATTCTCATATATTTTAACAAGCCATCTAGAAAAAAATGTATTGTTCTTTGTTGAAACCTACTTCACACCTGCTTGAAACAAAAAGTCCACATTCAAAGGTAAATATCAAACAATATTTTGATTTTTAAAAACCTCCTTGAAACTTATTTGTACATGTTGAAATTAAAAAATTAATGTTGATTACTAAAAAATCATCTTTTTTTTTATGTTCAATTAAAAATAGTTAATGTTCCATAATTGTATAATGGGTTTTATTATTATTTTAAATCTACTTTTTCTAATTTTAACAAGGTAATTCAATTGGTCACATTATTATTTTGCTTTCACACAAATAATTACAAAACTGTACATGTTGAGAATTTACTCATGAGGTAATTGAACCTCATAAATTGTCCATTAGAACACAAGCTATTGTTTACAAAATGACACTTGAAGTTTCCTTACCCATAATTTTGTGCAAATTTTACATCAAACATGGATAAGCTCATCTTCACTCAAAACATTTTTTACCCATGAAAGTTTTGCAACCCATTCATTTTTATGCTTTTGATTCAACTGATGAGGCTCTTTTTTGCTCACACTCAAGCTCAATTTCTTTCTGAATTATTTTAGGTTCAATTTCATAGGTTAAATCAATTTGGGATGAACCACAAGCTTCATTCACCACCAACTTCCTTAATAGTGAGGGCTTTCCCCATGTTTTTGTAACTTGGAAATGTGAAATGCATCCTGCAAGTAATTTGACAACTATGAAGAGATCTTTTTGACAACTTGGATCATCATAAATAGAAGGTTTTGACAAGAGGAAAAATGTGCAAGGTAGCTATTTGATGGTGGTCATGATGATAATAATGTGTTGTTTATAGCCAAATTTGGATAAGTATTCGTGTTGACAATTGCCAATTTGGCTACATCACAAATTTATTAAAATCAAATAAAACATTCAAACTTCATAGTACATCATGACCTAAAATTAACCCCAATACCATAGTACAAGGGTAGTTTCAGCGCATGTCTTTCAAACACATAAATAAATAAATATGAAGACTCCATTATTAATATAAAATAATCTTTATTTAGTATAAAATATTTTCTATTTCCCTTCACCAAAAATTGTTCTTTGAAAAAAAACAAATTTTTTGAATTTCCAACATTTCCACAAATAACAATATTAGTGTCAAAGGTGCCAAGGTACTAAAGTGGTACTTAGATTTTTAACCCTGTAAATACAGGGTATGTGGAATAGGCTTGACCCTAGGGATGGAAAAAGCTTATAAGGCCAAGTAGATTGTTAGAAGGGGAGCCTTAAATTGTTTCGAGAAGTAAATGGAGTAAACTAACACTTAATTTTTATAACACCATCATGGGATTGTCCTTAAGTGCAAAGAGAATATTTGGGGACAATATGAGATTGTTCAAATTCGAGGCCTTGAATTGTCTTTAAGAGCAGGCTTACTAAACTACTACTTACATGTTGCATGCAAACATGATTCAAATTGTTGCATTTTAACAATAACACATTATTCACTAATTTTACTCAATGTGCTTTTCATCTGAACAAACAGGATTTTGCCTGATTAGTGTAAAAACACCCATGATTGTCAAACACTCGTGAATGAGCAAACACTCAGACAATTCAAAAAATGACTTGATAGCAAACAACACTCAATTAACAACTGTTTCAATGATGTCTTAAAAGTGAACAACTGGTTCTTAAAACTAGCGGTTAGGGTTTTTCAACCTTCCATTAAGAGAAGTCATTTTTATGTTTGATAATGGGCAATCACTTCTCATAGTAAAAAACATTTGATTGTTGGGCATTTATAACATTTGTTTGGCCAAAATGGGGTTTGTTAAAACTAAAAACCTTTACCTTTCTGCCGGGAATTGTTTGGAATAAAACTAACAATGATTATAATAGGACAGATAATAGTTATAGAATACATTTCAATTGCACATGGAAGCATAAATATGCACATGATATTTTAGTGTCCAGTAGGCATATTTGTCAAAAATGATATGACATGACATTTTCATATTATTTTGCAAATCATGGTAGACAAGAACCCATTTGGATGTGCCCTCTTACGTTTAAAAAAAAGAACCCAATAGCATTCCCTGCCTTTTTCTGACAAGAGTAATCTTCCAATCTGTAAAGAGACTTGCGCCAAACTGTCAAGGATGTTACAAAAGTTGCAAAAGTTCTGTTGCTTGCATCAAGGTGCTCGTAATTTGTACAACTTCAAGTTGCTCAGAACTGGAAGTTCAAGTTGTGCAAAATTGGAAGGAACAGTTACACGAAAATCTGTATCATGAGAAGAGATGTACAGCCTACAGAATTTAAGACTCATATACTATAAGGCAGTCCTCTCTGTTCAAACCCATTTGTCAAATGGCCTCAAGAAAAAACACTTCTTGCTAAGAACTCAACACTATGACTATATCAATCTTCTTGTCTGCAGAAAGAGTTTCCATGTCTATTGTTGGGAAACAACTTGCAAATCAATTGACTTTTGTTGTAGAATGTTGCTGGCTACAGATCTTGTAATGGCAAAATTACTACTTCCTGCTAGGGGAAAAACCTGACATAGGTGCACCCTTTCCTGCCTTAGTTTCATTCTGCCCCTAGATATGATGTGCTAGCCTTCTGCCCTTTCAATCTTCTACCATTCACAATTTTCAACTCCAAACAAGCAGGAGAATGTGGGGAGATCATCTACCAGTTGAAGAGTGAGAGGAAGAAGATTGTGCAAAGCATATCATCACCACACCATCCAAACAATTGTGTAGAAAGTACTAGACCACTCCCTAACAACAGCATTCAAAACCAAGCACCAACCTTGCTAGAGCTTCACTAACCTCGCAAAATTCTTCAGGTCAATAGTCACGAGGACTATCAGAACCCATCAGGTCTTCTTCACCATGGGCAAATGGGCAGTTGACTGAATCGGGCTCATGATAGCAATATCCTCTGCTCCAGTATCTGCAGAACCGTGTCTTATACTGAGGATTTCCTGACTGCAAAACCTCCCTCCTAGAAATGTACGCACAGTGCTTGTCAATTGCTTCATTGGCAACTTTGTCTGCTTCCTTATTTGAGTTTCGCCTGATGTGATCAATCTGAAAGGTCTGAAAATCCCTCTTGATACTCCACACTTGGCTCAAATAACCCTTCATCTTAGAATCTGATGCAGTACACTTCCCATTGACCTGCAAATTGGAGTATCCATTTCAAGTCAATTCATACAGACTTTCATCTCATAAGCTTTGCAACCTAAATGATTACCCACAAGTGACATCACATGGCAAACATATCTACACAGAACTTTACCATATTCTGCCTCAAACTGCATTAGCCACAGATAGTCTTCACCTGGTTTGATCATCTGAAACTGTGCATATAGCTCTGGAAAAAGGCAACCAATACCCAGATTGAAAATCTAGGTTTTTCAAGGGGCATACATCTATAACTGATTCAGCAGTGAGGAAAATGCTGACCTCCATTATGACATATTACCTGGTGGACAACAAGTTGAGAGTCACCATAGACCTGGATATGCCTTACACCAAGGCTCAGTGCAGTTTTCAGGCCATGAATCAGAGCAAGATACTCAGCAGAATTGTTCGTCACATTTCTCCCAAGATACTTGCAAACAAGAGTCCTGCGATTTGACCGTGTGGGGCTGAACAGAACTGCCCCAATGCCAGCATTTCCACAAGGATGTGGTCGCACAGCTCCATCAAAAAACAAATTGTATGGGAGGGAATCTGTACCTGGACTACAACAAGCACAGAGTTTCAAGAATTGAACCTGTACTTCAGTTTAAACAAGCCAAATTTGTTAATATCCTTCTGCATGACTTCTAGTTACAAGTTCAAGGTGAATCAAATTACACACATTTGCAGATGAACCAACATCTGTAGCTCAAGTTTCACACAAACCCTAAACCCTAAACCCTATGAGGTGCCACAGCAAGAGTCACCCAATAAGACTGCAAGGAGATCAGAAAAGTGTTTGGCCTTTGAAGGCTATGCTTGAACGTCGTATTCTGTGCTACAATTTGCACATTATCAGTTTTGTAACTTCTGGATGCCAATACCAAAATGACAAGGGACTGTTTTGACAAGCCCCTAGCAAGAAGAACAACAAGCATTATATGTAGAGTGCTCAAATCTCATGGCACAATCAGAGCAACCCCATCTACTGTGAAGGACCTCCCAGCTTGGTGTAGGCATATTATGCCACTTACCACCTGAAATCCTCATTAATGTGAACTGAAAATATATCTATGAGATTGGAGAGAAATTTCCACAACAGTTTCAAGCAAACATGACAATGAAGAAGAAGAAGAATGTATACCAGCCCAGCATTTGCAATCACCCATAAACTTCTCTTTGAAGAGGTGCACAAACTCATCCCATGTGCCCCCATCCTCACTGGTCTCTGCTCGGAATGCATGAGTGTGGTTCACAGCCACTATGGCGCAGTCCAGCTTGAAGTAGTCAGGTAGCTCCTCCTGCCTTGCCCAGCAACAGAAATTTGTGAGCCATGTCTTTGGATCATCTTTGCTGTTGTCAAAGTAGTCTATGACAACATCATTGTCCTTGTACCCAGAGAACCATTCATCGTATTGCTCTGCAATGGCTTTCCGGAGCCTGAATTTGAGTGAATACCCCATGATGGCTTGACAAGTTTGAAAAGCTCCACACTAAACAGCAAAAAGATATCTGTACTGCTGAAAACCCCTGTGCTGCAAGCTTGCTGTCCTTGTTTGGTGCAACTTAGAAGGGGAGGGTTCTATGCACAGGACACATAAAGTTAGAGCTCTGCACAAGACACACATGTGCATTGAAGGACGGTTTCTTTCCTTCCCATCTTGATCAGGTAAAGAGAAATATCTTCTAGGTCACAAAGGCACCTCCAAATACCAGTTTCTAAGACAAAACTTCACCATGCTCATGATCTCTTCAGACTGTTAGAGGAAACTCCAATGCAGTCTCAATGCAGCAAAGAAGATGCAGTCCAGTGCAGTGAAGAAGAAGATGCAAAAGCTCTTCCTACTTTGTCCCACTTTTCTGGAGGTGGTTTGCGGCACTGCGACAGACAATGAGTCGAGAGAAGCTTACCAAGCTTGTGCAGCGAAGGAAATTTGAGCGAAAAAAAATCACAGCCACCGATGTTTCAAGAAGAGAAAGAAAGATCCATTCCCGCGTTAAGCCGCCCGAGAGCATGCACGATAACAAAGCTCTGTACTGTTGCGCCAACTGAGCAACAAAACAACAGGGAAGCAGCTGGGACGCGCTACTCGCTGAACGCGAATGCATCACGACTTTGTTACTGCTCGCTCTTGATGAGGCAAAGGCAAAAGAAGAAAAGAGGGCATCACCATGGATCTTTACTGCCAGAACAACGAAACCAAAAAAAAGAAAAAGAAATCTGAAGAAGAGAAGCTAGAAGAAGAAGAATCGGTCGAATGGATCTGAAGACGAACAAGCAGCTTCCCGCAACGGAATATGAAACAATCGGAGAAGCAAGAGGCGGCACATCACAGCGACGGTTGCATGGAAACGGAACCAAAATGCGAAGTTCCAAGAGAGCTTGCTTGTTGATTACCAGCCAGGTGACTCTCAGACTCTCAGAACAGAGAACTTCACGTACATACGACGTCGTTGATCAACTCCTCCTCCTCCTCCTCCTCCTCCTCCCTGCGTGCAATTGTGCGAAAGAAAGAGATTCCGCAAATGGCGTCAAGGAATCGCCAAAAATTGCAAGGAAAGTGATGCCTCACTGACGGTGCGTCTTTCCGACTTCCGCATTCAAAGCATCAACCGTCGAATTGCTCCGATGGGCGGCCGTCTCTCACATGTCTCCGCCTCCTCTCATGAGATTCCCACAGTAGCTTGACCATCATCACCTCCTCGTCAGTTTTAGGGAGAATCCTCTCATCATTAGTAGATAAACCTGCGCATCGAAACTCTTCAGCAACTGGTTTACAAGTTCGGCGATGTCACGTCTGCAGAGACGTATCTGTTTCCAAATATAGACAAAGGAATCCGTTCTCTCCCAGAGGCTTGTTTTTTTCTTTCCTTTGGTCCAGTAATAAGTTTAGATCTGTATCGCGCTATTCATAGAAAGTAGATGAGGCGGCAAGGATGCAGGACGACGTACCTCAGGACGGACGGCATAAAGCAGGATGCCAATCGCAGGACGGCGCTCCTTCTTCAATCAATGCTCTGCTTCATCAAGACAAGTTCCCTCACCTCACTTCCGCGTTGTCTTCCGCTTTGTCTTTGTTGTCTTCGCAGTGAGCAATCGACTGTTTCTTTCTTTCTTTCATGTGTCTCTTGCGCGTTGAAACTCTCAATGTCAGCATTTCCTAATCTTCTTCTTTATGGGTTGTGCACGGAAATTGTTCGGCGGAGGTTCTTGGATTCTTATTGCAGAGTGCAGTAATGAATGACAGAGATTCAGGAGAATAAGAGAATAATACCTCATTTTTGAAAGAGACTTCTCGCGCGCATCATTTGTGCCGCCTGCACTATCCATCGAATGTTCGTATGCGCTGCTGAGTAGCAGAACGAGGCACTAAAGGAGAGGCTACAGCGACGGGCACTTTCGACTGAACGAGACAAAGAATCATATCATCATGCTACAATATTTCTCTCGAATCAATAGGAGAGAATTCTTTCATTGCAGGTTCCTTTCTGAATCTTGCTTTTCCAGTCTCGTAAAGACCTGGGAATTTTTTTTTCCTCTGTTATATACTTCTTAGCAAAAGCTTGAAAAACTACATGTGAAGATTCACCTCGCGAAGCAGGTTCATAATCTGCGAATAATCTTCATAATCCAAAGCACTGTGAAGATTTGCGAGCATAGATGGTGAAGAATTTTTTTGCGCCAAGATCATACACAAAGTCCTGAAGGATCCACAAAGGATTCGAGCGCAGAGGGAATGTATCATGAATTAGTAGTGTGGGGGGTGTCTATGTGATCATGATCGTTTGCAAATGTTTTTTTTTTCAAATTTGTGTTGTAGCCAAAATGGCAATGATACATAAAATAAAACTTTAACCAAATTTGATTACAAGTGAAATATGAAAATAATTTTTTAGAAAAAAAAAAATTCTATTTTTTTTGGCTACTTGCATGAATCATGAATAGAAATCTAAAAAGTGGTCTTAAATTTTAGTTGAATTATGGCTATTGAAAATATCAAAAAACACATTATTTTATCACCATTGATTTTAATATAACTTTTTGGTTATATGTAGCCAACAAAAAAAAAGGGTTGGCATTAGTGTAAATTTTTTTTTTAAAGTAAAAATTTATCATTTTCTTACAAAAAAAACTGGATTTTTTTTGGAATCTTTTTAAAATGTAAATTCCGTCAATTTTGCCTTTAAAATTAGAAAATGTTGGCATGGTCCAAGTTAGGGTTTAAGGCTATGCCAACATCTCTGCCTTAAACCTTCGTGCCTTTTTGTTTTTCTCTTCTTGACACCCCCCCCCGCCCCCACCTCCGCCCGCCCCGTCCCTGACAAGCTATGGGCCATTATGATTATAAGCTATACTATGAACAGCCACACTCAAGTCTAGTTATTCAAGCTCCTGGCAAACTTCACAGTCAAGCCATTTTAAAAAAATTTAAAAACAATTTCACCTTTTTGCTTCCCTTTGTAAATTCAATTAATTTTTTTTAATTTCAAATTTTGTACTACATTGTCAATTTTGTTGTCAAGTGGGCAAGTGTTCATTTTATTGTCATGTCAAAAAAAAAAAAAAAAAAAAAACAAAAACAAAAAAACTCAAGTGAAATGTTGTGGGGAAGTTTATTTAGGTTGAAAACATTGTGATCGGTCTTTTGATTCCAAAATGTTTCAAGGAATGTTTAGTAGGATTAATATATTAGAATTGGCATTAAGCTTAAATGCAAACCTTTTGAGAATTTTTTCTATGACTCTACTTGAAAACTAACATTTTATTATAATTGCTAAAACAACATTGTTGAGGTTGTCATTGTGACTAAAAATCTTATGGGAGGTCTTTAGATTTCAAAAAGTTATGAGGAATGTTTATTTTAGGATTAGTACATTAGAATTGACATTAAGTTAGAATGCAATGTTTTGGAGAATGTTTATTAGGATTGATATATTAGAACTAGTGTTTCATCATAGTTTATTTGTGAGCACCTTGCAAATGTATCACCTTTGGATTCCTATATTTTGTAACAAACATATTGGAGTTGAAAACCTAATTTGTGCAAGGTGGCAACTGGCAACCAACATTGCATTACGTAGTTTACAACAAGCACCAACCTCCTACAAATGGTGGTACATAATTAGCCTTCCCCAAAGGTATTAATAGATACCCATTGACAATTACATACTTATTGCCCTTTCTTTAAATTTGGTCATAAGGTGAGAGTTGGGTCCTATGTTATGTTTGTTAGTTTCCTATTTTCATCATGTGACAATTCATGTCATCCAAACTATTTTTTTAAATGAGCTCTCTTGAAATTCACATGTTTTTAACCATTCAACCCACCAATATTGTAACTTTTTGTGTTGTAATGTTGTTGTGCTTGCAACTTTCTATTGGAGAAGGTGATTAAAAGAAAGAGAACAAAAAGTTAGGAAGGCTATTATCACATCTAAAGCACAAATGTTATTACTCATGGAGTGTACTTTGCCATTTACTTTTTGTTTTTCTTGTTTTTTTTTTTTGGCACTCCATGATAAAAATCTTGAACTTGCATTTGATGAAAAATAATAATAAGGGTTTCATGGACATCATGGAATTGTGAGTTTTCCATTCAAATTCTTCTCATATCATACTATAATGGATTGTATCAATGTCTTCAAACCTTATCCTATGTTTGAGTCCAATCAAGGAAAACAAAATGTGTAAATTATCATTAAAAATATCTCTATGCTTGAAAAAACACTTGGCAAAAAGAAAGGATCAAAGAGAGCTCAAACCCAAGACCCCACAAAAAAACTATAGGAATCATCAAGCAAAAAAAAGGTGTGAAATCTCCCCCATTTTGACTTCTTATTGTTTCAATTATTTTATTAAACTACATATATATCAATGTATCAAATTGTGGGTATAAATGTATACAACTCTATGTATTAGTGTATCAAATAATATACATCAAATTATATATATGTACTAACAATGTATATTATATGTATCAATATAAGAACCATCAAACAAAGAAGAAATAGACTTAAAAGTCAATAATATGAAAGTTACAAACAAAAAACGTTAAAAAACCAAAAAGTTTACAAAGGTGGGAAATGTCCCTTGCTTTGTCTTACCATTGTTTCAATCATATGAGATTACACATTATGTATCAATGTATTAGATTCTATGTATCATTGTAACAAAAAATTTGTCATGTTTGTAAAAGATGTTGTTCTCTTTCTTTTTCAACTATCAACCCCTCCACCTTTCATTACTCCTCTTCAACCAACAAGGTGAATAGAATGTGGCCCTTTTCATGAGAACCCACTTGCACACCCCTTGTCAATAAATAAAAAGATAAATTTGTCAAAAGGGATTTCATCAAAATGTAAACAAGGTTTGGAATGGCCTAAAAGGACATTAAATTTGGATGAGAAATGAGAAAATGTGATTGAGATGTGGTTCAAAAGGTGACAATTAATGTTGTTGAAGTTCAAAAATGTATGGCAATATTAATCAAACCACATGCACATCCTATGCCTAGCTTATGGTGCATCTAAGGTTCAAAGATGGGGTATGTGAATTGGAATTTAAAAACCAAAATTTATACTAAATTTTTATCAATACAATTTAGCACGTTGTAATAATTAATACATTCGTAGCCAACCTTCAAGATACAATTGACCATTAATATTGCATTGGGGTGGTACAAATAATTTCACTTCATTATTTTATTATTTTATATTTTAATTGCATCATACAATAATCAAGTAGCCAAATTTATGTATCAAAAGGTAGTGTATTGGTGTGGTTAACTTAATACATTTTAATGTTGTATCAAACATAAGTTTCTTTATATGTAATGTAAATATATTACCAATGTATTGTGTAAATTTATGCACCCTAGACTTTAATTGTCTTTAATATTTTTTTGTATGTATTATAATATTGTCTTAAGCATTTTGCATCTATGTATGAAAATGTTTAACGTTATTAATTTTATCAATGTATTATGTTACATGCATGTATTAATGTATTAGGTCACAATGTGTATTGTCTAGTATCATTGAAGGCTTTTAAATAATATTTGTGTGTAACCTTGCAATGTGTATGGTGTCAATATACAATTCCAAACTTCTTATGAATCTATGTGTAGCCTTATCAATACTTTTTTACAGAATTTAGCCCAAGATCAATGGGATGCAACCCAACGTGATGAAGTAAATTTGTTGATATTGTATGTTTCATCTAAACATGCATTGAAAAGTTTTTAAGTTGAATTGTCCAACTAGGGAATGGAGGTGGTTCTAATATGCATTGAAGTTTTGCATAACACAATACTTTGAAATGGGAAAAGAAAAACACCCAAAGGATCAAAAAACATCTTAGGATTGGAACCCAATCTAGTTCATGCTTTCATATCTTGAAAAATATGCCAAAACTAACTTGGTGCCACGATTATATGTTTAAAATTATGTATTTTTCCATGACTTTAATTAGATATTGCATCTCATCTCTTATGATTAATCAAGTTTAGTTGTTATGTAATTGTAGAAGCACAAATTGTACAAAAGTTGTTGGTTTGGCTTTGAACTCCAAAAATCCCTCCATCAATGCTTATGCAACTACTAAAGTTTTATTTATTTATTCATTGTGTGAAAGGATGGAATCTCCTTATATGCCCTTTTGGTGCTCATGGTTGGTTGGTAATACATGTGCATCCTATGTAATGTATTTATAATTTTTATGATTTGTGAAATATTAATATCATATTTGTATCATGTAAAATTAAGTCATAATGACATGTTTAAAACTTTGTAAAACATCCAAAGTGTGTTCCAATATTCCTTTGGAATAACACAAAAGAAACATGGGAAGAGGAAGTTCATGTAACTTTATTTGCAAAAGCTTGTTAAATGTGACTCACACCCTAATTTGCAACATAATCATTGTTGAAAATTCAACAAAGTACCTAAATTAGACTAAAAATTACAAATATTAACTATTTAAAGTTGAAAAATGGTGGGAAACATATAACATGGTGTAATATGGTGGTAATATTTGGTGTAACACATGGTGTGAACAATACACCTAAAGCCATTTTTTCATATGTAACCTTATTTTTAAGTGTGGAGTACTCATAATACAACTAAAGTATTGTTCACACCACATGGTAATAATGAATTAATGTTTTTTCACTAAATTAACAATTATTTTACCTCACCCATAAACTTGAAAACATGACAGCCTTTTGTACATTTATTTTGAAAATTATTATGCTCTTCCAAGTTTAGACATGCTAATAAATCTTTAATGCATCAACATATCCTTAATGTATCAAGAACACGTAGTAAATAATAGTTTGTTATAATTGAAAAATGGTGAAAAATGTATACCAGCTATCAAGTTTCATATGTAATCATTTATTTTTCAAATGTTAAATATTAGTAGTACACTCAATGTATTGTTCACATCACAAGTTGATAGTAGATTGATGTTTTTTTGACTAAATTAACACATTTACTTTACCTTACCCATAAACTTAGAAACGTGATGTTTTTTTTGTCCAAGTATTTTGAAATTTTAGTGTATAGATATTTTTTCATACATTTGTGACTTCTATATGGTAACAATAGAATTGGAAACAACCCAAAATGTGCTACAACATCTTGTTCATGTAATTTTGAAAATTTTCCCACCTCTACTTACACATAACATATGTACCATGAGATTTATGATGATAACATAACATAATGCATGATAAAATACGACGCATTGATACATTGTAATTTTGATGCACAAAAAAAATAAAACAAAAATAATCAATGTGATCTACAATATTGTTTATTGTTAGATAAAAAGTCTTGTTACTAACAATATCGTTGTTTTCGTTTTCATACACACATTTTCACATTAGGGCAATGTATGCACTTGATAGGCCCTTGCCATTAGAACTTCACAATATTTTATGTTAGGAACCCAAGTCTCTTTATCAATGTTTGTTTTTTGAAACTCATTGCTAAGTATCCTTAGCATTAAATGACATGAAACTGTCCTAGGTGTGTTGTTGATTTTTTTCAAAATCCCACTTTATATTGGCGACGTTCATGAATGGAGTGTTTAAATGTGACGACTTCTCACAAATTTTCAAAATATAATGAACTTTGCACAAAAAATCCAAGAAATCTTTTTTAGGATTCACAACCCCCTTATCTTTTGTCACCACCAAGCAACAAGATTTCACCCAAAAAAAAACATTGCTCTTGATTCACACAATTACCAAACAATGTAAATTTAGGAGAGTGCAAACTTCTGAGGATGAGAGCATTACCAAAATAAGTCCTAGTAAAATATTATGGCACCACAAGCAGCAAGCAAGGCAGATTCTACATTAAAAAATGACAGGATATATATGTATTCTAGAGTTAGTTTAAAAAGTTCTCTCCACTTTCATCCTCATTTTTGCATCTCCTCATCATTTGTGAGGGAAATCTTAGATTCTCAATTCTCAAGACTTTAAGGATAACTCTACTTTAGGCCTGCTTTACTCTAGGAGTCATGGCTGAAAAAACTTGAGACCAACTTTGAGCATTTTTGGCTTGTTGTTTGGCCCCAAGTTACTAATAAATGCTAGAACATTGATGTCAGAATATTAATAAATGTTGAAACATCAGACCCAAGGGTTGCAAATTGGCCTCTCAAATTCAATGGGTATCCATTTTTCAGCCTTGGGGCCAATACAAGGCCATAAAGTTCAGCATTTATTAGTAACTTTGGGCGGATTGAAAAGATTTTTTTCTAGTTTGGCCTTTGTTGACTCCTAGTGTAAAGCCCTTGGGTCCTATTTCAACTTTTGCATCGATAAGAATGCTTGATTTGGGTTGATCATTGGACCAGACTCCTAGTGTAAAGTGGGCATTATACTTCTACATATGGGGATATGTAGATAGCCCTCAGTAAGTGAGGAGGGTTTTGTCAAATGTGCTCTCGTCCTAGCAAAATCAGCCTTCTATGGCCCATTCTCTAGTAATAGTACATGGGGTGTGTCTAGTTCTGCTCCCAAGGAACTGGTCTGCTGTCTGTCCCTTGGGGGTCTTTCTCTTTCTCCCAATGTAAAAAGGTTTTTCCTTTCCTATTTGACACTCATAGAACATTTAGAGGACTTTGTTATAAGATGGAAGAAGATTTCTTTCTCTCAGTAAACCATACAATGCGCCTTTTCCTTTTCTTTCCAGCATTTCCATATAATTCAAAGACTTCCTTATTATCCTTTAACATCATCATCAAATATAGTAGTGCAACCCCTTAGAAAAAAGAGAGTGGAGCTTTTCAAAGCTCCAAGAAAATGACAAAAAATGATTGACAGGGGTTGGGGAGTGGATTCATAGCATTCAGCCAAATTTTGCCATGAAGGAAAATAAAGAATTTGATGCAACATTTGTTGAAATGAAATACTAAAAACATAATTAAATATTTGACAGACATGTGTTGAAGTGGCCAAGCAAGGTATTACGGTTTCTGCAGCTAGCTTACTTAGATGTGTCAGGATTTCCTCCGGAGCTCTCAACACAGCAGGCCACCTCAGAACCCCTGCTGCATGTAACATCAGTGGGTGCATGTAAGCAAGCTCCCAGAGACTTCAGTCAAAACCAGTGGATTATTGGTGCCTGCCAAATCTTCAGCAGATGCAAAATCAGGACACTGCAGCATGTATCACGTTCAAAGTGCAACTTATTTTCTGAGTAGATTGTTGAGGATTCACATAGAAAAACTCTATTTGTAGCGTTGAAGTACACAAGGATCAAAGCAGAAAATCCAGCTAGCTACAATGCAAAATGCACAAGTTGTACAGCAGTAAATTGTCCTAGATATGAAGCCGCCACATAATTTGAATTATATTCAAAACATCATTTCACTATTTGTTTCAATGCAATCAATACTTAAAAGCATCATATATATACAACTGGAATTTATATTTAATATTATATTGTTTCAAAATTGATTTTTCATAAGAAAAATTATTTTTAGTTAACAATTTGTTAAATATTTAACCTCTTTTTTGAACTTAAAACAGAACATTGTTCACATGTAGGTTTGGAAAAGGATAAAGAAAGTGGACTTACCTCCATCCATTGGAAGTAGCCATAGGAAGGTGCTGGGTATATGTAGAAGTTGACAAGAAAGTTGTTTTTTAAAAGTTATGTTACTGTTCAAGAAGAAAGTGGGTTAGTAAGATTATTATAAATTTTTTTTATAATATATTTTGTCAAATTTTTGAAACAAATTAATAATGAAAAAAAATATAACAAATAATTTAAAAAATTTGATGAAAAAATAATTATTAAAAATTGACTATCGATACAAATAATTTTTTTTAGACAAAATTTTAAAATTTTATTAATAATTTTTGAAAAAAAACTTTGAATGTTTTTTTTTTCTTATTATCTTTTTAAAATGAAACTAATTTTTAAATTTTTAAAAAACATTTCACCAAATTTTTATATCACAAAACTTGAAAAAAAAACCAAGATCAAGACACTTCATTTTGAGATTCTGAAATTGACAAACTTAATTTCCATCTAATTAATAATATACAACAGACAAAAAATGTTATGATACCAACACAAAAATATTAGTTGAATAAATCTACTTATTAAAATTTGAATTCACATTTTTTTGTTCAACAAAAGGCTAACATGTAAATTTAATATGATTTTTTTAATGTATATAAAATTTAATATATATTAAGAAGTTATATCAAATTATTCAAACTAACCCTACTTCATCTTGAACAGTACCATAACAAATAAAAAACAACCTTCTGATCAATTTCTTCCAATGCTTGAATCAAACACCATTCAACACCAATATTTGTATCCTTTGAAAGATCGATACATTGACGATAATGATAACCATGGAGGCAGCTGAACACCTACAGTACAAGCAACAAATAAGGCCTGGGACAAGTGAATGCGTATTGAGACTGAAGAGGTTGTAGCTTCAGACTTCTGAAGACTACTAGGCATTATTACTAGATCTATTCAGGACAGCTTTCATTGATAGCAACAATGATGGGCTACCACACAATGCTGTAAACCTAATCATAAACTCATTGCACTGCAGACTTAAATGAAGAGGGAAAGCAAGAAACCAGTTGAGAGGGACAAGTGAGTAATGCAGCTGATCTAGTACAACTTCTCCCGACTCTATAGTATATAACATATGGTTCTCAGGATCTCACTCTCGTGAACATCCATTCCTCATATTGTAACCAGGATAGCCATAATATTTGACAACCACTGAAGACTATATAGAACCAACACATGCTTGAAAGAGGAAACTGGGATAGCTATAAATTGACAACTACTGAGGAATATATTAGAATCCGCAACAAATATTAATGTGTCATATGTGGATATATATATAAGCGACTATATATTCGCTACTACTCTCAGAAAACAAGTCATTTGAATGTTATTTTCCGGAGAGCTTTCATTGAGCATGCTAGCAAAGCAGCTACAATGATATCAGAAATCTGCATGCTTGATATGCAACAATTACTGGCTACATATGTGGTAGTCCCACTCAATTCCACATGCTGTCGCCTGCATGCAATGAGAGAACACATTTAAGGCACAAGCTTACAAACTTAACTATCAAATTGGACCGTGCATATAAACTCAAATGTCACACTAACCCATGAGCGAAACACACAAAATTCAATCAGACGAGGAGCTGCTACTCCTACAAACTGCTCATGTGGTTGCATATTATACTCATGAAAGAAACGATCTGCAGCTCAGGGGAGCTGTCTTACACTGCTGCACTACGTCTGGATCATGAACGATATATACTAGAACAAAAGTGCGGTAACCAACAGCGCAGCGAGTAGACTATATATACAGGTCCGGCTCATGGGTTGGGATGAATAGTACACGGTCCTCTAATAATTTCTCGAATTCAGAACAGGTACTGAGTGTAAGTTGAGTATGGATCAGTCTGCAGCTGCGTTTATATCTGTCTCAGTTCTTAGTTTGTCGATATTCCAGCTGCCCGTTGATATCACAGGTATATTAAAGGACACAGCCACTTACAACCAAGGTCGTGGGGGCCCATGGCGGATTGGAGGGAGAAAAGAGGGTTGAGAGGGGTTTTCGGGTGTCCATGATCCTCCATTAGCATTGCCAGGTTCTATCTGATTCAATGAAAGAACCGACCAATTGCCCACCGACCAGGATTCTTATAGAAAGAAATATAAATCTTTCAAGTCTTTAGAAATTGCCGTGGCCATGAGTAGTTCTCAGACTCCCCGTTGTTTCTTATTGAGAGATTACACGTATTATTTGGAGGGGACAAGAAGTCTGAATACCCCATTGTGGTTGTCGCAGAGTGTCTGAGCAGAAGCTGACAGATGGAACAAAACCACCACTAAATTTCGTGCCACAAGTTACAACCCTTCAATTTCACCACCGACCACGCTTTACTGTCCATTTTTCATCACCGACCATTTCCCACTTGGTGGACCCATTTCCAATCATGACTCATATGTAGTGACTGTGGAAGCTTCTTCCCACTAAGTTCTTTTATCTAACAACCATTTTGAATGACTGTCCAAGGACCTGAAACATGCATCATGTGCAAGTGGGTAATGTCCTAAGTTGGTTGGGATCAGTAATTATATGTGAAGCCATGACATACTGAGCTTACATTGCAAGCTAGTTTGTCTTTGACATAAATCTATGCCATTTATACAGATGAGACCCACCATTGATTTCCAAATTAGAAGGAGAAATTGTTCATAAATACTCGCCTCCAATCTCACATCTAGAACCATCTGCTGTCCTCATTAAATTATAAGGATCCTTGGTGAAGGTGTATTCAATAGCAGCTACACAGACCAACTGCTGGAGCCTCCACTTGTAGAGCCTCTCCTGTACATACATCATGTTGCAGTGGGCCCTTTGAGCTCCCAACTAATGAAGCAGTTGCTAGAAAAATACTATGCCTGCCTTTCTAGAAGTAAAACACCTTCTCCTTTTGCAAAGGAAAAATCATGAGCCTGGATAATGTGCCTCCAAATACACTAGAATTCTTTTGGCGGTGTTTTACGTGATATTACTTATTATAACTTGGCATCCCAGTAACTACCTTAGGTCAATCAGATCCACTTGGTTAGATGAGAGCAGAGTTCCAACATCTTTTGGAGCATCCCACCCTCTGTATGCAAAAGGATAATTTGTAAGGGAATTAAGTTGGGTAGTATTGTTGAGATAACAATGATCTATCAAGGGGGTGAAAGGACACTAGTTACAGAGGACTCCTCCTTTTGTGTCATTTTATATTTTTTTCATGTGTGATACTTTTTTTTGAACTTCAACAATGTCAATATTAGAAAAGATTTCATGTTTTTTGAATATTGTGATAACTCATTACTCACATGCTGAAGTCAATTCAATGCTGAAAATTTTATTATTTTTATTTCATATTATGTGATGTTAAAATATATTTGGGTGAAAACACATTATAGTGACCTCCTTTGGGGGTGTCATATTGCATTATTTTCTAGGGATGTGCATGTTTGAGTGCATCTCATTTTAAACTTTTAAAAGATTTTCACAATATTTTTGCATATTATGTTAGAATATAACTTAGACAAAAGATTTTTAGAAAAACTATTTCATTTCATTTCATAAAATGAGATATTGAAGTATATTTGTGAAAACGAATGTAATGTACGTATGTATTCAAAAACAAATATATATTTTAAAAATAGTTTAAATGATTTTTAGTCTTTATGAAATTTGAAAATATACTGAATTATGTCATTTCACATAATATGAACCATGTTTGGATACCATGTGACTAATTTTAAAATTTTCATTTCAAAAAATGAAATTTTCTCGCAAGGATGCGATAAATGTGTGGTAAATTGAAGTTTTGACAAATAATCACACACATAAAAGATGGTAAGCATGGTTAGGTGGGTCATTTTTTATTTCATTAAAATTGATTATTTAATGCCTAATGAAGCCCTAAAGTTAATGCAATCAAAATGAGACTATGGCCCTATTATACCAATGTATATTATAAATATGCTCATGGATCTTTTAATATAGATAATGAAATTTATTATTTCTTAAAAATAATATTACATGACAATTTTTTATGTAAATAGTCATTATAAGGCCCAAACCAAAATTGATACCCAAAATTAAATGTACAATGTTTTTGGAAAAATTATACTATATATATTATAATATTAAACCCAAAATGCCCCAAAGCAAGGTCATTGTAGAGTGTTTTCACCCATTTGTTCAATTATAATATTTGTAAGATTAAGATTGTATTGGAAAAACTTTTTTTTTAATTTTTTACAAAGTGAAACGATTTTTTATTTTTTATTAAACTTGAAGATATATATTAAAGCATGTGATTGCACATAGTTTCAATAGTGTTTGTGAACCACATTACGAACTTGAAATTTTTAATGATATTAAAAACTAAACTTTAATGGTAAAATATTTTTTAAATGGTGTTGTTCAAATTGATTTTTAAATTCTTTTAATTATTATGACCTAGAAATAATGTTGCATTATATTATTATGTGAAGATATAATTTTAATTTTTTTCATAAAAATTTTATTTACTAATTTTTTTAATTCATCAAAACAAAATGTATAACACATATTGTATTAATTATGGACTTTGAAAAAATCAAAAAATTAAAAAAAATGAATTTTGAGAGTTTAAAGATAAATAAAATAACAAATTCAACTTGGTCAGCACCAAACAAAATATTGAAACAACAAATTTGCATAAGAAATTTTTTTCACCATGAGAAAAATTAACATTCATAACAATGGATAAACCTAGTGGCCACCAAATTTTCAGAATTAAACGATTACAAAAAGACGAGTGCAACATTAAAACATTGCATAATATCATCAAGTGAACAATTCAGTGGCAAAATCAAAAAACACAATTTGAAATATCTACTAGATTTATGCAAATGAATTCTATAAAGTATCAACAAAAGAATTTACAATACCTAAAGTTATTGTATTTCATAAACCATTGGTGAACCATTGAACAAAAAAGCTTATAGGGCACTGAACAATTCAAAAAAATTATTTATTAAAAGATAAAATCATCTAGTGGCCACCAATGAGTATATTAGACCTAATTGGAAACGTACAAAGACATATACATTCAACATGTAACCTTGAATAGGAAGAATTTGCTTCTTATGAAATATGAAATATGAATTTCACCCATTAAAGTCAACAACCAAGTAAACCTCAAGTTCACAAAAAACAATTATTATCAATTTATTGATTTCATACAAATACATTGAGTATCAAAACCATTTCGCCATCCATATAGGAATTTGGAATATGAACTACTGAAACTGAAATTCCACTTTACAAATAACCAAAACTTAAGGAATTGTTTAACCTTTCAAACAAAGAGCCAAATATGCAACTACATCCTTCGATTTTTTAAAAAGAAAAATCATTCGATAACAAGACTTTCTATCAGTTAGAATTGCAAATGCCTTCATGCGGTCTACAAACAAAAACTAAAATCCACTACAAGTAGAAATAAATAATTGAAATTTCCCCAAAACTACAAACATTAGTCAAAAACTAAATTAAAAACAAATAACTAAACAAACATGGAAGACATAACTGAAACAAGGACGGGTTTAGGGTGTACTTAGGACATCACCTAAAGGAAGTTACAATGTTGCTAGATGCTTGTTCGAATTTCCTTCAAACTACTTGAACCAAGAATAAAACAAATATTGAAAACTAAACGACAACTTCAAAAACTACATAATGATTACGAAATGGGCATAAACTGTCTTTGCACAAGGCAAACCTTTTAACAGTGGCCACAACCAAGATGTAAAGTCTAACCATTGCACCATGTTTTTGGATAATTCATGTCCTCTGAATGGTTCAAGGAAAAGTCCGTTCCATTTTGGATTTCGAAAGGCCTTGCTAGGCTCTTCATCAATGAATAATGTTTAATCCTTGTGCCCATAAGGTAAACTTCTACAAGCAAGGTGAACTTGATCCAAGTCCTTCAAATAGTAATAAACTAAGCATGTGTGCTAACCCGTTGTTGCAATGCATTATTCACATCCCCAAACAAACACAAATTAATCGAAGAAAGTTTTGGGCATCTACAAAAGTAGAATTTCAAGGACATCTTCAAACAACATACACAACCAAATAGCAATGTAAAAATGTTCAAATGCATGAGAAAGGAAATCCTATACTTTTGCATGAATTTCCAACTTGGACATGTTTAAGTTTTTTCCGATCTTTTGTTGATCCCCTTCAAAATGGGCACACTTTGGAAAGTAACAAAAGACACCATTGACATTGAAAATGAGGAACTTTTTTAGTTGTGCCACATCAAGGTCGAAAAGTTCAAATCTACATCTTTGCATTAAAAAAATAAACATCATGCAAAAAGAAGAAATGTTAGAACAAAGATAAATTCAAGAATGAGTACAAGCCTTGATCCTTGTCATACAAGATGTTAGTCCAACACAAAATTTACAAGAATTAAGTTTATATCCAAAATATGGAAGGATAATTTTGACCGAATATTAGGTAAGAACATGGATTAAAAACACACAAATCACGACCTAGCAACCACTAAGTGGATGAAAGAAAGCACCTAGCGGCCACTAGGTATATGAAGGAGAAGACCTGGCAACCACCAAATGGTGGCAAGAGTAGGAAGTCCAACCCAAAGCCTAGTAAGCCAAAACCAAAGTGCCTTAAAAATAAAAAATACAAACAACTTTCAAGCAACAAAATTAAATATTATTAATAAATTTTATCAAAAAAATAGTCTTGAAATATTCAAACAAATGTTTTTTGAGGATGAACGATTAATAAAGTACTTTTTATTTCTATTTCAATTTCAATTTCATATTGTTACAAAAAGTGGGTTGGTAAATCCAACTGCATTTCACAAATAACATTTTTAAAAGTCATGGATTATCTCGATCAATACATCTAATCCTACCAAAAGGATTGTGTTCAACAAAGATGGGAACACCATATCTGAATGAATGAAGATTTTCCAATAAAGGAAAACAAACCCCAACAAATATTGATCCTCCCCCACAAAGGTTGTCAAATTACTCCAAAAAAATGGCACTATAAGGGACATTAAACATGCTTTTGCATGGCATATCATCTATGAACAACATGTTGCTAGTGTGAGTGTAAGGATAAATAGAAAAGAAAACCTCAAGGTTCTTGTGGAAAATTGGTTTATCAGGTTTATCCAACACAAAATGCATTTTTTGCATGTAAAACTCTTTATGAAACACTTTAGAAACATGTATAGATATTTGTGTTTTGTGCCAAATTTAATCCAAATAATTATAAATATTGTGATGTTGGGCTATAAACCAAATATACACATGGAATTGAGCAAGGCATTTCTCTAGGAATTCCTTCAATCCAAGATGGCAAATGATGGTGCGAAAACCCCTAATGAACCATGTTGCAATTAGAACTTCATTCAAATTAAAAATTACATGAAATGGACTCACCTCCACTGCAAGTGAACAAGGCACTTCAAAGTTGAAACCCAAAGTCAATGGAATATTAGCTGTGAATGAATTTGGTGACTCCACATCTTCCACCGGAAGCATTTGGGAGTCAAAACCTGAAGTCAATGGAATCTCATCAATCGCGCATGAATTTTGCGACTCCTTATCTTCCACCTCCTCAAGAAACAACACACAGATAATCTAAAAAAACCTAACAAATAGTAGTTGTGAAATTCTAGAAATAAATTGACCATATAAATCAATGAGATTAGAAAATCCAAAAAAACATTGGAATGAAGGAGCAAAAGAGAATATTTGGACTACTTACTACAAATGTCGAGTGATTTCTATAGAAACTAACGGAATAGGCCATGGTGCATTTTATGAACAACATCCAAAACCTAACATCATCTTCCTCTATAAAAAAATCCCAACTTTTTAACCAGGAGTTTTGGTCAAAACCACCCCCCATATGTTTTTTTGTCCCCATGTCCAACTTGACAATGTGCCATTTTGGACAAGTCGATTTGGACCTGACCATTTTGATTAGGTCTTTTTAGTTGGTTTTGTTGACTAGGTTTTTTTTACTAGGTTTTTTTTATTAAACCACCATGACAATAATATAGTTTGGATAACAACCAGAAATATATATTATTTAAATTATTTTATTTAAAATAAATATGAAAATATTAATTAATTAATTACCCTACCTACCCTACTCTACCTTACCTTAACCTACCTACCTCATCAATAAATCTAATAATTAATGTCAAAAAATATTTATTTATTTACCTACCAACCCTATGTCCTAAGCCTAGGCTAAAACACCTAGCTTAGCCACCTAGGCTAAACCAAGCCACTTAGGTTAGGCCAAGTAGCCTAAGCTAGGTGGTCTAATAGGCTTTACAACCTAAGCTACCAAGTTAGGTCACTTAAATAACCTAGGTTACAAGTGTGGGACTTGACCTCCTCACCTCCACATTGAGGAGACAAGTCCTTAACCATTGCACCACCACCCCATAAGGTGAAAGGATAGAGCTCCACAAAGGTGGGAACACTAAACCCAAAATAATGAAGGAACTCTAAGTATGGGAAAAGAGTCTTCATTTGATAATTTTCCTTTTTCGGTGTGTATTCATAAAACTTAACAAAGATTGCATTAAAAAGGTAGACTTAGGTAGGTTCTATAAGGCATATTGTCTACCAATAATGTATTCCCAAGGTGAGTATTAGGATACCTAAGGAAGAAATCAAAAAGGTTCTTATGATAAATTAATTTATTATGAGTGAGACGATCAACACGATAATGGCCTATTTTGATGGGAAACTATAAAAAATGTTTATTAATTTTGCAAAGATCTCGACCCATAATCCTTTGTGGGTCAATCTCAATACCCATTTTTTTTGCTATTTTTTTCAAGTAGGCATTCATCTTGGCAAGTGAAGTAAATGTCCATATATAGATGATAAACTACTTTAAACACCTAAAGAATAATTATTTCAAAGTTGGCCTAGGTACAACATTCTTACCTAGTAAGGTAGGACCTCGAGTTAAGTTAAACAATGGAGGGAGGAGGTGATTAATTCTAAAATAGTCCTTCCCAACAAAGACCCCTTTCAAATCAAAAATCACATGCAAAATACTCACCTCCACGTCCTTTGCATCTATAGCAAGAGGAGATTTGAATACTTCGAGAACAAGTTCTTTCCCTTCATTTTCCTTGGCAAATTCATGGAAAAATCTTAGACATGTATATGTTCCGACCCCATCAAATCCCACAAGGGTTGAATGCAACTATGTTAGGACTGAATGCTAGAAGGATGGGAAAGATAAAAGTGAAAAGTGAGGTGGGGACACAAAACCTCAACGAGGCTAGACTAAAGATGACATTGATCTATGCCTTTCATGTTTTTTCACATGCCTTCCCCAATGCAATTCATTCCCATCTAATTGTCCCAACAACTAAACAACCATCTTTCAAATTCCACCAAGGCCAAAAATAAACCCAAGCTTGTCCCAATCATTCAAGTCCTTAGATGTGTAGACATTAAAATCATCAAACCCAAATGCACCTTCACCTACAAATAAAGAGTAGAAAAGCGTGAGAATGCAACCAAATTAGAATTTTAAAGAAACCAAGTGAAAAAAAAAAAAAACTTAGAAAAAAAAATGTTGAAAAGGGAATCAAATTCTCTGCAATTGTATAATTTTAATTCTTCAACCACCTACATGTCTAGTGGCCACCAAATGCTTATATCCAGTGGCCATCATATAGGTCGATCTAGTGGCCATGAAATCGTTGTATATGGTTGCCACTAGATCGACATATTTGGTGGCCACCAAATAGATTATTGTATCTAGTGGCCATTATAAAAACATCATAGAAACATTTGATTGGTCACCAAATGCAAAATATCCGGCAACCAATGCAATCTACTTTTTAAAATTAAACTAAGAAAAAAATATCATATGTAAATGTATTCATAATTTAAAAGAATTGTACAATGTTTAATGAAGAGAGTTATTAATCATAGTTTAATCTAGCTTTAGGTGGGCTCAACTTTTCAAGAACTTGTTTGTTCATCTTCATACCAATATTGTCATCATTGAAATCCTTAACATCATCCTCCCTAATAGTAATGGTCATCTACAATAGTTCTGCAAAGGAAATGTCAAGTCTTGTTAATATATCACTCGAGAAGTGCTCATCATCTATCATTTTCTTCATTCTAACCACATGAAACTGAGAACTTCTTGGTATCGAAACAGGAATGTTACTCATTCTCGTGCTTATCTCTTTAATAACAACCCCATAAGCATGTTTCCTCTTGGTTTTCTTCCTTCTTGTAGGGACAAATATTTCCTATTTTTATAGTTCTTCTTTTGCACTAGACCCCTGCTATTCAACATTTGCAAGCAAAGGCAGAACACAAATTACAAGGGGCACTAGGTTTGTATTATACAAAACCAATAGACTAATCATTGCAATTTCTTTCACCTTGTCAATGAAATCCATGGAAACAAGTTCAAGAACTTAAACTTTTTTTTCATGTACATTGCATCAATATTAATTCAGACTTTGAAGTGGCTAACAAAACATGGAAATAGATTTAAGATTTGCAAGAACATACTAAGTACAAATTTGTTCATACTCCACCATCGAAGATATTTAAACATGCCATTCCACCACACAAAAGTAGTTATAGAATGAGTCGAATCACATCTAGGTTGAGTTCTAGCTTATACAACCTCTATTATTCCAAAAATGGATAGTCATAGATGAAGACCTAGGTTAAAAGACGCCTTGATGCCAAAAATTTTGCCTGTGCAGACTTTCCTTCCTGTGAAGGAAAAGGGAGCATATACCAAAAATGGAAAGTTCATCCATGAGCTCGATGACCTCGATAGTGGAACTTCTTGCTTCAAAGCCTAATAGAATTTGTACTACATATAGATGTCGTCCATGAAGTTTTCTTCCCATTATTATAATTCTTATTTTTTCAAACTAACCAACTTGACCAAATGGGTCTTTTTTATTAAAGGACATGTATTTTTGACTAAAGTCCAAAGGTTTGAATGACAATAGGTATCTTTTGATTAATCAATTTCACTAAAGTGACCAATTTTACAATTAGTCAAATTGAACATCTAATCAAATTGGACTTTAAAATACCACTTAGTCAAATTAGTTAGTGACCTAATCAAAAGGGCCAATTACAAATTCCAATACTAGTTAGGTATCTTGAAATTACATGTAACATTTTGATTATGTTTGACCAACTAAAAAAAGTTGGAAAATATAAAAATTAACTAATCATAACTAAATGAATCATGACCAAATTAATTATGGTTAAATTAATTATATATATGGGGTTTATTTAACAATGGTTAAATTGACTATGTTGAAATTAATTATGGTTCAACTACCTCTGAAAATTTTAATTAAAATTAAAATTAACTATAATTAATCTAACCATGGTCAATTTTACAATAGTTGGTTTAACTATAGTATGTTTAGCCATGATAATTGGTTTAACATAATTAATTTAACCATTACTAATTGGGCCATTGTTGGTCTTGCCATAATGAATTTAACCATGGTTACTATAAGCATAATTCAATTAGTTATTTTTATTTTTATCATATTATTATTTTACCTTAAAAATTTAACCATAATTAATATACCCATAATTAATTTTTAAATGTTGTTAATTTAGCCATGGTTGGTATTGTCATATTTATTTTGAACATTTTTATTTTACCCATATATATTTATTCCTTAGTTAATTTAACAATATTAACTTTATTAGTGGTTAGTTTAACCAAATTTATTTACTCATGGTTGGTTTAACCATTTTTAGTTTAATCATGATTAATTTTTCCATAATTATTTTAACCATTTTTATTTTAGCCATAATTTTTTTTTTTTGCATCATTAAAAAACATTTATTCATTATTTAGTTTAGTCATATTAATTTTATCAGTGGTTAGTTTAGCCAAATTTGTTTACGCATGTTTAGCTTAACCATTTCTAGTTTAACCATGGTTAATTTTGCCATAATTATTTTCATCATTTTTATTTGAATAATAATTATTTGATTCATGTTAATTTTAGCCATTATTAATTTTTTCATAATTGGTTTTTCCATAATATATTTATTCATTAATTAATTTAGCCAAATTAACTTTATTAATTGTTATTTTAGTTAGATTTATTTATTCATAGTTAGTTGAACCATTTTTAATTTAGCCATCGTCAATTTTGCCATAACTATTTAAACCATTTTCACTTTAGCCATAATTATTTTTTGCATAATTACTTTTGTCATAAAATATTTATTCATTATTTATTTTAGCCATATTAATTTTATTGATTTAACCAAAAAATTTTACTCATAGTTAGTTTAACCATTTCTAATTTAACCATCGTTAATTTTGCCATAAGTATTTAAACCATTTTCATTTTAATCATAATTACTTCATTTATGTTTATTTTAGCCATAATTGTTTTTGCATAATTGGTTTTGCCATAAAATATTATTATTAGTTAGTTTAGCATATTAATATTTGTAGTTGTTAATTTAACCAAATTGTTTTACTCATAGTTAGTTTAACCATTTCTAGTTTAGCCATGGTTAATTTTGCCATAATTATTCTAACCATAAGTACTTCATTCATTTTTATTTTAACCATAACTAATTTATGCATAATTGGTTTTGACATAAAATATTTATTCGTTGTAAGTTTTATCATAATAAATTTATTCATGGTTAATTTAACCATTTCTAATTCAACTAGAATTGGTTTAACTAGAAAATATTTATTCATTAGTCAGTTTGGCCATATTTAGTTTACACATGGTTAGTTAAACAATTTTTAGTGTAGCCATTAAATATTTATTCATTAGTTAGTTTAGCCATTTTCAATTTAGCCATGGTTGGTTTTGCCATAATTATTTTACCCACAATTAATTTAATGATTATATATTTAACCATTAGTTACTTAAATATGGTTAATTGAACCATAATTAGTTTAGTAATGGTTATTTTTCCATAATCATTTTTAATTTTTTGTTTGTTTAACCATTATTAGTTTAATAGTCATTAATTTTTCCATAATTAATTGTGGTTGGTTTAGGCATTATTATTTTACCAATCATTAGTTTTTGCGATAATTAATTTTTCCTAGGTTAGATTAACCACCTATTAACTTATGTAATGTAAATATGTGGCTAAATAACCTAAATACAAGTAATTTATATGTAGGTGTATTTATTTATACATACCTTACCCATACTCCACCTATTTACTTATATGATAACCTAATTTTATAAGCTAAGGTAGGCCATTTATATACCTATGATAAATTATTAATTGGTTAACTAGTTATTTACCTAAAACACACTAATGAATGTGAATCAAGTAGTTAAATATTAATTATTACAAATACATTGTTAATAATATATAATGAATCAAGTCAAATTTGTAAAGATTAGTTATAATTTGGTTGTAATCATCAATCAATAATATAGTACATTATAACTATCTTGATATTTTATATAATTCAAAGATTTATAATATAATTATAATTATTAATTAACTAAATAACTAGACATTAACTATAACTAATTTTTAATTTAACTTAATTAACACATATTTACCTACCTTTTTATCTATTTATTTACTTAATTTATGTATCTTATGTAGTTACTTAGGAATAATGTTATGTGAACTAAAACGTTCTAGTGCTATGTGGACATGAAAATGTTTCTCCCTCCCAAAAGTTTGTCCCATATTGTTTATCATCCTTTCCAAATGATGAGCAATATAAATAAATGCACCATAAGCATCCAAGACATAAGAAATATTTTAAAAAGGAAGGTCACTTGGGATGAGCCAATTGAAAAAGCTCAACCTTAAAGGCCAAATTTAAAATGAAATAGGATTTTCTTACCTAGGTCATCTAGGTGTAGGCTTAATCTAAATGGTATACATTTAAGCTTAACAAAGGTCATAGCTTAGGTTGCCTTAGCCTATTTTAGGCCCTTACCTAGTTGTTAGTTATAGGTTCCTAGACCTAAACCTAGGAGTTTAAGTTGTAGGTTTCTAAACATAGGGACCTTAGGAATAGGTATCTAATTTTAGGCTTAACCTAGGTTGCTTAGGTTTTATCCATGTGGCATAGCTTAGTAACCAATGTTTAAATGCTAGTGGCATAACCTAGATGGCAAAAATGCCACATGGCATAGCCTAGGTGGCCAATGTTTAAATGCCACGTGGTTTAACTTGGGTAGGCATTATTTACCTAGTCATGGCATAGCCTAGTCAAAATGGTGTTTGATCATTCAAAAAATTATTTACTATTGTATTGACCAATCAAAAATACTAGTCAAAATGACTAATCAAAAATGGTAACCTAGGCCTAACCAAAAAGTAGATAGCTCAATCACAATGGATAGGTTCAAAACAATTCATTCAAAATGACTAAAAGGTTTTTTTTATGCCTATCCAAAATGGGTCTTTTTTTACCAAGATTTCTAATAAAAAAATAGGATTTATAATAATGTCCTGTAATGTGACAACCAAATTGTTAAAAAACTTTTGGTTGCAAATATAGACAACAAGCTTGAAAGGACACTCTTCCAATCTATTAAAGAACAGACATCTAGGTCCTCACTTAAAAAATTTGTTGTTGAAAACACAACAAATGTCCTCCCTAACTTATGGTTCAGGAAATTAACATTTCTTGAGGAGCCGTCTACATCATCCTTTAGGCTATTGAATTCCAATAATGAATCCACCTTCTAATGCAATTTGGGGCACACAAGGCCCATTTGTGGGTTTCCATCAATGAACCTTGAAATCCACTGCTTGAGAACCTCTTTAAAGTCATCAAAAGGAGGATTCTTGGACATATTCATACGAATATTTCCCTTGGAGAAATCATTGGTTAGCGTCCTTTCTAGTAGCACAAACAATACCTTGTTGTACTTATGTTATAGTTCATTTTTTTCCACATCTCCTCAGTGTAAGGGTGTGGATTTTCACCATTGGTTGAAGATGTTTATGGAAAACCATGATTTCATTTCGAATCACCCTCCTTTTCTTGATGTTGTAGCAAAATTTTGTCATTGTTAGGAGATGCAAATTCCCTCCTGTCACAAGCCAGTCCCTCAACAAAATTTCGTGTGCTTTCAGACCATGCGCAAACTTCACCATGTGAAACTCCTTCAACCCCACAAGGCAATTGAATGCCAATTTTCCCACAAGCTAGGGTCTTAAAGGCAATTTGCCATAATCATCCAATATCTTTCCCTACTCCCACAACAACAAAATCTCCTTCCACTCTTCATAGAACATGTCGAAAAGCAATAGAATTGACATACATTCCTTCACCAATCAAACTACAAATACAATTGTGAATGATGCTTCAAAGCTTTGTTAAGAGTCAAAAAAACACGTTAAATCATTTCTAGTCCCTCAAGTAAACATTCAACATTAATTTCATGCAAAAATGATTTTTTTAAAAAAAACCTTGTAAGCTTAAGTTCTTCTTGTCTTGTCTAAGTTTCGGGCTTGGTTGGCCAAACTCAATCCATATTTTTTGTGCATGTTGGAGATTCTCCCTATATGAAAAGATTAATTTCTTTAACATATTTGGATAGTTGAAGACTGACAAGAGCTTACAAATTTTAGGGAGTCAACATTCCAAACAACTATGCTACCAAAGGCTTGGAGTTGCTAGTGTATGTTGTCATTGACATTTTCCATTGCAAGTATTTCTTGAGGAAATAAATCAACAAATTAGCTTGGAAGAATGTAGCTTGAAGACTTAGCTGGAATAGTGGGTGGGGAATCAACAACAAGAAATTATAGTATGAAATTTATTTGCATGGCTTGGATTGTATGTTGTCCACCCACAATAAAAAAACATTGAATTGGCTAAAATAGTAAATCTATTAGCACCACAACCAGTGGCATACGACTTTGAATCTAATAGGCCCGGCCCTATCACCTTTCAGAATGGGGGATCCCCTAATGTTAACAACAAAACAACTACGGTAATGGTTTAACTGCCGGAAGAAGAAAAACAAGCCTCAAAGAGGCTTGCTCTGCCTTCTTCGGGGATGGAGGTCCTCTAGTAGGTAATAGCAATAACAAGCACTTTACCAAAGGGGACCAGCGCTTATATTTTGCCGAAGCCTTGGCCACTCGCAAGGGAGGTTGAGGAATTCTGGCAAGAACTTAAAGGTCACAGAAAATTGACTTACGATGGAAGTGTAAATATTATAGTTGTTTATTTGACCTAAAGATCTACTAGACTAGTTTCTTGCTTTCATTTTTAGAATCTTAGTTGGATCATTCGGATTAACAAGAATATAAAAAATTAGACACTGTTGATCAATGTAATGAAACATCAAAATTTGATGTTTTATTTCATTCTTGTGTGTATTGCTTAGTGGGTAATACACAATTCTCTTAGGTGGAGGCAAGAATCTATCCACAAGAACCTTTACCCCTTCAATGGGCTTGTTTCCAAAGGGGAAGCAGTTTGAAAATTCACTCCTGATTGATTCATCGACATGCTTGCATATAGTCTTGTCAAGGCCTTTCGAATATTCTTCATGGCTAGGTTATTAAACATCTTTTCCTTTTTTCCCTCTATCTTCACCTCCTTTTTTTGTTTTTTGGGAACCCTAATCAATGAAGAGCCTTCAACGTTTGTTTGAGTTGCTTTAAAGGTTGTCACAATTTTGTTATCCTTTTTTATGACTATCACAGACACCATTTCGTCCCACATTTGGTGTATTAGCCTTGTTATCCTATTTGGGAACTTTACAACCCTGAACCTTTTCCTCTCACAACAAGCTATCATCCATCTTTGAAATTTTGTAGATGATCCTTGCTTGTGATGTAGAAAATGGAAGTGAAAAGAAAACCATCACCTTTTGCGGATCATCTTTGTAAGCCTTAAGGTTGACAACATGCACATATTTCACATTGTCAAGGTCTATCCATTTCTCGAATTAGAAGCACCACTCAATATGTGGCAATTACATTGTCAACTCAATACCCCACCTATCTACCTCCTTGTCTCACATCCAAATGCTAACATTCGCATTCTTGTACTCCTTGTCATACCCCAGTTTCTCCCCAAGGATTTTTGTTAATAGGTGAATATGAAGATCATTTCAACATGGACAAGCAAATTATTTCAATAATAAAAAATAAAATAGATGATCATGTGACCATTAGATGGCAATATTTCTTAACGCCATTCATTAAGGTACCATATCTCTACAAAGGAAAAACGATCTAGTGGCCACCAGATCTCTCATAAATTTTCCATAGATTTTCAATGATTTAGTGGCCGTTAAATTGTTTTATGTACCCCAATTTAAAACAAATGATCTAATGGCCACCATATCATTTTTTCTTTAACTAATTACCCTTACAACGATCTGGTGGCCACTAGATTTTTTTTTTTCATAATGAGTTAGGCAACAATTTAGTGGCCAACAAATTGTTTTGTCCGCAATTAATTGACCTTGTGGCCACTAGATAATTATGTTAACATTGACACTCAATTTTAACAATTTGGTGGCCACCAAATTGTCACATTGTTGAGGAGTGTCACAGGTATTGAATTGGGTTTGAATATATCTTTGCATCATCAAGAACTAATGATGGCAACTATTTGGTGGCCACCAAATCGTTACATTTGCAAAAACTCGCATTGGTCACAATCTAGTGGCCACCATATTGTTACACCTACGAAAATTTTCATTTTAAATGATCTAATGGCCACCAAATTGTTATATCCTCAAGGACTATCATTAGTAAACCATCTGGTGGCCACTAGATCATTAGGTCTTTGATTATTGACCCTATAACAATCTCATGGCCACCAGATCGTTAGGTTTTTGATTACTGACCCTATAACAATCATGGCCACCAAATCATTAGGTCTTCAATTACTGACCCTACAATGATTTGGTGGCCACCAGATCGTTAGGTCTTCAATTACTAACCTTGCAATGTTTAGTGCCCACCACATTGTTAGGTCTTCAATTACTGACCTTGCAATGATCTAATGGCCACCAAATCATTAGGTCCTCGATTATTGACCCTACAACAATTTGGTGACCACCAAATCTTTAGGTCTTTGATTACTCACCCTACAATAATTTAATGGCCATTAAATCTTTAGGTCTTCAATTACTCACCCTACAATGATTTAATGGCCACCAAATCGTTAAATCCTCGATTACTAACATATTGCAATGATTTAGTGGCCACCCGATCATTACATCCACAAGGATTGTTTTGATCTAGTGGCCACCAAATTGTTATGTCCCCAGGGAATAATGTTGTGATATATTTGGTCTCCACTAGATTTTTGTTTATGTGAAATATGGAGCTAACGATCTGGTGACCACCAAATTGTTTCGTCCTATTTGCTTATGGACATCCCCTAAAATCAATCACACTTAAAGTAAAACCCTAATCCATCGACCTTAAAATCATTACATGGAATGTATTTACTTAAAAACCGACTTCATGAACCTACAATGAACTCCAAAAGCTTTGACCAAAATGCATAAACCTCAACTTTAGTTCAATGTTCAAATCGTGAGGTTTATGTTGAATTTATATATGTTCGAGACTTTATTTCTACATTGTGCAAAGCATTCTATGGAAGGACATTTCTGCATATTATATATCAACTAAAGATTAAGGTTCCTAATAGAGTGTGAAACTAATCCGTTGTGCTTATGCATAATTGCTTGTTTTCTTATCCTATGAGACAAAATTGAAATGTTTAAGATGAAAAAATCAAGGACATACCTTTTTTTGCCATTGGAAAAAGCATGTCCCATCACAGGCTCTCTAGCTATGTAATACTTCTACAAACAACATCAAATATTTTTAGTGTAAAGTATTCAAATTAAAAAAATTCGAAAAAAATAAAAAGGTCAGGGGATTGATTTTCACATGATTTATGTTTTAAAGACTTAGGGTTCTTGATAGTCTCAACTATCTTAATAGGATTATTTGTTGCATGATCAAACCTTAGGCCATTAAACCCTGATCCGAACGCATAATATGTTTGAATAGGCTTTCAAATTTTTATTATATTCTTTGTAGAAATAATCTTGATAACATGTGAAAAAAAATTGAATTAGAAAAGCAGGCTTGTCACCCATGGTTAAACATTAGGGTTCTTTAAAATTGCATAAAATTGATAAGGTTTTTATCAAAATCAAAACACATTGATTTGTTACAATTTGTTCACATTATGCATCATAATTCCCTTTTATGTATAACTACCAAAAAATCAAGATTCATATGATTTTGTCATATGAATATATTTTGTACACTTATATTCAAGAAACTTACATTGTAACCATTCAATTTGATGAGTTTAAATTAATGTTGTTTAAAAAAATCGGTTCATCATGGATTGATGTGAAACACATGTTTGACATTTATGATACATGCTAGTGATTTAAATTTATTTGCAAAAAAAATTGAATAATCAATGTAGTTGATTGAATTGGGTCTAAAGTAATGGTAATAGTATTATACACATTATTTGCTAGAAAATGGGAATCTTGCCAAATCAACATCGCAAGGAATGCACTTGAAGATTTATCTAGCTATAAGAAAAAATGAAATAAGTTAACATGAATGACAAAAAAAGAATTTGAAGGCACAACTCCATGTTTTTTTCACACATTATCGATCACATTTGAGGTGCAAGTGTTGATTATGGATAAATTAGGGTTAGGATGATTTACTTTGGCTTTTGACTAGTTTGATCACATGTTGAGTGCAAAATTGTTAATACAAATAACATGTCAAGATGACATTGGGTTGTTGTTGGAATCCAATAATTTATAGCATTTTGATGTTTGACCATTTGCTTGAAAACTTAATGAATATTTGATAAGCAAAGATGTTTTGGTCTAATGGCTTTGGTATTGTACCAAATACTATTGGTTCCCATTACACTAGCATGTTGCTCGTATATGGGACACATTGTGGTCCCCTAAACATCCTACAAAATGGGGTCACATCTTTGGGTGTCCACTTTGACCTTTATCATTCATTAGACATGATTACCAATGGAATCAATACTTTGATACCATATTATTGGATTTGTGTCCAAGGGGGTGTCCAAGTTTTGGATCCCACAATTTACAACCCACCTTCAAATTCCAACATTATTTTCATTATGCATATGATTTTCTATAGGGGTCTAGGTCACATAATCAACATGCCTAGGTATATGCTGCACAAAGGAGCAATGTATAATCCCATTATAATGAACATGTAAACAACCCAAATGGAGGTCCTAGTAAAAAACAAATCATGTCAAACTTTTGCATTCAATGATTTTGAACTTTTATTAAAAAAAATTCATCCAAGTCCAATGGTACTATTTAATCTTTTTTTTAATAGATCACATTGTTTGGTTATTAATATTTTTTATGTTTCACATAATGTCACAAATTTTGGTGATTCTTTTCTTTTTGAGGATTTTTGTTGGGATGTGATGGGAATGAAAATTCATTGGATGTAATGGTTATATTATTGTTATTTTTCATGAATATAATTTGTTTCAAATTCCAAATGGAGAATTGTACCGAGCTTTCAACTAAGTCTTCATCTTTGCAAGCAGAACAAACATCCATATGTAGATGGTAAATTGCTTTAACCACCTAAAGAGGAATTTTTAAAAACCTAGCCTAGGTACAACATTGTTACCTAGTAAGGTGCAACCTCGAGCTAAGTTAAATGGTAGAGGTAGGAGGTGATTAATTCTTAAATAGTCCTTCCCAACAAGGACCTTTTTCAAATTGAAATTCATGTGCAAAGGATTCACCGCCGCGTCCTTTGCATCTACAGGAGGAGGAAATCTAAAACTTCTAAGTGCAAGGTTTTTCCCCTTATCTTTTTCAACAGATTCATGGAGAATTACAAGAAATGTATCATTTCTAGCCCCATCAAATCTTGTAAAGGTCGAATACGATTGCGTCAAGATTAATGGCTCAAGGGATGAAAGAAATTCAAGTGGAGAGTGTGGTGGGGACACAGAACCTTGACGGGGCAAAGGCCTAACTAGAGATGGCATTAATCTCCTTTGTTTTTCTTGCCTTTTCAACATGCCTTCTCCAATGCAATTTAATCTCGTCCAATTTTCCAAGTAATTGAACAACTATCGTTGAAATTCCACTAGGGCTAAAAACAAACCCAGGCTTGTCCCAATCATCTAAGTCCCCAATGTGTATTCACTAAAATCATCAAACACAAATGCACCTTCACTTGAAAAAAAAGAAGTAAAAAAGGGTGAGAATATAACCAAACTAGAAAAATTCCAAATAAAACAAGTGAATTTTAATTTTTTTTGTGAAAGAAAGCGTTGAAAAGGGAATTAGAAAACAAATAATGGAAGGTGAAAAGTTTGAAAATAAATATCAATAGGCACAAACAAAAGACTTGATTTTTGTATCCTTCATGATTATATTTTTAAAATTCTTCAACCACATGTTAGTTTGGTGGCCACTAGATATAGCCATCTATAAGCCTCCATATAAAACAACCTGGCAGCCACTAAATAGGTTGATCTGGTGGCCATCGGATACAATAATTTAGTGGGTACCAGATAGGTTGATGTGGTGGCCACTAGATAAATCGTTGTATCTAGTGGGCACTAAATCGACCTATCTAATGCCCACTAAATTGTTGTATCTAGTGGCCACCAAATTGACCTATTTATTGGTCACCAAATCATTGTATTTAAAGGCCCGTAAATGGTTGTATCTAGTGGCCATCGGATCATTGTATTTGGTGGCCATTATGGGGACATATATGTTGGCCACCAAATGTAATATAAACTTTAGAGTAAAACTAAGAGAAAAATATCCTATGGAAATGTATTCATAATTTAAAAGAATTGTACAATGTTTAATAAGGAGAACTGTTAGTTGTAATTTAATCTAGCTTTAATTGGGCTCAAGTCTTCGAGAAGAACTTGTTTGTTCATCTCCGTACCAATATCGTCATCATTGAAATCTTCAACATCATCCTCCTTAGCAACAATGGTTATCTATGATGATTCTGCAGAGGAGATGTCAAGTCATGCTAATAAATCATTGGAAGGTTGTTCATCATCTATCATTTTCCTTTTTCTAACCACATGAGATTGAAAACTCCTCAGGATCAACAAATTATCATGATTCACTATCATGCTTACTTATTTAATAACAACCTTACGAGTAAGTTTCCTCCTATTTTTCTTCCTTTTTACAAGAATGGATATTTCCTCTTCATGCGATTCTTCTTCTACATCCAACCCTTGTTGTTTGGGATGTACAAGCAGGGGTAGAGCACAAATTGCAAGGAGCATTAGATTTGTATTATACAAAATTGATAGACTAGTCATTGTAATCTCCTTAGCCTTATTGAGTCCATTGGAATGAGCTCAAGAACCCAAACCTTTTTTTCTTACACATTGCATCGATACTGGTTCAAAACTCTTAAATGGACAACAAACCTTGAAACATGGATATAGATTTGGGATTCATGAGAGCATACTAAGCATAGATTTGTTAATATTCCACCACCAAAGATACCAATACACACTATTCCACCATGCAAAAATGGTTGTAAAATGAGTCGAATGGCGTCCGGGTTGAGTTCCAACTTATATAACCTTTGGTCATCAAAAATGGACAATTATAGGAGGGGACCCACACTAGAAGATGCCTTGACACCAAATATTAGCTTGCATACACTTTCCTTTTATGAAAGAAAAAAGTAAGCATATACCAAAAGTGGCAAGTTCATCCATGAGCCCAATGACTTCAATAAAAAAATTCTTACTTGAAAGCTTAGTAAAACCCATATTCCATACAGATGTTGTCCATGAAGTTCTTTTCCTAAAGTGCAATGACCAAATTTGACGCACCCCCAAGCTCCTTGATGGACTCATTTGTGAGTCCAAAGAAGAAAACAGTGAAAGGAGAAGGAGTTGGGGTGTGCTCCTTGGCTCGCAACACTTCAAGGGTAGAAGGGCATGCTAAAGCTCCGAAATGGCACTAGGAAGATTAATAAGCAAATCACTTACTCACACTGACTTGCACAAACCAAACAATAAGTTGGTTAATGCGTAGTTGGAACAATTTTGGTGCACGAACGAGCCACGAGCAAACACAGACTCACAAAACTCACCACGGCTCGGACTTGGGGGAAGCCACCACCATCCCCTTTATAGTAAACTTTGTGCTTGGCCATGGGACCAGTACTCAAATGTCATTTTGTCCCGGGATTCCCAAGTGGGAGTCTCGAAATTCCCAAAGTTGGGACTCTCGCAACTTTGGGGGCCTATAATTTTGTGTGTAGACCTCTATTTAAAGAGAGGTCTAAAAACATTTTTAGCCCTCATCAAGAGTTTTCCAACGGTATGTGTCACACCACTTGCACACAAGGAAAGTGGGGCGATTTCCGACTTTTAGTGGTCGGGAGTTAAATTGCTAATTCGACTCCCGACCTTTCTTTTGGCCATAACTTGTGTTTTAAGTGTCCAAATGGGTCATGCAAGCCCATTTTAGACATCTAAGTTCCAAGATCTTTCCGATGATATAATGGACTTTTCAATCCAATGAGTTTTGACCCCTGTAATTTCCTTCTAAAAATTTGGGAGTCCATTTGGGCTTCAATTCCCAGTGGGAGTTCATTTGGGAGTGTGGGGGTTCATTCCCTCACACTCTCTTGCACTCCTAGGAGCATGAAATGTGACTCCCGGGCTCACTCTTCGCCCGCACCTTTGCAAGCCCTTACCTTAGTCGCGAGCCCAAGGCTAGGGTTGTGATAAAATTATTAAAAGATTTGGTCGCAAATACAAATAATTGTTTTGAAGGTGACCTTCATGGACAATAAGCTCAAGAATACACGCTTCCAATCTATTAAAAAACAGATGTTTGGGTCTTTGCTTAAAAAATTCGTTGTCGAAAACACAACAAATGACATTGGTTGTCCTCCCTGACTTATGGTTCAGGAAATTGACATTCCTTGAAAAGCCATCCACACAACGTCCTTAAGGCTATTGAGCTTTAATAGTGGATCCACCTTATAGTGCGATTCGAAATGCACAAAGACCATTTGTGGTTTTCTATCAACAGACTTTGAAATCCACTACTTGAGAACCTCGTTAAATTCATCGAAAGGAGGATCCTTGGACGAATTCATATGGATATTTCCTTTGAAAAAATCATCATTTAACATCCTTTCTAGTAATGCAAATAATACCTTGTTGTACTTATGTTGTAGTTTCATGTTTTTTCCACATTTCTTCAATGTAAGAATGTGGACTTTGCATCGTTGGTTGAAGATGTTTATGGAATACCATGATTTCATTTTGAATCACCCTCCTTTTCTTGATGTTGTAACAAAATTCCGTCATTGTCAAGAGGTGCAAGTTACCTCCCATAATAGGTCAATCCCGCAACAAAATTTTGTGCGCCTTCAAACCATGCACAAGCTTCACCATGTGAATCTCCTTCAAACCCACAAGGAAATTAATCTTAACTTTCCCATAGGCTGTGGTCTTGAAGGTAGTTTGCCGTACTCGTCCAATATTTATCCCTACTCCCACAATAATAAAATCTCCTTCCATTCTTTATAGAACATGTCCAAAAATAACAAGATTGATGTACGTTCCTCAACCAACCGAACTACAAACACAGTTGTCAGGGATGCCTCAAAGTTCTACACAAAACTAATAAAACACGTTAAATCAGTCCGAACACCTCAAGCAAGCATGTAACATGGATTTCGCACAAAAATGATTTCAAAAATCCATACCTTATAAGCTTGAATCTTCTTCTTATCTTGTCCGAATTATGGGCTTGGTTGGTTAAACTCAATCCATATTTTTCTTATGTGTTGAAGATTCTCCCTATATGAAAGAATTTTTCAATGTATTTGGATTGTTGAGGATAGACAAGAGCTTGCAAAGCTTTATGGAATCAACATTCCACATGACAATAATACCAAAGGCCTGGAGTCGCTCACGTATGTCTCCGTTGACATCTTCAATCACAAATATTTCCTAAGGAAATAAAACAATGAATTAGCTAAGAGGAATTGAACAAAACCTTTGGAGTCATGGGTGGGGAATCAACAATAAGAAACTATAGTATGGAAATCACCTTCACGGCTTAGATTGTATGTTGTCCACCCATAAAATAAGAAAACATTGAATTGGAAAAAATAGACCAATTCCTTGGTTTCATTTATAGAATCTTGGTTGGATTGTTCAAATTAGCAAGAATAACAAAAATTGGACACTACTGATCAATGTAATGAAACATCAAAATTCAATGTTTTATTTTGTGCTTGTGTGTATCATTCACTTGGCCGTACACAATTCTCCCAAGAGGAGGTGGGAATCTATCCATAAAAACCTTCACCCCTCAACAGACTTGTTTCCAAGGGGGAAAGAGTCAAGGAATTCATTCTTGATTGATTCATCGGCATGCTTACATTCAATCTCATCAAAGCCCTTCGGATATTTCTTCATGATGAGGTTGTCAATCATCTCCTCCTTTTTTTCTCTATTGTCACCTCCTTTTTTGTTTTTTTGAAGCCTTAATAACTAATGAACTCTCAACATTTGTTTGAGCCCCTTCAAAAGTCATCACTATTTTATTTTCCTTATTAATGATTATCATATTCACCATTTTGTCCCACATTTGGTGAATTAGCCTAAGTATCATGTTGGGGAACTTTGTAGCCTTGAACCTTCCTTTCTCACAACTCTTTGGGTGTAAGTTGTTGTCCATCTTTGAAATTGCGCAAACGATCTTGGCTTGTGATGTAGAAAATGGCATTAAAAGGAAGACCACCACCTACTCCGAATCCTCCTTATAGGCCTTTAGGTTTACAACATGCACATATTTCACATTGTCAAGGTCCTTCCATTTCTTGAATTGGAAGCACCATTCAATATGTGGTGTTTCCATCATTAGCTCAATACCCCACCTATCTACCTCCTTGTCTAACATCCAAATGTTGACATCCACATTCTCGTAATCCTTGTCATATCCTAGTTTTTCCTTAAGGATTTTGTTGAAAGGGTGAGTACGAGGATCATTGCAACATGGATAAATGAATTGTTTGAATAATGGAAAAATCAAGGAGACAATCTAGTTGCCATTTCCTAGCCCCATTCATTAGGCTACCAAATTTCCACAAAGGAGAAAAGATTCAATGACCAGTAAATCTCTTATAACATTTCCACATATTTGCAATAATTTGGTGGCCATTAGATCATTTGTTGTACCCCAATCTAGAAAAAACAATTTGGTGGCCACCAAATAAGGAATTACGTTACACTTCATGTGGATTTATCTACTTCCACCAATATATTATTTTATCATTAGAACCTTGGACCTTGCAATCTAGTGGCCACTAGATGATTATCCTCATCAATCCCAGTCATATCAATTTGGTGGCCACTAGATCGTTATTTTCATTAGTGCCAAAAAAGGTGACATTCCCATTTCAATGTGTAACCCTCGCAATGATTTGGTGGCCATCAAATTGTTCTATCTTTAATTAATGACCTTGGTTACAATCTAGTGGCCACCATATCATTTTTTCCATGATTAGTTACCCTTGTTTAGATCTTGCAGCCACCAAATCATTACGTCTATGCTGAGTTTCAATTTTAATGATTTGGTGGCCACTAGATGGTCATGTCCTTGAAGAATGATGTTGGTGACAATCTTGTGTCCACTAGATTGTCATTTCTTCAAGGAGTGATGTTAGTAGCGATTTAATGGCCACCAGATCAAAAAAATTCCAAAAAATATTACTAATATCAATTTGGTGGCCATAGATCATCACATCATTGAAAAGTGAGGTTGGTCACGATCTAGCAATAATCAAATATTTATGTCTTGGATTAATGACTTTGCAATGATTTGGTGGCCACTAGATCATCACGTCCTTGAAAAGTGTTGTTAGTAACGATCTGGTGGCGACCAGATTGTCATTTCCTTAAGGTCTGATGTTGGTAACATGATTGTCATTTCCTTGAGGATTTTTACCAATATCCATCTAATGGCCACTAGATAGTTACATCCCTATGGAGTTATGCCTATAATGATCTAATGATCACCAAATTGTTATGTTCCCGAAGATTAGCCTTGGTAATGATCTAATGACTAGATTGTTAGGTCTTTGATTATCGACTCTGCAAAGATCTAGTGCCCACCAAATCACTATGTCCCCAAAAACTACTGTTCGTAACAATTTGGTGGGCACCAGATTGTTATGTCCCAGAGGACTAACATTGGTAACGATCTAGTGGCCACTAGATCTTTACTTGTGAAATATGGAATTAATGATCTAACAACCACCAGATCGTTTTGTCCCTATTTGTGTGTTTATATCCCTTGTAATCAGTTGCATTTATAGAAATACCCTACTCCATTGACCTTAAAATCGCTATTCCTAATGCGTTCATTTAAACACTTCTTCATGAACCTACCATCAAATTCAAAAACATAGACTAAAATGGATAAAATTCAACTCTAGTTCAATGTTTTGGTCATGAGGTTTATGTCCAATTTGATATATGCATGAGACATTATTTCTACATTATGTAAAGGTTTCTCTATAAGGACATTTTTTAATATTTTGTATCAATTGAAAAAGGAGGGTCTTGTTACTTCGTGATCCTAATTTGTTGTGTTCATGCTACATCTTGTTTTCCTATCCTATGAGACAAAATTGAATTTCTTAGGATTAAAGAATCAAAGACATACTTTATTTCTACCATTGGAAAAAGCGCATCCCTTCCCAAGCTTAATTACTATGCAATAGTTTTACAAACACATCAAATATTTTCAAATATCTAGTTGAATGTTATTTCCTCATGTATGCAGATTAAAAAGATGTCGAAAAAAATCAAAAGGTTGGGTGATTAACTTTCATATGATCTATGTTTTAAGGACTTAGGGTTTTAGATAGTCTTAATTGTCCTAATTGGAGTACTCGTTACAAGATCCTAAACCTTAAGCCAGTAAATCCTCATCTAGAAGCAGATCGACAAAGCCGAACTTTGACTGGTTTAGGTCAAGAATATTTAGCCGCAATTCTATGGGTTCTTTCAGAATGAGATAAGCACATGCAATGTTCCACAATTAGAAAATAAGGTCATAGAAACAATAGTAGAAGTAAAAATTTGATTACAATGTGATGCAGATTTAGAATTCTATGTATTCTTTACAACTCTAAGGACAATGGAATCGACTTTCCAAACTATGTAGAACCTAAAAAGAGCTCCATAGCAAGGATATATAACTTGTAAAAAAAATTTGTGTAAATCAAAGAAAATCTTTCAGGAGAATTCTGTAGCAAGAAAATTCAATCACAATGAAAACTTTGCCAACAAAAAAAATTACAAGTTTCCAAGAGGTTCTTAAACCTAAGAGGTTGCAAGTTCCTAGGGTGTAAAAAAAAATTCACACTTGTGAGAAGGTTTCTTCGCACTCTTTCATAGCCATCTTCGCATCTACAAAAAAAATTCACAATTCTAGTTGCTGTCAAACACCTAGTTGCGCCCTAGTGTGGCCTTGAGCGCTTCCCTTCACTAGACCACCTCCTATTTTTTCTATTCATAGCAAGAAGAAGAAGAAGGAAATAGAAAAGTGGAATGTAATTAGAAAATGAAAAGTTTAAAATGAAACGAAATTTCAAAAGAGATGAGACAAAAACTTACTTCGAATTGACGAAATTGGAAAGCTCTAAAGATGAAAGAAGAGGTGTGAAAAGTGGAAGAATGAAAGTGAAGAGGAGGATGGGGAAAAAGTGGAAGGAATAAAGAGGGGGACATTACCATATTATGCCACCACCTCTTCATTTCCACCCCCTGCAATTATGATTTTGCAAACGATGGTAGGGTTTTCCTATTTTAATTTTTTTGTTAATATGCTAAAGTGCCAATATGAAGGTTTAGATAGAATCTTAATGCATTTATCATTTGGCAGTCTATTGAAACTTATAATAATGTTTTGGTAATATGTGAAGTTTTTTTTTCCGAAATATGTTGAATTTGGGCCATTTCACCCATGAATTTTTAAAAATTTAAGTCAAAAAAATTTGTCATGTCAAATGTTAACAACTTTTCAACTAATGGTTCTACTTTAGGTGTCATCATATCCAAGTTTAATGCAAAAGGAATATTTGAGACTAATTCATATGGGATGTTCGAAAATGATTCAAAAGGAATATTCTTGAATATTTGAAAAGGAATATTGCATAATAATTTGGAAGGAATCCTCCAAAGTTATTTAACAAGAATTATAGTCCAAAATAATTGACAAAGAATATTTCAAAATAATTTAGAATTAAATTTTTAAAAAAAAATATTCTAGTAAATTTTTGAAATGATAAATTTAATAAATTTAGTTATTTTATATTAATATGTGATGGATAATATCCTATTGATTTCGAAGTTTTCAAGATGTTATTTGAATTTTTTGTTTTAAAGCTCCTAATTCTAGAAGTCTTGTAAGACTTGTGTCACTCCAAAGTCTTGAGGGATAAGAGCTTTAAGGTTTACCAACTGTAATTATAAACTATACTGTAGACTGTAGGGCTAAATATTAGTCACTGATAACAAAGTTGGGGTTTATTAATTATTGACAACAAAGTCAATGGAAATTGATGTTATAAATAGGGTTGCTGGGTAGTAAATCCTAATATTCTACCATTGGTTCAATTATAGTTTCTGTTCTTGTACATGTTTATTTCCATTTATGCAAAATTTGAAATAAAAATCCATACATCATCCATAATATTTTAAACAACCACATGTCCTATAGCCCAAGTATATGCACAATTATGAATTTGTCATAATTATACCACAATTTTACTTCTCATACTAATATGTAAAAAAGAATAATAAATACTGGAAAAATACAAAAAAAAGATAAAAGACCATGGTTCAACAACTTTGCGTACATCCTCAAAATTGTTTAATCTTCATACTGTTCTATTTTCTACTATTCTACTCTCTCTTGTCTTTGCACTCCCACATTCGTACTCACTCTTGGAAAAGAAAAAAACTCCCAGAAAATTTTTAATTCCACCTCAACAAGGTGATCAACCCTACCATGTAACTACTTTATTTCACCATGATTCACCTACTCTATTTAAACTTTCTCAGAATAAACATTACAATTTTACCTACTCTTTATGTTTGTATGGTTTGATAATTAGAGTACAATCTTGCCTTTAACAATGGGGTGAATGTATTTCATGGGATCAAAATAGGTTTGACACCTAAATTGAAAGAGGAGAACATTGCACCTTGAATCATGATTAGTGCGCATTATATGAACCACTACACCAATCTCAAAGTCTAAACTGTTTCTAAAATGTTAGCATGAATATTGAGTGTGTGCTACAATGTTTGTATTCATATTATTACCATTTCTTTAGACCTAATGTCTAGAGTTTTTTCATTATATAGAACTTAATTCCAAAAGCCTTTTGAAAAGTCCAGAATTAACAATTGGCCATTTGAAAGTTAGCAAATTTTTAAAAACATTAAATTCATTAGGGGACCAACAAATGATGTAACAACAAATATTAACAATATTTGGCTTCCCTAGATGATCCAACAAATACTAGAATTATCATCAATTATTTGAATTCCCAAAATGGTAAAAAATTTCGAGATAAACACTTTTTTTTATTTTTTTTATTTTATGAAAAAATGAATTCACTGTAATTTTTTTAAAGAAGCACAATATGTGGCCATAGATCATTAGTTTATTTAACATTGATGGTGAAAATGGAAAAAATTACATTCATAATTTATTTATTTTTGCATCCAACATACAAAATTAAATTTTAGTATTTCAATTTCATTAACAAGGCTTATTACAATAGAACCTTTCAAATTTTATAAGGTTGGGACCGGGTCCAAGTTATAAATTTTGGGAGGTTATTAATTATAGGAGAGGCATCAATGACATGGTTCAATCATTGATACCAATGACGGTTTGCCCATTATTGTATCATTACCCTTTCAGCTCCAACCTTCAACTGACTCTCTCTCAACTGATTTTCTTAACACCGTCAACTTCCCTTTCTTATCACACCATGGGCAAATACAACAACACCCCGGGACACCTCACGGAAGGGATGCGCATCGCCCTGTGCCAGCAGAAGTGCCGTCGTCCGGCCCTCACGCAGGGAGAGCTGAAGGAATGGCTGTGGACTATGCATGGTGTATGCGTCACACAAGCCACCATTAGCCTCACCCTGAAACGCAGTGATGAGTTGTTGGCGATGGTGGTGGACACCAGTGTCCCACCCCCACGACTTACACTGCGTACCTATCAGGCTGTGCAGTACCCGCAGATGGAGCTTACGCTCAAACGCTAGTTCCTTGAGCAGCATGACAAGGTCAACCTGAACGGAGACATGTTGCGCACAAAGGTGGCACGCTTCCTGCAAGAGCTTCATCTTGATGCTCTAGAGATGGCGTTCTCACAAGGCTGGCTAGAGAAGTTCAAAGACCGGCACATGATCAAATCATTTCGCTGTTTTGGGGAAAGCGGCGCGCTGGACATGGAAGCAGTTGGCGTGGCGCTACTGGACATCCGCGCCATTATTGATGCGTACGCAAAGAAGGACGTGTTCAACATGGATGAAACTGGCCTCTATTGGCGTCTTCAAGCCGACAACTCGCTGGCAACCCATCAGCTGGAAGGCCGGAAGATCAACAAGGAGTGCATCACTCTTGTCATTTGTGTAAACTCGGATAGCAACAAGAAGATTTCGTTGATGATCATTGGCGAACACTTGAATCCACGTTGTTTCAAAGGTATCAACCACGATATGTTGGGCGCCCGTTATCACACTAATGCAAGGGCGTGGATGACCCAGAACGTCTTTCAACTTTGGCTGCTGGACTTTGATCGTCGGATGCAAGGTCGCCAAGTCTTCCTTTTGCTGGATAACTGCCCGGGCCACATCCCCTTGGAGAAGTTTGTGGAGATGAACATGGTCCTTTGCAACACCCACGTTTTCAACCTGCCGCCAAACATGACCTCAGCAATCCAACCTTGCGATGTTGGGATCATACGCACATTCAAAGCATATTACAAAAAACGATTCAATAACCTACTTCTGGATGGCTACGAGAACAACATCGACAATCCGGAAAAGATTAGCATTCTAGATGCGTTCTGCCTACCAATCCCAACCTGGGTGGAGGATGTTTCGCCTGCCACAATCGCCAACTGCTTTCGCCATTACAAAATCCGGACCAGCGACATCATCCACACACAACAAGGGGAAGTTCGTCCTCCCACCACCCTTATCCAGGAGCTACAACATCAAGTGGCTCAGCTTCCATACGAGAATCCCATGGACATCCACAATCTTCTCAACTATCTGGAGGAGAACAACTACATGGTGGTGTCAAATGATGAGGACATCACCAACCGCATCATTGAGGAGCTCTGCCCACAACAAGATGAAGACGCGGCAAACGATAACGACGACAGTGTGGAACCGCCAAAAATCAGCACTCGTCAAGCTCAAGAGTATCTGGAGGCTCTAACCTTATTCTAGATGCAGCGAAAGGAGAGCTATCACAAGTTTAGTGAGAGCTTGAAGGAGTAGAAGGAGGCTGTGAAGAAGATCAGCATGATAGGCCTCAAGCAAAAGTTTGTTCTTGACTACTTTAGCTCCGCTTAAATAGGTAATTTAGTTAATATATCATTGCATTATATAATTTGAAAATGTTTGGGCTAGCCAAATCTTATAAAAAATAAATTTATAGAAATTTAGCTAGGCCCAACTTGGGCCAGCGATTTTTTATAAATTTCGAGAGGTTATCAATATTGAGAGGTATAAATTTTGGGAGGTTCTACTATACATGGAAATTTGTTGCAAGATGCATTATTGGAATGAGATTGTAATAGATCTATAACTCCACCTAGGTTTGCAACATTTCCAAAAACATGTTACAAATGCCAACATATTACAAAAACCCAAAAGATCTAAAAACAAAAATTAAAAATCAAACCAAAAGATAGGATTTGCAATGATTAAAAATTAAATGCCAAAAAAACCCACCTTAGATTTGATCTTGGTAGAAAACTCTACTGTAATAATTTGCCTGTAGATTTTGATCCAAACTTCTTATTGTAGAACATGAACAATAAAAACTTTGTGGGGATTAATGGCTATGTATCATAGCTCAAGATTTTGAAGGCAAAATGATGGGTATAATACATGCAATTGAACTTCAAATGCAGTACTTGTATTGAACTTGAAGGAGGCAAAATTGATCATTAAAGTGGAATTGCGTTGGAGTTCTTATAAACACACAATGCCACATAACACAAGTCATAGCTTGTGGCAATGCAAGATAAAGGGGTGCAACTACATGGCATTTGTCTATGATTGCTTCCCCTCTTCATGTTTTAGGCTTTGAGTACACTTGTTTGCCTCCAAGATTGTTGTGCATCTAGTGAGGGGTTGCTTCAAAATACATGAAAGTATTAGGAGCTAATTAAAAGACATCTATAAAATTTGGCCATTTCTATTTTCATAAAGAAAATCACCTACAAGATAAATAAACAAAAAGAAAAAAAGAACTATCTATAAAAAGGTTCATGGTTTACAAAATCCATTCATTGCACTAAACTACATTACAAGAAAAAAACACTTATTCAAACTCAATCCAAAACACAAATGTTATGCACATAGCTTGGGCACTTACTTTCAATTCAAATTCATGATGTTTTGAATGAAACTTTTCCATTACAGTGATCTCAATTGTTGCAACTTTCAGGTTTACACTCTAGCTTTTTTAGTAGTTTGTGTAATTCCAACATTCTTTCTTCTTGGGACCAAAGCTCAAGAAGGCAAAATCTACAATGGGCCCATTCCTCACTACCATCAACCAAGTTCTTCCATGTTTTGTTAATGCAACGCAACATAAAAAAATAAGAGCATTCAATCCTCCCATGAAGTAGGTTTACATATCTAGGTCCAAATGTTGTTTATAATTATATCATTCGGTATAATTGCAAAAACGTCCCCCATTGCATATTCATGAACTTCTACTGTTGGTGTAGAACTACATACAAAAAGGTAATCAATCATAATTTCAACTTACTAATTTTTAATTATCTTGAACTTCAACTTGTGAAAATAGGACAAGTTGATTAAACAAAAAATTCCAACATTCCTTTCAAGACTTGTTAGCTCTTGGTTCTAGAAGAACAATCAACATAATATATTTCAAACAATCTACAAAGGTAAGACATGTTATATAAAATAATTGTTGTATTTGGATCAACACCAAACTTGACTATTTGATTTGCATTAAAGTGGATTGGAAAAGTTCTTACAACCAAGGATTCTAGCCTTAGCAAGGATTGTGAGGAATTTTTGCACACCTTCACCATTAAGATATGCACTCACAAAAAACCCGGTTGGAAGTGGAACTACTATGTAGTTGTTGTCTAACACGTAAGGCGGTTCAAGGTAAGTAATGAAATTCACTAAAGATCTAATGCATTGTGTCTAACATCTACACATAACATCATAATCTAACATGCATTGGATTTTGAAAAGCTAATCTAAAAAGAACCATGGTATAAAATCTCATAAATTTTTAGTTTTATTTTTATTTTATTTTTTGATCAAGAGTTTGAACTAGAACCACCTTGCTTAGATTGAAGGAAAAAACAGACAATTTGACCCCCTCTACTTCCAACAAGTGTAACTCCCTTACAGTAACTCCGATGATGCAAAAAATTTGGAGAACCTTCTACACCTTCCAAACTAAAACTGATTTAATTTTGACACAAATCCAATGGTGGATTTGGGAGGAACAATTAATTGAAGTAAAAATCCAAAGGCTTTGTCATGAAATTCCTTCCATGGATTCCACCACAACACCTTCTACTTCCAACCAATGTAGCTCCCTGATAGCAACTCCGATGATGCTAAAATTTTGGGAGAACTTTTCAAACTAAAACTCATTTCATTTTGACACAAATCCAACGGTGAATTTGGGAGGAATAACTAATTGAACCAAAATTCCAGAGGCTTTGCTACCAGTACTTGTTACACACAACTTCCTTTCATGTTTGATTCTTGCACATTTTTTTTCCATGAACACCTCTCCACACATAAGGACTAAACATTCTTCCTCACACTTCCTCCTCCTCTTTCTTTCCTTCCCACATACACACAATGCCTTCT
>Ga0116227_10000377_pt1 | contig 84323 bp, 48 predicted proteins | sample S1TSphgellanicum_FD_89693 | JGI IMG/M metagenome (GOLD analysis project Ga0116227, IMG submission 89693) | Host-associated microbial communities from peat moss isolated from Minnesota, USA - S1T2_Fb - Sphagnum magellanicum MG | ecosystem: Host-associated > Plants > Peat moss > Unclassified... | reverse complement strand
TTTTTTGTCCATTTAAGTAGTGGGACATGTGCTTGTGCTACATGTACAAATATGTGCAGTTGCTTGTGCTTTTCACAGTCTCCATGACTTCAGCAGTGACATAGTGCACTTTATTTCACTTATCCAGGGTGGAAAAGTCAAAAATCGATGTGGCAGGGCGCCTCTTTGTTCTCTTCGGGTCTGGTAAGTGGATAAACATCTGGTGGACTGTTCTGCACACTTTAAACTTTGTATTACCATGGAAAACTTGCAATTTCTCATGATTCTGTTGTTGCAATGGCATAGATCTTGTTATATGCATGAGAGTTTTCAGATCAGCTATGCCTCTTGAGGTTCTGCAGCATCATAGCTAAGTTTTCTGGTACTTCTGTAATGTGGACAACTCAGGGCAGAGGGTTCTGTAATGTGTTTGGATGAATGTCATGGAACAAGGAAATCGATTTGTTCCTTATTTTTATAAAAGAAAAAATTATTCCACAAAAAATGTTGAACTTGCTATGTGGGTATAGGTAGTGTGGGGGAAATGTGGAAAAGAATTATGTGGAGAAACTGTGGAAAACAATAACATGGGAAAAGTGTGGAAAAACTGTGAAAAGAATAGTGTGGAAAAAATGTGGAAAATAATATTGTGAGAAAAGTGTGGAAAAAATGTGGAAAAGATTATTGTGAGAAAAGTGTGGAAAAAATGTGGAAAATAATTACATGGGAAAACTGTGGAAAATTTGTAAAAAGAATAGTGTGGAAAAAATGTGGAAAAGAATATAGTGAGAAAAGTGTGAAAAATATGTGGAAAACAATAACATGGGAAAATTGTGGAAAAACTGTAAAAAAAATAGTGTGGAAATATATGTGGAAAAGAATAGCATGGGAAAAGTGTGGAAAAGAATAGCATGGGAAAAGTGTGGAAAAGAATAACACATGGGAAAAGTGTGGAAAGCTGTGAAAAAAATAGTGTGAAAAAAATGTGGAAAAAATAGCAAGGGAAAAGTGTGGAAAATATCTGGAAAAAATGTGAAAAAAAATTCGTAGAAAAATTGGGGGAAAAATGAGGAAACAAAGTGTGGGGAAAATGTGAAAAACCAAAGAGTGGAAAGAATGTGAAAAATTCACGTGGAAAAAATTTGGAAAAAAATGTGGAAAAAATTGGCGTTGAAAAAACGTGGATAAATGACTTGGAGGAGGTGAAAAGCGTGGAAAAATGTCAGTGCTGAAAAAAGCGTGAAAAAATTTCGTGGAAAAATATTACATATCTAGTTGTGTCGTGATGGATGAAAATGATGTGGATTTTAACTTTGAGAATGCTGAACGCAAGGAATTATACGTGCATATGGCGTGTAATATGTTGCGAAATGACCCTGGAGAAATTTGGGAAAGTTGTGGGGATGGTCAGATAGGCCAGTTCATAATTGCAGTAATAAATGATTTATGTGAGAAAAAACTTCTCCAGAAATTGTTTGACCAAAAGCATGCGCAAGGTAGAACAATCTTAGAAATATTGGTTAGTTCTCCAGGCTACTCATCAATTAGTAGCTTTTTGAGCGAAATTTTAAAAATCCTGCCGGACGCGTGTGTAAATACACTGGACAAAGCTGGAAGGACGGTATTACATTGGGCTGTGGGGCACAACAACATTTGGGCGGTCGAGAGTCTCTTAAATAGCGGAAAAGCAAAACTGGATGTTACTTTCAAGACCCAATATTATTGGGATATATGACTATGTTAAATTTAATTCTATTGTATGAGTATTATTTGATCCAGTATGATAAGAACGTTGATTTGATAGTGAAAAACCAGCTGAACAGACAATTTGGCAAACTTTGTTTCGCCATCGTACCTACTCAGCCTACTCTGGATACTCTATCATACGCCGTATTATTGGGAAAGAAAAAATTCGTGAAGCAAATTATGGAAACAGAGGTAATATGTCCCCACCTTTGTACATCCCTAACTCTCACGCTGTTCCAACTGTTCGCTGAAAGAAAAAACACAAGACCATGTAACAATGCAAAATGTTGAAAATTATGTTGGTTTTGATCAGTTGAAATACCTTAATTCTCTATTTTATGATGTTTCCCAAATTGTGTTGTCCATTAAAAAATAATAGCCTAAGTTGACTATGTTTAAATAACCTTAAATGACCTTTTAATATTACATTTAATATGGTGAGTTCATTTTTCAAATTATGAGAAAAAAAAAATTTGAAAACAAGTTTGTGGCATATTATTCTTTAAAATAGTTTTTCACACATTGGCCAAGTTGTCTAAAAATATGCATTGTCTCTTTTTTGTTTTTAACTGAACATTCAGTGTGGAAGAAATAAAGTAGTTAATTGGCATTGTGGTAAAATTTTGTACCCCACCTCAAGCTTTTTAAGATGATGTGTTCTTTCCAATGGATAAAACAATCATGTTGCAAATGGAGAGCTTTAGAATATTTCTACAAAAGATCTATTGATTGGCAAAATCTTATCCTAATGAAAATTATGTGAGATAATGGCCATTGATGACACTTTTGCTTGCAACCACCATCCGCCCTATTAGATCTACACAATGCCTCTTATGTAATATGTATCTCTCACATGCATTTAAATTAAGATGTTAACATCTATAAAGACCATGGAGATGAAATGTTCCTTATAGAGCTTCCAATAAAAAATGCATAGCACTTGCAAAGGTGATGGACATGTGAGTTTTGCTCAAAATAATTTTGAAGATTAAATTAGTTTATTAAATTGTGTCCATGTGGCAATAAAAGACTTCTACACTTTCATTTATATTGCAGGAATACAAAAAACATTACTTGTGCAAAAATCAACTTCTATCATATGCTCCTTACTCAGGAGATGTTGGAATTCTACAATTTTTCTTACAAAAGGCTGATGTTGATAATCTAAATGTTTTTTATGATCGGTTTGAAGCTCCTCCCCTACATCTTGCAGTAGAGGCAACATTTATTGTTTTCTTCTGGGAAAACTCTCGACATTTTAATGATTATCTTCATTGCAATGATTTCATAAGTATAGAATTGTTGGAGAGCAAACTACAAAAAAAAAACCTTGAAAAAGATAGTGCAATTGCCAATATAGATAATATAAATAGAATTCAATACAGTGCAAGACAAGCATGTGCCAACTTATTATTGCAAGCCGGTGTTGACATATTGGCAACAGACAAGGACAGGCACATGGTAGATCCTGGAAAATGGGCATCGAATGAAACAAGAATATGGTGGTATGAATTGGTTACAAAACAAACTTCCAACATCAAAAACGACTTGAATGCTGCTGGGGCTGGAACTGCTGTAATAGCAACTCTTGTTACAATTGCATCTTTTGTGGGTCCATTGACACCACCCCTTAATTATGTAGCAATGTCATCTGGAACAACAACAATAGATGTTGGCGTACAAGTAACAAAGTTACTAATCAAAGTATTTCTAGTGAGCAACGGTTTATCATTTTATCTTGCCATCACATCTATCATGTTAGCCATTATGCCATCTCTTCCTATTCCAAAAGAGGGTCTTGTGTCTGGACCTTGTGATGACCTCAAACGAAGTCGAAGGACCATATCCATAACCATAGGGATGTTTTTTAGCATCCATTATTAGTGTGCTTATCTCTTTTGCAGCTTCTTCACTTATAGTGATACCTTTGCAGCATTGAAGGCTAATGGCTTATAGTACATCAATAGGTGGAATAATATGTTGTACAGGGATTTTTTTTCTTTTTTTTACATTTTTTGAGATTCATTTGCCCTCAAAATATTTTCATTAAAAAGTTGTACCAAAGGATTGGTAAACTTTAAACATATCAGGATTTATCAACAAATGAGCTTTTAGCTCTAATTGATCTCAAGCACTTGGTGTAAATACATGTGTGGTGGACTACAACATCCATATTAAGGTGAAAGAGAATTGAAAACAATATATGTTTGGTGGGAACGAAACATGAGAAGTATGCAAGGCGCTTCAACAACTGATGGGATCAAATGGAATTGTGAGCTTTGACTTTGGGATGGACTAATGATTAATGGTCCATGATTTATGTAAATGGTAAATACTCAATCCCCTCATTTATTTTCTTGAATATATTAACATCTTTGTGTTTGGAAAGTGGCAATTTAATTTAATTTTTAACAAAAGAAGATTGACCCTATCTATGATTTGTGTTGTGTCTAGGAATGTGGTTTGCCTTAAAACTTGTATTCAAGATTAGTTTAGTAATTATTATTTGGCTTTTAAAAAAATTATTGTCCTTTTCACCCTAACATATAATACCTGCAAATTTCTTTTTCAAGTTTTTGAGTTTATGGGAGCTCTCTATGCCCAAGCAAATATTAAAGTTGTTTTTGGAGCAATACTTGAACAACATTATGCATGCGAATCATATGGGAGCCAACATGGCTTGCAAAATTACCAAAATCCTTGAAACAAATGAAAGGGTTGGGACCTCTCTTGCATATTTCTTGTATAGAAAAGAATATATGTCAAGTAACTGGCATTTCCTCCTTTAGTTTAAGCTTTTTTAATTGCCCCTTGTCGTTTCTTTAACATTGAAAAAATAGGTGATTTCAATAATTTCATTACCCATCAAATGTGTACTTGACATTATCTTTGTTCTAAATCATTACTTTTTGGTCCAAGTAGAAAAGCCTAATGTGTTGCTAGAATGCTTTTGAAACTTTGTCATTATGAGGAGTGAAATTAAATATAAAATTGTGGATTTTTTAGAAGATTTCAAATGATGGTAGCTAGTAAGTTGCCCAAGTATTCTTTGGAAGATTTCAAATGATGGAACCAAGCAAGTTACCCAATTGTGCAATGGTTATGAATAGAGTTTGACTAGATTCACCATTTGTTGTCTAGTTCACAAATTCCATACACATCATTTTCAATCATTGCCAATTGTCATGGAATCTTCTTGTCTAGTGATCTTTCTTACCTTTCTGTACCAAACCTTGCCCTTCTAAATCCATTGTGAAAAAGATTGAAGAGAAACATATTAGTGTGTTCATTTTACAACGTGGGATTGTTTTTTTAGGCTAATCCTTTGGTCATCTGTTTTGGGTATTTGAGTTAAAGTACCTTTGGGCTTCAAAGGTAAAACATTGGAACATGGAAATCTGCAACAATGGAGAAAGATTTTAATATACTAAGAAGGAAATATAATGGTGTGTCCAACAAACATGTGGAATATACAATGTTCTAATGTTGGACAATTTTATTCTTCTTTTATTAATATGCTGTAGCAAGTGGTTTAGTCATAGCCAAATTGTGGGATGTAATGGCCTCAGTTACATGGACATATATGCGGGTATGAAAGGTCTTATCTTATTTTGAGATTTTTAATACGGTCTCAAAGCTTGTGCATTGAAATTTGATGATTTTCATGGTTGGGTAGTGGACATCTACAGGCATGCTACCTGAATCAATCTGTTGCTAAAGTTTGGGTGCGGCATTTGACTGCGATCCTGTAGATGTGCATTTGAAAGGACATTCAAGTGATGCGGCAACTCAGAATCCAAAGGGGTATACATCTTCTTAGCAGTCAATGAATGTATGTCGCTTATATATACAACAATGAAATTCAATCTATTTTGCATTCTTACAATTATGCCATTTTACAAACTGTGGATCTGAAACTAAAATTCTTTCCTTCACAACCTTCAAATTTATCAAAATTACCTAACCAAGATCACTGTGGTGATTTCAAATTGCACATTTGGGCCCAGTGCAAACTTTAGGGATCCCACATCTCTAGACTGTTGTGAAGACTACAGCATTTCTTTCTCCTAAGGATGCACGGCATTCAATGCGTGATTTCCTTTGGTTTGAAGTGTAATTGTTGTATTACAGGTTGGATGAGATGCTAACTGCGGGCAGAAAACTGTACTCAGTCTGGGAAAAGAAGAGTGTGGAAGTTGAGCTGTTTGAAGGCTATATGGATTCTGAGTGGTTTGATGCAATAGAGAAAAAGAATTGCAAGTTGCTTTTGCAGCTCTTTAGATCTGATCGTAGCCTATGGGTACAGACAGGTCTCAAGGGTCGAAGTGTACTGCATGTAGCAGTCATGCAGGGATGTTCAGAATTGGTGGGTGAACTTCACAATTATGAGGGCGATTTGGTTCCTTGCGGGAAAAACTGGCAGACTCCATTTGAGTTTCTGTGGGAAAATGCGAGGGATGGGAGATTGAAAAATGTTTCTGCTCAAGATATATGGCTTGTTATGGAGGGACCATAGGACAAAGCTGGAGATCCAGGGGAGACACTGAGGATGCTTTTGACATTGAAGACTGGACGGTCTCGGGATAATTATATAAAATCACATGTTATGTGCAGGATGCCTGTTGACAGTGAAGACCGTGAAATGTTGAGCTTACGTGAAGCTATAGGCTCCATCGCCAGTAAAAAGGAGTTCGTGATGGACGAGAATGATGTGAATTTTAACTTTGAGAATGTTGAGCGCAAGGAATTGTACGTTCATATGGCGTGTAGTAGGTTGCGAAATGTCCACAACGAAGGGGCCTGGAGAAACTCTGGCTGTGATCAGATAGATAGTCGACTTCATAATTGCAGTATTAACTGATTTGTGTGAGAAAAATCTATTACAGAACTTGTTTGACCAAAAGGATGCGTGAGGTAGAACAATCTTACAAATTATGGTTCTCTGCGAACCTTGGCAATATGAATTCGGAAGCGAACAACCGTCAACAATAGCGTTCAACAGAATGGTAGAAATCTTGCCGGACGCGTGTGTAAATACTGTGGACAAAGCTGGAAGGACGGTATTACATTGGGCTGTGGCCCACTACATCTTTTGGGCGGTCGAGATACTCTTGAAGAGCGGAAAAGCTAGACCTGATGTTACTTTCCAGACCGTATATATTAAGAATATTACCGCGTTCCATTTAATTCTACTCTATAAGAATTATTCACTGTGGCTTCTGTATCGTGGTTCTTTGGAAGATGACCTGAAAAGAGACTTTTGCTATTTCTTAGGTGGCTTGCTCGCTTCTCGTGGAATTGAGAAATTGATTGCGAAAGCTCCTCTACTGTGGGCAATACTAATGGGTCGGAACGAATTCGTGAAGGACATCATGGCAACAGAGGTAGTATGTCCCCACCTTTCTACATCCCTAACTCTCACGCTGATTTGTTCGATTGCGTAATAAACTTTAAATCTTGAAAGAGTGACAAAGTAAATGCATTAAGATATTCATGTTATAAAATTATTTTAGGAATCGTAAATCTCCTTGGGCCATTTACACTTAGTCTCTGAAATTATATTCATAGATTTACCAATGTGACAATTGTTTTTCGAAAGATCATAAACTAAAATAAGATGATACGGTCTTTAAAATTAACTTGTTTTTTTGCTTTAAAAATCCTCTTTCACTGGTGTTTCAAGCAACGAAATGTAGGATGGAGTGGGTGGTCAGTTGTTTTACCAATCTTCCTAAACTGTGGAGGAAAAAAATGTAGGGTAAGCAACGTTCCACTTACACTAAACAAATCTGAGCGAGTCATTTTGTAATAATGAATATCATTAACTTAGCGTTCAATTGGAGGGGTTCGAAGATAATGTACTTTGGCCTACTCATATATGGTTCAGAGAATTGTTAAGGGAAAAACTTTAGTCTTATAGCAAGATGGTAGAAAATATAGGCTTGAGCTTTGTAGAATTATAGCTGTGAAAAGGTACATTCTTGTAGGAATTTGAAATGAGAATGCACCAAAGTAAGTGCTATGTATGAAATAGACCTTTACCCATCTAGAAAAATGATAATATATTACATATAACCTTCTCTTTTATTTTCAATTTCGTTGTTCAAAGCGTTGGTGAATTTTTCCAATTTTTTTGGCAAGTTTTTTTCAAATTTACATCAGAAAACGAAAATTTTCAAAAAATTCAATGTGTGTTGTAGCCACAGTGTGAAAATTCACGAAAACAAAAAACACTAGACCATATAACAATTCAAAATGTTGGCAATCATCAATATTTCTTTTTGGCCATTTGAAATACCTTAATTTTCTATTTTGTGATGATGTTCAAATTTTGTTGTCCATTAAAAAACAATAGCCCAATTTGGCTGTACTTAAATATCAAGGTACAAAATTGGAAGCATTTTTTCATGTTGAATTCAATGTAGAGAATTTAGTTTTTGAAATTATGATAAATTGTTGTCTTAAAAAAGGAATTTCTGTCATAATACTTTCTAAAATATTTTTCCCCTTAATGGCGAAACTTTACTAAAATAAATCATTGGGACTCTTTTGTTTTTAACTGAACATTGAGTGATGTGGAAGACTCTAATAAATTAATTAATTAATTAATTGTTATTGTGGTGAGATTTTGTGCTTCACTTGAACCTTCCTAGGTGAGCTGTTTTTTCCAATGGTAAAACTGTCACGTAGGAAATGGAGAGCTTCAGGATATTTCTACAAAGCTCCTACTTATTTGCAAAATCTTGCCTTAATGAGAATTATCTTAGATAATGGCCATTGATGAGACACTTCTTGCAACCACCTTCCGCCTTACCGAGTGCACGCAATGGCCATTATGTAATATGTATCTGCAACATGGAAATAAATTGACATGTTAAGAGCTATAAAGACCATGGATATGAAATGTTCCCTATAGAGCTTTCAATAAGAGATGCATAGCACTTGCAAATATGGTGGGGATATGAGTTATGCTCAAAATAATTGTGAAGTTTGCTGATTAAATTAGTTTACTAAATGGTGTAATAAGGAACTTTTACACTTGCATTTGTATTGCAAGAGTACCAGGAACTTAACCCACCCAAGGAAAATAAACTTCTCGCATTGGCAGCTCGGTCAGGAAATGTTGAAATTTTACAACTTTCCTTGCAAAAGGAAGATGTTGATAAACTGAATGTTGTTTGTGATCCATTTGAGGCTCCACCCCTACATCTTGCGGTAGACTCGTCAATGATATGGGAAACCTATCATGATGCCTTAACTTTTGATGATTGGCTTCATTGCAATGATTTCATAAGTATAGAATTGTTGGAGAAAAAATTGCAAGAACAAGATCTTGAAGAAGATAGTGTAATTGCCAATAAAGATAGAACGAAGTATTGTGCACCCAATATAAAAAGAAATGACAGTGCAAGACGAGCATGTGCCAACTTATTATTGCAAACTGGTGCTGACATATTGACAACAGACAAGAATGGGCACATGACAGACCCTGGAGTCGATTGGGCATGTAATGAAACAAGAATATGGTGGTGCGAATTGGTTGCAAAAGAAACTTCCAACATAAAAAATGACTTAAATGCCGCTGGGACTGGAACTGCTGTAGTAGCAACTCTTGTCGTAACGGCATCCTTTGTGGGCCCATTGCAACCACCCCTTAATTATCTAACAATGTCATCTGGAACAACCACACTAGATGTTGGGGTGCAAGTAACAGAGTTCCTAATCAAAATATTTCTGGTGAGCAATAGTTTGTCATTTTATCTTGGCATCACATCTACCATGTTAGCCTCTTCCTATTCCAAAAGAGGGTCTTGTGTTTGGGCCATGTGATGACCTAAAACGAAGTTGAAGGACCATATCCATAGCCATAGGGATGCTTTTAGCATCCATTAGTAGTGTGCTTATTTCTTTTGCAGCTTCTTCACTTGTAGTGATACCTTCCCAACATCAAGGGTTAATGGCTTATAATACATCAATAGGTGGATTATGTTGTATAGGGATTTTTTCTTTTTTTTACGTTTGTTAAGATTGATTTGCCATTGAAATACTTTCATTAAAAAGTTGTACAGGAAGATTGGTAAACTTTAAACGTATCAAGATTTATCAACAAATTAGCTTTTAGTTCTAATTGATCTGAAGCACTTGGTGTAAATACATGTGTGGTGGACTGTAACATCCATATTATGATGAAAAAAAATTGAAGACAATATATGTTTCGCAGATAAGAAGTTGATTGGGCGAAAAAAAGATTCTTTTTTCGTTCTATGTTTTTGTAGTACTAGAGAGCAGAACAAAAGAAGTATGCAAGGCCCTTCGACAGCCGATGATAGTGAATGGAATTGTGAGTTCTGATTTTGGGATGGAGTAGTTCATTAAGAGTGAATCCATGACTTTTGTAGATGGTAAGTACTCAATCAACTCATTTATTTTCTTCAATATATTGATGTCTTTGCATTTGGAGAGCGACAATTTGATTTTATCTTTCTAACAAAAAAAAGATTGACCCTTATCAAATCTATGATTTGTGTTGTGTCTAGGAATGTGGTTTGCCTAAAAACTTGTATCCGACATTAGTTTAGTAACTACTATTTGGTTTTTCAAAATCTTTATTGTCCTTTTCAACCTAAGGGTTGGGACCTTTCATACATATCTGTAGTATAGAAAAGAACATATGTCAAGTAATTGGCATTTCCACCTTTAGTTTAAGCTCTTTTAATTGTCCCTTGTCGTCTTTCTAACATTACAAGAATAGGTGATTCAATAGTTTCATTACACATCAAATGTGTACTTGACATGTTAGTGCTCTAAATCATTTCTCTTTGGTCTAAATAGAAAAGCCTAATGTGTTGTTAGGATGCTATTCCAACTTTGTCATTATGAGAAGTGAAACAAAATATAAAATTGTGGAGTTTTTGGAAGATTTCAAATGATGGTAACATGTAAGTTGCCCAAGTATTCTTTGCCCAAGTATTTTTGGAATATTTCAAATGATGGTACTGAGCAAGTTGCCCAAGTGTGCAATGGTTATGAATAGAGTTTGATTAGTTTCACCATTTGTTGTCTATTTCACAGATTCCATACACATCTTTTTCAATCCTTGCCAATTGTCATGGAATATTCTTGTTTAGTGGTCTTTTTCAGCTATTTGTACAACAGTTTAACCTTGTGAATCCATTGTGAAAAAGACTAAAGAGAAACATATTAGTGTGTTTATTTACCAACATGGGAACTTTTTTTTTAGGTTAATCCTTTGGTCATGTGTTTTGGGTATTTGAATGAAGGTACCTTTGAGCTTCCAAGGTAAAACATGCAAATCTACAACTATGGAGGAAGATTTTAATATTCCAAGAAGGAAATATAATGGTGTGTCCAACAAACATGGGGAATATCCAATGTTCTAATGTTGGACAATTTTATTCTTCTTTTACTAATATGTCATAGCAATTGGCTCAGTCTATAGCAAAATTGTGGGATGTAATGGTCTCATTTACATGGACATATATGCTAGTATGAAACGTCTTATCTTATTTTGAATTTTATACAATCCCCATAGCTTGTGCATTGCAATTTGATGATTTTCATGGTTGGGCTAGTGGCCATCTACAAGGATGTTATCTTATGCTTGATGGAGATCTCTAAATATAGAAACCTCAAGTTCTTGGGCAGAAATTGATGCAGCCCTTTATATATCTTGTGATAACAAACCTTGATTACACTTTCAATGTTCTTTTCTTAAAAGTTTATATGATGTCAAAACAACTATGCATAAGAAATTTCTTTTAACTAAGCAAACTCTATTTGTTGTTATACACTTGTTTTTTGTAACTATACATTTGAAATCCAATGTGTGGTAATTAAGCAATCTTTACATGTAAGTCAAATTGTTAAAGAAAGGTGGGAAGGATCCCTAAGTTGTATTCTTTGCATATGAAGAATTTTCACTTTCAATAGTCCCAACCTTTTTGATGAGGGTCTAACATAGATTAACTATCATTATCACTTGTTTGAAAAGTGGTCAAAAAAAAGAAGCCTAAGTTTTCATATCTCCAATAGCTTTTGTTTTCAAAGAGTTTAACACTGAAGTAAAATTGAAGATGATTTATTATCTTGAAAAACCTTAGGTGAAGAAGGGAGTGAACAATTTGCTTTCCTGGGTAACTATTAAGGAGGAAGAAAAGTTCCAACCTATTCAATAAACAATGCATAATCTCTTGGCAAGCATTTTAATCTATTATTTTTATGAGCATATGCAATTTCTTACCTAATCAAACCCTAAATCTTTTGTCCCAGTACTCACCAAACACTTTGTTGTCATGTAAATCATTTGGGTTGGCATTAAGCATGTAGTTCTTACTTTTGAAACATCTTTCAACCAAGGATGTAATCTTTTTCTTTTCGTTTTAAAAAAATTGAGTTTAGGAACATAGTTGATATGGTTGATTACATTTAATTAATGGTGTGATGGTAGTAACTTTAAAAAACTCAGTTTTGACCTATGCATAGTAGGTAAAACCAGACTTAGTTTACAATCCAACTTGCCTAAAACAATTTAAAAGCTGAACCCAAAACTAGGGTTCTTTGCAATTGAAGAATTAGGTCCAAAACTCGACAAGAGGTTTTGTCAAAATGTTTTTAAATCCTTGAACTCGAACTAAAGATTCTTTCTAATTAAAAAAATTGTTGGAACTATGACTAAAGGTTGTCTTGAAAAGTGAAAATCGGTCAACACTAGTTCACACATTATGTAGAACAATGTACATTAGTGTAGGAGAAAGCCCCATAGTTGGGGCATTCTAAAATGATGGTCTACCCCATTGCATTACCAATGGTGGGCAGTTTTTCACTTTTCTCAACAACCTCTAGTTCTACCTCTTGAAAAAATATTCAAGTTCATCCTGTTCGGGATCTACATTTGAATGGAACTAGGAACCCAACTTTGGATTCAGTTTTTCAAAAAATATGGATTCCATTTGTGAAAATCAAACCCAATTTTGGTTGACTTCTATGCAACCCATACTAAAAATTTAGTTTTTTACCAGTTGTTAGCAATTGTTCTAGCCAATTATTTAAGGGAAAAAATGTAATCCAAATGTAATTATGGTTCTTAAAAATTAAAAAAAATTGGTTTTGAATCCAATTACAATCATGCAATTTAAACCAGTTTGTTTGAACCAGAATTAGAACTTCTACTTCCAAACCGTCAAAGTGAGTGACCAACCAACACTACTTTTACTTGGCACAGAAATTTGCATGAGTCTTCATGATGAAGAACTCTCAAAATTTTCTTAATTTTGTTTGGAAGGAACTAAAGGAGGCTTCCTTTACAAACCCACAACGTGCATACATGACACCCATCATGTGTTGGGGTAGCATCATGATTATGACCATACACATTTTCATTGGGCAAATGGGTAGACAATAAAAAAAGAAAAGCAGGCAATAATTTTGTACTGCCTGCAAGAAGGACCCATTATTTATTTAACATAAGGTGGAAAGTTCGGTAGACCATGAGCCTAAAAAGTTATGATTGGTTTTCAAAAAAACCAATCAAGAAAGTTGTTTTACAACCTCATAAAACCCTATGCCATTCTTTTAATATATTTGGACATCATGTTACATGATGTAACACAACAAGTGAACATTCTAAAAAGTGAAATGCATGCAAAGCTAGATGTTTCATTTTTTGAATTGCCCATATAACTTTTTTAAAATAAAAAAACTTACCATGATACTTAATGGGTGTCCATATGATACCCATTGAGTATCTCCAAAAAAAGTTTTATGATTTTTTTACTATGATACACAACAGGTGCCCAGTTGGTACCCATTGGGTACTATCACAACCTTACACACATCAAGGGGTATGTGTATGGAATTTTGGACTTGTATGTTGTGTCACTAATTCATTAGACATGAGCCAAAGCACAGGTCTAGGACCTCATGGACACGAACAGACACCTCTAAAACAGTAAGAAAATCAGGAAGATCCTTGGTAGTGAACCTTCACGTTGAAAACGGAGGGGCATTCATATGCCACCATGTATTTCCTTTGGTGTGTGTTTTAATTTTTTTCTTGTGGTATCAGGTAGGTATCTAGAGAGTACCCATTGGGTATAGTGGGTATGTGGAAAGAAAACAATATGGAGCATTTTGGAAAATGGAATGTCTACATTTGTGAGCATTTGGTTGTCGTAAATGACTTACTAGCTTTTATGTTGTGTAAGTCTACTTTCAAATACATTAGGAAAAGGTTTCAGAGGTGTTTATATCAATGGCATGTGGACAAGAAATGTTTTTCCATTGTATTCTTGTCCAATAGTTACCACTTTGGTTTATACTAACTATCCGCATGTACTATGTACCCACCTTTGTAGCTAGTAAATGCCTTATGTACTAATCTATGCTACTTACCCACTTACATAGGTAGTTACTAAAATAATCGTCTTGAGGAGACTCCATCAATTGAGTGTTTCAACTTGTTGAGAAAATTGTAAGGGACTCACAAGAATGACTCCAATCATACAAAAGGTGTACATAAACGTGGATGGCTGAAAATAAATATAATTTCATTACCAAGAAATGGATGTTCAACTTGAATGAATTCTGCATGGATTGCCATCCCAAACACTCTGCAAAATGATGCGCAAGGTCACGTCACAAACATGATCAAAATGACATGATTATTGGTGCTACATTTGAAACAAATGAACAAAACTTTTTTTGCAACCTTTTCCATTCGATTGCACTTCCTTCTATAACACACAACACAAAACAAGGTTGGATGCACCTTAGTAAGATTTAATAGTTGGATCAAGGGTTTGATAGACTTACACCAAGAGGGCGGACTGTCTTGTGTAAGCACATGGCCCCTTAGTATGCTTGCCTCCAAGAATACCATTATGATATTATTAGTATAATCCTTTACGTCCTTACTATAGGCTTTCCTACTTTAGGAAAGGATATTTTAATACCCCTAGGTTATGTGAATGCACATCATATAACCAATGTTTTTTTTTTGTCAATTTTGTAATGTGGGCAAGGTGGCAATCCATAACCCAATTTAGCCAAATTTGGTTATTAACAAATTTAAATATCCATATGTATTTTTGGATATGAATTTGACACAAAGCATAAAAATTTGGTGAATTTCAAATTTTTTTGTAACCTTTGTATTTTTCTCCAAAAAATTTCCAAAAATTGCAAATATTGTGGAAATTTGCACCAAAAAGGGGTTAGGTATAATGTGTTTAATTCGTAGTAACTATGTTTTAATCTCTTAAGTACTTACCCCTAACGAATTATTCACATTGTAAGGCACCAAATCACCATTGCACCAACAATAGAAATCCCACGTAACTCAGTTGTATGAACTTTAGTTAAGTTGACATCAAGTTTCACATTGGTGACCTATCCTATAATGAATTGTTGCATAAGTAGGCAAGTTGGTAAGCTAATAAATGACTAGGGGCATAGTCTCAAAAATATGACCCATTGTCGTGATAATTAATTTTTTAAATTATGTAAATGAAAACAAATCATGTGAAAATTTATTGTGAAATATAATTTTTTTAATGTATTATCATTTAATATTTATTGATAAAACTTCTTGTAAAATATAAAATGTTTTTAAAAAAAATTGCATGTCAAAAAAAACTTTCTTAGCACTATAACCAATCTTAATAGTCCTTTTGTAACACCAATGAACACAAGTTCTAAAAAACATTTGAAACTCTCATTTTATATTTTCAATGCATTATTATTTATCATCAATTTTTGTGCTTTAATATCCTGTTTCTGAGAAATATAGCCATAACTTTAATATTCTAATTTTGAATCACTATGAATGGAGTAAAAATTAAAATGTATAAATTTATAAATATTAAAAATATTAAGATAATTCGAAAAATGAACTTGAGTTTATTTTGACTTGTACTTGTAATTGATTTAACAAAATTAGTTAGAATTTTAATTTATTTGTAAAGAAAAAATTGTAATAAAAATATAGACAATGAACAAAGCCTCCCATGCTTTCTTAAGAACCACACCACAGAAGGGTGTGAATTCATGTTCCTTTAATAATTACACCTCACAAGGGTGTGGGTTCATATTTCTTTAATAATCACACCTCATAAGGGTGTGGGTTGTGTTTGCACATTTGCACACACTACTAGATAAGTAGATGCATACAAATGGTTACACTATTGGTATGATCTAGTGAGTTGTCATATAAAAATTCCCAATTGTGTTAGCTCATGAATCGCCACCCAGCGGAAAGGTGTTTCTTATTGACATACCATCCATGATGTGTTGGTTCACTCTGGCTCAGCATAACAAGAGCATACAAAATCCAATCTCCTTTTGCATCTTTGAACTGTTCAGGGTAGCAAAGTCTAGTACATTTCCATTCAAGGATAACTTTTTAAAAAACTTACAGTATCTAGGTTCCAGAAAATATTGTCCTTAAAACAACACGCTACTGGAATGTGATATGTAAGATTTAAAAGTTCAACAAATGCTAGGCTTAGTATGAGGCATCACATTGAAGTGGGACACAAGGTGAGCAACCATTGCATTTTAACAAAATCCATTGCACGAAAACTATGCTTGGAGTGGACTTTTAGGTCGCCCCTTGACAATCACTCAAAGGGGTGGTTTCAAACAACCTTGGCCAACCACTTTGGACATCAATCTCAGCATCAAAATTTCCAATTTTTCAAAAAACAACTCGTTGAATTTGGACTCATGTGACTAGTTCTAGGTTTTGGACACAACTAGAGCTGTGTACTAGGACCAGTCTGGTATGTTCAAACCTTGATACCAGGGCAGGTATAAACCTGGTATTGGGTATTTTTAAGAACTTTATTGGTATTAGGTTCAAGGCTGATTTTTGCCCGGTATAAGGTGCACCTGGCATTGGTACTGGTATAAGTCATATGTTTACTTGGTAATACCTCAGATCCCAAACAGGTACCGAGTTAAGGCTGATATTGCCACCTTAGGTCATACCCAACTGTTATGTTCTTCAATACCAGAGCTCATACCAGTACAATATACCTAGGTTGCACCATATATTTGAGGACAACAGTGCACACCTCTCATTGTAGTCTTGGATACATTTTTAATTAGATGGGAACTATTGTTCAAGTTCCAGGTAACTTAATTGAATGTAACCTTGGTCATGTGCTCTTGGCCATGGTGAAATAATAACCATGTTGGGAAGTTACTTGGATAGAAGATGGTAGACGAGATTCTTACTTTGACCTACTACCCCCCATTGGTAACAATGTGCAAAAAAAGCATATGTTCTGTTAATTGGAGCCCTTTAGGCTCAATGGCTCTTGAGGGAGTGGATTGAATGAAGATCTTCATCCATCATGGATGGGATGTAACTCCCAATGTGGTTGTTGACTAGTGCCAAGGCGTACTCTCAATCTTCACATTCCGAAACCTTTGGTCATGTTCTTCAATGGATTCTTCACACTCTTAATTGGTTTTAGGTCCAATTCTGGTCTTTCCAGTGTGCATAACCTGCAGTTTGGGTACCTTGCAGTTGGGATCCAAATCAATAATCACACCCAAAACCAGTCCAAAACCTCCAATACCCCAGTTGACTATCAGGTTCCAAAAAAATTATATTATTTTTAGACATGCTGATTTTTCACAAAAAAAGCTGGATTGACATATGGTTCTTATAAAAACTAGGAACTGATTGCATAACCTTCTATGAAACTGTCAATTCTCTACTGAAAACCATTGGAACTTCTTTGGAAAAAAAATCACAACAAAGTGGAACTGGGCATTCTTTGATTCAGAATTTTTTATTTAAAACAACTGGGAGGGAACAAAAGGTTAGTAACAAAATCAAAGAACCACACAACACTGGTCTGAGCCCCACATACACAATTCAAACATGGGGTTTAACCCTAAATGCATGATTTTAAGGTCATATCCACCCTCCTATATGATCCCCCAGTTCTCTCTTTAAACACCATTTGCTGTGGCTTCCTGTTATTATGAGAACTCAAGTGCAAACCAAAAGAAGAGAGTTGCCCGGCCCCTCCCCCAGGAGTTGTGGGAATGACCTTGTAGGATTTGGATCAGCATTGTGGAGTCCTGGATTGAAAAAGAAGAGGCGCCCATTCCTGAGGCATCCTACTAACACCATAGTACCAAGGCAGCGTCAACACATGTTTGTCAAATAATTATTTAATTTTGAAGATTTGATGCCAGAAATAAAAGGGAAGAGTTTTGAATATTTCAAAATATTCTTTGTTTTCCTTCCCAAAACTTTGTTGTTTGAAATATATATATTTTAGAAATTTCAACGTTTCTACAAGTAATGTAATTGGTGTTAATGAGACTACTAACCTGTTAGGTCAGGTTTGGGGATTGTGTCCAGTGAACCACATGTGAGGAGGGGGAAAGCAGACCCCGCTTTTATTACTCACTAAAATCCATGAAGAACAGGGTTCACAAAATGGGCTCCTCCTTTGGGGATTGTGTTCAGATGTGGTGAGTTGTATTTCCACATTGCTGCACTAAAAATTGCTAAATTGCAATTGTCTGTTTCTAATTAGCTAGCACTTTCCAAACTTTTTAGAGGGTAATATTTTGCTTGTTTCTTTAGCTCTTTGCCAACTTCAAAAGTGAAGGTATCATCAGATTTTAGATTCAAAGGAAAGGACATTTTAAAATGTGGCAACAGTATTAACTATTAACCATATTCTATTTCACTACACAATGTAGGATGGAAACACTTTTTTTGGGGTCATACTCATGTCAAATAGTTAATCATGGTGGTTAACCCATCCACGAGCATCTACCTATCTAGTAATCACCAAGTGCCTTACCTACCTAAATAGTAACCATTACATTCCCTGCCTACTTCCTATACTTAACCACTTACATAGAAAGTTATTAAATAAGAGGGTTTGTACAATAAGTTAATAATGCCATTCATCCATAACCGAGTAATAACAAGTTCTCATGGATGGCACATTGGTCAGTGCTAGGTCACATAGATACTCCCCCCAAAAGGATCCCAAAACTTCTGCACACAGTTCTTCTGGACTCTTTTTGGGTGGTTTTTGGCAGAAATTTGGGGCTTTTATTAGGGTGGAATCTCATCAAAAGAAAGATGTGCCAACCCAACAACATGGGTATTAGTTCTTTTTCTTTCTGCTTTTATGGGATCTTTGGAATGTTATGAGAGAGCCCAGAGAATTCTATGCACGTTTCACTTTTCCAACTTGTGCGAATCTAACAAGTTGCATGCTCAGGCTCTTCTTGGAGCGCCTTTTTTTCCCCTGTTCAGCCTCATATGGGGTCGGTAGTTTTCCTGTAGATAGAGAGATCATAGATACCCAAACTCTACCAGATTGAACCTGCACACACCAGTGCAGCATGAAGGATGGATAGTAAGCAGTGCTTTGTTGGCCTTGCCTACCAAGGCAAGGATATTGTGTTTGAGATTCATTATAGAGTATAGTAGCTTAATGGATTCTGGCCCCTCGGTAATAGGTCTATTTTTATATGAGGATTTTTGAAAGACTATATTTAGTCTCTGTTGAAACTTGAGATTAGTTACAGAGTCATAATATTTTGTAGGATTTTGGATTCTTTTAGAGGATTGTTTGAAGATTATATTTTTGCATGGTAAAATATTTGAGTTTCCATAATTCTTCTTTTGGCTTAAGATGCTTTTTAATGTTAATGGCAAGGCCATAGTGTGACACACCCCTTGTTTTCTTTCAATTTTGTGATGTTGCTCAAGTGACAATAATCTATAAGTATATTTAACCAAATTTGGAGATATTCAAAATATGAAATTATAAAATTTGAAGCAACCTTTCATAGTGTATGCAGTTGTGGTGATTTTTGGATTTTTTTTTTTGTTTCTTGACTTTTTTTCCAGTAAAAAAGGAGGAAATAATTAACAGAATGTTTATTTTCAAAATATTCCTTGCAAAATGACACAAGTTTGCCAAAAAAATAAAAAATCACTGGTGATCATTGGTAAGTGATTAGTAAACTATTTAATTACCTAGTAATCACCTATTTTCCTACCTATTTGTCAATATATACCATGTACTTCTTACCCAGCTGAGGTTGATCCACTGTTGGGTGCTGATTCACTCCAGTCGCCCAAACTCAATATAATCTCTTTTTGGGTCCCAAAACATTTTTCAGCTTTCATCATGTAATTGATATTTAAGGTGCATTCACACCTAATGTTAAGTCAGTGTTAAGTGAAGATCTAGGTGGCATCTTACATGACACCCTATGTTAAATGGGTGATTATTTAGTATTAAGTGAATGTTAACTTAACATAAAATCTTCATGGTAAATAGGTTTAGGTTCCAAATGACTAGCTTGGTGTTAGGGGACGTAATACTAAAGTCATTAACACCAAGTGTGAATACACCTTTAGATAGCTGTAACAACCTGAGAGAAGAGTGCAGTGTAAATGGGGACCACCTTCCCCAGCAATTCCTGCTCCAAGCTTGCCTGACAGATTTTGTGTAAGTTCGCTATAGCAAGACTTTCTTTTGGAAGGCAACCTCAACCATTCATTTAAATACAACCCTTATGTCTGAGTTGTTAAAGGCAAGGGTGAATCCCAAGAGCCAAGGCAAAATATTTTTTTTTTGACATGGTGAAATTTTTTTTTAATTATTTTTCTGAAAAAAAATTATTTTATGAAAGAAAATGAAGCATCTTTTGAAATATTCAGGAATATTCCTATTTCTCAAAATGGAATCTTCAAAATGAGATAATTATTCAACAGACCCAATGATCCTGCTATTCAACTATGGTATTATCTTTAGTTTGGTGATTGCTACATGCCCAAAACTCATCATCTGTTTTGGGTCTCAGACAATTGTTTTTTCTGTTGTCTTGTGATTTGTAAGATACCTTAAACTCATCAACATCTCGTTTCAGTCTCCAAACATTTCTATTGTTAATTTTGTGAGTGATAGATAATTAGATACCTAACCCAATGCCTATTCATTATCTCTCTTGGATTTCAAACAAGTTTCATCTTTAGTTTTGTCCTTGATAGATATATTGATAATCGAAAACTTAGCATGATCTCTCTCAAGTTTGAAGCAATTTTTAAATTTAGTTTTGTGATCAGTAGCCAAAGGATGTGAGCTTGACAAACTTTATTGGGCCATGCAGTTATCTAAGGACTCCGGATTCATTTGGGTGTATGACACCTTAACACTAGAAGTAGGTTGATATTTTGGTGAGAAATAGATGAACTTCAACCATTCCTATAAACATTACAAAATAGTTTAGAACTAGCTGCATAGGCTAGAACTTAAGGCTCAAGAAGTAGGTAAGGTCCACTTTACATAAGGAGTTGATGCCAAAGTTGAACACAAATTGACCAATCTTATAGGTGCAGCCTTTGAGATCAGCCTCAAGGGGTTTACATTAAGAGTCAAGCCCAAACTAAAGTATAATATGTTATTCTATGACCATTTGGGCTCGTAACGGTCTCAAGAGCATGGAGACCTAGAAGCCAATTTGCAACCTTGAGACTAATGTTGTAACAATAAAATAACATTTATTCCATGAAATCTGCATAGTGTGATGAAAAGAGATTGTGTGCAATCCTTATGTCGACACTTTGCATTGTTGTTTTTTCTCCATTTCCCCTCTCCATTCTATCTTATATTTGCCTATATGGAAGTCACTATACATTGGTGTAAGATTTGTGCATAAAACTTTGGCTGGTTCATTTGACTCAATGTGTGAGCAACATCTAAAATACCATGTGTGCATATGGTGGATGGCCATATTTCATAAAAGTGGATGCATCTAAATGAGAAGTTCTAAATCTAGTAAAAGAGCTTTTTAGTTTGAACCTGCCACAAAAGGTAGAATCATTACACAATCGGTGGCTTGTTTTGGATACACTCTCTATTTTTATATTTATGATAACACTAGAGTAAATAATGAAAGCTTACAAAATATTGAAACTTGATTCCAACCTCTTGGCTTTAATGACTTTACATGTGAACTATTTGACCTTTCAAAGAAAATCATTATTGTATTACTAACTTAAGACCAAACAATATGCCAAAAGAGCACATTATTTCTCATTATTGACCCCCAACATTTGTTAGCAAAAACTAAAATAAGCCAGACCCAAAGAAGTGGGAACTAGTTTGGTGGTTTGATTCTATGGTTATGTGTACAGGGGTTCAAAACCTTATGCACAGAGCATAGCATGAATAATCAATTTTTTCATCTTGCACATACACCCTTAAGGGGTTTTTTAATAAATTTTTAATATAAGTTTATCCTCAAGTGGCTTCAAGGTTACTTGCTGATTTAGGTTTTGACATACATGACATTTTCCAAAGAAGTTCAAGGTGGTGATTTTTTTTTATAAAAAACAAGAAAACTAAGCCCAACTGATAGTCACAAACAACTTTAGGAGAAAGAATGTGGCTACATTGCTCACAACAAAGTAATAATTTAATTACACCAAAACGCATAAAGTAAGAATTGCATGGCATGTGAACACTAATATTTTGAGAAGGAATTGATACCCAATTTGATATGAGACATTGCCCAATGCAACTCAAAGCCCCCCTAATATTAATAAAACTTGTGATGAAGAAAACATAATCATCATGTGTCCACATCATGGTAAAAAAAAAAAGACTAAGACACTAAACATAAGGTCTTAAATGGCAAGACCAATTTGCATTTTTTGATCTTTCCAACTTGTATTGGCCTCATAATAAGGGAATTTTTTTGAATTAAAAATTCTTGTGCAAACATTCTAATAATTGTGTTCAAATATTGTCCAATTGATTGCACAATTTGTTTTTCACGAATGCAAGAATGAAAAAGTGTGTTCATCTTTCACAAGTTCAAACATAAGACAATGACTACCTTGGGCACCTTCATATATTCACTTAATTGTTGAGTCAACAAGCCATCGTTGTTAATTGTCACCCACAACTTTGTTATTAAAATTGGTCTCAAAAGGTTTGACCATGGCTTTTGGTGTTTACAATTTCATAGTGAACTTAAACATGGATTGCTACAAGTCCAAGATATTGGCATTCAAAGGTTCTATAACTTGATCTAAAGAGGGTTCATTTTTTTTGTTTCACAATAATGTTTATTGATGACATTAAAATGCAAGGAAAAAGATAAATCAACATAAAATTGCATCCAAAATTGTGGATACACAATGCTAAGGGCATTCATCAATTTAAAACTCACCAAATGCCCTTCTAGATTTGTGGCAAGCATGTTAATTGCAATATAACATTGTTGTTTCACTTATGCCATGGATGCCAAGAAAACATCCTTACACACTGGCTCATAATCCCCAATTGTTGCATTGGAAAAATGAGCCTAATATGAAGGACTAGCCATATGAAATGCAATGGTTTTTGTACCAATGTTGAGAGTAATAATCCAATCGGGTGATAGTGGCACAATTGTTGTCCACAACATCACAAAACACTTATAAATGCTCATGTTGGTAGCTAGTTATAAAATCAAAATATGCCATGAAGAAACAAGCTTGATAGTTTTTTATATTCTCCACAAAAATCAACAATGAAGATGCCTTTCCTCGAAATAATTTTATGAAGGCCTTTGAAAATGGCAAAAAATATACAAGGCCAATAGTGTGTGAACATCACAAAAAAAGTCCAAATTCAACCTTGCTTGAGCAATTAAAGGGCCATTTTGCAACATTTTCATGATTAATGTATTGTATTGTATCATGACATGATTAAAAGGTTCAGATTGATATTTAGCAAGTCTTGACATTTTTCAAAATCTTAAGTCCTCTTGTTTCCATAATTTTTAGTCATGCGTCCTTGTAAAATAAAAGATTGTGTGATTTTAAAGGTCAATTTTTTTGTTGTGCCATTGTCAACAATTTGTTAAAATGTGAAGAGGACAAGCACTCTTCTCCATGCCTACATCACATAAACATGAACATAAATCCATAATTGGTTATCAATAGTTATAACATCATTTACACTCAAAGAGATAAACCTCCCTACAACCACAATACTTTGAATTTTTTTAAAAACTTGCTCACACATATAATTTGCCATCTTCCAACCCATCCAATTAAACTAATGTTTCATGGGAATTTTAACGACATTCAATAAACAAATTTTGCATTGGTATGTATATTATCATGAAGTGACCATGACTAATCAAATGAAAAATCAAAACAAACTTTTTTTCTTTCCTATCAACCTCCATTGCACCGTGAATGACTTGTTATAAAACAATTTCCAAACATTTAGCAAAATACAACTTTTTATTGGTGACATGAATGTTGTTTTTCAAGAAACAAAGTTCCTTTTTATCCACCCCAAGCATGGCCACCAAAGCCTTGCAACAACCTATAACATACTTCCATAGATAATCAAACTTAGGAACAAAAATCATATTTTTGGTTTCAATTTGGTTACATAAAAATTGAATGACTTCGCCATTAGAACCTAAAATAGGCTCTATAGTAAGAATCTTTTTTACTCCTATATCCTAGAAATGTCTATTCAGTTCATAGGTTTTTTTTTTTTTTTTTTCTTCAGTATCTCAATGTTTTTTGCTACTACAATAGGATCTAAGATTATGCATTCAAATAACACTACAAAAGGAACATCCATAAGCACAACTACATTAAAAAAAACAACATCAAAAGTCATAGTACATTAAAAGAAACAACACATGTCAACACAACTACATTAGAAGAAGCAACATCAAATGAGGGATTTTGTGCCCAAATAAAGATAAAATTCCAAAGTCCTTAGGAGGTTCAAGTTTTGACATGAAAACCTTAGAGTTGTAACCCAATAATGGTAACAAAAAACACAAATGATCAAGCCTCACAAAAATGATTAAAAACAACAAAAATGTGAGAAACAAGATTTTAAAAAATGATGAAAAAGACCTTTTAATGTAATGTAAAAAATAAGATAAAAACGCAACTTGGAAAGAATCAAAAGACTTAACAAATAGGAAACTTGATAATGAACAAAAATAAAACAATTTTATTGCTTAGGCATAATACAATGCAAGTTAAGCATGAAACGAATTAAAAATACAAAGGCACAACTTGCAATAACATTTTAGACATTTAGACATCTTCTTAATTATCTAATAGAACTTTCTAGAAAATCATCAACCTTTTAAAAACTTTCATCAATTAAATGTTTTATAAATTTATATTAAATAGCTTTTTAAAAACTTTCGTTGACCATATCTTTTAAAAGATTATGTTAATTCTACATTTTGTAAAAAAAATTAAACATATTTTGCATGGATATTCCTAAAATGTCTTTTTAAAAATTCAAGCATATTTTTCAAGAATTTTTTTGGAAACTTTTGAAAATTTCCAAACATTTTTTTCATGGATCTTTTTTAAAATTCCAAAAACCTTGAAACATATTTTTCATGTATCTTTTTGGCAACTTCTAAAAAATTTTAAACATATTTTTCAATGATCTTTCTATAAACTTTAATTATAGTTTATTGTTTGTAATAAGTAATTCCTTATGATGTCATTTGAACAAGAACACAAAACATGCATTGAAGTTTGAAAGTCTTTACAAATACATTTAAATGCAAACACAAAGGAAATGCAAAAAAAAATGACTTTAAACAAAACAAAAAGAAAATTTGGATTAAAGATAGATTCATAATGCTACTGAAACAAGAACACAAAAAATGTTATAAAATCTAGACTTTGAAAAATCTTTGATGTAGGCTAATCCTCATGATGCCATTTGTGTGATTAGGTCAAAACATGAAATGAAGGAATTTTTTTTAACATAATGGAAACACATAGAAAAAAATGGTTTTTTAGTCAAAATTATTTCTTGGCCTTTGATGTTATCCAAATATAAACACATTACCAAAAAGTCTTTACTTAGCTTATGTTGTTGTTTGAATATAAATATAATGGGAAAAAAATGGTTGGTCAACAAGGTTAACATTACATAATGTTCATAACATAAGAAAAAAAGGGTATTAAGTTGTTATTGTGTCACCTTTTTCATAGCAAATAGATCATTAGACCCCAATGAAGGTGGGATTTGTTTTTTTAGGTTTTAAAGCAAGTGATTCCATGAGGTTCTTAGGGGAAATTTTTTATAACAATGAACCATTTATTAAGTTTTTAGGACTAAAATTTTCTATAGAAATATCAAGGAATTGGATTTTTAAAAGTAACAACTTTGGCCTTAATTCCTCTCAATTTTTTTGAACACAAAAAATCAAAAAAAAGGGTGACCCCTTGATGCCTTTGTAATACATTGTGTTGCTATAGCTCCTCACGATCTTGTCCACAACTCCATGGTTTTAAAATGGATGTAGACAAAAACATGAACAAATGACAAGGAGAAGAAGAACCAATTAGAATTTCCTTTCAATTTTTCATATTGTGATGGTCACAAAAACATGAAACAAGAAAAAAATAACAAAAAATATGAAACTAAAACTTCTCGACCATTGACATTCCAGGCCATGGTCATAGAAGCACATTTGAAGGCTTGAAAATGATAACATGAAAATATATTCAATTGTTCAAGAAAACTTTGAGGTTTAAATTTTTCAAAAAGTTAAGTGCAACAAGGACTCAAGAGAGGTATGGAAATGTACCTTATCATTTAGTGTCTAGAGACTAAACTTTAAAGTTGACAATTACATGGGTGACAACACATGTGACCTCAATCCTAAGGTTCAATAACAACATTGTTAACATTCAAAGTTGACTTTGTTGCAATATTACCTCCTCAATGTTCATTCACATTTTAGCCTCCAATGCATGGCTATTAAATGCATCTAACAATTCTAAATTTGAAAGATTTGCAAAATTTTAATGGCATTGAACAATGAGAAATATAAATGATGAGTGCACACAACAATCATGATGATGGACATTGCAATGATCACCTAAATGAAGGTGACAAAGAGGACTACCATCTCATAAAAGCAAGAGATGAACTCTCTAAGGAAGAAAAATGATCCAATGCAAATGAATGAGGTGGGATGAAGCTTCCTTTTAAAACCTTAAATTTTGGCATGCAAGATCTAACCCTTCCATTCTCAATCATCTATGGATGAAGTGTCACCAAAAACTTTGCAACAAAACATGAATGGTGATCATTTATCAACACTAGGACAAATCTAACAAATGATTATAGTTTTCTTCCCATGTTTACTTTTTGCAAGCTTATTTTTTTAAGCTTTTGATGGAAATCCCCCCAAATTTTTTAAAACATCCTTATGAATGAATCTTGAATCGACATTTGCATATTTCTTAAGGATATGTTTAACTCCTAATCTTCAAACTAGTCTTTTGAAGGCTACCTACTTAATTAATAGTTACGCATATACTCAAAAAAAAAAATGTGACTTACAATAACCACACACAATAAGCTTTTCTGCCCTTGCATTGGAAGTAACGTGAAAAGTTTCATGTGAAATTTTGAGATCACTAAAATCCAAAAGCTTGGAACATGATAAATTATGTTCTTCTCCACAACACTTGCTTGTAAAATACTAAGAAAATCTTCTACCCACCAAAAACCCATCAACTTCATGTTTTGTTGAAGTCCCATTTCTTTTCTATTGGGTTCACTAAGAAATAACAACTTTTATGAAGGATGGGTGACATTCTTATAAGTTATTAGGTGAAAAACTTGGAAACAAAAAAAATTCATGATTGAATCTACAAAGGTTGGATTTTAAAAACTTCATCATCACTACACTCATTGCAAAGTTAGAACCTTGGCTAAGGATGACCAACACCAAGGTGATGTTGCAACAAATCTTGCCACTTATTAATGAGGTAAAGTTGTTAAAAGTTCAAAAGCCAAAGGGAATGTTTTGGTCAAAACATCCCATCCAAGAAACTTTGGTCTTTTTTTATACATTATATGGTTGTTTAGTTGGTTAAAGAAGAGGAAGGAAGGAAAAGAAGATAGCTTCTCCAGTGAGCTCAAATAGATTTGTAGAAAAGATTGTGGCCAAACAATCTAGATGAAAAATCTTAGAGCTTAAGCTCAAACCACTCTATCTGGAGCTGAAAATTGAACCTAACAAAATCTAGGAAAAGAAAGCATCATGCCCTACAATATTTTAGGAAAGCTCTTCCTCTTCTCTCTCTTTGTTTTGTTTTTTGGTGATTGTGATTGTGTTGGAACTCTACAAAATTTGTATAGAGCTCTTGGCCCCTCCCTTCAGCTCGGCCTCTCCCTTATTTTTTTGTCACTGATAATAGAGTTGAATCTTTGTAGAAAACTATTAGAGGGCCCAGCTCTTACCCTAAACCCCAAGTTTAACCAAGTTTTTTTTGTTGAACATGTTAATGGTGTTGGAGCTGCACAAAATCTGCATAGAGCCCCCAACACCCCAAACACCTACCTAGGTCATTTATTTGCAAGAAGAGATGGAGTCGGGCCCCACACAAAGCACTAGTAGTGTCTAACTCTCAATAATGTCAAATTAATTTATCTTTAGTTCATCATAATCTCTTTTTGGTCTCACACTATTTTGATCTTTCAATCATCATAATCTCTATTGGGTCTCAAGGAAATTTTGATATTTTCTTCATCATAATCTCCTTTTGGTCTCAAACTAATTGTGATGAGCTTTAGTTCATCACAATCTTTTTGATTTCAAACATGTTGATCTTTAGTTCAACCCAATCTTTGTTGGGTTTCAAATTTTTTTAATATTTAGTTCATCATAATTTCTTTTCAGTTTCAAAGATATTTTGGTGTTCACTTCATCCTAATGTTTTTTCTTTTTTCTTTTTAAACAAATTTTGATCTTGACTTCATCGTAATCTATTTTTGGTCTCAAATAATTTTTATCTTTAATGGTTTGGGAATAGATAAACATATACCAAAAAGTCATAAACATCATCATCATTGGTTTTGGAAATCTGAAACACAATCTTTTATCTTTGACCTTTCCAGGACCTATTTTTTGACAAATTAATCTTCGTGTTTGAAGTTTTCAGAATTGGCTTTCTATGTTTGGATTTTGATGGATTTTTTTCTACAAATTAATTCATATGTTTGAACTTGGTGGAAATTTTTCTTTTGACAAATAAAATTCTTTATGTTTTAACTTTGTGGAATTTGTATTTGAAAAATTAATTTCTACATTTTGAACTTTCTGGATTTGTTTTGGACAAATTATTTGCTTTTGAAAAAAAAAAATTGAAAATTGAAAATTGAACATGGTGGATTGTTTTGACAAATTGATTCTTATGTTTTAACTTTGCGGAATGTGTTTTTGAAAAAAATAATTTTTACATATGAACTTTTTTGCAATTTTTTTTCCAACCTTTTTTTTTCATTTTGTTTTTTGCTTCAACTTGTGGAATTTATTTTTTTTGAAAAAATTAATTGTCTTTCATGTTTCAACTTTTGTGGAAAGCTTTTTGGAATTTTTTTTTACTAGAGCATTATCTTTCAACACGCCTAAAGGCGTTTGCGTGTGGTTGGAAGTTTTTGGAATCCTTGATTTTATGCTTTTAACGAGTTATTTTGGTACGAAATTTGGTCCAATTGTGTACAATTTCAAACCAGTGTTGAAGAATCTGATGAGGAAGCGTTCTCACACCCCCTATCCTCATCACGGCGCTGTAATAAGTTGTGGGGGAGGTGCTGTATGAGCGGGTTGTCCTGAGGGTGGGCCATCTGGTGGCATTTTGTCACAAAATTTCCATTTTTCTGGAAAAAAACATTAAATTTTTTTAATAAAAAAATTTAATTCTCGCCACATTTGGACTCTGATTTTAGTTTGGTAGTATGTTTAGCACTATATTTTTGTAATTATTTAGACAGGTTTTAAAAATCTATCACCAATTTAACACTAAATCCCTCTTTGGGTTTGCTAGCCAATAACCTAAATATCAGAAATTTATTGAAAAAAAATATCACCATTCTATACCTACCAGTGTTTTTCTAAAAATTCCTCAAGTAGGTCCAGTGGCGAGGATTTCCCAGCATTAATTAATATTAAATGGCAACTGTCCTAGGTGGGTTGTAACATTTTTTACAAAAGTGCAACTAAAAGTGGCAATTGCCGAAGTGGATAGGTCTAGATATGGCTAATTTAATTATTTTTATATTTTCTAAAAATGACTTTTTAAAAACCCCTTTAAATCACACAAAAATTAGTATGTGTTTTTTTCATTTTCTTTAAAAAATTTGCCCAAAAACAAAAAGAAAAAAAGCAAACACTGCTACCTAGCTCTCTATCCGAATACCTATTTGATACCTCCCAAAAACACGCCCGAAATTGCGACCTCCCAAAAACACGACCGGAGTTCGTTTTCCCTTAAGAGAACGCGAAAACACAAGACCATTCTTGCGAGAGCAACTGGCGCGTAAAATTCAAGTTCTCCACTCGTATTCACAGTCCTGAGATTTCTTCTCTCTAAGTTTTTGTTTTTGGAAGCACAATGACAGCAGACCCGACCTGACAAAGCCCATTACCAGCTCCAAGTCTCAATCTCAAGACCATTTTCGCGAGCTTGCAACCAAGAACAACTGGCGCGGAAAATTCAAATTCTCGACTCGAATCCGCACTCCTGAGATTTCTCCTCTCTTCTTCTTCTTCTTCTTTCTTTGTGTTTTTTTTTTTTTTTTGAGGAAGCACAACAAACAGCATCAGACCCGACCTGACAAACCCATTACCACCTCCAAGTCTCAATCTCAAGCTCATATTGGGCATAGGGGCAGACAGGAGTTTCATTCACTTACTTGCACACACAGTACTGGGTTTGAAACCCAGAACCTTCTTTTTGTGCTTCCCAGGGAACCAGAAGCTGGGGCTATTCCAGTGAGCCATCACCCCTGGGGGTGGTGAATTCTGTTCTCTCTAATTCCATCTCAAAATGTTAGAGGATTCAGAGATTTCCGAAAGTCGAAGTTTGACAGATATAGTACAATCCTTGGACTGGACGACTGTAGATTATGGCGATGATGTCAGGGATTTTCCTTTCTTAGATAGCACTGTTGACGTTTGTCCCCAGCTGCTAGACTCAGAGACATGTTCTCCACAGGGAGCACAATTGATGCAGATGGCGTCTGTTGCAGGAGTTGTTACGAGTATAACTCCTACTGCAGTACCCGAGCTGCCGGAAGTAGACATGGGCTTTCAGCCTCTAGTTCTCCCTCTCATGAACCATCAGCAGTTGCTGCAGCAGCAGCAGCTGATGAACTGTAAGTACATGCCAGACGATTTCAATGAATCTCTGAGGAACTCAGGCACCATTCTCCGATCAGAGGAGCCTTACTTCCAGTGGACTGCACAAGGGAATCAGTCCCTCTTCTTCGATGATGATGGGTCGCAGAACTGCTTGTTGGTCGATGAGCACCTTGACAGTACTACTACTACTAGTGATCACAAGTTCATGTTCAGAGGTTCGCAGCTGGATAGTTGCATTAACGATCACTTAATGATCAAGACTTCCAGCAGCTCGTCGGACTGTATTGTAGCAGGCGATGCTGTGCTCAGCCCCGTAGCTTGCAACAAACGGGTCGATCCTCACATGCTCGTAGGCAGCTCCCAAGAGCTGGTTGCAACGCTTGTACCAGTGGAGTCTTTATTTGTTGCTGCATCTACAACAGGACTAATCTCAGAGCAATGTTCCAACGGGGTGCGTAATCCATCACCTTCTGGCTTGCAGCAGCGTTCTTCTTCCTGCAGTTTCTCTCATCTGCGTCTCGCAGAAAAAGAAGAAGGAGAAGAACGCAGCCGCCTCTGCTACTTATATGGCAGTACTGATCATGAGGCAGCTTGGCAGCTGATGGGCACAACTGCAAAGCTAGAGGCACCAGCTTCTGCAAACCCCAGTGATGATGATCCGTTCTTCCACCACCTGCGACAAACGTCGACCCAGTACTCATCCGATGCCAGTAGCTTCACACAAAGCCTGCTAGCGAGGAGTTGGGCTTCTGCCACCGATGGCTCTAGTCCAACAATGGATCATCTGCATCATGTGCACAACAACGTCGAGCTTGCTGCCTGGCCAACACCTTCCCGTTTCCTCCATAGCCACAAATCGCCATTTACAAGAAGATGCGGATCATATTGTAACTACTCCGACCCGCTGCAAATGCGCGGCGTGGGAGATCACAATAATCCGCGACGTTGGGCGCCGCGACAATCGTTGTTGCGCCGATGGACAGAGAAAATAGTGCCTATTCTTCAACAAGAAGCGCGACGACAGAAGCAGCTCGATGATCTAGAGCAACTAGAGCTGGCTGCTAAATGCAACCCAAATCCAAACCTGACTTCTTGTGCAGGACAACAAGCGACAGAGTCCGCGATGATGAGGTCAAATCCAGCTCAAAACCAAGCTGCAGCGCACATTCACAAACTTGCGGAGCGAGGTCGCCGTTCCAAGTTCAAGGAGAAATTGCAAACGATACGCGCCCTAATGCCTCTTACCAAAAAGGTAATTACCTCCGCGACATGTTCTACGTAGTCGAGGCGCTCTAGCGCAGCTTCCTGTGCATCTCTTAAGATCAAGAAGCCGCAATGCAGCCGCCTTCAATGCATGCCAATCTTGTTGATCTTGGCCTGACGTGATCTATACCCAAGTTTGTATTCGAGATCAGGACTGACCAGCAGAGTTAATTTTGGTTTTACCTCTCTTGCCTTCTTCAGAAGGACAGGGTATCCGTACTCTCGCACGCTATTGACTACATACTCCAGCTCAAGACGGAAGTTGCAGAACTGCAAAATTCACAGCAGGAACAACAAGCTACTGCTCAAGAATGTGATCTTGCAGCAGAAGCTGGCAGCAGCAGCTTAAGGATAACTGCAGATTCAGGCAGCGGCACGTCGACGACTAATGCTACTGCAGCGCCTGCTACTAGTAGACTCGACCTCAAGGTTGCGGTTTCTTGTCCAGGCAATGAATCTGATGATGATCAGTTGCAGCAGCAACAACAGCAGCAGCATCTTGTCATCAATGTGAAGGTGGCCCACAAGCTCCACGCCCAGAAATTGATCAGTCTCTTAACCACCTCCAAAGATTTGGGATTGGAAATCAGATCTCTCGACTGTCGTTGCATCAACGACGAATTCCATGTCGCTGTCAACGCAGTAGTGCAGGTATGCATGTCTCCTCCTTATCTCTCCATCTCTCTCCTGCATCTCTCTTGTATAATCTAATTAATTCTAGAAGTTTTTTGTCTCTAGCTACTGTCCTTTCACCAACACAAAAATATTTCTCTAGCTCAAACAGCAGGTGCTGTGTTTAGCTCCAGATTCTGTGACTTCTTCAGAACTACTGGCAGCAATTCTTGATTGAAACTGAACAAGTATCTATCTATCTATCTATCTTTCCACAGTTACTTTGTTTTTCATTCAATTCCCTGAGTCACCTGCATGAATTAGCAAATAGGTGCTTCATGTCAAGATCAGCTGCTGCTGCTGCTGCAATACACTACAAGAGAAGTTGGATTCTCACACAACATGTGAATTTATGTGCCATCACCGAATGTCAAATTGCCATTGCAATGTAATATATGCGACAATAAACATCACATAATATTGTGCATTGTAATGGATGATGCCACAAAGTTTACCTCACATGTGTCATGAGCTGCAGCAGCTTTTTTTGTGTGTGAGGAAAAACCACATTCTCTTGTAGTGATTGGTATTGAAATCATGGAAAGCAGATGATCATGTGTCATGTGATATCCCTCTATCTTGACAGGCATGTGATCAAGGTGCAGCACTAGAAGAGCATGGAATGCAGAATAATATGGTGAGGAGGAGCTGCAGCCTGGAGCAGATGCAGGAGACACTCACAAGAGTTTTAGACTTTCCATTTGAGAGCAGCCCTGGTTCTGTAATTCCTTCTTCTGGCTAGGACCCATGATTCAGATCATGATCCTGCACAACTTCAAAAAAGCTGTGACAAAGAAATTTCCACCAAATTTGAGATCCATCATCAACAACAACATATGACAAATCTTTTGCAGTTTCTTAAAAAATTCCAAGGAAGATCATGGATTCATCAAGCCAGAAAGATGGGTCCAACTTAAATGACTGCTCCTGGCAGTGCAGTTTTTGTACATGAGATTTCCCTAAATGTGTACAAATATTACAAATTCTGCTGCATGTTGAAAATTCTTTGACTGTGCACAGGATGATGGATGGGTGATCCCCAGATCAAACCTGAAATTACACTAGTGATCCAGCTGCATTTGAAGAGTGCAGCTGTAACCCTAAAAATTCTGCTGCATGGTGCAGCTTGTTTCTCAGCATCTCCACACCAGAGCTGATTATAAATATATTCTAGTCCAGGATCTTAAGAGTGCAGCTGCTGTAAGGTCTACCTTCTGAGATCAGATGCTGCAAGCTGCCTTGTTTTTTCCTACTTTTGTGCATAGGATGATCTCCTGGAGAGAGTTTAATACAAGTTTGAGAATTTTGAAGAATTTGCTACCAGCTTGAATCTGGTGCTTGTTTCTCCTGTTGCAGCTTGGATGATTTCCAGAGACATGAATACTAGTCTAGCATTTGAAGAGTGCAAGCTGCTACCAAATCACATCTTCTGCTCATGAATTTTGTCCAGAGGGACTTTTTAATAATTGAACATAGTTTGAAGATTTGTTTTGCAGATTTTTTTCCCCAAGTCATTTGTGCTTGCTATATATTTTCTTCTAAGTCTATGTATGATATCATAACAAGGTGTTACCTTATATCAATTGTGACACATCTTTTCGTGTTGAATAAGCCGTATTAGAGAGAGTCATTGAGATAAACTTTAGGGTTTACGTCCATTCTTAAATAAAACATATGTGATGTTTTTTTGTAGTATGACATTAGTGTAATACCTTTGCCATTACCATGTTCAATTGTAAGGGCCTAATGGAATTCTAACTCCCACGGGCTCTCACTTCAAATTCATGTAATGTCTAGGTCTTTCTTTCAAGTGGATGTCACTACATTTGCCTCAATTGGTGGCAAATTTCCTTTAGAAATTAGGACATATATAACTGCAACAAAAACTGTTGGGTGGGGCAATGGGCATACTGGGTATACTTATTCAGTTGTGTATTAGCCTACAGTGTGTGATGAACATAGAAAAACACCCAAATAAAATTGTATGACACATATTACATGAATGTCAAACTATGCTATCTATCACACAATTTTCAATATGATATTTCAATCACATTAGAATGGAGAAAACCACAAAGTTTACATCACAGTATCTTTTTGTCACATTGAAATGAATGAAACCACAAAGTTTACATCACATGCCTGTCTTTTTTCACATTGAAATGGATGAATCCACAAAGTCTACATCACAAACGTGCCTTTCTGTCACATTGAAATAGATGAATCCACAAAGTTTACGTCACACATGTCTGTCTGTTTGTCACATTGACACAGATGAAATCACAAAGTTTACATCACACGTGTATTTTCATCACATGGAAACGGACAAAATCACAAAGTTTACATAACACACATATTTTCATCACATGGAAATGGACAAAATCACAAAGTTCACATCACACTTTATCTTTTTATATCATTAAAATGGATGAAACCACAAAGTTTACATCACACTTTATCTTTTTATATCATTAAAATGGATGAAACCACAAAGTTTACATCACAGATATCATAAACCATGACCCACAATCATAGGAAAAACCATGCTGTGCTGTCGTATCATACAACTCTTGTAACTTAAGACAAGAAGCATGTGGATATCCTTCTGCACAAAACGAGTGGAATGCAAGCCAGCATCTGACTCTGACGATTGAAGAATCTGTATCTATCTATTTTGACATAGAATGAAAGACTTTTGCAAGACTGGGTCCACAATACATTATAGCTACTACAAAACTTGGGAACTTCTGCACAGTCATGAAAACCTTGTGAAAATTCATGGAACTTTTATACTAAAAAATCATGAATTCAGTACACCAGAAGCAAATTTTGCGTAGTCTATATGCCGGAATTATTGGGTACTCCAAATGTTTACTCACAATAGAAGGGGAGAGCCTGTGAATGCGCAGTGCTTTGAGGACACATGAGAATCTTTGTTTGGATCATGAGGCACATGAGAATTTGTGTTTGGATTTGTGACCATTTTGTTCCAATTTGATCCATAAGATTCTTTTACCCAACTGTGAAAAGTTGCTTCCTATCAATATGATGTCCCATGTGTGGGGGAAGAAAAACACAAATGTCAAAGATTATGGCCCACTTGCATTGGCCAATCCAAAAGTCTTTGCGTGGATTTTGGTGTTTAGAAAAATGACAAAAAAAAGATGCAAAAGGTGTTTTCATGCACTTCGTGATTACTATTATTTTACCATTAACGAAGATGTTATTTTACATGGGGTACCTTTTTTTTTCCCCCAATTTTTTGATTAGCCAAACTGGTGATCATCCACAAGAAGATTAAGCCACATTTGGCTATAGACAAGATATGAAAGTAAACAAAATTTATGAAACCTTTCATATTTTTGGGAAACCTACTGTGAAAATCTGGCAAAAATAAATAAATAAGTAGAAATCTGGCATTTAGGGGCCATCCTTTTCACAAAAAATCCTTTGTTTGTTTGTGTCCGAATTGTATTTTTCAGCTTGAAGAAATGAGGAAATTTGCCAAAGAAAAAACACTGGAACCTATTTTGTTATAAAATGAGTTGTGGCATTCTCCAAAAAGCTTCCTCTACTTGAGAGCTTCACAAAAGTTTTGTTGTGGGACCTATCATATCCACTACAATGCAGCAGCAACTTCTTAATATATGGTACCTATTATTGCACTTGGAGTTTGGAGCAATCGGGCTTGTAGATAAGGCAATGTAAGTTGGGGTTGTTTTTTTTCTTTGTTTCTTTTTTTGAAAAACACCCAGCAAGGGAACAAGAGAAGAAAAAGGAAAGGACAGAAATCCAAACAAAAGATCACACCCAAAAGTGCAAAGTGCACAATGGGGAGCACGATGCAAGTCATGGAAGGAGATAGGCGAAAAACCTAGAAGGAAGGTGAAACCAAGTGTAGGGGAAGCCTCTCCAATTGCCACAACTGCCTGATCTACAAAAAAATGGCGGCATGAACTTTCTAAAAAGCCACTAACATCCTTTATCTATAAAATGAATGTATAATCAAAAGAAAAGGACCTCTACAGCCCTTTGCGAACCATGCCATGTGGCCACATCAATGAAGGAAGTTGTCCGCATGCTAATGTAAACATCCATATATTTCTACTACTAGAGGGATGAAATCATCCTCAGCGTATCAATTGCAATATGACACAACCTTTGCCTAAGGCGCAATTGTCACAACCACTCTTAAAGTAAGCGACTTATGAAACAAGATCCGAATCAAATCAATAATGACTACGTTTGCCAAAATGTAAATACCATCTAATGTAGACACAATATCCACTCGTCATTGTGATGACTACAAAGATGGCGTCGAAAGAACATGTGTTTGCTTGCACAAAACATGAAGCCCGACATCCCTAATAAAGGAGGTGAAAGAATCTCAAACTACATCATGTGTGGCCATGTGCTCTCCCCTGTGAGCACAACAAATTAAATGTGTCCTTGTTAGATCTATGGATTGGCTGCATATGCATTAAAAAAAACAAGGAACCACAAGATGGGGGAGGCCCAATTTGGTGGATAATGTTAAGGAAAAAATGGATAAGGCCATCTTAAAAGATGGGATGACTAAGTGAGCAAAAAACCAAGCATTTGAGCCTAGGCTTGCACAAAATTTCAACCAAGTGTGATGACAATCTAAAGACAACTCTAAGAGGATGCTAAAAGATGAATGTTCGTGCACACAAGTGAAAACATGGTAAAGTATACCCAAAAAAGTTGACAAAAAAATATCAAGTTTAAAAATAAATTTTTTTTTTCAAAAACACAAGAAAGTAGATTCAAATTTTACTTAAATTTCATAGTGAAACTATGGAGCCCTCAATTGGGTTTATTGTAAATCAATGACAAAATTTCAAAAACTTTGGAATAATAAAAGTAGGGAGTAAGTACATTTGAAATTAACTCATCAAAATGGTGTTTAAACCTACTTTTCCATTAGAAAAGTAATGAAATATACATGTATGAAATATGGCATAAAAATCATTGTATATTCAAGGGCATCACCAAAAAAAAATCTACTTTCTCTTTGGTAAAATATATTTCACACATACTAGAATCAAATCTTACATTGCAAAAAGTAGGTTTTAAAAGGTACTTGCATTTTTAAAAGTTTACTTAAAGCCTACTTTTATAATGAAAAATTTAAAAGTTAATGCATGATAATGAAGAAGTATCTTGTTATTTATCATTCAACTAAAAAGATTCAATGTATAATAATTTTGTGATGGGTTTTGGTCCTACTTTTTGTTCACTTAACAAGTAGACTAGCAAATATTTTTAGTTATACACTTTATTGTGCTTTCACCACACTCTCTAAAATGCTCTCCTAAAAATGATCTGCTCCTCTTTGATAACTACTCAAATGGTGGGATGCAAACTTGAACAAGTGGAGGTAGAAGGTCATGAACCCACCTAAGATGAGCCTAGAATGGAAGTGGACCTAAACTACTAGCCCCTATAACCCCCAATAAAAGTGGGCTACCATCCTGCAAAAATTTTAATGCAATGGTTAGGGCAACAACCCCTTAGTTCTTCAAGTATGTTACCAAGGTGATAACCTTCACAAAAACAAGAGGTCTAACTCACCTCTAGAAATGGGAAAAAAAGTTTGTCGACAAACTAAGGGAACCTCCAAACACTCCAAAAAACATGGCCCTGAAAACCTTCCAAATATGTGAATGAAGGTCGAATCAAAGGAGACTGAAATTTATTTGACCTTCAAGCTAAAAGATGAGCTAAATGGATGAATATTGACCTAAACATGTCTAAAAAAGAATCCAAGTCTACTTTTCACTAAAACTCCATTAAAAAATTTAAGCATGGCAAGGACGAATCTAAAGGATGAAAAGCTCGCAAAGTAATTATGGTCTTTAAAAAGACCAAAACAAGTGTTAGGGGGACAAAGGCCTTTACAACATGAGCATATTCCTCAACTCACCCTAGGGCTAAACTCCAATGAAAATGATGGGAAGAGAGGGAAGATGTTATAAATATTTGTTTGGCTTTCAAGTGGATGCCCTAATTTTGACATGCTACTTAAAATCCAATGTTGGGTGGGCACCCACTTTGGTAGGTAAAAATCACTAATTTTGGTTAATATGAACCAAATTAAAACACAAACTGCATTTTTTTTTTTAAATCCAGATTCAAGTTCTATTTATGTGTGGAATTGGGGGATTAATTGGAGGTTAACCAAACATAAACTATCAAATCCGTTCCAAGTTAATAAAAACCAGACCAAAATTAGAACTCAATTTTTTTTATAAACCTAAACTAGAACCACATTTCCAATTCCATTTACATGTGGAACCAAAATGGACACAATTCTAATATTATTTATTTTAGAACCAAAACATGATGTGCTTCCTAAAAATAAAAAACCAACCAACATTGGTTCAAACCAATGTTAGGTGGATATCTAAAAATTCGGATATCACAAATTGTGATATCCAACGAGATATCTTAACCATTAAATCTCAAGGTTATCAAATCTAGACATGTAATATCTAGATTTCAATCTAATTATCACAACTAATGAAATCCAAGCACGATATCAATTTTTGGCCTGGCTCCAAATATCACATTAGGTAGTTAGATTTGAGTTTTAAAAATAAAAATTAATTCAATTAAAAGTTAGGTTTGGGGGAAAAAAACTAGTTTGAGGGTTTGAAATGGCTACTACTCAAAATGCAATTTCCTCAAACCCTATGTGTTACGTTGTTTATCTATTAAAGAGCTTGATATCACACTTGGGCCCCATTTTTTTGGGTCTTCTTGTGTTTGTTTTTCTTTGTCATTCACTTTTGTTCATGTGTCATGCTAGTGCTTGCTACTACTTCCTTCATGCTATTACTATTTTGCTTCCCTTGGCATAGTTGCTACTTTGCTTCCTTTTGCCATTGTTGCTTCCCTTCATGCTATCATCATTGCTTCCCCTCACACTACTACTATTGATTCCTTCTATGTTGTTTCCCTTCACATTGTTACCACTCCTTCCCTTCACACTGTTATTGTTCCTTCCTTTTGTTGTGTCCCTTCATGCTATATTATTGATTTTTTTCTCACTTCTATTGTTGTTTCCCTTCACATTGTTATTGTCGTTGTTGTGTGTTTCAAATACATGTTTATTCACATTATTGTTGTTTTGTGTTTCAACTATTTCCTCCACATTATTGTTGTGCCTCCTTTTGTGTTGTTATTGTTGTGCCCTCCCTTTGTGATTTTCGAACTTATATTGCCTTCTCCTTTTCACACTTTGCAAGTTACAACTTGGAGTTTTTTTTAAGACAATTACCAACTTTTTTTTGTGAGGTAATTTTTTTCCCCATTTTTTTTGTGTTTTTTTAATCTTGTCTTTGTTTGTTGTATTTTCTTATTTCTATATTTGATTTGTGGTTAAATTTTATTTATTTTCATGGTTAATTTTTTTATGTTTTCTTGTGCAAGTTTTTTATAAGTCATTTTGTGCATTAAAGTAATTTTTTACAACACCACTTTTATAATGAATACTAAGTTTTATTCTTGCTTGTAAATGTTATAAATGTGTGCAAATTCAATTTTTTTAAGCATCCATATTTCACCTTAAACCCTAAACCAAAGACATTTGTTTGGAAAACATTTTGTTTGCCTAAATTTCTCTAACCTTAGCCTTCTTTAACATCATGTGAAAAATGGAAAATATAATGAAATGAAAATAAATTAATCCAAAATGAAGTTTGTTGTGAATGTGAAGCTCTAAGCTTGGAAGAGAACTTTTAGGGAAAAATATTTTGGACATGTTTTCTTCAAAGCTTGCCAATATGCCACCAATGATGAAAATGTTTGTAAGGGTTTTAAATATGTTTTCATAAAGTCTACCCAATCAAATTTTCAAAAATGCATCACTTGGCCAAAGAAATTTGGTAAAAGCCAAGATGAATGGAACAAAACTCACATTGAAACTACTTTGAAGCCATGAAAATTGAACACTCCAATGAAATCTAAATATTTTTTTCAAACATCAATGTGATTTTTGTTTTTGTTTGTGTAAGTTTTTTTTGTTTTGAAATTTGCAAATTGTTGATATTTTATTTATTCTTGTAAATTTGCAAAGAAGGTCATATTATTTGAGGAAACATTATAATTCAAGGCAACAATTGTTTTATGTTATGGTCACCAAACATCAATGAAGATTTCTAGTCATGTGCTTCAACCTCTAACTTGGGATGTCTTTCAAATTATTGTTGATATTTTTTTCTTTGGTTGTGAGTGCTTATGTGTGTAACCAATCCCATGGGCATTTATTATTTTCTAATGACTTGCATGCAACAATTACCATGGCTTTGGAACTAAAAGAAAAATCTAAAATGGCACCTTTCATGGTTAATTTGGAAGATGATATGGTTGTGGTTTGGAGTTGTCTATGTTTATTTTTAACATTAAAAAACAAGTTTTAAATGATTTTTTTTAATGAAATATGAAAATAACAAAACCCACAACATGTTATTTCTAATGTTAGACTCAAAATTGAAGATCTTAAATTGGTTTCTTCCTTTAGTGGTTCAAAACAAATTGTACCAAGGTTGGAAAATGATAAGAAATGGTCTTTGTTTGCATTTCCATTGAAATGCCACCATGTACTTCACCTTGTGTTAGAATTTGAAATTGTGGTACATCAACTAAATGATGAATTTTTTTGTTTTGACATTAAAATGACTATTGGGATTAGTGAGCCAACCAAGGATTTGGTGAATAGGGAATTGCAAATGTTTTGGAGGTATCAAATTGATGCAAAGACATTAAGTGTACTTTGGAGTGGTGGGGAAAACATGAGTCCTTGTTTTCAATTATTGTTTCCCTTGCCTATTAAATTTTCAATATTGTGAGATCCCTAATTGAAATTGCAAGAATTTTTTCCTTGGTTGGGACATTGACAAATTTGAAAAGATGTAGGCTACAAATAGATAATTTAAATAAGTTAATATTTTTAAACAAGAATTGACCAAATGATCCTAGGGTGGGTTCTTATTTACCTTGTAACTTGATAGAATTGATTGAAGTTGATGCATCTTTAGAAGAAGAATATGAAGGTAAATTTGAATTAGATGAGCTTGTGGACATGTAATTTATAATTTATAATTTCATTCCTTTGTATATAAGTTTTGTAATAAACTTCTTACACATTGTTATTTAGGTTGTGAAAACCACTTTGAATATCTAATAAATAGTATTTTCTAGGATATCTAAAAGTGTGAAATCCAAATTCTAGTGTTTTAAAAGAAATTTGATATCCTTGATGGATAGTATAATTGAGATCATTTTTAAATAAATTTAAATTCTAACCCAATTCTTTAAAATCATTTGAAAATCAAAACTAACTTATATAAAATGAAATTGATATCCGCCCAACACTAGTTAAAATCCTAAATCCAAAAATATATTGTTCATGATCCAAAAAGGAGAATATTTTCTTATCACATGATCAACAAGGTGTGCTATACACAATGGCCTTGTCATTCATTTAATATCAAAAATGGATATTGGGTGATAAATTTGTTAGCTAGGGGAATTTTTTTTTAAATTTTATTTTAATATACATCATCATGTTGTTGTAAAGGAAAAATTGTGATGCTTATTTTTTTCAATTTTTGACATCACATTAATTACAAGGAACCCAAAAAAGATCTTATGTTAAATGATGACAAGTTGTAAAAACCTATCTAAACTTTTTTTTAATTGTTGCCAAACCAAAACCAATAGGGAAATGTTGCAACATGATTTTCATTTTTTTGAAAATTTAATGAATTTTCAAAAATTAAGAAATGATCGATTATTCCTTTTTCATATTTATTTTTCACATTTGTGAAAATTTTCAAACCGAAAAAAAAGACTTATCATGACATGTGTATTTGAATGTTTTTAATCACATCATCACATTTTGAAAGAATTACATGAATTTTTGTGTATGATGAGTTAACCATTTTTTGGTGAAGATAGTTTCATAATCTATAATTTTGTGGGTTATGAATTGGTGACAAAGTCACCTGGGGTTGGGTGGACATTTGAAGAGGCCGGGCAAGGGAGAAAGCAAAATGTCAAAAGATGAATGTGAATCTTTTTACAACCAAATTTAGGATGAATCATCTCACCTAGTTTCTAGGGGGGCAAAATCCCTTGAAGCTACTATACTCTATAATGCTTCTCAACACAATATCCCTGCTTTACAAGGCAGAGCCAACAAAAGAGTCTTCTGTTGGAGTGTTTTAAACAATTATTGTGATCAAGTCTGGAGCTGTTTTGCACAAAAATTAATTCCTTGATGTGGTCTAAAGATATTAGCATGGAAGACATGTTTATGTAATTGCCACTTTTGCAAAATAAGACTTGTATGTTAGCCAATTGATTCAAGGAGTTGCCTCCCACAAGTAGCCAAGGGTTGAAAAAACAGCCTATGTCATGAATGAGATTGTTAGAATGGGAGCTTTAAATTGTTTCAATGAGTCCTCTTCAGCAGCAATCTGACATTCAAATGTTTTAACAGCCACAAAAACAATATATGGCTGATGAGATTGTTCACATTGCCACCTTGAATTGTTTTTAAAGAGTTGCCTAATTGAACTTGCACATACCTAGTCGTCCATATCTGCAACTTTTCCCAGAAACTAAGCAAGCTCCTAAAATTCAGTTTGTGGGTAAGCACTAAGCACCCATCAAAGAATGCAACAAGATCCCATGATATGCCAAGAAGAAATGAGTACAATCAACCTGGACTGCAAAAGTGATGGTTTTTGATCAGTGTTGGGTGGTTCTTTGAAATTATAAAGAATTCCTGGTTCTGGTTCTTTGAAAATTTCAGAATCAAAGAATCGTCAACTCCAGTTTTTCGAAGAAAATTCAGAATCAAAGAACCACTAGTTCCAGTCATTTCAGAAGAATTACTAGAACTCACAGCTTTCATGAAAGAATTGAAAGTTCTCTGGCTGATTATTTGACCTTTTACATATTTTGAAAAGCATGGTTACATACCAAAGTCAGTTCTTTGCATTTTTTTGAGAACCCAGCAGGTCAATGTGTTTATACCCAGGTTGACAACCAATGGGCATCTGTCCCTGATTCTAAGAACCGCTCAACACTAGGTATTGACATCAAACATGTTGATGTAGCTTAATCAGTATATGCACATCTTAGCTCAAAGGTGGCAGATTGTGCAACCTCTACTTGCAGCATCACACATCTTTTTAGGAACTTTTTTTTTAATGCAGCCTAAGTGGTGATCATCCACAAGAAGATGTAGAAAAAGTGACGACCCATCCTAAAAAAGATTTAGCCAAATCTGGCTATAAAACAGATATGAAGGACAAATCTTTAATCATCTACTTTCTTTTGGCTACTTATTGAAACCATATACAGAAATTTGGCAACTTTTCCTTTTTTTTTGACTCTTGGTGACTGAAAGTCTAAAAGTTTTGAAAGTTTTCATTTCTAATTTCACCAGTTAAAAAAAGACCATGCATCACACTGTTGTTCTGTAAATGAAGTTCTAACTTCGCAAAGGCATTCCTGAGTTAGTTGCACATACTGTATCAAAATAGGATCAAGTTACAATGGACTTCCATGCAAGCACTGAAACTCTGCAACACCAAGCTGTAAGAAAACCCATCTTTACTAAGCACATGACTGTCCATTCCTGCTGTCAATTCTACACAGATCTCAACACCACGATTGCAAAGCAAACAAAATCAATAGCAAGACGAATATCATCATGTAAAGCACAAATTTTCTTAGGAAATTGATCATTACCTATTTAACTCTGCACAACCCCTTAAGTTCCTGCCTCTGCTTCAAACTTGATAATTATGGTTTCTGATGCTCTTCATTCATTCTGTATTTTACAATGCTCTGGAAGTTCAATCCTAGCTGCCATCAAACAAAAATTGTGGCCAAAAGGATTAAACCACACTATTAGAATTGCCGATGAAGGAAAGGAATGGTAATGGCAATGCACCTTGTTTTCAGTTCTAGGTTGGTACATGTCATTCGAGGCAAGTGTTGTGCGGATATCAGAATCGACACGAAACCCTGTTGGTTATCAGGGTGGTTCTTTGATTTCATAACCATTGATCTTGGAAAATCAGAGAATTGGGTCTGACATATAACCTCCATTCTTTAAAAAAAAGTCAAAAAGAACCAAAGAACTGCCCCAGAAAACTGCGGCTCTTTGCTGGTTATTTCATGAAATTTACCATTGGATCTTAAGTTTTTGAAATAGCAGGAATTGGCCATTCTTCAATTCTGGTATTTTTCAAAAAAACCAGCATTGGCAGTTCTTTGATTTTGGAATTTTAAAAAATTGGATTTGTGGGTCATTAAGAAAATCTAATACCCACACAACATCTGGTAAGACTAGTGTTGGCTTCTTCAGAAGAATAACAATCTTGTTCAGGCTAAAGTCTTTTTAAAACATGGAAGACCCTTCAATTTTGGGTCTTTTCAATGTTTTCAAAAACTAAAAGCCATTTGTTCTAAGGCTAGGTTAATTTTTCTTGACCGATAATTTTGGGTCTAACCAATCCAACCCTTATAAGAACAGGCATGATTCCATGTTATTCATGCCAAGTTAGATCTAGCTTACATGTGGGAACTTCTCTTATACTTTCTTCCTTTCTCTACTTTTGCCCATCTTTAAGATTTCCATCTTTTCTCTAACTCAATGGCACCTAGGTATCCATTTCATTTTCCCCTGATCCCCTTCTCCCTTGCCATCCTAGAATGCCCATTCCCTTATTCTTCTTTATGCTTAGGTAATTATTGAAACCAGAAACAATGACATGAAAGGTGGAAAGAAGAAATAAAGATGTAAGTAGTCATTCACCCAAGGCAAAATATAAAACCCATAACAACAAGAAAAGAGGGTTTCTCCCTCCATCCTTTTTCTATTGTTATTCATTCAAACTATGTTTTTCCGATCTATTATCATTAATGTTGTGCATGTAGTTGTGAATAGTTGTTTTATGTGCTATGTATAACCATGTAGGTGTAAATAATTTACACTTACACTTGCAAAACATGCATGTATACATTTTTAAAATACATTTACATGACATTGTGTAAAATATCCACCATGTAAATGTAAATCACGATGCAATATCCTCATAAGAATATTGTTGTGAAGATGTTATATTACCCTCTATCCTTGGAGATTATGGTTTGCAAAAAAATGAGGATATTACATCTCATATTTTTCATAAGTTGGTAGCTATAGTTTTATAGAGCAAAACAAAATCATAACGAAATCAAAATGACAAAGGAACATTCACTTGAAACAAACCACTAATGAAACTTTTAGCAATCCTAAGAGTTGCAAAATGGTCAAAACATCACCATTTGAACTTGCAAAAATTATAAATCAAAAGGAACATGGGGAGCTCACCCTAAATTCTCAACTTTGCAAGATCAAAATGAAAGGAGTTGTAAAATAACTAGTACCCAAAAAATAAAATTAAAAAAATCAACACAATAAAGAGGATAAAGAATCAAAAATTAAAAAATTGCCTAAAACAATTTGTTGGAACTTTCAACAATGCAAAGAATTACAGATTATAACAACACCACTAACTACACTTGCAAACAACCTCTAAACAAAGGAGATAACATGACCTAGGAGCTCACAAGACTACAACAAAAGAGACTTTGCAATATATCACTCTTTCATTTTTAAATCTTGCTTTTCTACTACCTGCATCTTTTTTTTCCTCATTCCCCTTTTCCCCTTTTTTTCACCTGCTTTATTTCTAGAACTAACTATACTTCCATACCTATTATTTAGTTGAACCTTGAAAAGACCAAAGGGGAAAAAGAAAAGCAATATTACATATGTTCTTTTGTGTTGTGTTCATTTCTTTGTTTACATTTTTTTATATGATTTTGCATTGTGTGTAGAACCATAAAAGTCTATGTGTTTTTTTTTAATGATTTACACTAATATTTGTCCTACTTTTTGCAAGATGAAATAACCTTACATGGATTTTCACTTACATTGCAACATAGAAAGTTTTACACTTACACATCCAAAATTATACACTTAAATTACTCGACATGTGCATACACACGTGACACTAATGATTCCCTATGGAAGAGCATGTCTTTAAATATCCTTTAAATATCATATAATTAGGAAAGATGAGCCTACAAACCTAAACTTTACAAGGTGCACCAAACGCAATGGTCAATGGCATGCCTAGTCTCTAAGATGAAGGAATTTGTCTCATTATGTTTTTTTAAAAGGACAATTATATTAAATTATGGTACATGACAAGGAAACAAAATTATTATATTAAATTATGATAGGAGACAATCATTATTAACCTTAGATGAGATTTCTCCAAATTTGAGGAACCTTCAGAAATGACTTAATATTCCCTCAAAATCCATTAGGTTCTTGAAACTTCCCTACACGGAGTGGGCGAGTACAAGTGGGACCTGGACTTGGCCCCATTGTGAAGACAGCCTCATTACCCAACACATAAAAAGACAAATGAAGAGCACAAGTGGGAAATTTTACCAACCTCCATTGTCGAGGAGGAGGAGGAGGCCTTCTGGGCTGCTCAAAAATTATTGCTCTAAGTGAGGTCATGTAGCTCGAGTTGTTCCTCAATCTTCCTTGATGTGTTTTCATGAGAACTAGTGTGGCCTCTGCCATTGGCCCAAGTGTTAGCACGTCCTCAACTGATTTTTCCTTCCAAAACCTGGTTTTTTAGAATTTATTTGGATTTTCAGGAGCAGAAATCACACTTTAAAGTCAATATCTCCCACATTCTGAATCCAAATCTTACGAAATTAATTCCATTAAATCCTGCTCATCAAGATCTTTCCAAGAACTCCAAAGGCACATCTCAATTCCTCCAAAAATTTCAGCTACGATTTAATTTAATTTTCAGTGAAGAAATCATTCAATATTCAAGAACTTTTGCACCACAAGTCCAAACGGCATGGAACCAAGCCAATGCATCCCTCCTCCTTGAAAGAGACCAATAACGCGATCTGAAACATCCCAGTTCGGTGGATCTCATCAGTACAAATCAAAACAAGACAAAGCAAACAAACTACCTTGCTTCATAGAAAGATGCAAGTTTTGAAACTGGGAGTTGTTGTGCCGACTCACCTTCACCTAACACCAGAATGCTCTTAGTTCAAAAAATAATTTTGTTGTTAACTCCAACTAAAGCATTTCTAGACGAGACCACTTAAGTGGACAATGTCATCCTTGGGCCTACTAGTCTTTTAGAAAGGCAAACCAGCTGCCTTAGCATATAACTCATACATCTACGAATCCCACCTTTGGTATCCCACTTAACCCATCCACCCTGCCCCATAACTAATAACCTACATAACTAAGGGACCAAATTCGGACCATCAAATCCCTTTAGCTGGGAAAAAAAACATTAGGCCTACATATATATAACCTTCAAATGCTTCCTTTCTACTACTTCCATTGGTCCTCTAAAATTCTCACTAACTTACTTAACCTTATCGCACATTTAACTATTAGTTAATTCAAGATAAGTAAAATAAATAAATTCAAACTATCAAATCTAGCAATTTCATTTTGGCCATAACATTCTTTTTGCACACCTATACACATGATCATATCCAACACTCCATATATTAGGGACTTTAATATTATTAGGCCACCTTTACACTAGAGCTTGAAACCCAATGACAACCAAAATAGAGAAATCTATGATTGGAAGAAAAGTCATTTCAACATTCGAGTTCACTTTACACAAGGTTGACAAACCCATTGGCCAAAGAAATGTAATTTATGAATTAAAAAACAACATTAAATGCATTATGGGTAATGTTTCATGGTCTAATGAACTTGGTGCTAAACCTACCTACATTCTTCGCTAAACCTACCTACATTCTTCGCTAAACCTACCTACATTCTTCGGAATGTAGGTAAGTTTAGCACCAAGTCCATTAGGTCATGAGTCTTTAAAACCATGATTGGTCATATTTTGATGGTCAAATTCAGATTTTTTTTAATAACTTGTTTTAGAGGCAGGTTGGACATTCATTAGACCATGAGCTCACAAAGCCATCATTGGTCTACAAAAAAAAAAAATCATATTTTTTTCTCAAGTGTTTTAAGTATATTTTGTGAAGGTGGGTGCAAAGTTCATTAGCTCATGGGCCCAAAAAATCATGATTAGTTTGATTCTTTACATAATTTTTCTCAAATTTTTGATGATTTAAAAAAAAAGGTGGGTGTAAATTTCATTAGCCCATGGGCCCCCAAAAAAATGTGATTAATTGGATTTTTTACATAATTCTCTCAAAGGTTTTTTTTTTTTTTTTATTCGAAGGTGGGTGCAAAGGTTTGCTAGCTTATGGTCAAAAAAACGTTTGTGATTGGTCAGAAAAATTACATAATTTTTTTAAAATTTTTAATAATTTAAAAAAAAGGTCGGCACAAAATTTGTTAATGGGCCCCTCAATAAAGTCTACTTTCATTTTACACTATACTTGACAACCTAGGCCCACACATAAACAAATTCTATATTTTCATGGGATGATGTTTGGATGTATTTTCAGGGCTCTAAACATTTCCAAAGTCATGGTCTCTCTCACATGATAATGTAAAGGGGGGGGGCTAAACCATATCTGTATACAAACAAGTTAAACATTTCAATTTTGGGGGTCCCCACAACTAATTAATATGAGTTCCAAACCATATACTCTCAAGGTAATTTGCTTAAGGCCTAAAGGCTTGACCTCTATAATGCAAACAATGTGTTGTTTAAGAAGATAGGGTGTAAAAAGGTGCAAGTTGGGGGGCAAGTGGATGGCCAAAATTAGTAACTTAAAAGTAGGTTGGTAACAGGGCCTGAAAGGAGTTGTGGAGCTTGGAGATACCTACCTAGTTGGAGGGCCCACCATCCACACATGGGCACTATCCCAAGGAAGATGCTAAATCAGTGTTTTGTTTAGTGGCGAATTTTTGTAACTTAGTGACCTAAGAATATAACAAGAATATTTTTTTGCATTTTTTTTTTTCAAATCACCAAATTTTGAGAATTTCAAAAAAAGAAAAAACCTTTGTTGTTTTCTTGTCTTTTTAATTTATTTCAGTATAATTTTTTGTCACTCTTTTATTTTTGGAGTTTTAAGAGAAAATTTTCAATTAATGTTAATTATGTTTTGGGATGCTCATTGCTTAATGTTAAATCATTTTTTAAGAAAAAACTTATTATATTCTTTACACATTTATATGTCTAAATTTGATTTTATATTATTTAAAACCTCAACTTCATCCAAATTACAAGTCATTATATTATTAGTGGTGGAATTATGTTAACCATTATCATATTAGTACATTGGTAACTTGAACACTAATTATGTTGTGTGCTACAAGATCAACACCCAACACTATCAAAACTAACAATGACACCACACACATGAAAAGAATAAACCTTGCAAAACACAAAAAATCAAAACCTTGTTCACACTAAATTGAGTTCCAACCGCAACTAACAAACCACATGAAACTAACTTCTGACAACCAATACTTAGTATATAATGTATAAATATGTGTAAATTATGAAAAAAAATCAAAAGAAAAAATTGTGAATGAAAATTGAAAATATTCAAAAGATATTCAAAAATATATATTTCCTCCATGGATCTTCATAATTAATTAGTTTTTGACAGGCGTCTGTTGAAGCTGCCCTAGTACTACTACTAGGGTATGTCATTTTGTTAATGTATTTGTGTGTACCTTAATACCTTGGTCAATTTGACACTGATTATATTATTTTCAAAAACGTTCCAATTTTCAAAAATTATTTCTTCCAGATCAAAAAATATTGTAAAGAAAAATAATGAATATTTAAGAATATTTCATTTGTTGAAATGAATGTTTCAAAATTAATTAATTATTCAACGGACATGTGTTGAAATGGCCAAGGTACTACGGTATTTGTTTTGGAGGCAGTGATGGGTTGCTGGTGCCTTCATTTGTACCAGGAGAATTTGTACCAGGAGCATGGAGACGATTGTACGGGTATTACCTAGCTTGGCAGTTTGGAGACTAATTCTATCATTTGTTTAAAAAATGTTGAATTCTTTTCAAAAGAAAGACATGTTTTGCAATGAATTTTTTTTTGTGTGAAGGTAAATAAAGACTCTTTCAAAATATTCTATTTCTCCACATGCATTGGGCGTTTGCTTTTGGGTGCAAATTTTAGCATCCTGGGTCACACACACACAAAAAAAAAAGAGTGGAGATGTCAATGATTGATACAAAAGGGTGTTTTATTTGGTGCAAAAATGGGCCCAAGTTGCCACAACACAAGAAAAAGACAAAAGACATTTCAAATCACCATAGTTAGACAATAGGAATAATAGGTAGTTAGGGTGTACTTAGGAAGGGCTTATGAGTCCAGGCTAGGCCAAAAATAAATAGTGGTAGCCAATTTTAGTACTAGAATTTGTATGCAACCAATGAGAAGTGGCGTCATGGAGTGAAGGGTCCTACCTTTTCGTCTTGTTGGGAGGGGAGGGGGGTAAGGGGGTTATTCTTTCGAGTTGTGTTTGGTTTGGAGAGTGGACATATCCATTATTCACTTGCCACTTGGACACTAGACAGTTGATCTCCCATGCAAGGGGGAGTCAAAGCAAAGAGTTCCCCAATAGCACCTCACTTTTATCCCATATGCTTTGGCAAATGTTGTCCTCCTTTCACCTATATACCTGGGCCAAAGGGAAGAAACTTTGAAATTTAAATACAACCTTCCATTTAGTGAAGGCCATATAGTTTCATATTTTGTGAGTGATGGGCCAATCAAATTGGCTCGTTGCAAATAAATTACTAAATAGAGCTTGGGAGGCGTCTCATTTAATTAATAGGAAAGGTGAACAAGTAGGGGGTTCTTATTTTAGGTTACAACAAGTGGCAAAAATATAGGACAAATCTTTTAGTTTTTTTGCACTTTCCTCTCTGAAATGGACCAGATTTGGCTGACTCGTTTTGTCGCAACACCACCTACTTGCCTACCAAGTTTGAAAGGAAAACGCTGCATGAAGATTTGGCATCTTTATATAAATGACTTAATTATTTGTAACACACGTGGTGAAGCTGCTGCCCCTGTTATGTGGTAGTACTAATAACTGTCAGCACAAGCAAACGCTCCAGGCCAACCACCTCCACACCTACCAATCAATGCTCTTCTCCACTTAACTAATTACTAATTTTCAGCACTAATCCCATGAGCAAAACAACTCCTGGCCAACGACCTTTCCACCCAGGGTTTCTTTCTTTTAAGGATGTTGTTTCTGTGGCCAAAGTGGCGATCATTCAAAAATTAGTTTAGCCAAATTTAGTAGGAAAAAAGAAAAAGAAAAAAATATTCTTTTATATTCTTGGCTACCAGCTGGAACTTATCATAAAGATCTGGCGATTTGAAAAAAAAATTCTTCAAAATCTGGCGAATTTGAGTCTTTTTTTTTTCTATGAAAAATCCTTTGTATAGGTCGAAATCTATTTTTCAGGTCGAAATTTGGCCGAAATTCGCCAGTAAAAGAAACACTCCTATGCACTAGTTAGTGTTTTCTCTTTTGGAATTTTCGTTTGTAGCCAAAGTGGCGATCATCCATAGGTAGATGTAACAAAAATGGCGACTGTGCTTAAGAAGATTTAGCCAAATTTGGCTATAAACCATAAATAAAGTACAAATCTTTTAATCAACTTTCAATATTTCTGGCTGAAAATTGTAAACCAAATTAGACGAATTCTGGCGATTTTACCCCCAGGCACCCTCCCTTTTTTTTCCCTCACATCTGGCCACTGAAAACCTCAAAGTTCACTTGTTTCGAGTTTTGAAATTTTCCTAATTCACATTTTGGCGATATATCACCAGATTTAAAGAAAAGGGAGCACCCACTACCCTAATCAGTGCTAATCTCCAATTATTAGCTCATTAGTGCTAATCTCTGTGTGTGTGGAGATAAACCCGGTGGTTGGTTTCTAGGAGGGGTGGTGGACTTGGAACTCCCGCCGTCTATTTTACTTGCTCTAGTTTGCTTTGCGGCGTTGGAAACTCGGAACGAAGAAATGAATCGGGTGTCTTGAGCCAAGTTCAGTTGTCGATTTCTCGCCTTCAATTTTGTATTTTCCACTGTGTGTTTCGTGTGTGTGTGTGTATTTTCGCTGTGTTTTTTGTGTGCGTGTTTGTTCGCTGTGTGTATTTTTTCGCTGTGCTTGGTGTGTGTGTTTCTCGCTGTGTGTTTTGTTCGTGTTTTTTCGCTTTGTTTTGTGTGTGTGTGTGTGTGTTTTCTCGCTGTGTGTTTTGTTCGTGTTTTTCGCTTTTTTCGGGGGACCGCACCACTCTACTCCCGTATGCCTCAGTGCAGAATTTCTTCCATCGCTAAATTCTCGTACAACACCGGCGATTTTCTATCACCGTCTGGGAGTCGACGGGGCCAATCTCCCGGTGACAGCGAGCCCACCGCACATCGTCTACACACTGTGCCTGCTGGATTGCATCTCAGAGACGAGAAGAAACAGGGAACTTTGCGAGGAGCCAGCTCCTGTAGTCGTTGCCGTTGTCGTCATCATCTTGGATCCTTGAAGAATATTGCCGCCGTCGTGGTGGTTCCGCAACAAACTTTGGAAAAAAGGAGCGAAGATGGCAGAAGACCTAAGGCTGCCTTAACTCTTGTTGATGCTGATGCTGCTGATCAATTAGTTTGTCGATCGAGTCGTGGTGTATCTCCTCCTCCTCCTGCTCCCGGACTAGAGTTGAGTGGAAGAAGTGTTGTAATGGCTCCGCCTTCCGGTGGTTGCCAACTGCCAAATATAACGTGGCATCAGGGATGTGTGGGACTGGAGAAACGGGAGAGTTTGCTACGGCAGAAGGGTTGTATCTTGTGGATCACAGGTCTGAGTGGGTCAGGGAAATCTACCTTGGCTTGTGCTCTGGAGAATTCTCTGATGGCGAAAGGGAAGCTTAGCTATGTGCTGGATGGTGACAACCTCCGTCATGGCCTGAGCAATAATTTAGGGTTTTCGGCAGCGGATCGAGAAGAGAATATCAGACGAGTTGGGGAAGTGGCAAAGTTGTTTGCAGATGCGGGACTCATCACCATTGTCAGCCTCATCTCTCCTTACAAGCGAGACCGGGATTTTGCAAGAGCCCTTATGCAGCCAGGCAAGTTTGTTGAAGTTTACATGAAAGTGCCTTTGGAGATTTGTGAAGGAAGGGATTGTAAAGGTTTGTATAAGCTGTCAAGAGCGGGCGTGTTGAAGGGTTTCACTGGAGTTGATGATCCTTATGAGGAGCCTGACAATCCCGAGATCCAAGTTGAAGCAACAAATGCAGCAGGGGACTTCATTCCACCGGACTGCATGGCCAACACTTTGATCACTTATTTGGAACAGAATGGATTTCTGCGGGGCCCATGTTGATGCAAGAGTTTCTGGAGGTTAGGGTTTTTATGCAACACCCCTCTTTTTTTCAATGACGACTTGTAAGGTTTTGTTTGCAACATTGTGTTCACAGGTTGCTCTCAAGTCTAGATGCTCTGAATGACAGGCTACATCTCAACGAAATCTGATCATGCAATGAAGGATCCTTTTCATGCACATTCTATGAATCATGTAGGTTGGAGTTAAGAGTTGCATGAAAGCAGGAAGGGAAAATGTGGCTTTTTTGGAGGTTAACTTTCTCCTGATTGAGGAAGAGAAAATTCACACTTAGAACAACAGTTGAGCATGTGTCCCACATCATCACACATAGAGTTTTTCATCTAGGTCTTGAACTTTGAACGCGGCCGTTTGTAGCAACAACATGATTGGTAGTGATAGATGGGTTCTGAAGACCTAATATTTTTTGTTCATTCACTGATCAGTGAATGTATGAGTTTGTTGAGCTTGTTCAATGAAGTGATCCTTAAATAGTATGATTGTAGATAAAGACCGTGATTGCAGTGACCAAGGATGGCATTAGTAAATCATTAAGTTTGTTGAGCTTGTTCAATGAAGTGATCCTGAAATAGTATGGTTTGTAGATGTAGACAGTGATTTCAGTGGCCAAGGATGGCAATGTGAAGGACAATTGTGATTGGTGTGCTGAATCACATGCAGATTTGTAGATTTCTTTCTGTTTTCAATTAGAAGATGGAGAAGGAATGTAGTACAAGTTTGGAGGTGTTGCATTTCATCATTGTTGATTGATGGGTTCTGAAGACCTAATATTTTTTCAAAAATTATTCACTGATCGGTGAATTATTGAGCTTGTTCAGTGAAGTGATCCTTAAATGCTATTGTTGTAAGATGTAGACAGTGAGTGCAGTGGCCAAGGATGGCAATTTGGAGGAATCCTATAGAATGTGATTGGTAGGCCATATCACATGCAGGTTTGCAGATTGCTTTCTGTTTTTTTCAATTGGAACATACAGAAGGAATGTAGTATAATGAGTCTGGAGGTGTTTGCTTTTCATCATTATTGAGAGATCTTTGAATGATGGATGGAAAGGGTCTGTGTTGCGACAACTATCAACCAAACTCAGGCAGATCCCGTCAGTTCAAATCAGAAGCTCTGAGATTGTGGCCTGTTGCAATTACTGTAATAATTGTCTTGGACTGCAGATCTAGAATTTTTTGAGTAGGATGTAGATGCTTCTATAGTGGTTTTAATTTTGGACTACACCCAACATTTGATATAGTGGGGACCATGGAAGCTCAGTGTTGCTCATCATTGCTATTCATGATGAAAGTGATGGTCTGAGTGACATTCAAAAGGTTATAACTGCAATCATTATTGTCATCTTTGGTTTTGTCGGAACTACTAAAATCATTCCTTTCAAAGTGCTCTTGTAGAGTTTTCTGTACGATCTCATAGATGTGTCCATGTTAGTTATGAACCAAGGGGAGAGCTTACTGGACAACAGGATTCTGAACTGCTGTGTTTTGTATCATTTCATTGAAAGAGTTTTGAGGTGAGAGCTTATAAATAGAACTTTGTTTGCAGTGGCTGTCAGTCTAAGGATATTTCACTTGCTCTTTTTACACTTTGCTAGTGTCTTTGATAGGAATTCCTGTGTCATCATGGCAGGAATTAGAATGCCATGCTTTTCAGGGCTAAAGCAAGCAGATTTGCATGAGAATATCCAAAGAATAGCATGTTTGAGAAGTCTTCCTACAATTTAGGGCAGCATACCTCACAATTAGGTCATATACTCTTCTCTAAAAACCAAATATTACTTGAACCTGGCAGGTCTTCTTTTTAATAGAGCTTCTTTGTTAATTAGTTGCTGTGCTAGCCAATTGAGAATTTAGAAATGGTCCTGAACTCAGTGAAGTGCATTCAATCAATGAAATTACCTGTGCATGATTAACCATGTAACAAAGGGCTAAAGTGGCAAAATGGGACATTGGAAACCATAGGCATAGAAAACCAATCACATGGCAACTCCAGAGCTTAGTCCTAGAAGCCAAAAAGAAGGAAGTTACTAATTTATTGAGCACCGTTCAAAAGGAAGAAAGACTACTGAACACTTGTTTCCAATTCCTTCTTCTGACCAGTTAACTCTCGCTCTAACATCATTGATGTGCATATATTTTTGTGGAGTGAGAATTGCAGATTATGCAGTAACAAAGTCACAATTTCATGAAACCATTGAGGATATTCACATCCCAACACCATGTACAATAAGTGGACACATTGTGGATGGCAGGAAGATTTGGGTCATCACTCAAATTCCATCTCGAAATCATATTGGTAGCTGAAACCAATACGGAGTCACAAAATTTCACAAGGTTACAAAAGACATTTGAGGCACTAGAGTAAGGATCTACCTGGATATGAGGCCATATTTTCTTTATGCCAAAGCAAATAATGGCATTCTTAGTTCTTGCTTACATGGAAGGTTGTTCACCTAAATGCACAAGGTGAAAAGAATTCTCAACATAGATTATCAAAATAGTTTCCAATTGAACTGATAATTAAGTTGAAGATTGGGGATTTGAAAATTTGCTAGTACATTTGAATTTGAAAACCAACCACTAGAAGAACACGAGCATTTCTTCAGTGAAAAATGGCACAAGTGGTGGAGTTCATCATTCAATTAGATGTTAAAGCTAATTGGTGAAAGAAGATATACAAGCAGATCCTCATTGCCAAATGTCTCTGCCCCCCTTATTGCAAAGCTCAAACCAGCCACAAGGGTTTAAAAAATAAGAAGTACAAAGTTCCATGAATCAGTGCCCAAATAATTGACCTAGAACTCATACTTCACAGTAACAACACATTGTAGAACATTCCTCAAAATGTGGGACCGACTGAAAACTACATGATGTTTCTATAGTCTCTCCCTTCACAACAGGCAGAAGAAGGGACAACAAAGACACAGGAATGTGAAAGCAATCCATCTGCTGCAATGAGGAACTCGTAAAGACAAGACCTACCTTTCTCCTACATACCTACCACGATTCTCAGCGAGAGGAGCAGCAAGGAAAGGAAAGGAAATGAGCGGGGGTAAGAACCTTTTGCCTGATGAAAGCGCAACGGATGTCCTTGGGTTGCGGACAAATTGCTCCGGACAACAACGGAGATCCCAAAAAATGTCCCCGCGGGAAGAAATTGTGGTGAAGCGGGTGGTCATAACAGATTAGCTGCTATTAATTTTGCATGTTGCCCACGCACATCTTGGCGTGCTGCATCTCCAAGAATGAATGGCTCGAACCCCACGAATCTGTCCCAAGTGAGGATCATGAACCGAGTGTTCTAGGTATAAGACGAGGTGGGGTGACAGATTCGTGGTGGTGACCGGACACAATCCGTGAAGATGCAGTACTCCAAGATGCGTGAGGGAAACACGCATTCAAATCTCGACCCAGTCCTTCAAAACCAGTCACTGTCCCTTGTGATGCAACTGATCCAGATCCGTTGCATATAGATCAATATTACTGTGAAATTGGCTTGAGAATTTGCGGTCCATGTCATTGCGAGCAGTGCAAAGCTTTCACAAGAAAAAAAAAGAAAAGAATCAAGATAGACTTGCAAAAGTGGGCAGAGACGAATACACAAAGACTGTAACAACAACAACAACAACAGGCAATCAAAATCTCTACAACAACAACAGGAATTCCAGAAACCGCCTACTACTGCTTGTGTATGACAGACGGCAACGGAAATACAAGCACTTGCAACGGAGTTATTATATACACAGACAAACCACAGAGATGTCCCACATTTTCATTTTTTCTCTCGTTTTCGGGTTTGGAACAAAAGCACAAGCAATGTCCTGATCTTGAAGCGATGCTCGACACGCACATAAGAGAACATTCAAGCAAACAACACATTCAACGATATATATACACCAGAGAAGAAGAGGCAAGACATGATGATGATGAAGGCAGACGACGATTACGACGAGAGGAGAGGCGAGGTGGGTACAGAAGCAGCACAGGAGTGAGTGCTTGGACAACGCCAAGTGCGACGAGAAGGAGCTGCGGCGGGCCAGGCTATATAAAGGAACGGAGGAAGGGGAGGGAGGTGGGTCCTTCAGGAGGGGGGCGGGGGGGGGGGGCTAGGGGCCTACTACCTAACTACCTACCTACTTATCTACCTACCTACCTGTGCAGTTAAACGGTTCCACTTTCTCTAACACCCACAAGCAACAGCTCACCACAATATTTGGAGTTGTTTTTTAAAATTATTATGATTAATTAATTTTTTAATTTTTTAATTAAAAAATTGAAGTCCAAAAACTCATTTTTATTGGGAAAAACGAACACATTATCTCCAAAAATATTTTTGGCAAAAACTAGTGAATGAATCCAAAACTTGAGGTAACACTCAATTAATTAATTAAGTAATTGATCAATCAATCCACCTGGCCGCTCATTCATACAGTTACCTGCTAGGGTTTTATACACCCACTTTTTTATAAAATAACTTCGCATGGTCCTAGACTTCATTGGTTTTTTTTTTTGGATGAATTTTCGACCTGACAAATATGATTTCAACACATACAAAAAGATTTTTTATGAAGAAAAATGGCCCTGATTTTCCAGATAAATAAAATAAAATAGCCAGATTTATGCAACATGTAGCCAACATATATAAGATTTTTAAAATTATTACTTATTCATTCTATAGCCAAATTTGGCTAAATCTTCTTGTGAAGGATTGCTAGTTTGACTACATCACCAAAAATGAATTTTGGACCAAAAAACTGTGGGAAAATGTGGAATTTCTTTTTTTTCCTCTTGTAAATTTGACTATTTTAAATTACAAAATTAGAAATTTTCACCAAATTTTTTTATGTCACAATTTTATTAAAAAAACTTTCTCCCATCTAATTTTTACATGCATCACCCACGTATATCACTCATCATTCAATTTGTCACTTATTTTGCACACACCACTCACTCACTTGTTCATGATCACGTCCCCCAACTTTTGCTTTGCTTTTTTTTCTTTTCTTTTCTCACACATCGTTCTTCTCTTGTTAGCTAATCCTTTGAATATAGCCTTTATTCCCACCTTCACATGTTTGCAGGGTGCAAGCATGCATGCATGAGAGAAGGGGGAAATAGCAGCAAATGAAAACAAACGTGCAATTACGTGTGGAATCCAAGAAACTAAAAAAGGAAGCAAACGAAAAAATAGGGGGGAGAGGGGGGGACAAAAGAAAAGGGAATACAATACAAAAAGCTTGCATAGCTTGTTTTAGTTTTGAATCAAATGAGTACTTTAGCATCAACTAGGCAATCCACTACACCTCCAATCTTGTAGTAAAGTTAGGTACACGGAGTTTTTGGGATTAGTCCCAACCACTAGTTTCAGTGTGCATTTTGTATGTAGTATTCAATTGGCTTTCAAGTGCCATTCCTTGGATGAAACAAGGAAAAGTTGCGGTTTTTTTAAAGGTCTTCATGTCCTAGAGAGTCTACCCTAGAGGGCACATTCCGAAGTGTAAAGTTCAAAAGATAGGTTGCAAATTAGCACTTGTTGATTGATAAGTAACATACATAAAAGTAGGAAATACCAGAACGGCCAGTGGTGGTGGTATAATATTTCCATACCTGCATTATTTGGTTAGAATGTAATGCTAAGATTTTTCAGTTTTGAAGATTGGAGTTATGAAAAGATACAACAATCAAATTAGGATTAGTCTTTTTGACTATGACATAGTAATTCTGAGGAATGCCCTCCAAGCTCTTGAGAAAGCCTCTAATTGATGGTAAGAAGATGCTGCTTTGATTTTAGTGGAGTTCTTACTTTGTTATCTGTGACAGACGGTAGTAGTACATTAGTTAGCTACAATAGACTTCTTAACATCGGAGTTATTCTTTGATTTCTGGCCACTAGACTTTTGAAGGTTTCTCCTGTTCCTTTGCCCTAGTTGATTGTTTGGTTCCCTCTTGCAATGGATTTTCCAAAACTCTGCAGTCTTACCCCATCCAACGAGATTTATGCCAGCAAATCAGAACAGAATTAGGAAAGATGTTTTTTGCGAATCTCAAAAGCATTGACTTAGGGAGATGAGACAAACTAATTCTCCTGTCTTTCATATTTTTAGACAAAATGCCTGAAAAGACTCTCCTTGGGCTGTATACTTGACAGTTCCTTGCAGCGCATGTCAGGAAAATGTGTGTAATGAATAATGACATTACACACACATGGGCTATAGTATTCTCGAACCCAAAAGCAGTAATTCATTGCACCAAAGTGCAATTAAGTATAACTTGTTAATTATCAGGAGATTGAGAATTAATTAAGCAGTGTTTACATGGAGCATCTGATCTTGGAATACTTGTTGAACATATTTATCATTTCTCAAGATAAAATATTTTTGCTCAAGTTCTTTGGTTGGGTCATGTTTAAAATTAAGGTGCCCGACATGGAGTATCTTGTCCTGGAATACTTGTTAAACATTATCATTTCTGGAGATAAATTCTTTTGGTTGAGTTCTTTGATTTGGTTGTGATCTACAAATTCAGCTCTTAATCATTTTCCTTAAGATTTTTCTTCTTGCCAAGTCCTTAGGTTAGTCATTGCTTGAATGCATATATATATCCTTCTTTTTATAAACATTCTTTGCAAAATGACAAAAAAATTCCATCGCCAAAACAAAATTCACTGCCAACAAGCAGCAGCCATTTATTTTGATTTTTTTCCAAAAAGAGAAACTGTGAAAATCCCAGACCTCTAATTTCCAAATTTTCAACCAAACAAAGAATCCAGGAAAAACAAACCGAATAAAAAACTCAAGTTACAAAACACCCAACAAAAACTTCGGTCATAAACCCAACAATAAACACTTTGTCACAATTAACACACCCAATAAAAACTGGGTCACAAACCTAATAAAAGCTTCATCACAAACCCAAATTGAGGTACCTTCATAGGAATAATAATATATCTCAGAGGAGCAGGAGGAGGAGCAGCTGGCTGTCCAATTGGAGTGTCAAGCTGGTGCAGGTGGCTGTAGAATTTTGGCGTGTACTCAATCTCCACCTAAATTAGTGGTATCTCTACCTCCAATAACAGTAGCCAGCAAAGAAAGAATGCAGTTCAAAGATAATAGTGTGAGCAAAGTTAGGAGAAGCCCGATTTGAAGCTATTAAATTGGTGGTTAACGCCACGCTCCACGACTTAACAGTGAGGTCACGTTCCTAGCCTGCTTTGCTTGCCTACTATCCCCACACCTTCTCCTGACACACACACACACACTCTCTCTCTCTCTCTCTCTCTCTCTCACACACACACACACACACAACTTTCCATCCCACATGGGAAATAGAACACAACCTTGATCAGCATCGTGCTGTCATTCAGTTCAGTTCTATGCTGTCAATCTTCTCCCCTCCCCTCCTCACTCCTTCATCCTTCTTTCTGGGGATGTGCCTTTTTCTTGGGGGAGTTGGCTGCTTGTCAACTATGTTGTCTTGTCTTTCCCACATTCAGTACCAGTGTTGACCTGTTATTGAGTTTTGGCCCAGTTATTAACTTGGGTATTGATCATTTATTCAACTGGTTTTTAAGTTTATAACCAGTTAATAACATAATTGTCTTGTATTGAATTTTCAAATTTTAATAATAAACCTGGATGACTTGGTTATTTGTTTAGATAGATTATCAGTCTTTAAAATGCTAAACATGTTTATGACATAAAACAAAAATAGAAAAAAATATTTTTTGATTTTTTAAAAAAACCTTATAATCAACTAATAATCAAGAAGATAACCAACAGTTATTAATTGATTATTTGATAACCTACCCTTATGCATAATCAACAGTTATGATTCTAAAAATATCAATAACCTAATCAACACTCCCCCCCCAAAAAAAAAGAAAAAAGGTAATATTTAACATTGATAACCCAATCAAGATTGCAAATTATTCTTTGAAATTAACCTAACTGGGTGTTATGAACAAAATCAATAGACCTTGAATTCTGGTCTATTGTACCAGTATTGTCAGGTTCTAGGTTTTTTCAGGTTTTGATCAATCTAGGATCTACCTATCTCTTTGTACCAGTGTTGTCTGGTTCTTGGGTTTTGATCTTCCTTTGATCTATCTAGTCTAGCCTACCTGCTCCCTTTCAAATCCACCTGCATGGACCTTTAACAACAGGGCCAATTAATACAAATGTGGATCGAGAGGTGACCATTGTCAGGTAGTGAAGGACTTAGTGATGCAATAAAGAGTTTGGCAAGGAGAGGTTAAATAGAGCAGCATCATATTTTGAGGCTTTCATAAACAGTTATTTTAGTGATGGGCTATTATTATTAATTGAGTGGAATGATGACTGTAATGCTCAAGGGGACATGATAGCACGCACACTTCATGGAGTGAGGAATCAGGATGTGTGTGTGTGTGAGAGAGAGAGAGAGAGAGAAACTTTCACACGCACACACACACACAACCAAATCTTGGCAAAAATGGATCAGCACAAACTTTGGTTTTAAGGGCGCACTTCCATAACTGTCAAGTCTTTAACACATGCCACGGAAGTGTGTTCCCCATGATGTCTAGACATTCCTCATGAATAGAGAGAGACTGACACCCAGAGAGCTAGGTACTAGGTACCAACTAAGTTATTATTATTTTAACTAGCAGTGCAGTGCAGTGGTTATGTCATTTAGATTCACCTCTAGTGTTGCAGCCAGGAATTGGCTTCTGGTTTTATGTCATTTATGACCTCTAGCAAGGAAGCTCATGTCGGTTTAGAGTTTAGGGATGATGTAATAGTCTCAACAGATACAGGTTGAGGGCCACACTGACCTTCATCTGCTCCCAGTGAGATTTTGAATGTACTCAGAGAGATTTCCTAATTGTATCATTTGGAGGGCATCTTATATCCATGAATGTCCCTCTTAGAAAAGAGGAGGCATATTACGCCTACTTATTTAGAGTGGGAGGGATCTTACACCTACATGTACACAAACATCCCTCCCACTCTTAATGAGTAGGTGTGCAAATCCTCGGCCTCCAACACCTCATGATCTACCTATGCTTAGGTTCACGATAACCTTTGTGTTGAGCTTTGTGATGGGCCCACAAGTGAGGGACATTGCCAAATTGCAGGGCTGCTGGACTTGGCTACCACCTTGTCGTTAGACCCTTATTTTGGAAATGCCCATATCCATGGGCTTTACATTGCATTAGTGCTCCAATTGATAGAAAGGGACGCAATAACTACCAATGGTGGGTGGATCACGTTTTTTTTAAAGATCAATTCAACTCAGTTCCTAACAAAATTCAAATCAAAGAACATTCTTAATTTTTATTTTAACTTTTTTTATTGCTGCATATCTGTCAAATGGCTTTTCAAATTTATCATAGAAATGGAATATGTGAAACTGTTTTTATTAGGTTTTCCTGTTATAAATTATTTAAAATTAAAATTTATGTAAATTGCTTGCAAAACCTAACCTTAACCTTAAACTTAAACTCTAATCCTAATCTCAACCCTAATTTGAGAATCATGGGTGCTTAAGCAAGGTTAGATACTGAGGTCACTTGGTTCTCTCAGTTGACGAATATCTAGTGTGGTCACTTCAAGTGGATACATGAGACAAAATCACCAACATATTTGAGGGGTTCTAGTGAAAAAAATGATGTTTGTCCAACACTTGTAATTACCACCAAATTTAGTTCCACAAAAGATTGTAATGGCAGTGATTTCCAGACCAGTGTTCTTTTAAGAAAGAAATTGCCATTTTTCAATTGGTTGTGCCAAGGGTCCGAAAGAATACATTCAAAAAAGTGTAAGAAAAAAAAAGGTAGGATCACTATAATGCCATGGCATAACACAACCATTTCATCATCATGAGCATGTGAGTGAACAACCTACCACACAAGACACAAATTGGCAATTATGACCCTGATGTGATATGGTGGAACCAAGTGATGAACATCTAGCCATCCATTTTGTAAGTAGACCTCCTACCCAACCATTTTGTAAGTAGACCTCCTACCCAATCCTCCCTTGTCAATTCATTATTTCAAAACATTTCAAAGTTTTGTGATGTATAGTCACTTGCCATGCTCCTTCAACTTTGGTACCTTGAGCCGGTAGCCCTAACTTTTGATTTGGTTCATCAATGTTACTCTACATAAGCTCAAATTCTGGTAGATTTTTTTAGTCTATCCCCTTGCAATATTCATGTCTAGCATAGTTGAAAATCTAGATTTTGCAATGGTTGCCCCAATTCACCCATTAATATGTAGTTGTTCATTATACTACTTTGTAGCCCATCCATCAAGCTCAAGGCCTAGAGGGGTTTGCTTGAAGTTTTGCATTCATTGATGTTAGATGGTCATCATCACTCTCAACTTTGAACTTGTGCAATGCACATCAATTGGGGCTTGGGGTGGTCGGGGTGAATTCCAACTTTGATCGCAATTCACTTGCAATTCCTTGAATGCAAGTCAATGAGTAACCTCACAAAGAACCTAATTGTTGGAGTCACGGAGACTAGAGCAACAATTTTCACAACTACAAAACTATGGTCATATGCTAGTAGCATTGTGAATAAGCTAACTATAAGGTCAAGACTACTAGTTTAAATTGATTAATGATGTGGGATTTGACTAACATCAAAACTAGATCTGTCCATTTTGTATGAAACAAATTAACTATCCAATCAAATCAAACATGTTATTTTGTACACATGATGAATGCATGACCCATGTTGAGTTATCTGACTTGATTAATGTGACTAAAATTAGTCCAAACATGACACATTTTGACTATCATGCTACTTTTGGTTATGTGGCAATAATAAAATTGAAAAATATTAGTTGATTATTTGTTAACTAAATTACTAAAATAAAGGTGTAAACATTTTATTGAACATTAAATCCATTAATTAATTTCATTACAAAATTGCCTTATTATAATTTTTAAAATACTAATTATTCGGAATAAATTTTTGATCTAATGTAATGTTTTTAAATTTGAAATTCTAATTTCAAAAATAAATTTCATCTCATTGTGAGAATTTTAAGAATAAAATTTTAATTCAAGTATTATAGTTGAATTTATTGCCAAAATAAAAATATTAATTCAATGGCATCTTTTTAATTTTTGAATTTTAAAAATATAAAAATTGAACCAAAATTTTCTATGAATCTACAAGCCAAACATTTAATTTCGAATATTACATTTTAAAAATTGAAATATTTTTTTAATATATGAAATGCTTTTTGTAAATTTTTGAAATTAAAAATAATTACCTTAAATTCCACTATGATTATGAAACTAAATAATTAAAAAAATTAATGCATTTGTAATCAATTTCATTATGAAATTACCTAACACAATATTAAAATTAATGTACAAAAAAAAATTCAAATTATATGTGTGTTTACATATTTTCCAATAACATTTCTTATCACCATGTGAAGTGGTAATTAGATGATAAAGGCCTTGGATAGTCATTTATGGTAGATAATAAAATATATATAAATATGCTAAATTATAGTTTTAATGAATTGTCTTGTCAACATCTAATTGAAAAAAAAACATTTGAAGCATTTTTATAATGACACTGTTTTGGACCCATCTATAGTTCAATCCAAAAATAGAAAAACATTGTTATTATTTAATATCTTTATAATTAAGAAAAGAAATTAATCCAACCATGTCAACTAGCAATTGAATCATGTTGGTGATTTTAAACACAATCATCTCAATCAACATAAATTCAATTAAATTTGTGGTTATCATTGGAGTTGCTATAAGTGCATGTTACACACCTTTTCATCACACCTCCATAAATTTGCATGCTTTTGTTTCTATTATTGTATGAGTCGCCATCTTGCCATAACATAGGAATCAAAAGCTTATTCTTCAAAGTTTTGTTTCTTTGCATGCACATTTTGTGTTCTATCCATAAGCCCTTCATGTTTAGATGTTTGCTCTAATGTTGGTATGATTATTGTGTGTGTAGGATTGCAATTTTGGTTTGGGTCTTTCAATTCTTTCTACATACCTAGGTCATGTATCAAAGCTCTACGACATTTGCATATGGCACTCAAAATCACCCCACTTGCTAACTTCAAGTTGGGTGGGTGCAAGCTAAGGTGGATCACTTTTTGCATCACATTGTAGGTTTTTGCAGAATGTCATGCATTAGCATGCCATAAAATCATCATTATGCCAAATTTTCCATTGAATTAAAATTCTCAACTTGAATAAAAAAACATCTACATAAAAACATAACATGTATTTTCCAAATATGTAGTATTGGACTTTTGAAGTTAAAAAATATGAACTAGTTTTTTGCTTATGGCTTGATACAAATACATTTTTGTTTATGAATTTTGTTTAGGTTATTTTATAAGGATTCAATATATGATATATTAAAGAAAAAAATGACATAGATGCAAAAACTTTGGTAGAAAAACTTTAACCTGAAAGAAGATATGGACTTTTAAATGTCTTAAAATGGACCTTATTTTCAAAAGTCCATATCATATTCATTTTTTGATGGATTTCAATTTTTTTTCTTTTTAACATGCATGTTGAAGAGTTATGTAGTTGAGCTTCTATTTGCATAATTTTTATTATCTCAATAACCACATTTAATCCCCCACTTGCACAATGATATCATAATAGACTACAATTTTAACACTACCAAATGGATTTTTTATGGACTATTTATCCGCTAGAATTGGTCCACCTTATCTTGCAACCACCCAGTTCAAGAACTTCTATGAAATGAGGGCAACCCATTTGCAAGAACCTATATGTACTTGTCCCCCTACCTCACGAAGCTAATAAAAAGAATAGCTAGTTTCATTTTCCACTATCCCATAGACCTAAAACCTTATAATTTAATTCTTGGGTTGTCATTCTTCATTCTAGTGTTCAAATTAAAGTATGTGGTTTGTAAATGGACAATTTGTTGATAAAGCACAATAAAGATTGGGGATTAGGATGGAAAAATATTCAATCGATTAACAAATGAATAAAACATTGAATAGAAGTGGAATCACATTTTCTTTTGTTCATTTATGAATTAAAATAAATTTCCAAAATCTAGAAGCCTAGGAACCCATTATGGGCATTTAGGAAGCCCTTACATAATGAAATTGGATTATAAAATCAAATTGGGTCCTCCTTATATTAACTCATAATCAGCTTGTATTAATTCATAATAATCTTTTACATATGGCAATTAGTTGTGAAAATAGAGGAACATTGCCTTAAAAAATATCACATGGATCCTACAAAAATGAACATCATTAGTCCTAAATGTGTCAATATTTTATTGTGAGGTGTATCACACCATTCTAAAAATTATGCTTATAGCATTGCAAAAATCTATAAGTGTGACTTGCAAACCAATTACAAATTATCTTATTATAGCCACTTAATCACACAAGGATGGTGTTAGTCACTCACGTTTTCTTCAATGTTAGTTATTGATTCCTTCTGTTGTTGGAATGTAAATTTAAATGATGTGGTAGTGGATACATTTTTAATGTGAACACATAAAATTTTAAGTTTTTAAACTTTGTATCATTTTTTGCTTTGTGTACACTAATGGCACAAAGCTAAATGTCATTGTTTATCTCTTTAGATTATACATCACCATAAGAAGCTTGAAAAGAACATGTGAAGGAAAGAAGTTGTTTGTTGTTTATGTGTAATGCAAGACTTATCCTATTTGGAGGCGGATGGTTGAGGATGAAGCAACATTTATGAAGCTTTTGTAAGTGGTATTTGGAGAGGTGGCAATAGGGGATAAAGGAGGGATGTTGAAATGGTGTTAGGTAGTAGAGCTAAGTTATCAGCCCATGAGTTTATAAAATTGGCAATTTGATTATGCTACTTAGATTGGTAATTGTTGTGTTTTTCTTTCATTATGCCAATAGCTACTTAGGGCAACATGCTATGTTCTTCCAAGATGGTAGGGTAGATGCAAAGTAAAGTGGTTCACTTTTTGTGTCACAAGTTAAATTCTGCAGGGGTGTTGTGATTGGAAGCTTCATTACTATGCACATATATTTCAATTTGATCTTTGGGACTTGGGTTTAAATTGTCAACTTCATTATAAAAATGAAGATATAAATTATTTTGCATAATTCATTAAGGTAAAAATGTTTTGGAAGTCAAAGTTTTGGACTTGCCGATTAGCAATAATTTTTGTATATGGACTTTAAATCGATTGAAATATTTATAGTATGTTATATAGGGAATTGGAATATGATGAGTCTTTCTTTTAAAAACAAAAGTCTAAAAAGATTGACATCATATGATTTATAGAATTTTTGCTATGGAGTTTTAAATAGCATGAAAGTCCTTTAAATTCATAAAGTCCATAGCTATTTCAAATTGGGGTTTCCTAAGCTAAGTTTTTAAAAAGAAGCATGGAATAGGGCCTCTAGTAAAGTATGCATTTATTTTTGAAAAATAACATTAAAATCGAATGGGTTTTTGGTTTGGTTAGTCCTTGAACCAATAAACCTATCGAATATGGAGTTTTTTATCTTCAAGGTTATGAGCCACTTTACCTTGGGCTTACCTGGTATGAGGGGTCGGTGCCAAGAATTGATAACAACATAAGGTGGTCTAAACTATAATGAGTCTAACATGTAAGCAACTTTGTATTTATGCATCAATTGGGTTGGGGAAGGTTTTAAAGGATGAACCAAGCCTAAGTGATTACTTCTTTGGAATGGCTAGTATGAGAAACCCATTAAAGTTATTTTCAAGTTGAAGTAGGAAATTTGTGCAATCTAAGATTTTGTCAATTTGTGAAATTCATCTTACACCTTGGAATCCACATAGGAAAGCTTGCTTATGTTTGTAGTAATTTTTGCATAAACAAAGTACTTTCCATTTGTCCTAGGATTGTTATATTTGTGAACTAATAGCTACGTGGGAGAAGAGATTAGTATAGTTGTGGTATAGAGAGAATGTGTGTGAATTGACGCATTGCATTGTAGGAATGGGATTCTAGTAGCTCATAGGACTGAAAAAACACTAAAGGGTGCAATCACACTAACATGTACCATTAGCAATTGTAACCATTTCTTGATTTTTTGAATTTTGAATTATAAAAAATTATAAATTATAAATAGAATAATTTTTTATAAAATTTTATTGTGAATACATTATGTACTTATCATAAAAATTTGGATTCAATCTAATGAGTAAAAAACACGTAATTTACATTTTTAAAACTTGTAACCATTATTTAAAAGTAGTTTTCACACTAAAAGCACAATTTGAGAATTTCTTTTATGACATATTTTGAGATATTTTTTAATATACACCTTAACATAATAGTATGAAATTTTTTTTTATAAAAATTAATGTTTTTTAAAAGACTTATTTAAAAGATTCTAAGAATATATTTTTTAAAAGCAATAAAAAAGTAGTGGTCTAAGAGGGCACGTGTGGTTTTTTATAATGTGGTTGGACTTTAAAGGAACTGATCTATGGTTAAACCCCAAACAATCATGAAGAAATAGTTTATTTTCAATTTTGAAATGTATAGAACAAACATTGGAATAGATTTACTATTCACTGAGTTTAATTGTGTAATGGGTATTCCTTCAACAATGCAATGTTCTAGTTCTTATAATTGAACCTCAATATAAACATAGGATCTGTGTTTTTGTTGTAAGGTTTCATAGCTTAGGAATCAAATTTTATAGAAATGGAATTCTTAATGTAATAATTAAACTTTTAATCAAACTCATCATTGGCTATGTTTTATGGTCACTTCTTTTTGGATATAAAAGCTTCCAACAATGGCTTTGTGAACAATTTCATTCTATTGGACTAAAGTTTTCAAATCATCTATGAATTGATAGTGGTTCAACCAAAGCTACATGGAAGACCTCTTTACCTTCTCATTGAGTTTTTCATTTTACAATTGTTTTTACCGTGTTAAACATGTAAATTGGAGGCATAATTCCATAGAAAGGCACTCAATAGGTACTCGTCAATAAAGGTTCACTTATTTTGATCACAACCCAAAATGCATCACCTTTTTCAATGCAATGTCATGTAGACCAAGCTTCATCAAAAGCTTTTTTTGCAACTTGTTCATTTAGTCTTGCATGCTTAACTAGCTATTTTTCAATTTTATTAGTACCTATCTAATCATTGGAAGCAAACATCTCCTCCTTTCAATGTTTTCAATCTTTAATTGTTGCTTCCATGTGCACTAGTTTTTATTCAAGTGCATACACATAAGCATAAAATTGAGCAATATGGCCATTAGGTTCCAAAGGTGGCCTTGATGCCAAATCAAGCAAACCCATAGGTCTCATGTTTGTTAATAATTACTTGGATTGTTGCCTAACACCAAGATGGGGCTTTTGCAAGGTGTTTCACAATTAGAATTGTTGATTTCAACATAATAATGGTAGATAGTTTCAATGACCATAAGTGATCACCTAAAACCTTTTAATGTGCAATTCAACCTAATCAAAATTTAGATGAGGTATTTCCATCTCCACAAATGCTTCATTTGGTTGCATCTTGTTTACCATAACATTTGGGTTTAAAGGCCAAATCCCAGCAACCTTGAACCCCTTGCATATGTTTTAAAATTTAATGTTTTTTACAATGCTAGAGAAACCCATGGTGCTAGGTTTCGTTTCCAACACCTTTTTTTTTGTTAGCTAGGGTCCAAACATCTTTATATGCTCTGAATGTCATTTTAAACATTTTGAAGCATGCAACATCAAGAGGCTACAAAATGACTTGTTTGTGATGGCAAGTTATTAAATCCAACCCCACCCCTCTTGCTTATGCACAACATCTATTGCTAAATGTGAATTGTAGCCATCTAAAACCAACAAATGATAATTAGTTAGACATAGGTTACCTCCATGCGCATAAATAGATGTGATGAAATGTGGAACCCATTCATTAAAAAAAATGGCAGTCATCCATGCTTTGGGTTACATAGCCATTGTAATTCCAATTTCACACCTTTCAATGAATTTTTGACAAAATTGTTACCTCTAAAAGTATAAAAATTTGAAAGTGATTTTCCTACTACATTGATGCAAGATAACACGGATAGCCACTCTCATTGGTTTAGTGTAGTCAAGTGCACATATTTCAAACCTATCTTAGTTGAACCCATGCACCTTCATTTTTCCCAGCTTGTGCACTTGATTCATCACAATTCTTAGTTGATAGTTATGTGCATTATAAGCTTCTAGTAGGTTTGTGTAAAATGATATGACATTTGTTGGGCAAAGACCTTTTGCACAACTAACTTCCAAGCCCTAGGTAACCCGTGAGGATAAATTAAGATTATGTTTTTTAAACCATTTGACCCAACTCCAACCTAGAATCCCATTTTTGAAAGGACTATGTACAAATATAATTGTTGGTTATTAGGAGTAAACTCTAACTAAATTGAGTAGAAATAACCATTGTTGAAAAGAATACATGCTAAGTAGGGGAACAATATTCACCTTATCACTGTAAGCAAAAAACTATCAATAATCAACACATGATATGAAGTGGTGTTTTCAACCTTGGTGTCATCATTTAACGTGCATGATTAATAGGGAAAAAAACTAGTCACATCATGAGTAAATGTAATCAAATGTTGTTGATAGTGTTGACATGAATTAGTAATGTTGGGCAATGTTGGGACTATTAGAATGAGATAGCAATCTCAAGTAACATTAACATTATTAGGCAAAGGAGAACCATTGACAACATTATCCATGGATGATGCAACCATTGTTAATGGCCATACAACTAACATAGGAAAGGATCACAAATTAGCTTGTGGTAGGGTCCAAAAGAATCACATTATTTTTGGAATTGAAAAACTATATAAGTAAACATGTATAGAGCCCCATATATTGGATGTTGCATAAAATATATAATTTAATTGGTTCTACAATAGGATCATGTTTATTTTCAAATCCAAGATATGATTAATAGCATTAATCTTAAGCATTAATAAAAAATTAAGAAAAATATAACATACATGTACAAAGGACTTAAGTATTAATTATTAATATGTTTAATTAAGTTTTGTGACTCAATCTAAAAAGGCTTATAATTCTTAAAGTTTTGAGTTTGATTTCAAATTTTGAGGAAAAGAGGAGAAAACAATATTGTCATGAAAGGTTTGAGGAAATTTGTTGGATGAATTAACAAATGTTACTTAAGATTCCTTCTCGACAACTTGACAAATTAGGCCTTTATTATGATTTTTTTAATGTCCAATGGTTGTTTGTTTAGTATAATATATGAGCATCTAAATAGACTGGAAATCCCTTATCATCTTTCACAACGTCAACTAAAAGTTAAAATTTACACACATATGGCACCAAAATTCGATGCAAGCATAAAATTTGAATTAATTTTGGGATGATTTAAATATGTGGAGATTAAATAATTAGTTGAAAAAATTAACATTCTTTCATATAATATGCCCAAAGAATATCTTTGAAGCACGTAGTGTCAAATTTTAACATAAAATGTTCTCCCTAGGGATAGGGTTGGGGGGATAGTTTCAATAAGAAGTTTCCTTAAACATTTGAATGGAGCTCTTCCATTTTTGAAGCATGGTGAAAAAGTATTTTGAAAGGTGAAGGTTGGGTAGTGTCAAGGTGATCCTTAAGTGATCATGGAACAAACTAGATAGTGTTAAAATATCATGAAGAGGAGAAGTAAATTTAACTTTCAGTTGCCATCCACGAAGTTTTTTGGGAGGAAGAATCCTCGAGCAACAAGAAAGTACAATGTGTGGGTTGTGGAGAAATATGCATTGCAAAAAAAAACTTAGGAAAGGTGCATGGAAGGAAACTTATGAACACATGTAGAAAGTATTACATGAAGAATGGTGCCTCCCATAGGAGTTCAAGCTTGGTTAGTTTGTGTGAGTTTGCCATAGGTCCATGATTTAATTTTGGCTCAAAATGGCACTAATTATCCCTTGTTCATTTTCATAATTGAGGTGACCAAAAAGTGCATGTGAAACACATTGTTGCATTTCCTAATGTTTCACACCCAATTTCAATCACGAGGAGTTAAAGAACAAGCCCCAAATTTGACCAATTTCATTGTTACCAAAATGAGATTTACCATGGATCCCACTTAACAAACCTAAAGATGCATCACAATCTCTTGACTTATTGCTAACCTCCAATAGAAGCCTTTAGTTCTCTTCAAGCCTCCTATTATTTCATTGTTACATTGTTTATATCCATCTAGCTATTTAATAGTATAACCAAACAATATTTGTTCATATTGAATAGTGTCTTGCTAATTGTTTTCCCCATATCACAAACTTGTCATCAAACATTGTGGTGTTAGATTGTTTAAACGTGGTTGCCTTGCATGTCAACAACCATCTATGGCTGGTAATTTTAAATACTTAGAAGAAGGGGTAACCTATATGTGTTCCTTACATCCTAAAGCTTTCTAATGTCTCCATGTTTGTTTGTTCATATTTATAAATACCTAATAGGTCTATCATATTGTTTCACTAGAAGATATTATGCATTGGTGTAAGATTTGAGCATAAATTTTTGGTTCAAACTTGATCCAATGTGTAAGTGACATTCAAAATACTATGTGTGCATATGATGGATTAGCACACTCCATAAAAGTTCACACATCTAGATGAGAAGTTCTAGATTGAGTAAGGGAGGTTTTTGTTTGAAGTTTGAATCTAGCATAAAGGGAAAAGTCAAAACACCATGAGCTACTTGTTTATCTTGTAATGTATTTCATTTTTGCAGTACCTTGGCAACAATGACAATTCCATACCAAATATTTAATCTATTTTGACTTTTTTACTTCAACATTTGGATTTTAGATTATAATTTTTTGGGCAGATTAATAATAAAAATCAACTTGTCTTGTAGATATGCAACTAGTTTATGAGTCTAGGTATAATTAAATATTTTCACTTATATATGTTAAGTGCACTTTTGAGCCATGTGACAAATTCAAGCCACCTTCTATTGCGATTACATGCTTTTCTTTTGAGTTTTTTAAAAATTAGCATATTTGATCCATAATTTTACAAAATTTTGGCCAACATAAAAATAGTTTAATTATTGCCAACCCAAGTATTATGGTATTATCCTTAACATTATTATCTTCCACCTTTATTATTTACTTCTAGTGTAGCCTGTGCCATTGGCCCAAGTGTGAACACATTGAAGGCTTCATTAATTTTTCCTTCCAAACCCATTTTTTGCAATTTGTTTGAATTTTCAACAACAAAAGTCACTCAAAAATCAATATCTTGCACCCCTTAGCTTTGAAAGTTATGCAATAAACTCTATTAAATCTAACTTGGTAAGGGCTTTCCAACAACACAAAGAATGCTTCCAAACTCCAATAAAAATTTCAGTTTCGATTTTATTTAGTTTTCATTGAGAAAATGGTTCAATAACCAATAACTTCCACACTGTAGCTCCAAACAATCTCAAACCAAGTCGAGAAACCCCACTCATCAAGAGCTTTCCAAAGATACCAAAAGCGTAGCATGAAACACCATGATTTGAAAGATCCTAGGATGATAGGCAAAACAAAACAAAACAAACTACCTCTTGCTTCATAGATAGACATCCTTGTACCTAGATCGATAATTTTATAACTACACTTGGAACCAGTAGCTTTGTACCTACACTTGTACAAATAACTTTATATTTTTAAAAATGTGATCAATAATTTTGCACTTGCACATGATGGTAGAGTTATCACCTTCGAATTATAAACCAATACTTAACAAGGTGTGTTATACATAATGGCCCTATCATTAATTTAATATCAACAATTGATATTGTATGATAAATTGGTCATAGGGAAAGTGAAAAATAAATCTATTTTAATGTACATCATCATGTTGTTGTAAAAATTGTCATGATTTCTTTTTCATTTTTTAACATCACATTAGTTATGAGAAACCCAAAAGAGTAAAGGGGTCTCACATCAAATGATGACATGTTGTAGAAACCTATCTAAACATTTAAAAAATTATCATCAAACCAAAATCCAATAGGAAAATATCACAACATGATTTTCAAATTTTTAAAAATTTAATGATTTTTTTCTCCCCAAAAAAAAGTTATTCAAATATTCTCTTTTCATACATGTTTTTTTCACATTTGTGCAAAATTTCAAACCAAAAGAAAAAAAGACTTGTTGTGACATGTGTATTTGAACGTTTTCAATCACATTGTCACATTTTAAAAGAGTTACATGAATTTTTGCAGATGATGAGTGCCATAAGTATTTTTGGAGAAAATAGTTTCATATTTAATTTTGTGGGTTATGGATTGGTGATAAAGTCACTTGAGGCTGGTGCACATTTGAAGAGGCGGGAGAGCAAAAAAAATGTTAAAAGATGAATGTGAATCTTTTTACAACCAAATTAGGATGAATCATCTCACCTAGATTATAGGGGTAAAATCCCTTGAAGCTACTATATTATATAATGATTCTCAACACAATATCCCTGCTGTATAAGGCAAGGCCAATAAACTAGTTCTCTAAACATCTAAGCTCTCACCTCATACTCGATAGCCTACTTCACAAAGTTATCACCTTGTGACCCAATACTTGATATACTACTTCCTTGTCATCTAATAAACTATCACATTGTCATAATAGAATTATCGCCTTCTAATTTGTTAGAGCTATCACCTTTATCACACAATAGATTACCACCTTGCAAAATTGGAACTTTGTGATTATGTTGACCTTTTACCATTTGGTGAATTTGAAAACCTATACTTGGCACACAACAACATCAACACCTAATCCATAGGAATCCAAAATAAGAAATCCAAGCCAAAACCATGCACACATGGAACAATTCATTTAGTAGACTTGCATAATAAAAGTTACACACATTTTGCACGAAAACCAAAAGAAACCATGTTTGGCTTGCCACAAATTCAAATGCATGGAAATGCACATAATGATCACATCTTCATATGTTCATAATTTATGGGCAAAATGGGTATTAAACCAAAACCTCAAAGTTAAAAGGAAAATCGACTTGTCATTATCCCATATGAACATTATTTAACTCAAACAATTAGCCACATGAATCTTCAATTGAAGTCTTACTCTCCTTCCTTCAAAGGGGTTTTTGTCAAATTGAAGATTCTTTTCTCCAATCAGTCCTTCCTTCAATCTGAAAGCATTCCAAACAATAATCCTGCCCAATACCAAAATATTACATTTGTGTGTATGCTCATCATGTCATTTGACAAACCCTAACATATACTGTAGTATTTGGCCCAAATTATATTATTTTTAGAAATGTTGAAATTTTCAAAAAAAAAAATTTCTCAAAGAGAAAATGTTTGCTAAAGAAAGTGAAGAATATATATTTGGAATATTCTGGAATATTCCTTTTAAATGGAATCTTCCAAATTATTTGTTTATTTATTCGGCAAACATCTGCTGAAGCGACCAAGGTCCTATTGGTGTTTGGGTGTTTTGACCAGTGTTGTATGGTGGGTATTTGATTTTGTTACTAACCCTTGGTTTTGATTTTATTGGATTTTCAAAAGCAAAGAATCACCAATTATGATTTTTCGGAAAAGATCAGATTCAAAGAACCGTTAGTCCTGGTTATTTCAAAAACTCAAAGAACCGGCGGGTCTCAGGAAAGAGCTGGCAAAGAACAGTGAGTTCCTTCAAAAACAAAGCTACAAAATATGTATACATTTGTATACATATATGTACACATGGATAGATTTTTATGTTTATAGAGATTTGTAGGGTACATATTTGTAAACACGAAGTGAGGTACAGATTTACACTAGATCGTCAAAAGGAGTGAAGAAGTCCTAATTTTGTCATATGAGTGAATGAAAAGTTGTTCTCTTTTTGTTTATGTAAGGGATAATAAGTTATGTGAGAAGTAGGCCTTGAAATCAAAAGAAGACTGGTACCAAAAAATGCGTTACAAATTACAACCCTCTACTCGTACACACACACATGATGAGAAAAATTGCACACATGCACTTGCCACCAAACTCGCCAACTACAATTCACTCCCATATATATATAAGTAGACTACACAGTTACATAGTCAAGCGGGTGCACTAGTTGCAGCTAAACTTAACTATTGACAAAGTAGCAAGGACGGGAAGCAAACAGCTCTGATGGTTGTTGACAACATTGGTTTCAAATTGCTCCATGTTTGTGAAATTTCCTCCACAATGATTGTGTGTCTCTTTGTAGGATCGTGCATGAAAGAGACATTCACATTAAGTTCATGTTGGATTTGAAGCATCTACCCATCTAGTTTACACATTAGCTTAAACATCATGTATATATTGATTTTTCACTAATATTCATTCAGCTCTCCCAATAGACTTACCCAGACATTAAAATCATTGATAGTGTTATTTGCAGAAGGAACCCAAGATTGAAAATTGTCTTCATGCATTCTAGGTTGTACAAGACATGAGGAACTGCAGAATAAGAAGTCACAAAAACACTTCTAGAGGTTTAAATAAATAGGTTCTAAAGAATGGAAATTCTGATTTAGAGCTTGGCTTTACTTTCCAGGAATATGGATAACAAGCAGCAGCTCAGTGTGTAATGGTTCTGGCCTATATGGCAAACTAACACAAGCAGCTCATTGCAGAATGAGTTTTGCCGATTATGGCAAAGTTCAAACCAGCAACTTCAAAAATAGGAAATGTTCTCTGAAGTTACCATAAACTATATATGGTGAACATTCCAAATGGAAACAACATCATTTGGTAGTCTCTCTCCCTTACATGGAGAGCCAACAAAATCATGGGAAATTATATTAGATAATGACTCCAAAAATTGAATTTTCATTAAAAAAAAAGGCAGCCTAGAGAATTACTGACACCAAAAAATCGACCCACAAATCAGTTCCAAGTTAAAAACAAAATTCTAACTGTAAACACTACGCTAATGCAATGTCGCTTCCCTCTTGGGGCAGAACCGACAAAACCCACATAATTACTGCCTCTAGAACCTCCTTCCTGGATGTATAGTAAGCACTTGGAAAAATCTCAACCTTACATCAAAAGGCAAGTCTCTACCTACCCATTCAAACATTCAAGCATTAACATTGCACAAGGTAATTCCCATGCACAAGGTACTTCATAATTCCATGGATTTGTGTTGTTGTGCATGGACCCGTTTATCAAGTGAGGCAAAAAATATGTATGAACATACATGAGGGAAAGTCCCCAAGATCTATATGTCTAGACGTGGAGTTGTAATCAATTGAAGCCCATTTGGGGTATCAGTAGAAGGACATTTCTGAATGTAAGGCACAAAGACAGTGATATTCCTTCGTGTGAGTTTAAACTTGCTACGATCATGAGGGCAAAAGTACGCAAATTCTGGATCCTGGTAACAAGGATCCACAGTATGTCCTCGAACACATGGAGGAAGGTTGCTATCTTCTCTGAATTCTAAGAACCACGGAGTCAAAGCTCCATATGCTTGTGCCAAGGCACCAAACGTGGACAACGGGCTCACAAGCAAATGATCCGAGAAGCTCAAGCACATCACCTCAGCAAGAGCTTGAATGTCTTCCTCAACTCCCGTCCCTTGGATGCTGCTATGGGTGAGTTGGATAATGCCTATATGCTCCCCAGATGGTGGTAGGTTTCGGTTATAGAGCTGAGTGAGATGATCATAAAGATCGGAGAACAAGGAGGTGATAAAGATTGAGGTAACAGGAGGTCTACGCTGTCTAGAGTCTGCTGAGGTTTCCAATGAATTTGCACTACTAGAATGTTTGGAGTGAAGTACTTGGTTTTCAGTGGGGCTGCTGTCAGCAGTAGTAGTACTTGATTCAACTAACTGGATGGGATTAGGGTTGTTGTTCACATCCGGAAGAATGCCCTGACTCCAAGCACATTGCATGAGTTTTGAGTTTACCATGGTGTGGAGTTGGCCAAACTGTGTCTCACCATTGCGATACCGGATTTGGATCCCCACACGGCGGTCAGCAGTTTCGAGGTACACGTGATCTGCTCGCAGGACTCGACTCCAAACTTCATCAGAAGGGAGCATGGTAGAGCGGACTAAGTGTGTAGCCACCATTCTATCAGGGAACAAGTCCTCCAAAACAGGTTGGAACATTGGAATGGCAAAAAGCTTGGGAAGGAAATACAAGCAGCTGGTGAAGTATAGCCATGGAACTTCAGTGTAAAAACTTTGCTCTTGGTCACAGAAAAACCTCTTCACAGGTTGACACCACCCAGCCACTCCAACAGCATACAATGAGCTTCTCTCGTGAGCATGATGAGTAGTGATATTATCAAGCTCCTCCTCAAGTGTTTCATACGAGTTCCAAAATTCATAGTGTGATTCAATAGGAGTGAATCTTTCATCTGGATCTATTCTCCAAGAAGATCCTTCAAAAGGTTCACACATGATGTCTGCAAGCAGAGATCCCTTAGTCACAAGCAACACCCGTTGTGTGAGTACAGCATAAAGAAGTACAGAAACTGTGGGCAAGATCTTGTTCCCTAGCCCTACCCACTCAGGACCACCTGCCACTGCAAACTTGCATCCATGAGCATTATTCCTGTTCAAGAAGATGTTTGTGAGGTCACCCCCAAACTTCCGAATGCAAGTGCGATGAAGCTCAGTATACTCTTTAAGTACTGCATTCCACTTGGTATTTGGTCTCAAATGCCTTACAAATTTTCTCCTCTCATAGAATGGTTCCAACTCTATCCTACTTCGACAAGGATTCTTGTATTGCCACTCTTCTTTCTCATCCTCAGAGAATTCCACTTGAGTAGTCTCTCCACCTAAAGCTTTGGTTTTTGCTTGCCGAATTGCCTCTATGAGCGCTGGCACATCAAGAATGGGCTCTTCAAGAATGGGTTCTTCTTCCACCACAGCCAACTCTTCAGGTATCAAGAAATGTGAGTAGATACTAGTATTTGGCACATGAGGAATGTAGTCCTGCAAAGATATAAATGAGCACAAGAGAAGAAAGCTTGCCAACCCAAATATGGTCACCAGTGTGAGTAACCGGCAACATGAGAACCTTCCTTTCTTATTCATCACAGGTGATCTTCTAGCCATGATGACTCCTTTATTACGGAGAAATTTGCCCTTTCCAAACATCCTTCCTTGAGTGGTGAATACCCATTGAGTCATAAGACCATAGCTTCATCGAAGTAACTCTTCCATTTGTCGTCATCCATCCCCCCTCGTAAGTATTTCTTCTTCTACCAATGTCCTCAACAAACGTCGCATCTCAATAGAAGATCACCAACATATTGCAAAACTTGATTGACCGAGGAATTGCACATCCAACTGGGAATCTGAATTCCACAACTGATGATTAAGTAGTGTACAACTGTTTTACTCAAATGCATCAGCAGCATTCAAAGCATATTGAAGTGCGATCTTAATTTGTCCAAAGGGGAGAACACCAAACAGAAATTGAATGATATGCATTAGAACTTGAATGAAAAGTACCTTAGAAACTGCATGAAAAGTACCTTAGAGTGAATGGTATTGTTTTATTGCACATGGTTAAATGTAGACAGATTCCAAAGCATTTGCATGTTGTGATGACAGAGATCAAAATTGCTCCATTTTCTCACCCTGCCCCCACATAAGAACTGCAACAAATTAATAAGCATCAATTAAGTGCCTATCAATTCTTACTAATTAAGCGGGTGCATTGATACAAAAGGTCTCCCTTAAAAACCTGGCCATTAATTCACAGTGTATTTGGAGACCACCTTCCATGCTGTGAAAGAAAGCATGGTACCTTCCCCAAACAAGGGCCCATTGCAAGGTGAGTGCCAAGCTCAGGCCCGAATTTCAGGAATGCCCTACTTTGAGAGCCTTCCCTAGCAATAAACCTAATGCCAGCATTTTTTATAGCACCTTTTACCAAAATGCCCTAGGGCAGTAAATCTTACAACAAAAATTTCTCTCAAAAGAAATCACCGCCATCTCTTTCTAAAGAAAAATTCTACTGATTCTTTACACTGGGTAAGGACCTCAAAGGGGGTTTGTTATGGTAATACAGGTCCAGTGCTCAGCTCCCACCTCGTGCAGGGCTCTCACACAGCTATCCCTTTCTTAAGGAAAATTGTACCAATTCTTTACACCAATTAAGGGCCTCAAAGTGGTGCTATTCTGGGAATTCAGATCCAGTGCTCTGCTCCCTCATTCCCAGAATGGCCCCATTTGAGGTCTTTACCCTAACCTAATTTCTTGCACTAATTATGCACCATGATCTGTTCCATATCCAAGGTGCTTATTGGGTATCTGAGCTTTCCATAGAAGAAGGTTTTTGATGGCAAGTCCTAGTTGTACCTGCTAGAGGTTGTTGTCTGCTTCATCCACTGACTGCCCAGTTTTCACACTGCAAAACAGGCATAGATCCAAGTGTTCTTGATCAGATTCTCAATCTTCATTCCCCATGTGATGAAATTGCTCCACCTGCATCCATGGGCACCACCACCACCACCAGTAGCAATTTTAGCACAAAATCTTCTCTTGTTTTGAAGCTATTCCACCCCAAAAAGAGACTGTCAAGCAGCCATGCCATCCTCAAACATACACAAGTAGTCTATGTAGAAGCAAAATGAAGCAAAAAAGACTATTCTTCACTACTCTAGTGCAAGGGTGGTTGCACATCTCTCTCATTAAGGCATCTCCAAAACATCAAAAGTAGGTCTCCAAAGATGAATCTACATTTGTTGTGCAGCTTGTACCAGAAAAGAAGTTTCAACGACTACTCTGGACGCGCTACAAGCTGAAAGAATGACTCTAAACTAAGCTGTAGAAGAAAACACACCCTTTGCAGAAACGTTGAATCTGATGTCCGTGAATCTAAGTAAAAGGATATAGGACTGAATAATACTCCACAAAACAACTTTCAAGACATGGAGCTATATCTAGTGTGTAAAGATGCAGCGGCACCCATAAGTTCGTTCTCTCTCTCTCTCTCTCCTGGGTAGTCCCACCCCATTCACCCAACAACAAAACAAACTCGCAACTTTTTTTTGTTCCCTCACCTTTCAATCTTGTTGGAAACTTGCTGCAACCCAAGTCTGCAATCAGACAGCAGAAGATCATGAGATCATCATCATGTCTGCTACAATACTCCCCCTCCAAAAAAAATAAAATTGAACCCACTAGAGGTACTCTTTCCCAAAGTGGGGGAAAAAAAAACTAGAGTCTTTCTGATAAAGCTCTAATCTTCCAGTGAGATTTGTACAGCACCTAAAGTGGATGATCACATACAGAGAAGTTGTAGTAGTACGCCTACTACTACTAGTCCATCCATGATCTCTCTCTCAAGTATGAGCAACACAAACTCCCCTTGACTGCAACTTCCTTGACAACAAACAAAAGGAAAAGAGTGAGAGCAAACCGCCAAAGAAAAACACAAAAAAATCCCAAAAATATGGACTGGAGACAAGATGCAATGGACTAAGATTAGACTTTAGATTATTACTAAGCAATTAGCCGACTATTATTATGACTAGAATACAAAGTCGGACATAGGTTTTTGTTAACTATTATTATGATAAAAATACAAAGCTGGACATAGGTTTTTGTTGACTATTATTGTGATTAGAATACAAAGTCAGTTGAACATGGGTTTTTTTTCTTTTGGTTGCAAATGTGTGAGGGAAATAGCCCCCTCAACTTGCACTCTTGTTGACTAGAATGTAAACAAAAGAAAAAGGCCAGCCTCGAGTTCCATCCTTTGGCAGGTTAGATTCGTTGTTTGTTTGTTTGTGGGTTTGTGTGTATGTGTGTGTTTGTGTGGGACTGATGACTCGATGAAGTTTGTGGGTGGGTTTCGTGGCACTGGTGGTTCTTCTTGTGCACTGACACCTGCCAAAGTTTGTAAGGTGGTATTTAGTGTCTTGTGAAGTTCTTTTACTTTGTACGCCACAAAAAAACAAAAACAAACCAAAAAAAAAGAGGGGAACACCCCCCCCCCCCCCCCCCCCCCCCCCCCCCCCCCCCCACGAACCCCCCTCCCCCCCAACCCACACTCACACGTGAGTATGACATTCTTCCCCCAAACCTTGAATAAAAATTGACCAAAAACTCTCTGGAAGAATTGGCAGCATATTAATCAAATCCCCTCCCTTCCTTTCTTCTCAAATATCCAATACTTGAGTTCAAATATATGCAAAGTTCAAATACTTCGAGGGAGGGTCATAACTTATACCACAATTTAATTATTGCACCGGATTTGTTGTCAGGTACCACAATGCAACCCTCTCCTACTCATCTCCCCTATTAATTAGTTGAGGTGCCTCCCAAGTTCTTTTTTTTTTTTTTTTTCAATGAGCCAATTTGATTGGCCCATCACTCAAAACAAATAAAACTATGGAGGTTCCAGAAAATAAAGGGTTATATTTTTAAGTATAGAGGTCTTCCCCTTTGGCCCACCTATATAGGTGAAATGAGGACAACATTTGCCAAAGCATATCGGATAAAAGGGAGGTGTGGTGGAGAACACATTGGGAACTTGAGGAACATATTGAGAACATGATGGGAACCCATTGGGAACTTGAAGGGAACATAGTGGGAATACATCAGGAACCAGGGAAAAATGAAAAAAATCCTCCCCCTCCCCACCCTAAACTTAAAATGAAAAAAAGCAAGGCACCTTGAGTGCATGCTTGGGCCTTCCCATTGGCTCCATGAAATTACTCTTCCTAAAAGAGTTTATCACCATTTTTGGCATGGGCTAATACCCCTTGCAAAGAACACCCTACCTATTGATTTTTCTATTTATTAGATGTGGGGATTCTCACAAAATTTGAATTTTAAAAAAAAAAAAAAAAAAAACTTGCAAGGACCTACTTTGATTAGCCCAAAAAACAAAAAAAAATTAAAAAAGTGGACATCCCCAAAATAAAATCCTTAACCTCCCACAATTCAATTACAAGATTTGTTATGAGGTCTCTATT